>Ga0209002_10000709_pt1 | contig 26965 bp, 20 predicted proteins | sample Rifsed16ft2_FD_184010 | JGI IMG/M metagenome (GOLD analysis project Ga0209002, IMG submission 184010) | Soil microbial communities from Rifle, Colorado, USA - sediment 16ft 2 (version 2) | ecosystem: Environmental > Terrestrial > Deep subsurface > Rock core/Sediment | place: Rifle, Colorado... | reverse complement strand
TGCCACGCCAGCAGTTGGCGAGGCCGAGGGCCAGTCGCCCGCCCAGCCGGACGCGAAGGCCGAGCTCAACGCGGCCCTGAAGAAGGCGGGGGTGAAGCTGAAGGCGAAGGGCAGCGCCACGTTCAGGTTGGCGTCGTCGCCGCTAAGCGCCAGAGCGGTGTCCCCGGGAACGAACGACGTGGCCTGGATCCGGCACTGATAGCCGAAGGCGTCCTGCTTCCAGGGCAGGTCGAAGTTCAACGACTCGTTGCCGTCAACCGTGAGCGGGCTCGTCGCCGCGCTGAGGCAGCGGCTGGATGGATCGGCGCGCGCCGTGTAGCTGCCCTCCGGGACCGACGGGAAGCTGTACGCGCCGCTCCCGTTCGTAGTCGCGGGAGCGATGGGTGTCCCCTCGATGGTGACCGTGGCGCCGGCGAGCGGCAGGGTGGCCGGGTCGCGCACGGTGCCGCTCACCGAATGACTGGCAGCCTGGGTCAGGGCGATGTCCTCGGTCCAAGTCCCGCCGGTGGTGATCGTGACGGGCGCAGGGGTCGAGCTGATGTAGCCGAACTTGCTGCCGGTCACGTTGTAGTTCCCGATCGGCAGGATCAGCGAGTAGACGCCCAAGGCGTTGGTGGTCGTCGTGCGGCTGGAAGTGCCGGTCACGACGACGGTGGCGCCGACGAGCGGGAGGCTCGCGCCCGCATCCTCCACCGTGCCGGTAAGCGTGCCCGTCGGGCCGCGCGGCGAGGCGTCCACGGCGGCGTATGCGTCGAGGCGCCCTTCGCCCCACACGTTGTTGTCGCCGGCCGTGCCGCCGCAGGTGAGGTCGCTCACATCGATGGCCGTCTGATCGAGGAGCGTGCGGGTCTGGGCCACGTCGCCGATGAGCGACGGCGCAGCGGACAGCATCAGGGCCACGGCCCCGGCGACGTGCGGCGTAGCCATGGAGGTGCCGCTGATCGTGTTGTAGCTGCCGTTGTTCCAGGCGGAGCGGACGCTCACGCCGGGGGCCGAGATGTCGGGCTTGATCTGCCCGCCGACGGCCGCGGGCGCGGGGCCGCGCGAAGAGAACGACGCGATGACGTTGTTGATGTCGAAGGCGCCGACGCCATAGGACTCGGGATAGGCGCCGGGCGCCCCGACAGTCCCACATGCCGAGCCGGCGTTGCCGTTGGCGAAGACCGGGAAGATGCCGGAGGCGAGCCATGCTTGCACGGTGGCCTGATAGAACGTATCTCCGCCGTTGTTGTTGCCCCACGAGTTCGAGACGAGCTGCGGGCGCAAGTCCGCGCGCGGGTTCTGCCCGTTCAGGTCCTTCGGGGCGAGCATCCACTGACCGGAGTTGAGGAGCGCCGAGGTCGAGCACGAGCCCGACTCGCAGCCCTTGGCCGCGATCCACCTGGCGTTGGGGGCCACGCCGACCTGGTTTCCGGCCCCGTCGTCGCCGGCGATGGTGCCCGTCGTGTGCGTTCCGTGACCGTTGTTGTCGCACGGCGCGAGCGACGGGGTCCCGCAGACGAGGGACGGGTCGTACCAGTTGTAGTTGTGGTCGTATGCGCCGCCACCAAGGGTCCCGCGGTACTGGTTGACGAGGGCGGCGTGCGTGTACAGCACGCCGGTGTCGATGGTCGCGACGACGATCCCGTCGCCGCGGGCGCCGAAGGTCGACCACGCCAGCGGTGCGCCGATGCGATCGATGCCCCACTCCACGCTGTTGATGGACGGCTCCTGCACCGCCGGCTGCGGTGTCGGGATGCGGAACGTGACGTCCGGGATCACGCGGGCCACCTCGGGGCGGGCCGCGATAGCGTCGAAGGTGGCCGCGTCGGCGCGCACCTTGATGGCGTTGAGGATCCAGAACGGCTCGAACTGCACGCCTCGGCCGGCGAGCATGCGACGGAGCCCGGCCTGGCTCGTGTCCGCCACGGAGGTGAGGCGCTCGACAACGAACTGTCCGCGCTCGCTCCAATCGCGCATCGCGTAGGCGGCGGTGAGGTCGGCGCGTGCCCGAAGCACGACCCAGGCCGTGGTCTCGCCCTTCGTGGCGAGAGCGGCGGCGACCGGCGCCTCGATGGGGGCTGAGGACGAAGCGGCGCGGACCGCGCCGGCGGCCCCGACAAGTTGGGCCGCGAGGACCAGATCGAGCGCGACGGCGAGCACGAATGCGCGGAACCGAGCGCGCTCCATCGAAGGTTACCTCCCCTGCCAGGGATGACAGCGACAAAGATGAATGAAGCGTTCCTGGCAGGCCTATCTTCGTCGCATCGTCCGGTCTTGTCGATAGGACAAATGGGCCAACTAGGCCCCGCTCGGGCGCTCCAGGACCGACTTGAGTCGCTCGAGCTCCGCGATCTCGTTGCGCCGCATCTCAGCTCTCACGATGGGAAGGGTAAGACAGGTCGGCCCGCCGGAGCCGTTCATTCCGATCTCCGTGGCCTCGAAGACGTGCACCTCGCAGCCGATGGCTTCGAGAGAGCGACGCGTCTCCTCGTTGCCCGCTGCGGCCACGAGCACATTGGCCCGGACGGCCAGGACATTGCAGCCGAGGGTCGCGAATTCCGCGGCGGGGATGGGGACGAGCCTCGTGCCCTGCTCACCCAGGAGGCGGTACAGGCCGGCCGGCAGCAGCGGCAGGTAGACCACGGCCGCGTCGTCGCTCAGCGGCGAGATCACGGACAGGAGGTGGAGGCACTCGTCGGGTCCAAGGCCGTAGGCGAGGTCGAAGACCCGCAGGTCCACGCCGGGGAGCAACGCGCGCAGCTGTGCGATGCCTCCATCGTTGGTGCGCAGTGAGCGGCCGACGCACAACAGGTCCGGACGAAGCCACAGGCAGTCGCCCCCGTCGACGGTACCAGGCGGCTCGATGCTCCCGAGGACCGGGATCCCGGTGTCCCGGAACCACGCCTCGACGAGCGACCCCTCGTCCTGCCGCGTGGGCTTGCCCGAGCGGAGCACGACCGCGCCCCGGTCGGTGACGAGGGTGGTGTCGAACGTGTAGACGAGGTCGGGGCTCTGCGACTCGCCGACAAGGTGGTCCACCGTGACCCCGAGCCGCTCGAGGAGGCCGACCAGCTCGGCGTGCTGCCGCTGCGCGAGCGGAAGGTCGACAGGATGGCGGAAGCCGTGGGCCGGGTCATCGAAGGCTCGTCCGAACACCTCGCCGGGCGCCTTCACCAGCACGCGACGGAGCGGCGTCGTCATGCTTTGGGCGCCGAAGGCAGGAGCGCCGCCCAAGTCGAAAAGCTTCGCGTGCACGGTGGTCGAGAAGGATAGGCTGCCCCGGATGCTCGCGCGGAACAGAGGAGGTGCTTTGCGCGTCATCCCCTCCGACGCCGGGCGGAAAGACTGGCAGGTCGACGATGAGCCGCCCGGCGTCGCCACGCCCTCCTTAAGCGTCCCCTCGGCGACGCGTGAGCGGTCCGGCGTATTCCGGTGGGCATACGATCGAGCACGACCACGCTGGGCGATGAGTCATTTCTGTCGTTTCCGGCACCTCGGGGAGCGTGGTGGAGCGGATCCGCATGCTCCGGAGAATACGAACCCGCGGAACGTGATCAGCCGGGCGCCCCCGGGCGCAGCCCCTCCAGCTCACGGCGCATGGCGCGGGCGGCGCGGCCCCGGTGCGAGATGCGGTTCTTCGCCGCCGGGCTGTATTCGGCCAGCGTCCGCCCACCGGGCGGCTCCCCCTCCGGCTCGAAGATCGGGTCGTAGCCGAATCCGCCGCTGCCCCTGGCGGCGAGAGCGATGCGGCCCTCGAGGGTGCCGTGCGTCACCGCAGCGACCGATGGCTCGCCCAGACCTCCTGGGCGACCGCGGCGCGTCCACTCGTCGGGCTCGGCGAGCACGAGCGTGCAGCGATAGCGCGCCGTGCGGCGCTCGGGCGGCACTCCCGCGAGCCGGCCCAACAGGTGCGCGTTGTTCTCTTCATCGGTGGCGCTTGGGCCGGCGAATCGTCGTGTGCGCACGCCCGGCGCACCGCCGAGGTGGTCGACCTCGAGACCCGAGTCGTCGGCAACCACCGGCAGGCCCGTCAGCCGCGCGTAGCCGAGCGCCTTGCGCGTGGCATTCTCGTCGAAGGTCTGGCCGTCCTCGGGGATCTCCTCGGTGACGCCCAGTTCGTCGAGCGAGAGCAGCTCCAGCCCTGGAGATCCGAGAAGCTCGCGCAGTTCGCGCGCCTTGGGCGCCGATCGGGTGGCGAGGACGACGCGGACCGGCCCCGTGGCGCGACTCGCGGCCCCGCCCACGATCAGGCCTTGACCGGGGCGAGCGCCTTCCGCTGCGCTTCGAAGAGCTTGGCCAGCCCATCGTCGGCGAGCCCGAGCAGGCGCTCCATGGCCCCCCGGTCGAACGGCTTGCCCTCGGCCGTGCCCTGGATCTCCACGTAGGTCCGCACGTCGGTGCCGACGACGTTGAAGTCGACCTCGGCGCGCGAGTCCTCCGAGTAGTCGAGATCGAGGAGCGCGACGCCTTCGACCAGCCCCACGCTCACCGCCGCGACCTGATGGAGAAGGAGCTTCTCCATCCCGTAGGCCTTGAGCGCCGCGCCGAGAGCGACGTAGCCGCCCGTGATCGACGCGGTCCGCGTGCCGCCGTCGGCCTGGAGCACGTCGCAGTCCACGGTCACGGTCCGCTCGCCCAGTCGGGTCAGGTCGACCACGCCGCGGAGCGACCGGCCGATGAGACGCTGGATCTCATGGGTCCGTCCGCCGATCCGGCCCGTGGCGGCCTCGCGCTGGGTCCGCTCCGCGGTGGCGCGCGGCAGCATCGCGTACTCGGCGGTCACCCAGCCGGTGCCCTTGCCGCGCAGATGAGGAGGCACGCGGTCCTCGACCGACGCTGCACAGAGGACCCGCGTGGCGCCGACCTCGATGAGGCACGACCCCTCGGCCCACTTCTGGACGCCCATGGTGAAGCTGACCGGCCGGAGCTGGTTCGGCGTCCGGCCGTCGGCGCGGAAGCGTGCGGTCCCGATGGTCACGACCCGCCCTCCGCTGGCCGCTCGACGCCGGCCTTGACCTCGCGCCAAAGGCGGTCAAGCTCGTCCAGGTCGAGGGTCTCCAGCGCGAGGCCGCGCTCGCCCGCGAGGGCGAGGACCGCCTCGAAGCGCTCGCGGAACTTCCGGTTGGCCGCCCGAAGGGCCGCCTCGGCGTCGACGCCGAGCCGGCGCCCCAGGTTCACGATCACCATGAGCAGGTCCCCGAATTCCTCGGTCCGCTGCGCCGCGTCCTCGGCCGCGAGGAGCTCGCTCGCCTCCTCGGCGACCTTGTCGATCACCCCCTCGAGGTCGGGCCAATCGTAGCCCAGGCTGGCCGCCCGATCCTGCATCTCCTGGGAGGCAGCGAGAGCCGGGAGCGAGGCGCTGATCCCGGCCAGGGCACCGGCCCTGGGCTCGCCGCGCTCGTCCCGTTCGGCACCCTTGATGCGTTCCCAGTTGCGGGCCACCTCGGCGGCCGTGTCGGCCCGCGCATCCCCGAACACGTGCGGGTGGCGGCGGACGACCTTCTCGCCGATGGCGCGGTAGACGTCGCTCAGGTCGAACACGCCCCGCTCCGCGGCGAACTGGGCGTGCAGGATGACCTGGAGCAGGAGATCGCCGAGCTCCTCGGCGAGGCGAGGCGTGGAACCCTCCTCGAGCACTTCGTACACCTCGTGCGCCTCCTCCAGGAGATGCCGCCGCAGGGTGACGTGGTCCTGCTCGCGGTCCCAGGGGCAGCCGTCCGGTGCGCGCAGGCGGGCCGAGATCCAGGCCAGAGCGTGTGGGCTGGCGAGGGCGTCGAGCGGCGTCGCCGCGGGGATGATCAGGGGTGCGGTGAGGTCGCCCCCGGTGAGGCTGCCGACCGTGGTCTTCGAGCCATCCTTCCGGCGCACCGGGTGATCGGGCGGATAGAGCGCGCCCAATGTCGCCAGCGGGTCGCGCGGACGGGCATGGCGCCCCGGCAGGACGGGGAAACGGGCCGCACCGTCGACGGGTCCCTCCGCGGACGGCAGGAGCACGAGCGCGACCGTCGGGTCGATGGCCGTCGCCGGCAGCCGAGCGACGGAGACGACCTGGAGCCCGTCCGTCGGGTCGACACCCCAACTCACGAGCGCCTCGGCCAGCACCTCGGACGGGCGCTCGCCCGCCCAGCCGGGCATCCCGTCGCGGGCCACGATGTCCGCCTCGCTCAGGATGTGCCCCCCAGTTGCGAGAGCAGGTCGAGGTCGCGCCAGATGTCGGCCGCCTCCTTCTTCGGGTCGTACCAGTGCGAGAACGCGGAGTCCTCCAGGATCGCGCGCTGGTCCTCGTCGACGTCCCGCCGCTCGCGTTCCTTGACGTAGTAGAGGTGGAGAGCGTCGGTCTCCGTGACGACCTCGCTGACCTCGCCCGCCTGCAGAGAGAAGAGGATGTCCTCGATCTTCGGATCGAGCTGGTACTTGACCACCCACCCGAGGTCCCCGCCGCTCGACGCGTCCGCGCCCTCGCTCTTCTGGCGGACGACGGCCGCGAAGTCCGCGCCCGGGGCGGTGACCTCCGCGCGGATCGCCGCCATGCGATCCCGGGCGCCTGCCCGCTTGTCGATGAACAGGATGACGTGCCACCCGTAGCGGGTCCTTACGGGGCCGATGATCTCGTCGGCGGCGTGCTCGCCCTCGAAGATGGCGTCTCCGAACGGCCGTTCGAGCGTCGCCCGCGTGACCCACCCGATGTCACCGCCCTGGGCGGCTGAGCTCTCATCGTCCGACGCCGTGGCGGCGGTGGCCTCGAACTGCTGGCGCCGGAACGCGACATCGGACAGGCCGCGCAGGATATCGGCCGCCTTCCTCGCCTCCTCCTCCGCCGCGGCCCACGCCGGGTCGTCGGCGGGCAGCGCTTCCGCGCCGTTCGGGTCGTCCTGGGGCGAGTAGAGGATGTGCAGGACGCGCGCCTCCGCGTCCGTGGCGGTCGGGTCGTTCGGGTTCGGGGTCACCTGGAGGTGGTAGGCGTGGACCTGATCTGCCGGGCCGGAGCTGACCTCGGCGACGAGGGCGTCACGCATCTTGTCGCGGCGGACCTGGGCCGCCACGGCCGCACGGTACGCGGCCACGTCGATGCCGTTCTGTTCCAGGCCGTCGAGGAAGCCCGGATCCTCCGACGCTGGGCGAACCTCCGTCACCCGGCCGATCCACATGACGTGGTCCGTCCCCTCCACGATCTCGCTCGTCCCGCCCGGCGGCAGCGCGAAGAGCGCGGCCCCCAGCGCCTCGTCCGGGACGCTCGTCAGGCTGATGAAGCCGAGGTCGCCTCCGCGCGGGCCGCTGCTGTCCGTCGAGTACTGGGTGGCCACGTCGCCGAAGTCGACGCCGTCGTCGAGCTTGGCAAGCGCCGCCTCGGCGCGGGTGCGCGCCTCGGCGATCTGCTCGGCGGTGGCCTCAGTCGGTTCGGGGGTGGGCTCCGGCGTTGGTGAGGGGATGGCGGTGGGGAGCGGCGTCGGGGTCTCCGACGGGCTGGTCGTCGGCGCTGGAGTGGCCGTCGGGGTAGCCGTGGGGAGAGGGGTCTCACCGGGCGCGGGCGTCCTGCCCATCAGGAGCGGATCGATGCCGATGACGAGCACGTGGCGTTGCTCGGGCGTGGTGGCCGACTCGTCGATCGCCGCATCGATGTCCGCGTCGGTCACGGTGACGCCGAGCTCGGAGGCGAGCTTGGCCTGGAAAGCATCGTCGATCAGCTCCTCGATGGCCGTCAGGGGGATCTGCTGCCGGCGCGCGCTGATCTGCTGGAAGTAGACGGCCGCGGTATCGGCGCTCAGCTCTCCCCGCGCCACCTGCTCGCGCACGCGGCCCTCGAACACGCTCAGTTCGTAGTTGTCGACCTCGACGCGGGCCAGCCACTGGTCCTTCGTGATCTCGGAGCTGCCGGCGCGCGCAACGGCAGCGAAGTGATCGCGGTAGAACGAGTACGCGACGGTCCCGACCAGCAGCAGCACCGCGACCACGCTGACGGTCACGAAGCCGAGGGTCACGATGCGCGCCCGGCGCGCCTCGTCCTCGTGACTGGATGTGGGCCGCCTGCGGGGCGGCTTGGCGCGAAAGGTCATTCGATGGTCATCCCTGGGATCGGCGCAGCCCACGTGGAGTGGCGACGGCCGCAGCCTCGGTCCGGGACTATAGCCTACCTGCGGCGAAGGGCTGGCTGGAAGGTTCCTGTCCGCGGTTTCACGTGGTCCCGATCGCTCGCATGATCATGCCGGCCGCGACGGTCTTGTTCGTGCCATCGTCGACGAGGATGAACGAGCCCGTCTGGCGGTTCTGCTGGTAGAGATCCGCGAAGAGCGGCCGGGTGACCCGCAGGTGGATCCGCCCGATCTCGTTGAGTGACAGTGCCGTGGCGTCCTCGACGCGGTGCAGGGTGTTGACATCGATGCGGTACAGGAGTTCCCTGACGACCGCCCGCGCCCAGCGCGTCGTGTGCTTGATCGCGTACGTGCGGCCCTCGACCAGCGACGCGGCCTCGTCCATCCAGCAGACGTGGGCGTCGATCTCCTGCGCCACGGTCGGCGCATTGTGGGGCCGGCAGAACATGTCACCGCGGCCGACGTCGATGTGGTCGGTGAGCGTGATCGTGACGGCCATCGGTGGGAAGGCCTCGTCCACCGGCCCGTCGGCGGTATCGATGGTCGCGATCGTCGATTCGAGACCGCTGGGTAGCACGAGGACCGCGTCGCCGGGCTTGAGAACGCCGGAGGCGACCGTGCCCGCGTAGCCGCGGTAGTCGATCACGTGGTGCGACTGCGGGCGCACCACGTACTGCACTGGGAACCGCACGTCGACCAGGTTCCGGTCGCTGGCCACGTGCAGCCGTTCCAGGTGGCTGAGCAGGGCCGGACCGTCGTACCACGGCATGTTGCGCGAGGGCTCGACGACGTTGTCGCCGAGCAGCGCGGACGTCGGGATGAACGTCAGGTCGCGCACCCGCAGGCGCGTCGCGAAGTCGCCGAACTCCTCGCGGATCCCCTCGAAGACGGCCTCGGAGAAGCCGACGAGGTCCATCTTGTTCACGCACACGACGATGTGCGGGACGCCGAGCAGTGTGGCGATGAACGCGTGCCGGCGGCTCTGCTCTGTGATCCCGTTGCGGGCATCGAGCAGAAGCACGGCGACGTCGGCCGTCGATGCACCGGTGACCATGTTGCGCGTGTACTGGATGTGCCCGGGGGTGTCCGCGATGATGAAACGGCGCCGCGGCGTGGCGAAGTAGCGGTACGCGACATCGATGGTGATGCCCTGCTCCCGCTCGGCACGCAGCCCGTCCATGAGCAGCGCCAGGTCCGTGTAGTCGTCGCCGCGTTCGCGACTCACCCGTTCGACGTCGGCAAGCTGGTCGGTGAACAGCGACTTCGAGTCGTGCAGGAGCCGCCCGATGAGCGTGCTCTTGCCGTCGTCGACCGAGCCCGCGGTGGCGAACCGAAGCAGGTCGGCGGTCATCAGAAATACCCCTCGCGCTTGCGGTCCTCCATGGCCGTGTCGCTGAACCTGTCGTCGCCGCGCGTGGCGCCGCGCTCGGTGATTCGGACCGAGGCGACCTCCTCGACGATCTTGGCCAGCGTGTCGGCGTCCGATTCGACGGCGGCGGTGAGGTTGGCGTCGCCGATCGTGCGATAGCGCACCTTGCGCACCTCGACCGTCTCGCCGTGACGCGGTTGGACGAACCCGTTCACGCCGTAGAGCATGCCGTCGCGCGCGACGACCTCCCGCTCGGCGGCGAAGTACAGGTCGGCGATCTCGACCCCCTCCTCGGCGACATAGGTCCATACGTCCAGCTCGGTCCAGTTCGAGAGGGGGAAGACCCGGATGCTCTGGCCGGGGAAGACCCGGCCGTTGTAGAGGTTCCAGATCTCGGGCCGCTGGCTCTTCGGGTCCCACTGACCGAACTCGTCGCGGAACGAGAACACCCGCTCCTTGGCGCGCGACTTCTCCTCATCGCGCCGCGCGCCGCCGAAGAGGGCGTCGATCTTGTGCCGCTCGACGGCCTCCAGCAGCACGGGGGTCTGGATGCGGTTGCGCGATCCGTTGGGTTCCTCGCGCACCAGCCCGCGATCGATGGCGTCCTGGACCGAGGCGACGATGAGCCGCAGGCCGAGACGCTCGATCCAGCGGTCCCGGTAGGCGAGGACCTCGCGGAAGTTCAGGCCGGTGTCCACGTGCAGGATGGGGAAGGGGATGCGCGCGGGCGCGAATGCCTTGCGCGCGAGGTGGAGCATCACGGTGGAGTCCTTCCCGCCGGAGAACAGCAGGCAGGGCCGGCGCATCTCGGCGACCACCTCGCGGAAGATGAAGATGCTCTCCGCCTCGAGGTTCCGGAGGTGACTGAGGACGTAGCTCCTCATCACGAGCCGCCCTGTGCCTCGCCGGCTGCGACGGACGCGAGCATCCTCCGTACGACCCGGACCAGCGAGGGGTGGCAGATGAGGAGGTCCGGCGACCACGGATCCGCCTTGTTGTAGACGAGCGCCGACCCGTCGAGCCGTGAAGCCACCAGGCCCGCGGCCGCGGCGACCGCGACCGGGGCGGCCGAGTCCCACTCGTACTGGCCGCCGGCGTGTACGTAGGCGTCGACCGTGCCCTCGAGCACGGCCATGGCCTTCACGCCGGTCGAGCCCATCGGCACGAGTTCGACCTCGTCGCCCGCGAGCCGGTCCAGGATCGTCGGGGGACGGGTCCGACTGACGGCGACCCGGAGGCGGCGGCGTCCTGCGAGCACAGTCTCGGCCGAGCCGAGCTCCGAGCGCGTCGGCGCGGCAGAACCATAGAGCAGGCCCCGGCCGGGGAGCGCGACGGCACCATCGGTCAGGCCCCGGCCGCGACGCCAAAGGGCTACGTGCACGGAGAAGTCGTCTCGCCAGCGGCCGCCGGGGGTGCGCTCGGCGAACTCCCGCGTGCCGTCGAGCGGGTCGATGATCCAGACCCGCTCGGCCAGGAGTCGCTGCGAGCGATCGCGGCCCTCCTCGGACAGGACGGCATCGTCCGGGCGCGCCTGGCACAGCGTGCCGGCCAGATAGGCCTGGGCCGCGGCGTCCCCGGCGTCCCCGAGCGAGCCGCCCGCGAACGTCCCCGCGTCGACCTGGGCGCGCAACCCGACGAGCACCCCACCGGCCCCGGCCGCCAGGGCCAAGGCCAGCCGTCCATCGTCGGGAGGGAACGGCCCCGCCGTCGGGAAGTGGAGCATGGCACCGAAGGTATCATCGCCGCGTGGCAGGGTCTTCTTCCGCACCCCGGACCCCCCCGTGAGTCGATGAGCCTCGACCTCCCGCTCGCGGTCGGGGGTCTGCTCGTCGGGATCGTCGTGGGGCTGACGGGGATGGGCGGGGGCGCGTTGATGACGCCGATGCTCGTCTTCTTCTTCAACGTGAATCCCCTGACCGCCATCTCGAGCGATCTCGTCGTCAGTCTGTTCATGAAGCCGGTCGGGGCGCTGGTGCACCTGCGGCGGGGCACGGTCAATCTCGGGCTGGTCGGATGGCTCTGCCTCGGTTCGATCCCCGGCGCTCTCGCCGGAGCCTGGCTCATCGACCTGATGCCGGCGGGTGACCTGGACGAGACCCTGAAGCGGATCCTCGGCGTGGCGCTGCTGGCGTCCACCTCCGGTTTGGTCGTGCGCGCCTTCCTGCGGATGTGGCGCGATCGCCTCCCGCTCGGCGAGGGCCCGGCGAAGGCGATCCGCCGCCCCGAGGTCCGCCTGCGGCCGATCCCGATCGTGATCCTTGGTGCGGTGGCCGGCTTCATGGTCGGCCTGACCTCGGTCGGTTCCGGTTCGATCGTGATCGTCGCGCTGCTCTTCATGTTCCCGGCGCTCAAGGCATCCCAGCTCGTCGGGACCGACCTCGTCCAGGCGATCCCCCTGGTCGCCGCCGCCGTCGCCGGGCACCTGTTCTTCGGCAGCGTCTCGCTGACGGTGGCCTCCTCGCTGCTCGTCGGCGCGATCCCGGGCGTCTGGATCGGCGCCCAGGTCAGCACCCGGGCGCCCGGCGGGATCATTCGCCGCGCGCTCGCGGTGCTGCTGCTGACCTCCGGCCTCCGGCTGATCGGAGCGCCCCCGGAATGGGCGCTCGCCGCGGCCGGGGCCGCCCTCCTGTTCGGGACGGTCGGTTGGGTCGCCATGCGCGACCGCGTCTCGCTCCGGAACGCTCCGCGCCCGCTCGCCGGCGCCGTACGGCCGGACGGCGTACCGGAGATCGACGCCCCTCCCTCGTGAGCGGCGCCGTGGTCTTCTTCACGGGCCTCTCCGGTTCGGGCAAGTCGACGATCGCACGGGCGCTCGCTGCCGAGCTGTCGCAGGGTGGGACCCGGCAGGTGACGGTGCTCGATGGCGACGAGATGCGCCGCCGGCTGTGGCCGGAGCTCGGATTCGACGCGCGGTCGCGCGAGATGAACATCGAGCGGATCGCCTGGATCGCCTCGCTGATCGCAGCCCATGGCGGCATCGCCATCGCCGCGCCGATCGCGCCGTTCGCCACGGGCCGGGCCACCGCCCGAGCCCTCGTCGAGCCGAGTGGGACGTTCCTGCTCGTCTACGTCAGCACCCCGTTGGAGGTCTGCGAGCAGCGCGACAGCAAGGGCCTCTACGCGCGCGCCCGGGCGGGCGAGATCCCCGACTTCACCGGCATCTCGTCGCCGTACGAACCGCCCGACGATGCGGACGTGGTGATCGACACGACCGACACCGAGGTCGGCGAGGCGGTCGGGCGCATCCGCGCCGTCGTGGAGCGGAGACTCTCCCTCAGCGCAGACGATCGAGCACGGCCCGCCAGCGATCCGCGAGCCACCCGGCCAGCCTGAGCCCGAGCGTCCCGGCCAGGTAGTAGGTCGAGGTCCGCCGCAGCTCCGCCGGCTCGACCCACCGTGTCGACGCCCCGCGACGCGCCAGCCCCCCGGCGACGAGGATGCCCATCGCCATGGAGGCGGCCACGTCAGGCGGGGTGGAGGCCTCCGGCGGGCGATCCCCGGTCCGTCCCGTCGTCGGCACGACGGTCAGGCTCTCGAGGTCGCCGATCACGCGCACGCCCGAGGCGGCGATCGCGTCGACCATCTCCCGGGCGATGACGGCGACCCGATCGAGCGCCCACTGGGGCATCTCGAGCCGCGGCTCGTCCGGCCCGGGCTCGCGCGCCTTCATCAACTGAGCGGCCCCAAGGCGCATCACGCGGCTGTGCAGCGACATCGGCAGCCCCTCGCCCTTGTACGCCACGTTGAACGCGCGCACGGCCTCGACCTCGGGAAGCGTCAAGGAGCGGTTGGTCCGGTCCTCGTCGGGGACGAGCGTCGCCTCGCGGAGGCCGAGCAGGGCCTCGAAGACGCGCAGCACCATGGCATGGTCTCGATCGTCGACGACGACGACGGTGATGGCGTCCGGTCTCACCACCTCCGCCCAGCGCGCGATCAGCCGATCGTGCCGATGCCGCCACCAGAAGAGCGGGGTCCGCGCTCCCGGCGGCCGGTTGAAGGTTCCGTCGAGCCATCGGTCGAACGACTTCCGCATCCCGTTCTGGACCCACTGCTGGTACTGCGACGGGACGATCCTGGCCAGTGGGCGAAGGGTCACCGCGACATGGACCCGAGCGGGGTCGAGATCGTTCACGATCCTGCGGATCGCCTGGGGGTCGGCATCGGAGAAGAACTCGCTGCTGATCACGACACGCGGCTCGCGGGCGCGCCGCGCTTCGCGCACCAGCGCGTGCCACGTCCCGATCGGCGGCGCCTTCCCGCCGGTGAGGTGCCAGGCTCGCCCGGTGACGGCGTGGGCTGCCTGGGCCTGCTGACGTGATCGCCCGGCATAGCGAACGCCCTGGGAGAGGAGGTCCGCCCGGGCGCCGTGGAAGGCACCCTGGATCGTCGTCGTGCCGGTCTTGTGCGGCCCGATGTGGAGCAACCGGGTCCCCTCCGGGAGGAGGAGCCCCGGCCCATCGGCGGTCGTTCCCACAGCGCCTTTCACGTTAGCGCCCGTGCCTGCCGGTCATCGGATACGCCGACCGAGCCGGTAAGCCGTCCGGAGCGGTCGCTGGATCGGCTCTGGCAATCGCCGGTAGACCCGGCGGAGCCTAGCGCGCAATACTCGGGCAGCAGGTCGAGCGGCCTCGCGCACCCGCTCCGACAAGCGAAGGCGGGGTACGCCCACGACCCTGATCCTGCCCGTGGCCACGGTCGCGCGAGCGAGCTCGACCTCCGGCCCGCGGTCGCCCTCCAATCGGACGAGCAGCTCGACGCTGCCCGATGACGAGGGCGCCAGGTCCGCGGGGACGGTGGCGGTCAACCACAACCGCTCGCCGCGGGGTTCCAGGCGCGCCGGAAGCAGCCGGTCGCGATCCGCCCCGCGAAGCACGACCAGCGCCGGTACCGTGGCCGTCCCCGCCGTCGTCGCGACCGGGAGGAGGAGGGCGAGCGAGCGGCCGTCCCGCACGATCCGGATGGCCGACCTGCGGAGCGCGCCGCCGAGGCTCCTCATGCCTCCGCCCACCTCCAGGGTCATGCCTGTGCCGTGATCCCAGCTCGGCACGACCAACCCAGGCACCGACCCAAGGAGCGCGGGCAGCCCGTCCCGTCGCACCTGGGAGCTGTCGATGCTGCCCAGCCGGGTGCGCCGCTTGATCCCCAGGCCACGGACTCGCAGCCAAACCTCCCAGCGACCCTCGAGCGGGCGATCCCCAGGTCCGACCCGCAACGGATCGATCCTCGCCCGCCCGCGGATCAGGGGCCTGAGGCGGGCGCGCCCGTCCGCCAGCGGCGGCCCGTCCGGCACCAGCGCCACGCGGACCCTGGTCGGAGTCAGCCACTCGAGCGCCGTCTCGGCATCGCGCAGGATCACGTCGGCCCGGAAGGCATCGGGCCGCCCTCGGAGATCCACCGGCTGGGGCGGCAGGCCCACGCACAGTCGCGGGTCCATGAAGGTGCGCTCCCCGTCGCCGATCAGGACGAGGGCGGTGCGATCGGCTCGGTCTTCCAGGTGCGCGTGGAACGTGAGCTTGAGACGGCCGCCCTCCCAGCGAGCGGTGCGCAGGGACGCCCGGAGCCCGACGTCCTTGGCCCGGAGGACCGCGTCATAGAACTCGTCGGCGAGACCGCTCCGCAGGAGCTTTGAGCGGATGCGCGCCAGCGCTCCGAGGCCGGCCTCCACGCTGTCGTCGACAAGATCCGTCGCCACGGAGCGCATGGCGTCGAAGAACGCTCGCCGGAACTCCGGCGGGCGGAACAGGTACTTCTCCTCGCTCGGCCTGCCGAGCATCTCGCTTCGGTAGAAGCGCCGCACGAGCCGCGCCCGGAACGCGCCCGGCTCGGTCTCGTGCACGATCCGCTCGAGGAGGGTACGCACGTTGGCGGCATACGTCGCCGGGTCGACCGCCTCGGACGTGAGGTGGCTCCCGTCGTCCCGACGCCGGTAGAAGTAGTAGGGCGCGTCGGCAGCGACGGAGATGCTCTTGGCCCGGAGGTAGGCGGTCACGGTGAAGAAGGAGTCTTCCAGCCGTCGCCACCCTTCGGGGAACCGGATGCCATGCTCCACAAGGAAGGCACGGCGGTAGAACTTCGCGGGCCCGAGGCTGCTGTAGATGAGCCGAGGGAACCCACGAAGAGTCAGGAGGTCACGATCCCGCCGGAACAGCGTGGGCTGGCGCGAGATCGAGGCACTGGCGAATTTCAGGACCGTGACGTCCGCATGGACGCGGTGGGCCCTTTCGTAGAGCCGTTCGAGAGCGTACCGCGCGAGCTCATCGTCGGCGTCAAGGAACTGGATGTACTCGCCGCGGGCCTGCTCGATCCCGAGATTGCGCGGCCTGCCCGGCGCGCCCGAGGCAGCGATGTGGAAGACGCGGACGTTGGGGTGCTCGGCGGAGAGGCGATCGAGCCGCGACGGCGTCTCGTCCGTCGAGCCGTCGTCCACGAAGATGACCTCGTAATCCTGCGCCAGCATCGTCTGCCCAAGGACCGAGCGTATGCACGGCTCGATGAACCGGCCTGGGTTGTACACGGGCACGACGATGCTCACCTTCAGCTCGGGGCGCGCACGGACGGCGGCTCCGCTCACGCCCATGTGCCCTCCAGCGCCGGGATCACCACCTCGGAGACGAACCGCTCGGCCGCGCGCCCGTCAGCGACCTCGAACCACTCCGCCGCGAAGCGTCGCACCCGCTCGGTGTCGAAGAGGCCGGCGCGCAGGTAGGCGACCAGTTCGGCGGTGGTCTCGAAGACGGGGCCGGGGACGCCGCTCCGGTAGTCGAAGTAGAAGCCCCGCTCCCGCTCGTAGGCCTCGTGGTCCGGCGCGAAGAAGGCGATCGGCCGGCCGAGCAGCGCGAAGTCGAAGGCGATGCTGGAGTAGTCGGTCACGAGCAGGTCGGCGACGAGAAGGAGCTCGTTCACCTCGCCATGGTCGGACACATCGATCACGAACGAGCGGGCGGCCCGGTCGACGCGCGGTCGGCTGCGCACGGCGGGGTGGAGTCGCAGCAGGAGCACGTGATCCTCGCCCAGGCCCTGCGCCATCAGCCGCAGGTCGAGCTCCTGCGGGTGGCGCGCCACGATCATGCTCTCGCCGCGAAAGGTCGGCGCGTAGAGCACGACGCGACGATCCGACGGGATGGCGTAGCGCACGCGCACCCGCTCGCGCGCCCGCTCGGCGCGCTCCCCGAAGAGGAGGTCGGTGCTCGGAAGACCGATGCGTGTCACGAACAGCTCGACGGGCTGGCGGAACGCCTCGACGAACTGGAGCGCCGCGCGGCGGGAGGCGGCGAGGCAGAGCGTGTAGTTCGCGTGGAGCCGCACGAGGCTCGCCAGCGTGCGGTCGGCGCCGAACGGCTTGTCGAGGACGCTGTATCCGATCCGCTTGATGGCGCCGCTCGCGTGCCACGTCTGGGCGATCGTCGTCCCGCGGCGCGGGCGGATGACGTAGACCGGCACGTAGTGGCTGTCGATGACGAAGACCCGGGCCGTGGCGAGCCAGAACCCCGCCTCGATCGCCTGCGCTGCGGCGCGCAACCGTCCGAGCAGGCCGGGCCGAGGGTCGTGGACCAGCGTGACCACACGAGCGACGCGACCGCGGCTTTCCAGCTCGTCGCGGATGGCGGCGAGGTTCCCACCGAAGCGCGGCAAAGAGGTTGCCAGCACGACGGTCGGGCGCTGCGGCAGCAGGCTCCCGAACGCGAAGGCCGCCCGCACGAGGACGACCCTGACCAGGATGACCAGCCGCCTCATCGCCCCACGATCAGTTCGATGACACGATCGGTGGCGCCACCCTCGGGGTGAGCGAAGTGGCGGGCGGCGAAGGGCGCCACCTTCTCGATCTCATAGTCGTCGCGCCTGATCGCGTCGACCAGTTCGTCCAACGTGCGCACGATCTTGCCGGGCACGAATTCTTCGTAGGGCACGTAGACGTCCCGCTCCGCCCTGTACTCCTCCAGGTCATAGGCGAAGAAGAGCATCGGCCGTCCGAGGGTCGAGTACTCGAAGACGATCGAGGAGTAGTCGGTGATGAGCAGGTCGGTCGCGAAGAGCAGGTCGGGCGCGTCCATCACCGCCGATGAACCATCGAGCAGACGGTCGGCGAAGGTGGGCGGGATCACCAGCGGCTGCCGCACCTGGGGGTGGAGTCGGATGATGAAGACGGCGTCCTTCTCCAGGCAGAGCGCGTGGAGGCGCGCGTAATCGAGCACGCCCAGGTCGTAAGTCGCTTCCCTGAGCTGCCCCCGGAACGTCGGCGCGAAGAGGATGACCATCCGGTCCCGGGCCGCCGGGAACGCCGCCAGCGCCGCTTCCCGTCCCGCCGCCCGGGCGCGCTCGTCGAAGAAGCGGTCCATGCGCGGGATGCCCGTGGGGATGACCCGCTCCTCGGGGATGCCGAAGGCCTCTGCGTACAGCGGCACGTCGAACTCGCCGCTGACGATGGCGTAGGTGTAGTCCTTGTGCGTCCGCGACCAAGGATCCGGCCCGCGCGGCATCCCGATGCGGCTGTAGCCGACCGTCTTGATGGCGCCCGAGGAGTGCCACACCTGGATGATCCGCTGGCCGGCAGAGGCGACGCGGTGGAGCACCGGCTGATCCTTGTCGATGACGATCGTGTCGGCGGTCGCCAGAAGCAAGGGCAAGCGCAGCCGATCGGCCGGGCCGCGGCCGGCGTGGGGGCTCGGCCTGGTGAGCGTCATCAGTTCGTACTCCCGGTCGAGGCCCCGCTCCACCATCCTGTCGTACACGAGCTTGAGGTTGTCGGTCAGCCCGGCCGCGTAGTCGGACATGAAGAGGACGCGCCGACCGTTCCGCCGGACGACCGGGCGCAGCGGGGACACGAGCAGCCGCAGGGCCACGATCCTGATGGTGAGGATGGCGCCGCGGAGCGTGCGCACGAGGCGCTCCCACGGGCCCACCTCATCCCAGGGCGCCACGCCGGGCTCGAATCGGACGGCAAGCTCGAGCGCACCCTCCAGGGAGGGCTGCGCGGGGACGACCTCGTAGCGCCCCCTCCGCAGCCAGAACGCCTTCCCTTCGCGCGCAGGATCCACCGGCCGTGGCCTGCCGACGGGGAGCGGCAAGATGGGCTCGCCCGGCGCCGCCAACGCGAGCACCCAGCGTCCCGGCTCGAGCGGTATCTGGCCCGGACCGAGCATGACGTTGAAGCGGACGGCCAGGACGTCACCCTCACGCCAGGCTCGCATGGGCGCCATCGTCACGGCTGGGTGGCCGTGCCGCTGGAGGCGGAGATCCTGCGGGGCGAAGGCCCCCGGTGGCAGCGGACGCAGCCGGATAATGAGCTGGATGCGTTCCCAGTCGAGCGAGACGAGCTGCGCGGCTGGCGACGGGCCGGCGTCCTTGACGGGCGGGCTCCTGTCGGGCGGGGTCTGCATGCGGCTCGCGATGATAGCCGCCCCCTGCGGTTGAGCCGACTCGAGTACCTCCTGGCCGGCGGGCTGCTCCGCCTGCTTGGGTCCCTGTTCTCCCTGCTGCCGATCGCCGAGGACCGCGTCGTCCTGGCCAGCCCACGGAGCGCCCGACTCGAGGGGAACCTGCGCCACCTCCACGACGCCATCCGCGCCCGCCACCCGGAAGTGCGGCAGGTCGTCCTCCTCGAGCCCTACGGCTACGGCCTGCGCTCGAAGCTGGCGTACCTCCTGCGCGTCGTGCGGGGGATGTACCAGCTGTGCACGGCACGGCTCTTCATCGTCGACAACGCCTACCTGCCGGTCCATGTGCGGCCCCATCGCCGCGGCACGACGGTCGTCCAGGTCTGGCACGCGGTGAGCGCGGTGAAGCGCTTCGGCCTCGACACGGCCACCCCGCCGGCGGAACCCGAGCGCACCTTCCTCCACCGCTACTACGACTACGTCGTGGTCTCGTCGGAGGGCGTGCGCACCACGTACGCCGCGGCGCTGCGCACGCTGCGCGGGCGGGTGCTGGCCCTGGGCACCCCGAGGACGGATCTCTTCTTCGACCCGGCGGGGATGGAGGCCGCGCGGCAGCGCGTGCTGCACGCCCACCCCGGACTCTCCGGCCGCCAGGTGGTCGTCTATGCCCCGACGTTCCGCGGCCGGGGGCGGACGAAGCGGCCGGCGTCGAACCTCGATGCCGTTCGCCTGCGCGCGGCGCTCCCCCCCGAGTACGCGCTCGTCCTCAAGATGCATCCGAACGTCGAAAGCGGTGGCGTGGCGACCGCGGGCTACGACGTGGTGGTCGATCAAGCCGCGGAGCTGAACGAGCTCCTCTGCCTCACGGACGTGCTCGTCACGGACTACTCCGCGGCGGCCTTCGAGTACGCCCTCCTGCGCCGGCCGCTCATCCTGCTCGTGCCCGACCTTGCCGACTACGAGCGCGACCCGGGGATGTACGTCGACTATGGCGCCGAGATGATCGGGAAGAAGGTCGCCGACACCGACGGCGTCGCCGCGGCGATCCTCTCCGGTGCCTTCGACCTCTCCGGCTACGACGCCTTCATCGGCCGGCACGCCGGCGCCTGCGACGGGGCCGCCAGCGAGCGCTTCGTCCGGACCTTCCTGGGCTGAGCCGCCGGCTCAGCCCAGGCCGGCGGCATAAGCGGCGCGCAGCGCCTCGAGGTCGGCCTCCGTGACGTCGTCGAGGATGGTGGTCCGACCCGGCCGGGTCTCCGGTCCCCGGCGCACCGCGGTCATGAACTCGTCGACGGTGATGCCGAGATCGGCCGGGCTGACGGGCAGCCCGACGCGCCGGAAGAAGGTCACCAGCCGCGCCCCGTCCTCGCCCCGCAGGATGCCCGCGGCGATGGTGGCCAGGGCGACCTGGAGGCCGTGGGGCCGTGGCTGCGCGAGGATGCTGTCGAGGGCGTGGCTGACCAGGTGCTCGGAACCGGATGCCGGCCGCGACGAGCCGGCCATCTCCATGGCGATGCCGCTCAGGATGAGGCCGCGGATCACCTTCTGCCGGTAGTCGCCGTCGGCGAGGTCGGCCTCTTCCTCGATGACCGAGAGAGCGGCCGCCTCGGACGTGAGACAGGCGAAGTCGTCGAACTCCTCGCCGCGTGTCTCGTGCGCGCGTCGCCAGTCGCGCACGGCCGAGAGGTTGGAGACGAGGTCCCCCAGGCCAGCGCGCCAGGTCATCGCGGGCGCCTGGTCGACCACGTCCATGTCGACGACGATGGCCATCGGCATGCGCGCCCCGACCGACCGCTGGCGGCCATCCTCGTCGGCGATGATGGCCACCGGCGAGCAGATCGCGTCGCTGGCGAACTGGGTCGGGATGGTCACGGCGCCGAAGTCCCGGCGGGCCGCGGCGAGCTTGGCGACGTCGACGACGCGACCGCCGCCGACCCCGAGGACGAGATGCGGCCCGAACGCCTCGATCGCCGCGGCGACCTGGGCGACGCAGGCCTCGCTGTTGGCGTCGACGACCGCTTCGACCGTCCGGAAGCCACCCGCGCGCGCGTGGTCCGCGATGCGGGCACCGTACCCGGTCGCCGACCTCACCCCGCTGTGCACGAGCAGGAGCCGGTCTCCCCGTTCGACGAGCTCCGATAGCGCCGCGATGACGGCCTCGGGACCGCGCACGAGGCGCATGAGGCGGGGGATGCGGATGGAGCGATGCGGGGGCGCCGGGATCGTCATCGGGCCACCCCGGCGGAGGAGGCGTCCAGTCCTTCCGCGACGCCTTGGGCACGACGGTAGTCGACATCGTCGTCGATCTCCGTCCAGCGCCGACCCCGAGTCCACAGCACGCGGGCGACGAGCTCGCCCGCGCAGGCGTCGATGGCGTCCTCGTAGTACAGGCCGGTCCCCCCCTCGAGGACGAGCCGGCGGGCTGCATCCAGGAGCGTCGTCGCCCCGCCGGGATCGAAGCGAGAGATGCCGATGAACTCGCCCGCCGAGGCGCCGGGGTCGAGGCCCTTGCTGATGCGGGTGACCACCCCGTCTCCGTCCAGCGTCACCTTCATCTCCTCCGCCCCGAGTGGCTCGTCGCCATCGATGACGAGCCAGCTCCCGGCGGTCAGGGTCGCGAGCTCGGCGAGGATCGAGGGGTCGAAGACGATGTCGCTGTTGAGAAGGCAGAAGCCGTCGCCCAGGACGTCGGCCGCCGCGAGCAGCGAGACGATGTTGTTGGTGGTCGCGAACCGGGCGTTCCAGCGCTCGCTCATCACCATCGCTGCCCGCCACTCCGCCATGACCGGCCGGATGCTCTCGGCCGCGTAGCCCGTGACCACCACGACCCGCTCGAACCCGGCGGTCTGCAGGGCATCGACCTCCCGCTCGAGGAGGCTCCGGCCGTTCAGTTCGAGCAGCGCCTTCGGTCGTCCGTTGCTGAGCGCTGCGATCCGCCGCCCGAGCCCTGCTGCGAGGATGACCGCAGGAACCATCGCCTGGGGGACTCTAGCGAGGCGGGGAGAGGATCAGGTCGATGACACGATCGGTGGACCCGCCCTCGAGGTGGGCGAAGTGGCGCTCGATGAAGGGCGCCAGTCGCTCGGCCTGGTAGTCGTCCCTTCGGATCGCGTCCACCATCTCATCGAAGGTTCGCACGATCCGCCCGGGGACGTAGTCCTCGTAGTCGACCGCCAGCCCACGCCTCTCTCGGTAGGCATCGAGATCCGGTGCGAAGAAGAGCATGGGCCGCCCCTGCGTCGCGTAGTCGAACATGATCGACGAGTAGTCCGTGATGAGCAGGTCCGTGGCGAAGAGCAGATCCGGCGCCTCGCCCTTCATGCGGCCCGTGCCATCCAGGATCCGGTCCCGGAAGGCCTCGGGGATGTCGACACCGTGCTGCACCATCGGGTGCAGCCGGATGATGAACACGGCGTCCTTCTCGACGCACAGCGCGTGGAGCACGGCGAAGTCCAGCTGCCCGAGGTCGTAGGTGCCCTCCGACACGCGACCTCGGAAGGTGGGTGCGAACAGGATGACCATCCGGCCGCGCGCCTGCGGGAACGCCCGCCAGACCGCCTCGCGCCCTGCCTCACGCACCGCAGGATCGAAGAACCGATCCATGCGCGGGATGCCCGTCGGCAGGACGCGCTCCTCGGGCAGGCCGAAGGCCTCCGCCCACAGGGCCACGTCGTGCTCGCCGCTGGCGATGGCGTGGGTGCAGGCCCGGTGCGCCGGAGACCACGGACTCCGGCCGCCGCTGGTCCCGATCCGGCTGTGGCCGACGGCCTTGAAGGCGGCCGACGCATGCCACAGCTGGATGACCGGCACGTCGAGCCGGAGCCGCCGGAGCAGGATGTGGTCCTTGTCGATGACGATCGTGTCCGCTCGCCCGAGCATCCACAGCTCGTTGAGCCTGCGCCGTAGCCGGCCGGCCCCGGCCGGGGTCCTGTAGACGAGCAGCCGCCGACCCAGGCCGCGCTGGAGCATCCGCTCGTGGACATGCAGGAGGCTGCCCGACGGGGCCTGACGGTCGTATGGGATGAGGAGGATCCGGCCGCGAGGCGCCGCGATGCGAAGAGCGCGGTAGAAGGCGAATGCGACCAGCTTGACCAGCCTGCGAACCGGTCGCCGGACGCGCTGCGCCAGTGAGCCTCCCAACCGTGCCGCGGCCGACCATTCCACCTTGACGTCGAGCCCGAGACGCGTCCCGTCGCCCACGAGCACCGGGACGATGCGGTACTCGCCCCGCGGGAAGGTGAAGCGAGCGGCCTGGGCGGCCGGATCCAGCGAGCCGGGGCTCGAGAGCCGGACAGGGGCGCCGCCGTCGATGGTCAGGACCCAGTGACCGGGAGGGAGCGGCCTGCGCCCGGGGCCCTGCATCACGTTGAAGCGCGCGACGAGCTCATCGCCCTCCATCCAGCCGCGCGTCGGCGCCATGGCCACGTCGGGGGCATCGACGCTGCGCAGGCGGACGTCCCGGGGGTCGAAGGGGCCCCCCGAGACCGGGCGCAGCCGCACGATGACCTGGATGCGCTCCCACGTCAGCGACGTCAGCTCGAACGTCGGCTCGGTGGTCCTGCTGGGTGCGCTGGTGCTCGTGGCGTCAGGGACCGCTGGCAACAGCCTCCTCCTCTGGGCCCGCGATGATATGCGCTGCCGGTGCCGTAGAGTTGACGGCCCGGGCGGAACGGGGCCACAGGGTAAGGGAACGTGAAGACCGTCTATGTCGGCATGAGCGCCGACCTCATCCACCACGGCCACATCAACATCATCAAAGAGGCGAAGAAGCACGGCCGGGTGATCGTCGGTCTCCTCACGGATGAAGCGATCGCCAGCTACAAGCGGGTTCCCCTGCTCACGTGGGAGCAGCGCCGCGCCATCGTCGAGAGCATCAAGGGCGTGGACGAGGTCGTCCGCCAGGAGGAGCTCGACTACGTCCCGAACCTGCGACGTCTTCGTCCCGACGTCGTCGTCCACGGCACGGACTGGCGCGAGGGCATCCAGAAGCCGACCCGGCAGCGGGTCATCGAGGTGCTCCAGGAATGGGGCGGCGAGCTGATCGAACCCGAGTACACCCCCGAGGTCTCCTCCAGCAGGCTCATCGCCCGCGAGCTCCAGCGCGGCACCACTCCTGGACAACGACTCCGCCGCCTACGCCGGCTCCTCGAGACCAAGCCGGTGGTTCGGGTCCTCGAGGTGCACAACGGGCTCTCGGCGCTCATCGCCGAGCAGGTCCAGCTCGTCCGGGATGGGATCGTCCGCGAATTCGACGCGATGTGGTCGAGCAGCCTCACCGATTCGCTGTCCAAGGGGAAGCCGGACATCGAGGCCGTCGATCCCACCTCGCGCATCGTCACCGTGGACCAGATCTTCGAGGTGACGACCAAGCCGATGATCTACGACGGCGACAGCGGGGGGCCGGCGGAGCGCTTCGTCTTCCTCGTCAAGACCCTGGAGCGTCTCGGATGCTCCGCGGTGATCATCGAGGACAAGGTCGGCCCGAAGCGGAACTCGCTGTTCGGCACCGACGCGCGACAGGAACAGGACACCGTGGAGGCCTTCAGCGCCAAGATCGGCGCGGGCAAGCAGGCGCAGGTGACCGAGGACTTCATGGTCATCGCGCGGATCGAGAGCCTTATCGCCGGGGCAGGCCAGGAGGACGCGCTTCGACGCGCCGAGGCGTACATCGCAGCAGGCGCCGACGCGATCATGATCCACAGCGCCCAGCGCGACCCGACCGAGATCTTCGCCTTCATGGACGCGTACCGCGACATCCGCAGGCGCGTCCCGCTGGTGGTCGTCCCGTCGACATACAACAGCGTCACAGAGGATGACCTTGCGGACAGGGGTGCCAATGTCGTGATCTACGCCAACCACCTCATCCGGAGCGCCTATCCGGCGATGTGGCGCACGGCCGAATCGATCCTGGAGCACGGGCGCTCCCTCGAGGCGGACGAGTACATGCTCCCCATCGCCGAGGCGCTGCGGCTCGTTCCCGGTTCGCCGTGAGCGTCGCCCCAGCGAGGCCGACCCTCGACCCTGCGGAGCTCCACCGTGTCCTCTCGGAGAACGGGATCGAGTTCTACGCGGGGGTCCCCGATTCGCTGCTGAAGGACTTCATCGCGTACCTCTCGGAGCACGCGCCTGAAGAGCGGCATGTCATCGCGGCCAACGAGGGAGGTGCCATCGCCCTGGCTGCCGGGTACCACCTCGCCACCGGGCGGATCGCCGCCGTCTACCTTCAGAATTCGGGGCTCGGGAACGCGATCAACCCCCTCACCTCGCTGGTCGACCCCGAGGTGTACGGCATCCCGGTCCTCCTTATCGTCGGCTGGCGTGGGATGCCCGGCGTCGCCGACGAGCCGCAGCACCGCAAGCAGGGCCGGGTCACGACAGGGCAGCTCGACGTCCTCGGCTTCCCGTACGTGGAGCTCACGCCGGACGTCACGGATCTCCACGACGCCGTGAGCGGGCTGCTCGCAAGGATGAACGCCGGTCGAACGCCTGGCGTCCTCCTCGTGGCGCCGGGTACGTTCAGCCGCTACCGCCCCTCCGTGTCCCCCGCACCCCGCTTCGGCATGCGTCGCGAGGACGCGCTCCGGATCGTGCTCGACCGGCTCGGCCCGCGGGACGTCGTGGTCTGCACGACCGGCATGGCATCCCGCGAGGTCTTCGAGGCCCGCGAGCGCGCCGGCCAGGCGCACGATCAGGACTTCCTGACCGTGGGCTCGATGGGCCATTGCTCCCAGATCGCACTCGGCCTGGCGCTGGCGCAGCCGGACCGGCGGACGATCTGCCTCGACGGCGACGGCTCGGTGATCATGCACATGGGTGCCCTCGCCATCATCGGTGCGCGCGGTCCAGCGAATCTCCACCACGTGGTCATCAACAACGGCGTCCACGATTCGGTCGGCGCCCAGCCGACCGTCGGGCTCTCCATCGACCTTCCCGCCATCGCCGCCGCGTGCGGCTACCGGGCGACGCGTCGGGTGGGATCGATCGCCGAGGTCGCGAGCGCCTTGGGCGAGCTGGGCGGGCAGAACGGTCCGACGCTCCTGGAGATCCGCGTCGACCCCGGCGCCCGTGAGGACCTCGGGCGCCCGACATTGACACCGGCCGAGAACAAGGAACGGCTCATGGAGTTCCTCCGACGACGCTGACGGAGCAGTCCGCGACCGGTCGCGACCGACCCGTCACGTCCTTCGGCTGGGGTAGCCTCGCGCGAGTGCGAGACATCCTCGAGTCCCGCAAGGTGTCCAGCGTCCTCCTCGTGGCGGGGCCGCGCTCCTACCAGGAGACCGGTGCCGCGAAGGTGCTCGAGCCCCTGCTCGAGGGCCGCCACGTGGAGCGCTTCCAGCGCCGGGACCCGTACCCCACCCTCGAGGACATCGAGCGCGGGAGGACCCTGCTTCGTCGTAGCCGGCCGCACCTGATCATCGCCGTCGGCGGGGGCGCGGTTCTCGATCTCGCCAAGGCGATGCGCGTCCCGTTCCGGGTCGTCGATCGCCACGGCCGGACCGCGTTGGTCGTCGATGGCCCCCCGCCCATCGTCCCGCTGGTGGCTGTGCCCACGACGGCCGGCACAGGGGCCGAGACGACCCGCTTCGCGGTCATCTACGTCGACGGTCGCAAGCACTCGCTGGACCACGCCGCGGTCATGCCCGACCACGCCATCGTCGATCCGAGCCTCACGGACAGCCTTGACGCCCGGGAGACGGCCATCACCGGCCTCGACGCCCTGGCCCAGGCGATCGAGTCGATCTGGAGCGTCGCGTCCACCGATCACTCCCAGCGGTACGCGGTGCGTGCCGCACGACTCGCTCTTGCCTGCCTCGAAGAGGCCGCGCTTCGACCATCGCCGCGCGCCCGGGCGGCGATGTCCCTGGCCGCCCACCTCTCCGGCAGGGCCATCGACCAGACGCGCACGACCGCCTGCCACGCGGCCTCCTATCCGATGACCGCGAGATACGGCATCCCGCACGGGCACGCCGTGGCCCTCACCCTCCCGGGGATGCTCGTCTTCAACGCCGGCGTCGGGGATCGCGACGTCGTGGACCCGCGCGGCGTGGCGGTGGTGCGGCGGCGGATCGCCACCATCCTGACCCTCCTGGGCGTGCGCGAACCGGAGGCAGGGCGACGACGGCTGCTCGACCTGATGCGGCGCTTAT
>Ga0209002_10000706_pt1 | contig 26990 bp, 21 predicted proteins | sample Rifsed16ft2_FD_184010 | JGI IMG/M metagenome (GOLD analysis project Ga0209002, IMG submission 184010) | Soil microbial communities from Rifle, Colorado, USA - sediment 16ft 2 (version 2) | ecosystem: Environmental > Terrestrial > Deep subsurface > Rock core/Sediment | place: Rifle, Colorado... | reverse complement strand
TTTCCTTGATGAGGATGGCGTCGTACAAACCCATGCGGTGATTCTGTCCGCCGCCGCAGGTCACGGCGTATTTTTGCGCGCGGCGCAGTCCCGGAACCGTCTTGCGCGTGTCGAGGATGACCGCGCGTGTTCCGTGCACAGCGTCAACGTATTTTCGTGCCTGTGTCGCGGTGCCGGAGAGCAGTTGCAGGAAGTTGAGTGCGGCGCGTTCGCCGGTCAACAATGCGCGCGCCGGTCCGCGCAGGGTGCAAAGTATTTTCTCGGGGTGGATGGCATCGCCGTCACGGGCATTCCAGGTGACGCTGACACGCTTGTCCACCTGACGGAAAACTTCGTCGAACCAGGCCGTGCCGCAGAGCACCGCTGTCATGCGCGTGACAACCTGCGCCTCGGCCTGCGTATCGGCGGGAATGAGCGCGGCGGTGAGGTCGCCCGTGCCCACGTCCTCGGCCAGGGCGCGGCGTACGGTTTCAGTGATGTCGTTGGGAATGTCCATACTCAAAGCATAACCGCCAGGCCGCCACAGGCAAAGCGCATCGGGATTTTGTCTTTTCGTATGGTAATAGCCATATCCATATGGTAAATTAAACGCATGGAATTCGAGTGGGACCTTTCCAGGGAGGTGGTCAATGTCCGAAGACACAGGGTCACTTTCTCAGAGGCCGTTGAAAGTTTTCTTGATCCGCACGGATTCCAGCTGGTTGATGCAAAACATTCACGGGAAGAGCAGCGTTTCTACTGGGTCGGGAAATCGGAGGCGGAGCGAATTCTTACAACCCGGTTTACCCGTCGAGGAAAGAAAATCCGGATCATCGGATCTGCGGAGTGGCGAAAGTTCAAGAGGCTTTATCATGAAACAACCAAACCTGAGTGATATGCGCATTGATCGTGTTGGCACCCGGAAAATCCGCGTTGCAGCGAGGAAAGGGTTCGTCAAGATTACGATTAATATAGACCGGGACAGCCTGTCGCTGCTTCGTTCCATGGCGGACGAGACGGGCGTCCCCTATCAGAGGCTTCTCAACACCCTTTTGAAGGAGAGTTTGAAGGGGAAAGAAATGATCCAGTCGCGGATCGAGCGCCTTGAGCATGAGCTTAAGAAAGTGAAGCGCAAACTCGCGGCATGAAACGAGCGGACAACCCGATTAAAACAACCGCGCATTGAGCGCCAGATGCACCCAGATGCTGGCGGCGTAGCCGAGCGCAATGGCCCAAGTCCATTTCAGGTGTGCGAAAAAAGTATATATGCCGCGCGCCTGGCCCATCAGGCCCACGCCCGCGGCCGAGCCGATGGACAACAACGAGCTGCCGACACCGGCGGTGAGCGTCACCAGCAGCCACTGGCCGTGTGACATATCCGGACCCATGCTGAGAACGGCGTACATGATGGGGATGTTGTCGATGACGGCGGAGGCGAGACCGATCAGAACGTTTGCCTGGGTCGCGCCCAGACCCTGATACAGGGAATGCGACAGCGCCGCGAGGTAACCCAACGCGCCGAGACCACCGACGCACAGCACCACGCCATAGAAGAACATCAGGGTGTCCCACTCGACGCGTTTCATGCTGATGAAGATATCGAACGGTTTGGTGGCGGGCTTGAATTGTTCCGGCACCTGAAACGCCTCGATCTCGGGTTCCGCCGCGGCCGAGTTCCAGATTTCGCGAAGCCGGATGTAGTAACCATAGACCTTGAGCAGACCCAGCCCCGTCATCATGCCGAGGAACGGCGGCAGATGCAGGAAATGGTGTAACGAGACGATCAGCGCAATGGTCAGCAGGAACAGCGCGATGACGACATAGCCGCCGTGCTTGACGCGGATGCGCTCGGCAAGCGCGGCGGGTTTGCCGCGCGGTACGGCAAAGGCCATGAGTACCGCGGGCACAAGCCAGTTGACCACGGCGGGCATGAACAGCGCGAAAAACTTCGTCGAACCACGCCGTGCCGCAAAGCACGGCGTCCTCACGGGTGATGACCTGCGCCTCGGCCTGTATGCCGGCGGGAATGAGCGCGGCGATGAGGTCACCCGTGCCCACGTCCTCGGCGAGCGCGCGGCGGACTGTTTCGGTGATGTCGTCAGGGAGTTTCGGCGCGGGCATCGGGGTCCATCGTTGCGGTAACAGGGCGCGCCCGGATTACTTGTTGCGTTTCCCGGCGCGCCGGATCAGCGTCGTCAGCACCGGCGGTGTGATCAGCGTCGTCAGGACCACCACCGCGACGATCACCGAGAAGATCTCGTCGCTGACGACTCCCATGGCCTTGCCGGTGACGGCGAAGATCAGTCCGACCTCGCCGCGCGGCGCCATGCCCCAGCCGACGATCCACTTGTTGACCGGCCCGGCGGCGAGGCCGGACACGATTTTTCCGGCAAACGCGGCTGCGGTAATGGCTATGGCCGTGAGGAGGATGGCCGGGTTGAAGAACACATCAAGCTTGACCTGCATGCCGGTGAAGATGAAAAACAGGGGAACGAAGAAGTGCCCCACCGGTTCGATCAGTGCCTCCAGATTGTGCTTTTCGTGATGCGCCAGCGTCTCACGCACGCGTTGTGCGGTATCGGATCCGTTATCGCCGGCGACACGGCGTATGTCGGCGATCAGCTCCGGTTCAGCGAAGTCGCGGAATTGCACTTCGTCGAGCACCAAGCCAGCGGCGAAGGCGCCGATGATCGGCGCCAGCCCGATCAGGTGCGCCAGCCAGGCGAAGATCAGGCAGAAGGCGATCAGGATCGAGAATTTCATGCCGCTACCGGTGTGGATTTTCGACAGCCAGTGGCTGGCCAGCGGGGCGATGCGCAGGCCGATGACGAGAGCGCCGACGAGAAAGAGCAGGGCCTTGAGCGTGATCCAGCCGATGTCGAGGATGCCGACATCGCCGGTGGTGGCGACGGCGGATACTACGGCGAGGATGATCAGGCCGAGCACGTCGTCGATCACCGCCGCGCCCAGCACGATCTGTGCCTCGTGCGATTGCAGCACGTTGAGGTCGCGGAACACGCGCGCGGTGATGCCGACGGAGGTGGCTGTGAGCGTGGCGCCGAGGAACAGATAGGAATTCGCGGAAAGCCCCGGCAACAGCCACGGACCGATCACGTAGGTCCCCAGCGCGAAGGGCGCCGCCACGCCGATGACGGCGACCAGCAGCGCCGGCACGCCGACCTTGCGCATGGCCGTGATATCGGATTCGAGTCCGATCTGGAACAGCAGGATGACGACACCGAGCTCGGCCAGGAAGACGATGATCGCATCCGACTTGGCCGGCTCGATGATATCGATCCCCAGCAGGTACAGGTTGCCGATCAGCACACCCATCAACAGCTCGCCCAGGACCGCCGCCTGGCCGATCTTTTCGATCAGGCCGGAGATCTTGGCGAGCAGCAGCAGTACCGCCAGCCACAGAAAGGCATTGGCCGCAGCCGCGGCCTCGGGCGAGGCCGCCCATACTTCGCTGGCGACGATGAAAATCAGCCCCAGGCCGAGCAGGATTTTCGAGTGGGCGGATCGGACCAGGGGCAGCATAAAGTCAGTTAGATGATGTAATTTCTTGTCCAGGATTGTCATCTGGTTTCGGCCTCGGGGCCGGCCCAAGCAAGGCTGCGGCGTTGCCCCAGGCGGTCAATCCGGTTTGGGAGCGGGGAGTCTAACTAAACAGCCGGGTTTTATCCGCTGAATCATAAAGAATATCAGTATAACAATGTGTTCGAATATATTGACATGATTACGGCTTGAGTTATGCTGGCGTCCGTTCTGGTTACACGATTTTACTGTAATGCCTCCGTTGCGTGTTGCCGCATGAAGTCCGAATTTGCCGAACGCCTACCCAACGGCTGGGAAAGGTTCTCCCACTTCTTTTTCGCGCTCGGTGACACCACGCGCCAGCAAATCCTGCTTTTGTTCGAGCCCGGCGAGGAAATCTGCGTCAATGACATCGCCCGCCTGTTCAAGATCACCCGTCCGGCGATCTCGCATCATCTGAAAATTCTGCGCAACGCCGAATTGCTGGTTTGTGAAAAACGCGGCAAAGAGGTGTATTACCGCGTCAATCAGGCCTACTGCGTCGAAGTGATGCGCACGGTGCACGAATTCATCTCTGCCTGCAAACAGTCCGCAACCTTACCGGCGGCTGACACCCGCTGATATCGGCCAATTCGCTGTTATTTTTTTGCCTGGTCGCATAAGAAGGCGGCCGTGGACGGACGCGCCGGGTCAAAGGATATCGGCCCAACGCGGCGAAGCGGAGAAGGCGGCGTGGATGAGGCCGACGTGCGAATAGGCCTGAGGAAAATTGCCCCACATCCGGCGTGTCGCGGTGTCGCAGTCCTCCGAAAACAGGCCGAGCGGCGAACCGGCGCTGAGAACGTGATTCATGACTTCTCGCGCCTCTCCAATCCGCCCGACCGCGGCGAGCGCTTCGACGAGCCAGAAACTGCATAGCAAGAACGCCACGGCCGGCTGGCCGAACCCATCGTCGGTGCGATAGCGCAGCAGCCAGCCGTCCTGCGAGAGGTTTTTCCAGATGGCGTTTAGGGTGCCTTGAATTCGTTCGTCGTTATGCGGCAAAAATCGCAGGCCCGCCATTTCGAGCAAGGAGGCGTCCAGATCGTTGCCGCCGTAAGTCGCCACGAATGCACCCAGCCCGGGGTTCCAGGCGTTTTCGACGATCTGCCGGTGAATGCGCTCGGCGGCGCTGCGGAACTCCGCCGCGTGCGCCGGCGAGTACCGCCCGGCGATGCTGGCCATGCGGTCGGCGGCGGCCCATGACATGAGACTCGAAAATGTCCGTGGCTTCTGTTCCATCCGGTATTCCCAGATGCCGGCATCGGGCGTTCCGGCGACCGCGATCGCCTTCCGGACCAGGCGTTCCAGCAGGGCATACGACGCCGGTGAGCGCTCCGCGCTGAATCGTTCGTCGAGAAAAACCGGAGCGAGCGCAAGCACCATTTCGCCGAATATGTCGTGTTGCGTTTGCAACGCCGCGGCATTGCCGACGCGCACCGGTCCGTCGCCGTTGAATCCGGGCCAATGATCGAGGGTGCGTTCTTCCAGATCGGTTGTCCCGTCAATGCGGTAAATCGGCTTGAGCCCGAGTTCAGGGTCATTACCGGCGACATTCAACAAAAAATTGGTGAAGCTCTCGCGTTCCTCGAAGTGGCCGAGCATACGGAAGGCATCGAGCGCGTAGTAGGCGTCGCGCAGCCAGCAGTAACGATAGTCCCACGTCCGGCCGCTGCCCGGCGCTTCCGGAATGGAGGTCGTGACGGAGGCGGTGATGGCGCCGGTGTCCTCGAAACAATGCAATTTGAGCGCGAGCGCGGAGCGGATGACTTCTTCCTGGAACATCGGCGGAATGTTGCAGTGCTTGATCCACCGCTGCCAGTAACGGGTCGTATCGTGCAGAAAGCGTTCGCACAGGCCGGGTAGGGGCTCCTCGACCGGCGCGCCCCAGGCGAGCACCAGATGCCGCCGTTCGGTGAGCACGAAGGGCTGGCCGCCGAGATAGGAAGGGGGAATGTCGGTGGTGAGCCGCAGAGGGCTTTCGAAGCCCTCGTAACGAATGTGATTCGATCCCGGCAGGACCAGCGGCACGGCTTTCGACCAGCCCAAGCGCGGTTCGCAAACCACGCGCACTGACGGCGTGCCTTCGATCGGTTCGACGATGCGGTACAGTTGCGTGGGACGCGTGACGCGTTCGTACTGAACCAGCCGCGGCGCGAAATCGATTACGCGAAACGACCCGCTCGGAGTGCGGAACGTCGTTTCGAGCACGTTGGTGTTGCCGAGGTAACGTTGTGTACCTTCCGCGCCATCGGGCGCGCCGACCGTGAATCGCCCGCCATTCCGTTCATCCAGCAACGTCGAGAACACCGGTTCGGAATCGAAGCGCGGCAGACAGCACCACACCACTTCGCCGGTGCGCGAGACGAGCGCCGAAAACTGACAGTTCCCGATCAGGCCGAGATTTTCGAGCCGCATGACACAAAGAGTAGCAAATCGAAGCTTGCGATTGAAATGTGACGCGCATACCCTAAGGGCGACATGAAAATAAATCGGAGTATCCGATTCGCGCTTGCCCTGGTGGCGGGTCTCGCGTTGCTTACCTGGGTTGCCTCGGGGCTGGTTCAGCGAACAACCCGTGACTGGTTCGAGCGGGACGTCCGCCTGCGGGCCGAAGCCGTCGTGAATGGCGCCCGGCAGGCGCTGCTTTCTCATTGGCGCAAGGCCGAGAGCAGGGACCTGCGGAATCTGCTGGTCGAGATTACCCGCGACGAACGCATCATGGCCGCCGCGGCTTGCGGCGCGGATCTCTCCGTGCTTGCGTCCACCTCCAATTTCCCGCGTGAATTCTCGTGCCGGACGATCGCGGACCATGTACGCACCGCGCCGGACTCTCCGGGGTCGGCATGGTCCGCGTGGCACAGCGTTTCGTCCCTGCCCGGCGGCGGCATTTACGTGAGCGCCATCCCGTTGCTGGAGAACGAACGCGCGCTCGGTTTTGTCGTGCTCGTGCACGATCTCAGTTTCATGGAACGGCGCGAGACGGAAACCCGCTATTTTCTGTTGTTCACGTTCGGCGTTCTCGCCCTGATCGCCGCGGTGATCACGTTGATTGCCGCGCGGCTGTCCTGGCGCGGCTGGAGCAACGAGCTTCGGCGCCTGTTGCGGGGAGAAGTCAACGAGCGGCCCGAGTTCAATCCGATTTTGCGCGATGTCCGCGAGCTCTATGACCGCATTCTGGAGCACGAAGGCGGTTCCTGGACGCCCGAGCGCTTGCGCCACACGCTCAAGCGCTATCTCCAGGGCGAGCGCATCGTCATCGTCGCCAACCGCGAGCCGTATATCCATGCGCATGGCGCCGACGGCGCCATCGTGGTGCAGCATCCGGCCAGCGGTCTGGTGACGGCGCTCGAACCGGTCATGCGCGCGTGTTCGGGCGTGTGGATCGCGCACGGCAGCGGCCCGGCCGACCGGGAAACCGTTGACAAGCACGGTCATATTCGCGTGCCGCCCGGCGACGAGTCCTATATCTTGCGCCGCATCTGGCTCACGAAAGAGGAAGAGCGCGGGTACTATTACGGATTCTCGAACGAAGGATTGTGGCCGCTTTGCCATCTCGCGCACGCCCGCCCGATTTTCCGCAGCGAGGACTGGGAGCACTATCGGAAGGTCAACCAGCGGTTTGCCGATGCCGTCTGCGAAGAGGTGGATTCGGACGATCCCATCGTACTCGTCCAGGACTACCATTTCGCGCTCGTGCCAAGGCTCATTCGCGAGCGGATGCCGCGCGCCACGGTCATCACTTTCTGGCACATTCCGTGGCCGAATTCCGAGCATTTCGGCATCTGCCCCTGGCGCAACGAGATACTGGAAGGCATGCTCGGCAGCAGCATCATCGGCTTTCACACGCAGTCCCACTGCAACAATTTCATCGGCTCGGTGGACCGTTACCTCGAATCGCGGATCGATCGCGAGCACAACGCCATCGTCCAGCAGGGCCGTCGCACGCTGGTGCGGCCTTATCCGATCTCGCTCGAATGGCCGGTGCACTGGCTGAAGGACCTTCCCTCGGCGGACGACTGCCGCGCCGGCGTGCGCGCCGAGATCGGTCTTGCGCCGGACGCCCTGCTCGGCGTCGGCGTGGATCGTCTCGACTACACCAAGGGGGTCGAGGAGCGTTTCCTCGCGGTCGAACGGCTGCTCGACCGGCATCCGGAATACCGCGGCCGGTTCACGTTCGTGCAGATTGCAGCGCCGAGCCGCGTCGAAATCGATCGCTATCGCGACCTCAATGAAAACCTGGTGAAGGTGGCCGACCGCATCAACGACAAATTCCGGAAGGACGGGTATCGCCCGATTGTTCTATTCCGCGCCCATCACGAGCCGCCGGCCGTTTTCCGTTACTACCGCGCGGCGGATGTCTGCTACGTCAGCAGCCTGCACGACGGCATGAACCTGGTCGCCAAGGAATTTGTCGCGGCCAGGGACGATGAACGCGGCGTGCTGGTCCTGAGCCAGTTTACCGGCGCGGCGCGCGAGTTGACCGAGGCGCTGGTCGTGAATCCTTACGACCTCGACCAGGCCGGCGCGGCACTGGCCACGGCGCTGACGATGCCTTTGCCGGAGCAGCACGAGCGCATGCGCGCCATGCGCAGATTCATCGCGGAGTTCAATGTCTACCGGTGGGCCGGCCGGATGCTCGCCGACGCTACGCGGATACGCGAACAAGAGCGGCTGACGGGGCGCCTGGAAGGCGAACACGCCGCCGATCGCGCACGTGCGGCGAGATGAGAAACCGGTCCGCGTGAAATGGCATGACGACAATACCGATGCAGACGCTGGACCGAAAGTTCAACCTTGAGACTTTTTTCGGGCGCGTGCGCGCGGCCGCCGCGCGCGTGCTGATGCTCGACTATGACGGCACGCTCGCGCCGTTCCGCGTCAACCCGGTCGAGGCCGCGCCTTACCCCGGTGTGATTCCGCTGCTTGATGAAATCCAGCAGGCCGGACACACGCGCGTGGTGATCGTGAGCGGTCGGTGGACCAGGAACCTGATTCCGTTGCTGAGCTTGAAACACGCCCCAGAAATTTGGGGCTCGCACGGCTGGGAGCGGTTGCAGCCGCACGGTGAATACAATGTCGGACGCATCGCCCCGTCCGCGCTTGAAGTATTGGTGACCGCGGACGAGTGGATAGCAGAGATCGAGGCGCTGGGCGGACGCTGTGAACGCAAGCCCGCCGCTCTCGCGTTTCATTGGCGCGGATTGGACAATGCCCGCATCGCCGGCATCCGTGACAAAATTTTCGAGAAATGGACGGAGATTGGCTACGTTAACGGCCTTGCCTGGCATGACTTCGATGGCGGCATCGAACTGCGCGTTGCCGGCCGCGACAAGGGCGACGTGGTCAGGACCCTCGTCGCGGAAGTCGGCCCGGGAGCGGTCTTTGCTTATCTCGGGGACGATCTCACGGACGAGCCGGCCTTCAAGGCGATGCCGGATACGGGCGCGGCGATACTGGTGCGGCCGCAATTCCGGCCGACCACTGCCGCGCTTTGGATACGGCCGCCGGAAGAGCTGCTCGAGTTCCTCGCGCGCTGGCATAGGGCTGCCGGGAATAGCCTGTGAGCGGGTTCGTCAGGCGGAGAATTTGGTCCAATCCGACGTCGATACTTTTATCCCGGAATACAATGCTGGCTATCGAGGTTTCCGGTTATAGTAAACGCCGGTGATCGATCCCCGGCCAGAATCAACTCCCGTTTCCGCCACGGTGCCCCGGCGCGAAATATTCGCCTGGGCCATGTACGACTTCGCCAATTCCGGTTACACCACGGTGGTGCTGACGGCGGTGTTCAACGCGTATTTCGTCGGGGTCGTGGCCGGCAACGGCGCGGACCGAAGCGGGACCGCGACATTGTTGTGGACCGTGGTCATGGCGATCACCAATGTGCTGGTGCTGGCAAGTGCGCCAATACTGGGCGCGATCGCCGACCATGGCGCGCACAAAAAACGATTCCTCGCGTTCACCACCGTCGGTTGTGTGTTCTTTACTATCCTTCTCGGTTTCGTCGGACGCGGCGACGTGGCGCTCGGCATGACATTGGTGATTCTGGCGACGCTGATGTTCGCCAGCGGCGAGAATTTCATCGCGGCGTTTCTGCCCGAGATCGCGGAACAGAAGGACATGGGGCGCATCTCGGGTTATGGCTGGTCGCTTGGCTACCTCGGCGGTCTGCTGGTGCTGGGAATGTGTCTGGTCTACATCCAGTGGGCGCAGTCGCGGGGTGATGCGGTAACGCAATACGTACCGGTAACGATGTGGATCACCGCCGTCATGTTTGCCTTGGCGGCACTTCCAACTTTTATCTGGCTGCGCGAGCGTGCCGTACCGCAACCGCTGGCGCCGGGCGAGAACTATATCCGCATCGGCTTCGCGCGCGTGCGGCATACGCTTTCGCAGGCGCGCCACTATCGCGATCTGTTCCGGTTTCTCATCACGCTGGCGGTGTATTACTGCGGCATCAATACCGTGGTCGTGCTCGCCGCCATCTACGCGCAAGAGGTGATGGGATTCAGCATGCAGGAAAACATCATGTTGATTCTGGTGGTGAACGTTACCGCCGCGATCGGGGCGCTGACCTTCGGTCTGGTGCAGGACCGGCTCGGTTCGGTGCGCACGCTCGCGATCACGCTGCTGGTGTGGATTGCGGCGCTGGCGATTGCCTATTTCACCGAAACCCGCGCGGCATTCTGGGTGGTGGCAAATCTCGTGGGCGTCGCGCTCGGCTCCAGCCAGTCGGCTGGCCGCGCCCTGGTGGGGCAGTTTTCGCCGCCGGAACGCTCCGCCGAATTTTTCGGTTTGTGGGGTCTCGCCGGCAAGCTGGCGGCAGTCATCGGACCGCTGGTTTACGGTCTGGTGACTTACCTGACGCATGGCAATCATCGTCAGGCGCTGTTATCCACCACGGCGTTTTTCATTGCCGGTTTGCTCTTGCTGCTGACGGTGAACGAGCGCCGCGGGCGCGCCGCAGCGTTCATCCGGGTTGACTCTCCCGCGTCGCACCATCCATGACAGCAATCCCATTCATGGCGCTGGCAGCGGTCATTCTTCTGCTCGTGTGGCTGTGGCGCCGGTTGCTGCGTACTTGCGAGGCCGCCAACGGCGCGGACTGGGGCGGCCGCTGGCTCAACCGGCTGGACGGGTTGAACCGGATCTTCTGCCGCCGTTTTCATCGGCTTGTGCATGAACCGCTGAATCTTCCCGCCACCGGCGGCGCGCTCGTGGCGTCCAATCATGTCTCCGGCCTCGACCCGTTGCTGCTCATCGCCGCCAGCCCGCGGCCGCTGCGCTTTCTGATCGCGCGCGAGCAGTACGACCGCTGGTGGCTGCGCCGGCTGTTGCGCGCGGTGGGCTGCATCCCGGTGGAACGCACACGCAATACCCGCAGCGCGTTCGAAGCGGCGCGCAAGGCGCTCAAACGCGGCGAAGTGGTGGCGCTGTTCCCACACGGGCGCATCCATCTCGATCATCATGAACCGACACCCCTGAAGCGCGGCATCGTATTGCTGGCGTCCCTGACGGGTGTGCCGATTCATCCAGTGCGTATTGAGGGTGTGTGCGCCCAGGGCATGACGGTCACGGCCGTATTCGTTCCGAGCCGCGCCTGCCTCCTGAGTTTTGCGCCGCTGCACTGTGCCGGACAGGAAGACGAGCATTGTCTGGAAGAACTGTGGGACCGGTTGGCCCTGTCAGGAGAGGACCGGAGGCACGACAACCCGCATCGTCAACGCCGGAAATCGCCGGACAATGGCGAAACCACGCATTGACCCTTGAAAAATGGAGGCTCTCGCCCCAATTTAACTGCCACAACAAAATTCCTGAAGCGAGGATGATTATTCCATGCGCATGGACAAATTGACCACCAAATTCCAGCAGGCGCTCGCCGAGGCGCAAAGCCTGGCACTCGGGCGCGACCACCAGTTCATCGAACCCGTACATCTCATGACGGCCTTGCTCGACCAGGAAGGCGGCACGACGCGCAGTCTGCTCGCCAAGTCCGACGTGAACGTCAATGCCCTGCGGACGAAACTCTCCCAGATGCTCGACCGCCTGCCGACCGTGGAAGGCGCGGGCGGGGAAGTGCATGTCTCCAATAATCTGTCGACGCTGCTCAACCTCACCGACAAGTACGCGCAGAAGCGCGGCGATCAGTATATTTCGAGCGAACTGTTTCTGCTCGCCGCCCTGGAGGACAAGAACGAGTTCGGACGCCTGCTCAAGGAAGCGGGCGTTTCCAAAAACGGCATCGAGAAAGCCATCGAGGCTATGCGCGGCGGGCAGAAGGTGGAAGACCCGAACGCCGAGGAAGGCCGGCAGGCGCTGGAGAAATACACCATCGATCTCACCGAGCGCGCGGAGCAGGGCAAGCTCGACCCGGTCATCGGGCGCGACGATGAAATCCGCCGCTGCATCCAGATACTGCAACGCCGCACCAAGAACAACCCGGTGCTGATCGGCGAGCCCGGCGTCGGCAAGACCGCCATCGCGGAGGGTCTGGCGCAACGCATCATCAACGGCGAAGTGCCGGAAGGAGTCAAAAGCAAGCGACTGCTCGCGCTCGACATGGGCGCGCTTATCGCCGGCGCCAAGTTCCGCGGCGAATTCGAGGAACGTCTCAAGGCGGTGCTCAAGGATCTCGCCAAGCAGGAAGGCCGTATCATCCTGTTTATTGACGAGCTGCACACCATGGTCGGCGCGGGCAAGGCCGAAGGCGCGATGGATGCGGGCAACATGTTGAAACCCGCGCTGGCGCGCGGCGATCTGCACTGCATCGGCGCGACCACGCTGGACGAATACCGCAAATACGTGGAAAAGGACGCCGCCCTCGAACGCCGCTTCCAGAAGGTGCTGGTGGACGAGCCGACGGTCGAAGACACCATCGCCATCCTGCGCGGGCTGAAAGAGAAATACGAGGTGCATCACGGGGTGGACATCACCGACCCGGCGATTGTCGCGGCGGCCACGCTGTCGCACCGCTACATCACCGACCGCCAATTGCCGGACAAGGCGATTGACCTTGTCGACGAAGCCGCCTCGCGCATCCGCATGGAAATCGATTCCAAGCCCGAGTCCATGGATCGTTTGGACCGAAGGCTCATTCAGCTCAAGATCGAGCGCGAGGCGCTGAAGAAGGAAACCGACGAGGCGTCAAAGACGCGCCTGGCCACGCTCGAAGGCGAGATCAAAAAGCTGGAAAAGGAATATTCGGATCTGGAAGAGGTCTGGAAGGCGGAGAAGGCGGCGCTGCACGGCGCACAGCACATCAAGGAAGCGCTCGACCGGGCGCGCCTGGAATTTGAAACCGCGCGCCGCGCCGGCGACTTGGCGCGCATGTCCGAGCTGCAATACGGCCGCATTCCCGAGCTGGAAAAACAGCTGACCGCGGCACAGGCCGCCGAGGGCAAGGAGCGCAAGCTGCTGCGCAATGCCGTCACGGAAAATGAAGTCGCGGAAGTGGTGGCACGCTGGACCGGCATTCCGGTTTCCCGAATGATGGAAGGCGAGCGCGAGAAGCTGCTGCGCATGGAAGAGGCGCTGCACAGCCGCGTGGTCGGCCAGGATGAGGCCATCCGCGTGGTCTCGAACGCCATCCGGCGTTCGCGCGCGGGGCTGTCCGACCCGCGCCGGCCCTACGGTTCGTTCCTGTTTCTCGGGCCCACGGGCGTGGGCAAGACCGAATTAACCAAGGCGCTCGCCGGCTTCCTGTTCGACAGCGACGAGGCCATGGTGCGCCTCGACATGTCGGAATACATGGAAAAGCATACGGTCGCGCGACTCATCGGGGCGCCGCCCGGCTATGTGGGGTACGAAGAGGGTGGCCAGCTCACCGAGCAGGTGCGCCGCAAGCCCTATTCCGTGATCCTGCTGGATGAGGTCGAGAAGGCGCACCCGGACGTGTTCAACGTGCTGTTGCAGGTGCTGGACGACGGACGCCTCACCGACGGGCAGGGGCGGACGGTGGATTTTCGCAATACCGTCATCGTCATGACCTCGAACCTGGGCTCGACCATGATCCAGGAACTGGCAGGGGAGGAGAACTACGACAAGATGAAGCAGGCGGTCATGAACATCGTGGCGGGGCATTTCCGTCCCGAGTTCATCAACCGCATCGACGACATCGTGGTGTTCCACCCGCTCGGGCGCGAGCAGTTGCACCGCATCGCGGGGTTGCAGGTGCATTACCTGCGCGAACGCCTGCAGGCACGCGAGATGGACCTCGAACTGACGCCCAAGGCGCTGGACAAGCTGGCCGAGGCCGGTTTCGACCCCGTGTTCGGCGCCCGCCCGCTCAGGCGCGCCATTCAGCAGCGCGTGGAAAACCCGCTGGCGCAGGAAATCCTGGCGGGCAAGTTCGGGCCGAAGGACGTGATCGAGGTCGACGTGGCGGGCGATGAGCTGGTTTTCCGCAGGAAACAGGCATCACCAAAGAAGGCCGCAGCGGTTGACCGCGCCGCCCGCTGAACTTTTCCGTATTTCCACCCTCCATGCTCATGGATAAAATAGCCCGCAGCTCGGGAGGAAAATTCATGGCATTTGACAGACGTTCGTTCAAGGTGGGGATCGTTGCCGGGGTGTTTCTGGTCTCCGGCATACTCGTCGGACTCGTTTTCAGCTCGCGCCTCGATTGGCTGCCGAGCGCCAGCAGCTCTGCCACGGAAACCGCGCCGGTGCCGGTTATCGGCGCGACGCCGCCCAACTTTGTTCCGGTCGTCAAGGCGGTCATGCCGGCGGTGGTGAATGTCTCCACCACGCGCATGGTGCGCCAGGGTGGAGAGCACTCGCCGTTCATGGACGATCCCTTCTTCCGCCAGTTCTTCGGCGATGAATTTTCCCGCCGCTTTCAGATACCGCGCGAGCGACGCGAGAACAGCCTCGGCTCCGGCGTAATCGTATCGGCCGACGGCTATATCGTCACCAACAACCATGTCGTCGCGAAGGCCGACGAGATCAAGGTGCTGCTCAATGACAGGCGCGAATTCATCGGCAAGGTGGTGGGCAGCGACCCGAAGAGCGACATCGCCGTCATCAAGATCAGCGCCAAGGACCTGCCGGTCATCCCGTGGGGCGACTCGGACAAGCTCGATGTGGGCGAATACGTGCTCGCCATCGGCAATCCCTTCGGGCTCAACCAGACGGTGACACAAGGTATCGTGAGCGCCGTGGGGCGCGCCAACGTCGGCATCGCCGATTACGAGGATTTCATCCAGACCGACGCCGCCATTAATCCCGGCAATTCGGGCGGCGCGCTCGTGAACGCGCGCGGCCAACTCGTTGGCATCAACACCGCCATCTTTTCGCGCTCCGGCGGATACATGGGAATCGGATTCGCCGTGCCCAGCAACATGACGCGCGCGGTCATGGACAGCCTCATCAAGGGCGGCAAGGTGGTGCGCGGCTGGCTCGGTGTCTCGATTCAGGACGTCACGCCGGACCTGGCCAAGCAGTTCGGCCTGAAGGATTCGCGGGGCGCACTGGTCAGCGAGATCATTCCCGACAGCCCGGCCGCGGCCGCCGGTATTCAGAGCGGCGATATCATCACCATGTTCAACGGCAAGACCGTGGACAGCACGAGCATCTTGCGCAATACCGTGGCGCAAACGCCGGTCGGCAGGACCGTGAAAGTGGAACTGTTGCGCGAGAAGAAAACCGTGTCGGTTGCAGTGAAGATCACCGAGCAGCCGAAGGACGTCGCGGCGGCGGACAGCGAGACGGTGCCGGGCGACGGCAAGAACACCGCGCTCGCGGGCGTCGAGGCGCGCAACCTGACAGCCGAAATCGCGCGTCAACTCGGTCTGCCGCCCGGCACGACGGGCGTGGTCATCGCCGGCGTGGAGCAGGGCAGCGTCGCCGAGGAAGCGGGCTTGCAGGAAGGCGACGTCATCATGGAAATCAACCGCCAGTCGGTGCGCCACATCGGCGACTTCAAACGCCTGAGCGGCAAGCTGTCGAAGAAAGACAGTACTCTGCTGCTGATCAACCGCCAGGGCCGGAAGCTTTTCCTCGCGATCCAACCGTGAGCCGTAAGTAGTCGTGAATCGTAAATCGTGAGTCGTGTTACGATTCGCGATTTACGGTGCATGAACCATGCGTCTGCCGTATTCACCGCTGCCGCTGCTGGTTTTTTTATTCGCCCTCGGTTTCCTGCTCGCGATCGTCCAGATCGGGGCGCTCACGATCGCGTTTGACAAGCTGGGTCTGACGGCGAATTTCGCGTTTCTGCTGCTGTTTGCCTCGCTTTTCGGCAGCGCGATCAATTTGCCGCTCTTCACGATGACGGCGGAACGCCCGCCGCAACCGCCTGTGATGCCGGCGCCGCTGCGGCGGCTGCTCCGGCACCGCCTGCGCGAGTTCAAGGGAAAAACGCTCGTGGCGGTCAACGTCGGCGGTTGTCTTATACCCCTCGCCTTCTCGATCTATCTGATGACGCATCAGGCGGTTCCCGGGGCGCAAGTTCTCATCGCCACGGTCGCCGTGGCCTTGGTAAGCCGTTTGATCAGTCGCCCCATCCCGGGGATTGGCATAGGCATGCCGATATTTGTTCCACCGCTCGCGGCGGCGACACTCGCGCTGCTGGTTAACGGCGATAACAGTGCCGCGCTTGCCTACATTTCTGGAACACTCGGTGTCATTATCGGCGCCGATCTGCTGCGGCTGCCTGACATCCGCCGGCTCGGCACGCCGTTCGCCGCCATCGGCGGCGCCGGTACATTCGACGGCATCTTCGTCACCGGCATCGTTGCCGTCCTGCTGGCCTGAGTCCGCCAGTTTATGGCGGTAGATGCGTGCACCACCGTTCGATCGCGGTGCGCACCTGCGCCGGTTTTTCCGTCAGCGGCCAGTGATAGGCATCGATAGTTTCTATCCGTGTTCGTGGATGCTCACTAAGCACTCGGCGTGTTGTTTCCAGATCGGTGTAGGTAATCCCCTTTGAGAGCAGGGCCAGAATCGGAGCTGGAATCTGCGAAAGCGGCGGGAGTGGACGGATAATCTCGAGCATCTCCTGGAGATAACTCGCGACTGGAAAAAAACGCAGGTCTTCCCACGGCGAGGAATAGAGTTCGATCATCTCTTGCTGTTTCCCGGCCTTGAGCAGCTTAGCCCGCGTGGCCTCATCCATCTTTCTCAAATCACGGCTTGGAATGTGCCGACGGCGCAGGCCGAGGTGGTTCAGAAAAAGCATGACGGACACGACCCATTCGATGGCGGGCCGCACCAGGCTCACCGTCCGCAGCGTGCCGCGCAGGGCCTGATGAAAAACCGGATCGATCAGCACCAGTCCCCGCACGCGCGTGGGATGGCGCGTCGCGAAATGCACGGCGACCTGCGCGCCCAGGCTATGGCCGATCACCACCACCCTGTCGCCGCCTTCCGCGTCCAGCAGGGTTAGCAGGTCCCCGCACCAGAGATCCATATTAAGCCGGCCACGCCGGAAGGATTCTCCATGACCGCGCAAGTCGGGGCACAGGATGTCCCAGCTCTGCTTCAGCGTCGTCTGCTCCACGAATTCGGACCAGCGCGTCATGTTGCTGGCCATGCCGTGCAACAGAAGCATGGACTGTCGCGGCGTCGCGGACTCACGCCACAGGCGATAACCGAGTGTGGCCCCGTCAGCCGTTCGCAGAGTGCGGAGAACGTCCATGATCCACTGAGAATAGAGGCCGACGCCTGTTTCCGCCAGTAACCGGTTTCCCCTGCGCGCGCATGACAGCTTGACGAACCGCGCACGGCCCGTGCTAGATTCGCGTCATGAGTTCCAGCCCCTCTGTTGTGAATGAAACGCGGCCGGTTTGTCGCCGGCTGTCATGATCGGAGAGAAACTCCCGGTCGACGAAATCCTGCCGTCGCTGCGCCAGTCCCTCGCCGCGCACCAGGCCATGGTGTTGCAGGCGCCGCCCGGCGCCGGCAAGACCACTCACGTTCCTCTCGCGCTGCTGAATGAAACCTGGCTCGCCGGTCGCTCCATCCTGATACTGGAGCCGCGCCGGCTGGCGGCGCGTGCCGCCTGTGCGCGCATGGCGCATCTGCTCGGCGAGACGGCGGGACAGACCGTCGGTTACCGCATTCGCTTTGACAGCAGGGTTTCGGCGCAAACCCGCATCGAGGTGCTGACCGAAGGCATTCTCACGCGCCGGCTGCAAACCGATCCCGAATTGAAGAACGTCGGGCTCGTCATTTTTGATGAGTTCCACGAACGCCATCTGCACGCCGACCTGGCGCTGGCACTCTGCCTCGACAGCCAGAAGGCATTGCGCGAGGACCTGAAAATTCTGGTGATGTCGGCCACGCTCGACGGCGCGGCGGTGTCGAAACTCCTGAACGACGCACCGATCGTCACGAGTCACGGCCGCCGGTATCCGGTGGACATCCGCTATCTGCCGCGCGATCCCGAAGGCCCGCTGGCGCAGACGGCGTGTGACGTCGTAATGGATGCGCTGGAAAAGCACGCAGGCGATGTGCTGGTGTTTCTCCCGGGCGCATGGGAAATCCGCCGCGCGCAGGAACTGCTGCAAGCCCGGCTCGGATCGCGCGCGGACGTGTTCCCGCTCTACGGCGATCTGCCGTGGGAGACGCAGGACCGCGCCATCCAGCCTTCGTCCGGCCGGCGCAAGATCGTGCTGGCGACACCCATCGCCGAGACCAGCCTGACCATCGAGGGCGTGCGCGTGGTGGTGGATGGCGGATTCGCGCGCGTGCCGCAGTTCGATGCGGGTTCAGGCCTGTCGCGCCTGACGACGGTGCGCATCTCACGCGCCTCCAGCGAGCAGCGCGCCGGACGCGCGGGCCGGCTCGCGCCCGGCGTGTGTTACCGGCTCTGGAGCGAGACCACGCAGCGCGGCCTGGTGCCGCGGTCGTTGCCGGAAATCCGCGGCGCCGACCTGGCGCCGCTGGCGCTGGAACTGTCCGCGTGGGGCGTGCGCGATGCAGGCACGCTCAGTTGGCTCGATGCGCCGCCCGAGGCCGCGATGAATCAGGCGCGCGAGTTGCTGGCCGAACTCGACGCGGTAGACACCGCAGGGCGCATTACCGAAACCGGACGCGCCATGGCGCGCCTGCCGCTGCATCCGCGCCTGTCGCACATGTTGTTTGCCGCGGAAAAGCTCGGCCTCGGATCGCTGGCCTGCGATGTCGCGGCGCTGCTTTCGGAGCGCGATATCCTGACGGGTGAAGCGCGCCGCTCCGCGGATTTCACGCAACGTGTCGAGGCACTGCATGCCTTTCGCCAGCATGGCCGAGCGGGCGCGCCATCGCATCAGGCCGATGCCAATGCCTGCGCGCGCGTCAATCAGGCGGCGCAACAATTTCAGCGCCTGCTCGCTTCTGCGAGCAGTATGCAAAAAAAATCCCCTCTCCCCCACGGACGTGGGGGAGAGGGAGAGGGAGAGGGCGAGGGGGTAGGCTTGTTGCTCGCGCTGGCTTATCCCGATCGCGTGGCGCTGGCGCGCGCAGCAGGCGATACACGCTATTTGCTGGCCTCCGGCCGCGGCGCGCGCCTGCCGGAGTCCGAGATACGCCTGCGCCAGCCCTGCATCGTCGCGGCCAATATTAGCGCGGGCGATGCACAGGGACGTGCAAGTGTCGGTCGCTCTCAGCTTCCTGCTTCTCGCGACATTCGTACGTCCCTGTACAGCACGGGGGGCAGGATGCCGGGAGCGACCGAAACGGAAGGCCTGATTTATTCCGCCGCGCCGCTGGAGTTGGACGCACTGCGTGAACATCTTGCAACGCATATCCAGACACAGGACGTGGTGCGCTGGGACTCGCCGCAGCAGATCGTGATTGCGCGGCGCGAGGAGCGTTTCGGCGCGCTGGTGCTCGAGGGCAAGCCGTTAACCCAAGCCGACCCGGAAAAAATCCGCGTGGCCATGCTCGAAGGAATCCGCCGGCTCGGTATCGAGGCACTGCCGTGGACGCGCGCGGCGCGTGAGTGGCAGACGCGGGTGTTGTCATTGCGGCAGTGGCTGCCGCAGGAAAACTGGCCGGATGTTTCGGACGCGGCGTTGCGGGAGACACTGGAAGAATGGCTCGGGCCTTATCTCGACGGCATGTCGCGTCGTGATCACTTGGCGCGGCTCGATCTGCTGGCAATCCTTAAAGCACGTCTGGATTGGGACATGGGCCGGCGGCTCGAGGAGGGCGCGCCGACGCATCTTGAGGTACCGAGCGGTTCGCACGTGCGGCTTGAATATATTCCGGGCGAGTCGCCGGTGCTCAAGGTGAAACTTCAGGAAATGTTCGGCCTGGCGGACACGCCGCGCGTGGCCTGGGGCAAGGTGCCGGTGACGCTGCACCTGCTCTCGCCGGCGCAGCGGCCGATCCAGGTTACGCAGGACCTGCGTGGTTTCTGGGAGCGGACCTATCCGGAGGTCAAGAAGGAATTAAAAGGGAAATATCCGAAACATCCCTGGCCTGACGATCCGTGGAGCGCTACCCCGACGCGGCGCGCCAAGAAGCGGCGTTCATGACAGTCATATCGAAGCGTACGCTGCTTTCGATAATCGAGCTCGGGGGTTATCCCGATTTCAAGCCGCTTTACCGCCAGGCGGGCTATGAAGTGGAATCGGTCGCCTCGGTGCGCAAGGCGCTGGGCCTGTTGAAAAAACTCAGCCCCGACGTCATCGTCGCCGAGTTCAATTTCCAGTCGGATTTCCGCGACCGTACCAGCAGCCTGGAATCGCTGCTGGCCGTGGTGCAACGCTCGCCGGAAACCAGGGTGATTGTCTTCTACGAAAAGGATCACGCGCACCAGCTCGCCAGGCTCCAGGCGCAGTTCCCCATCCATGCCGCGCTTGCCTATCCTATTGACCCGGTAACGCTTCTCGACCAGCTGTGTGAGTGATTGCGCGTGACCTGCCGGCAGTCGGTTACATGGAAAAACTAATGTCGATTGATTCGATTTATTCCGCTCAATCCATGTAGAGCTGCGCAACGCGCTTCTGCATATCTGGTATGCTGGTAAATGGGTGTACTTTAGGATCTCGCAAGAACAGCCAATTGTGAACGCTGAGTGCATCAAATATGAGCTTGAACTCCTCAAGCAGGCGCGGATAGCTTGGCCGGGTCTTTTGAGCGGACGCTGATGCCAGGATCGCATCAAATATCTCTTTAGTACTTCTCTTACCGTCAAGATATTTGAAAATAGCTTCGGCGTGCGGTGTTTTTACAAATGATAAGCGTTTCTGGGTCTGTTCATTAAAAATACTCACCCGCTCCGTGGATTTGCAAACAACCTCATACAGCGAGAGATAGCTCTCTCGGTTGGAAAGAATGTCCAAGAATGGAATATAGTCTAAATTCTCAAGCTTGGGAAAAGTGGGTATTGATTTTGCCGCGTAGAAAACGTGTTTCGCTATCATTCCATGCAGCAGTTCGGCGACAGCCTGCTGGGATCGAGCATCGAGATGCCTTATCACGTCGAGTGTGCCACTGTCCTTGAGGTAGGAACTGGGGTCGTACAATCGCATGCCCTCCGGATCATTCTGAGGGAACAGTTGAATGGTTTGAAGGCCGGCCTTTTCGACAAAATCATATAGCTGATGTATCGTGTAAGCTCTGTCCTGGGAATGCAGGAACAGATCGTAGATCTCGAAATCATCCGAGATGGTCGGGGCTTTCATAATGGGGTTGTAGTGCGCGGAAATTCTGAGCCAGTTCGTGCTGGGCAACTGTTTTAACACCGATCGACATATTGCGAGTTTTTTATGCTTATCTGGCTCGCCTCTAGTCATGATGCGCATGAGTTCTTGTATCTGGTAAACGGCGGTTCGCCCGTATTGCGCATAGACCATAATCCCGATGGCGCCGTTATCTTTCAGAGCATTCGATAAAATTGCAAGTCCAGCATCGGGATCGGCGAGATGATGAAGCACCCCGGAACAGTTGATATAGTCGAAAACGCCGAGATCCAGGCTGGGAATATCGAGCAGTGACGCTTGAATCCACTTTATGTTGTTCAAATGACGCACTGCCGCGCGTTGTTTGGCAATCTCCATCGACGCGGCGCTAATATCGATATACACGATCTCGGCATTGGTATCGCGCAACTGCTCGGCCAGGAATATAGTCGCATCGCCCGTTCCGCCGCCGGCACTCAGCGCCCGGAAATCCTTTGTAAAGTCCCGTTTCCCGGAGAAGCAATAGTAGTTTATGCAATCGAGGCACTCAATCGTGGTGGGGTAAAGACGCTTTTTCTCATCATCTGGATTGCGCAGCGGATAAGGAAAATTCTCATATTGCTCCCTTACTTGAGGAAGATAAGGCGTATGCTCCATAACATTCATCTCCGGGTTAGCATTGTTATGTCGATCTAGATTTCTTTACGCCGGTTTCGGATTTCAGGTATGCCGGGCAGTGGATGGAAACGAGCAAAGCATATTCAGTAAGACCGCCCAACCGCAATAGACGGGCGGAAACCGTTCCTCAAGGACGTTGCGGGGAGGCCGACACCGGTGATATTGCACCGGACACGGTGGCGCGGGCGCGCACGGCGTCGATGACCTTGGGCAGATAGCGGTTCATCGCGAGCCTCACGAGCCAGGCGGGCAGGGCGCCGCCGGGGTCGAAGTGCAGCGAATAGATCGCGTCGGTGGCCGCGCCCCCGGCAACCGGCGTCAGTTCCCAGTAACCCGTGAACGCGGCCGGGTTAATTCCTGCTTCGTCCGGCGCGGGCCGGTTTGTGTCCGGGGCCAGGCGCCATTCGACGCGCCAGCGTTCCCGCGGGGAGGGCGTGACGCTGTCACGGCTCTCGATAACGTAGTAGCGGTCGGCCACCGGTCCGGGAAAGCGCAGATGCTGAGATACCCGGCGCAGCCCGTCTTCACGATGCAGCACCCGGCTGTAGGCGACGTACGGCACGAATTCAGCGAAGTGGTCGTAGTCCGTGATCACCGCGAACAGGCGCGCCGGCGGGACCTCGATACGTACATGCGCCAGGGCGGCGGGCACGGCGGCGCCCGGCACGGCGCGGTTATAGAGCTGTAGGTCGTCCCGCTCCGACACTGGTTGCCAGCCGGTCTTCAGGATGGGGTCATCATAAGCCGCTGCCGGCGTGGGTGTTTCCGCGGCGGCCACCCCGGTCCCGAGAAGCGCCAGGAACAAGAGCGCGAGGCGTATGTCGAAGTAACCACGACGCCGATTACCGGCGGAAAAACCGCAAGGAGGCTTCATGGGCCGACTCCACAACTGTGTCGTTGTCAAGAATTGTTCCCTTGAATCGCAGATTCCCGATCCTTCGCGCCCCCTCACCCCATCCCTCTCCCGCGAGGGGAGAGGGGGAGTCGGTTCGCTGACGCGGTTCATAGGTAGGGATAATAAGTCAGAACGCGGGTCGCGTTGCAATAAATTTCCGGCCATTTTCGCCTGGGTGTTGCTGGTTTCGGTTCCGCTCGCGGCGCGCGCCGCGGACGCCGACGCCCAACAGGTCACGGTCCATCTCGGCGATTACCGCTTCCAACCCGAAACTATCGAGGTCGTCGCCGGCCGTCCGGTCGAACTCACGCTCGTCAACGACGACAAGATCACGCCGCATAACTTCACGCTCAAGGAACCGGCCGCCGGCCTCGATCTCAGCGCGAATGTCTCGGGCGGCCAATCCGCCACCCTGCGCTTCACGCCGCAGACCGCCGGAACCTATCCGTTGTACTGCAACAAAAAGCTTCCGTTCATGAAGAGCCACCGCGAGCGCGGAATGGAAGCCAAGCTCGTAGTCAAGCCCGCTTCCTGATCGCAGGCAGATCGCCCATGCGGGTGCTGCTGGTATCGGCCAACCGCGAGCGGATTCCGGATCCGATCTTTCCCCTCGGCCTCGCTTACGTCGCCGCGGCCGCGCGCCGGGCGGGCCACAGCATCGCCGTGACCGATCTGTGCTTCGGGCGGCGCCCGCTCTACGACCTGCGCCGCCGCGTGAACGAATTTAAACCCGATGTCATCGGCCTTTCGATACGCAACGTGGACAACGCCGCCTATCCGCTCACCGTGGATTATCTCGACCGGCATCGGGAGGTCGTGGACAGCGTGCGCGCGGTCACGCGCGCGCCGGTCGTGCTCGGCGGATCGGCGTTTTCGATTCTGCCGGTGCCGTATATGCAGGCGCTCGACGGCGACTGGGGCATTGCCGGTGAAGGCGAGCAGGCATTCGTGCAACTGCTGGCCGCGCTCGCGCGCGGAACCGACCCCGCCGGCCTGCCCGGTGTGGTGTCGCGTAACGAGAGCGATGCAAGCGCATCAACCATGGTGCCGGTGCAGCGACCGGCCGACTGGGCGACGGGACTGCGTCCGGCGCGCGATCTCTTCGATTACCCGCGTTACGTGCGCCGCGGCGGCATGGGCAACGTCCAGACCAAGCGCGGCTGCGTGTTCAAGTGCAGCTACTGCACCTATCCGCTGCTGGAAGGAAACCGTTTCCGCGCGCGCGAGGCCGGCGACGTGGTGGACGAGGTCGAGGCGCTGATGAAGGATTACGGCCGGCATGCCGTGTTCTTCGTGGATTCCATTCTGAATTTCCCCCAGGACCACGTGGAAAATCTGTGCCAGGAAATCCTGCGCCGCCGGCTGCGGTTGCGCTGGAGCTGTTACGCCACGCCCGTCAAGCTCGGCCGTGAGCAGGCGAGCCTCATGGCGCGCGCCGGCTGCGACGGCCTTGAACTTGGCAGCGACGCGGTGGAGGACGGCCAGCTCGGGCGTCTCGGCAAGTCGTTCGACGCCGAAACCGTGGCGCGCGCCAACGCGCATTGTCTGAAGGCCGGGCTGCGCGTCTGCCATACGCTGATCTTCGGCGCGCCGGGCGAGACCGAGGCCAGCGTGCGCGCCAGTTGCGAGGCGCTGCGCGCCATGCGGCCCACGGCCGTGGTCGCCATGGCCGGCGTGCGGCTCTACCCCGGCACGCCGCTCACCCTGCGGCTGGCGGCCGAGGGCAGGATTCTTCCCGGCGAGGTCGGGCTCCAGCCGTTTTTCTACGTCGAGCCGGCGGTGCGCGATTTCCTGCCCGGCTATCTACAGCGTCAGGCGCTCGCGGCGGGCAACTGGGTGTTGCCGGGTTTGAGTCCGCCGTTGCTGCCCACCAGTCAGCGCCTGTTGCGCGCCCTGGGAATCTCGGGTCCGTTGTGGCGACTGTTGCGGTTTTCCGCGATGCGCGCCGCCAGCCGCACCAAGTTCCGGCGCCCCAACACCAGTTGGGGCATCCCTAACCTAAGGAGGAAAGTCCTATGAAAGCATCCCACATCGAAACAAACGAATACCGCCAATCCATGGGTCAACTGCTCATGCTTTACACGCAGGTTGATCGCCTCATCATGGAAATCTGCGCCGAGCGCCTGGCGCAGGCGCCCGACGAGGACGCGGAGCTGTCGCTGGCCAAGCAGGTCGGCGACGAGAGCCGTCACGTTTCCATCCAGCGCCAATGGATGCGTGAATTCGGAACCCAGCCCACTGCCGTCATCACGCCCGAACAGGAGCAAATGATCCGCGCGCATTTCCGCACGCTGCCGTGGATGGATTTCCTCGCCGACCTATATATATGTGTGGAAGCGCTGGGCAGCGAGGCGGTGGAGCGCATCGTGCCGCTCGCCGATCCCGGCACGCGCGAATCGCTGCGCGTCCCGCTCACCGATGAAATCGATCACGTCGCCTTCGGCGTCTCGCGGCTCAAGCAGGAGCTGGCGGGCCTTTCAGAAACCGAGCGCAAGGTCTTTCTGGAGCGCCTGCCCGCTCGCATTGAATCGCTGACCAATGCCTTCCACGGGTTCGGCTTTTCCGTACGCGACATGTTCGAGGCTGTCAGCGCGGACTACGACCGGCTGTGCCGGATGCTGGAAGAGCGCCAGAAGGAGCTGATCGCGGACCTCGCCACTGTTCCTCAGAATTGGGGTCAGATCACAGTTTCCGCTAATATAAGCAACTATTGTGATCTGACCCCGGTTTCCGAGAGTCTTGGAGCCAAAAAATGTAACCGAGTGAAATAACATAGATACAGAGACTGTACGACAACGATATGCAGCATTATGTCTCATTATAAAATGACATTTAAGTCATTTACTTCTAGCTAGGCCTAACAGGAGCATGCACATGCCTCAGTTCAGACTGCCCGCCCTTCTTGTAATTGTGCTCCTCGCTTCAAATGGATATGCCGCAGATGTCGATGTGAATGTCCACAGCCATCAACTGACTACGCCGCCTCCTGGCGCAAGATTCGAAGTCCTTCAGTCTACTCTCGCTGCCCGTTGGACATTTCGCCTCGACCGATACACTGGCCGGATATGGCAGTTAGTCAAGACTACTGACGACGAAAATACTTGGGAAGAAATGAGAGTCTTCGAGCGTTCGCAGATTCAGTCCCCAACAAGGCCAAGGTTTCAGCTCTTCACGTCGGGTCTTGCTGCGCGTCACACATTCCTTCTTGACGGTGACACTGGACGAACGTGGGTCGTGGTGACCGGCAAGAGCAAAGACAAAGACGGCAATGAGGTCGAGCACCACGCATGGCAACCATTCGCGGACAAGTGACAGTGAGGTTTAACCCCTCCGTCCCCTATAAGCTCATAAGCTCGAAAACTGGAAAATGAATTCAGGAATATTCCTGGAAGTTAAATAAGAAAAAAGGCCTTACGATGACAATTACACAATCAATATTTGTTGTGTTTTTCGCAATTTTTTGGGGAGCTATTTTCAATGTACAGGGGCGATGGAAGATGTTTCAGCCAATACTGCCATTCGGGTCAGATCACAGTTTCCGCTAATATAAGCAACTATTGTGATCGGACCCCGGTTTCCGTCTGGTAGCGCGCTCAGTCTTGCGGTTCGTAACCGAGGTTCGGGGACAGCCAGCGCTCGAGGATGGCTAGCTTCATGCCTTTGCGGCGCGCGTAGTCTTCGACCTGGTCTTTGCCGAGATTGCCCACGGCGAAGTACTGCGACTCGGGATGCGAGAAGTAAAAGCCGCTCACGGCCGCGGCCGGCCACATGGCGAAGCTTTCCGTGAGCTTCACGCCGGTGTTTTTCGTGGCCTCGATCAATTTGAAGAGCAACTCTTTTTCGGTATGGTCCGGACAGGCCGGATAGCCGGGCGCGGGGCGGATGCCTTTGTATTCCTCGCGGACCAGCGCTTCGTTGTCGAGTTTTTCATCGGCCGCATAACCCCAGAATTCCTTGCGCACGCGTTCGTGCAGCCGCTCGGCAAAGGCCTCGGCCAGACGGTCGGCCAGCGCCTTGGCCATGATGGCGTTGTAGTCGTCGTGGGCTTTCTCGAATTTCTTCGCCAGTTCCTCGGCGCCGTGAATCCCGACGGCGAAACCGCCGACATGATCCTTGAGGCCGGAATCTTTCGGCGCGACGAAATCCGCCAGCGCGCGATTCGGCCGCCCCGGCGGTTTCTCATCCTGCTGGCGCAGGCTGTGCAGCACCATCGTCGTATGCTGGCGCGATTCGTCCCGGTACACCTCGAT
>Ga0209002_10000703_pt1 | contig 27010 bp, 26 predicted proteins | sample Rifsed16ft2_FD_184010 | JGI IMG/M metagenome (GOLD analysis project Ga0209002, IMG submission 184010) | Soil microbial communities from Rifle, Colorado, USA - sediment 16ft 2 (version 2) | ecosystem: Environmental > Terrestrial > Deep subsurface > Rock core/Sediment | place: Rifle, Colorado... | reverse complement strand
CGAACCCGCCGGTCCCAGGGTCCAGGCCAAACCCCTGGATCGGCGGTCCCACGCGGCTGGTGTACAAGCGCGTGGTCGACGTCGAGGTGCCGGAGAGTGAGTTCCCGGTGATGGTCGAAGAGATCCGCCGAGGGCTGGGGATCGTGGGGCAGGTGAGTCAGCTGGGCCGCTCGTTCTCGTGGACCGGCAGCCGGGGCACCCGCGAGATGGAAGTGGCGGTTTCGGTGCGCGCCGGCCGGACCCGCGTCACGGTGCAGGAGAATCTGAGCAACTTGATCGGTGGCATCTTCGGAGGTATCGGCGGCGGAATGGGTGGGGGCGGGATGGGAGCGATCATGGGCATCTTGGTCGGCGCGTTAGGGGTATCGGAGGCGGTCGTGCCGGTGGTGCTTCCGCTCTGGTTGGCGACCACGTACGCCGTGGCCCGCACCGCCTACTGCTACAGCTCCGGACGGAGGGGGCGCGAGCTCTTGTGGCTGGCGGACCGGCTGGCGACCCTGGCATTGGAGCTCGCGGGGGAGCGGCCCGCCCGGCGGGGCTCGGAGAGGAAGCTCCTCGGGTAGCGGTCGCCGCTGCTTCCCCCACGTCAGGCCAGCTTCACCGGGCGGCCGTATGACACTTCATGGCTGTCCGGGTACATTTCCCCCTCGCAGATGGCAGCTCAGTCGCACCGCTTGTTCGGAGATGCTCATGCCCCGGATCGCCATTCCCGCCGAGCGCGTGTTCCCCGTCCTCCGCGAAAACGTCCTCGTGGACGGATTCCATTTGGTGGTGGACCTGGAACGCTCGCACGGCTGCTACATGGTGGATGCGTTGGAGGGCAGGGAATACCTCGACTGCTACGCCTGCTTCGCCACGCTGCCCCTGGGATACAATCATCCCAAGCTCGCCGATCCCGAGTTTCGCCAGTCGTTGATGCTGGCGGCGCTCAGTAATCCGGCCAATTCGGACCTGTATTCCCGAGAGTACGCGGCCTTCGTGGAGATCTTCCGCCGTCACGCGGTTCCGCCGGCGTTCCGCCATCTCTTCTTCGTGGCCGGCGGTTCGGTGGCGGTGGAGAACGCCATGAAGGCGGCGTTCGACTGGAAGGCCCAGCTCAACCGGTCGCGCGGGATCGAGATCGGGGCGGACCAGATCCTGCACTTCCGGGATGCGTTCCACGGCCGCACCGGGTACGCGCTGTCCGTCACCAACACCGATCCCTTGAAGACCCGCGACTTCCCCAGGTTCTCGTGGCCGCGGATCTCCAACCCGGTGCTCCATTTCCCGGTAGACGAAGCCGCCGTGGCCGCCGCCGAGCGCAGGGCGTGTGCCGAGATCGAAGCGGCGTTCGAGCGGGACCCGTACGGGATCGCGGCCATCCTGATCGAGCCGATCCAGTGCGAGGGCGGCGACCATCACTTCCGGCCGGAGTTCCTGAAGCGCCTGCGGGAGTACGCGGACCGCTACGAGGCGCTGCTCATCTTCGACGAGGTCCAGACGGGCTTCGGCACCACCGGCTCCATGTGGGCGTTTCAGCAGATGGGAGTGGTGCCGGACCTCCTCGCCTTCGGCAAGAAGACGCAGATCTGCGGGTTCATGAGCACCGATCGGATTGACCAGGTGGAGCGCAATGTGTTCCGGGTGTCCTCGCGGCTCAACTCCACCTGGGGCGGGAACCTGGTCGACATGGTGCGCGGCGCGCGGTACCTGCAGGTCATGGTGGAGGACCGGCTGGTGGAGAACGCGGCGCGTCAGGGCGCCCGCTTGCTGGACGGCCTCCGGGACCTGGCCGAGCGCCTGGCGGTAGTCACCAACCCGCGCGGCCGGGGCTGCCTGCTGGCGTTCGACCTGCCGGACACCGAGATCCGGAATGCGGTCCGCACCGATCTCTGGCAGGCCGGGCTGGCGACGCTGGCCTGCGGGTCGCGCTCCATTCGGTTGCGGCCGCCGTTGATCATTCGGGAGGCTGAGGTCGATCTGGCGCTGGAGCGACTGGAGCAGGTCTTGGCTGCGAGACACGCCCGCGCCTGAGGAGCGGCACGGGCCACAGATGCTGGAGAAGCGGCAGGAGCGGCAGAGGCGGAGGAGGATCCACACACCTGCCGCTTCTCCCGCTTCTGCCGCTCAGGGGGGGTAGCGCGGGGCGGGGCCACGTGCCACAATGGGCCCGCTCCAAGCTGGAGTCGGTCCTCTGTGGGAATCGAAGTTCGGCAAACGCTGGTGGCCGCGGCGGAAACGGCCGGGCTCACCTACGTCACCGACGCGGTGCCGGGGATCACCCGCAAGCGCGCGGGCACCGGCTTCGCGTACTACGCGCCGGACGGAACGCTGATCCGGGATCGGGCGGAGCGGCGGCGTATCGGGCGACTCGCCATTCCGCCGGCCTGGACCGAGGTGTGGATCTGCCCGGATCCCAGGGGTCACATCCAGGCCACCGCGCGAGACGCCAAGGGCCGCAAGCAGTATCGCTACCACGCCCGGTTTCGCGCGCTCCGGGATGAATCGAAGTTTGGACGGATGCTCACGTTCAGCCAGGCGCTGCCCACGCTTCGCGAGCAGGTGGAGGTCGACCTCTCCCTCCCGGGTCTGCCGCGCCGCAAACTGCTGGCCACCGTGGTGCGGCTCCTCGACAAGACCCTGATCCGGGTGGGCAACGACGAATACACCAGGGCCAACCGATCCTACGGGCTCACCACTCTCCGGCGCCACCACGTCGAGGTGAGCGGCTACACGATGCGGTTCGGATTCCGGGGCAAGAGCGGGATCTTGCACTCGATCGCGGTGGCCGATCAGCGGCTGGCGCGCATCGTGCAGCAGCTCCAGGACCTGCCGGGACAGCAGCTCTTCAAATACGTAGATGAGCGGGGGAAGCGGCAGACCGTGGACTCGGACGACGTGAACGCCTACCTGCGGCACGTCACGGGGCGGGACGTCACCGCCAAGGACTTCCGCACGTGGAGCGGCACCATGATCGCCGCCCGCGCGCTGCGCGAGCTGGGCCCGGTGGCGAGCCAGCGCGAGGCCACGCGCAACGTGAATCGCGCGCTGGATCAGGTCGCCCACCACCTGCGTAACACCCGCACCGTGTGCCGGAAATACTATGTGCACCCGGGCATTGTCGAGGCCTACCACCGGGGCGTGGTGGTGCCGGAGCCCCAGCGGGAGGGGCGGGGACGCCTCCGTCCCACGGCGGCGCTGCGCCGAGAGGAAGTGGCCGTGCTGCAGTTCCTACAGCGGGAAGGCACCGAGTAGCTTCGCGGCATGGACACGGTGCGACGCATCCTCGGCGTCCTTCTCATCGTCGGGCTCCCACCGGCCGTGCTGTACTGGCTGATCGTGCACCCGTTCGTGGGGTTCTGGCGCCGGGTTGGGCCCCGGGTCACCTACACGGTGGTCGCCATCCTGTTCGCCGGCATGTGCCTGGCGCTATTCACCGGGCACGGCTACCTGCTGGGCCGCGACCTGGGGACTCGGTGGGGGCTCATCGGCATGGGCGTGGTGTGGTACCTCGCCTCTGCCTGGGTCAGCCTGCTCGCCCGAAAGCAGCTCGACCTACGGACCTTCGCCGGGTTACCGGAGGTATCCCCAGCCCACCCCGGGCGGCTGCTGACGGAGGGCGTGTACGGCGTGATCCGGCACCCGCGGTATGTGTCGGTGGTGCTCGGTGTAACGGGGCTCGCCATGGCGGTGAACTTCCTGGGCGTGTACCTGGTGGTGCTCGGCTCCATGCTGGCCCTGATTCCGGTCACCGTTCTGGAGGGGCGCGAGCTGGCGCGCCGCTTTGGGAAGGAGTATCAGGCGTACCGGCGCCGCGTGCCGGCGTGGATCCCGCGGGTGCGGAGGTAACGGGGCCGCATCCTGGCACGGCGAATCAGGTCACCGTTCCGGCCTCGGCTGCCATCCTCCCCCGCCCCTTCCCGACGGCGCTCGGTCCCCCGGAGGAGCGAGCGCCGCGATGGCCCCTCGCAGGACGAAGGTTCGTTGGGCGAGGCGTTCACCACCGTGGTAATAGTCGATATGCCAGGTGCCCGGGGTGGCGACGAACCCGGGGATGGATTGCCACATCCACCACCAGCTCAAGCTGTAGAACTGCCCGTGGGTGAGCTGAATCGTGTTCTTGAGGGTGCCGCTCGGGTCGAACAGCTCCCACCGAGACAGCTTGCCGGCCCGCGCGTTGAACAGCTCCACCCACATCCAGATGCGGGCATCGGAGGTCGAGAAGGTGTCAATCTGGGCCGGTGGGTCCTTGACGTTGTCCAACGTCAGGTCCGTGTTCGCGAGCCCGGTGGCCATCAGCGCGAACGTGTCCTGGTACGCGAGCGGCTCGCCCCATTGATCCACGCTCGGTCCGCAGGGGCCCGCGTATCCGTCTACCACCGCGCCGTTTCGCTGGAACTCAATGTGCAGGTGAGGCACGTCGGAGTTGCCCGAGCTGCCCACCAGGCCCAGGGGCGTGCCGGCCGCCACCGGCTGGCCTTGGGTGACCTTGACCGAGCCTTGTCGCATGTGTCCGTAGATGCTGATGAAGCCGTCACGGTGACTGAGGGTCACGTAGTTGCCGAAGCCCGGGCCGCCCCAGACCTTATTGCGATCGTACAGCCCGTCGCGCACCTCGGAAACGGTGCCCGGCGCCGCGGCGAGAATGGTGACGCCTGAGTCCATCACGGCGAAGGTCGCCAACGTGATGTCGGTTCCTTGGTGACCGTCGTAGGTCTTCACGCCGCAGTTGTAGTCCCTGAGGCCCGTGGCTGGTTGTTGGTCGACGTAGTTCAGCAGGAAAAAATGGCGGTTCAGCGTGCCGGCTAGGGGGAAGGCGAACCCCAGCCGCTCCAGGACCCGCACGCTGAGCTTGCTGGTGACGTCGCCGGCTTGGGCCTTGAGATCCGCCTGGCCGGGGGCCACGCCGGTGACCACGCCTGCCGTGTCGACGGCCAGCACCGCGGGATTGGACGACGACCAGACCACGGACGTCGCCAACTGGTTTCCCCGGGCGTCCCGCACCACTCCCTGGGCTCGACGTGTCTCGGTGACGAAGAGTTGAGTGTCTCCCAGGAACACCGTGACGGACCCGGGAGGAGCTCCCGCCTCTGGTTCCGAGGTATCGGACCCGCAGCTGGCAACGAAGAGCGCGCACAGCGCGCCCGCAGCCCGGAGGGCAGGCTGGCCCCGCATGGGTAGAATGCGCTCCCCGTAAGAGTGCTGCAGTTCCTCCAGCAGGAGGTGACCGGGCCTAGATCTTGAAGCTCAACCTCGCGTAGTAGAAGGCCCCCGAGAACCCCATCTGCACCGCGTCCCACAGGCCCCCGGTTTCGGTCTCCGTGTCCTGCTGGCTGGGGTAGCGGTTGAACAGGTTGTCGCCGCCGATGGTGAAGCTCAGGTTGTTCGACAGCCGGTAGCTCGCGGACGCGTCCGTCGTGATGCGGGCGGCGTAGACGTCCTCGGTGTCCAGCCAATCGATCAACGTGACCTCGCCGAACCGGGTGAACCGCGCCAGGGCGTCGAGGCTGCCCACCCCGTAGTTCGCTTGGAAGCTGATCTTGCTGTCCGGCGCCGAGGCCAGCAGGAAGAACTGCTCGCGGGGCCCGTAGTACGTATCCTCCTTGCCCCGGAGCTTGGGGCTGGTGTTGATGGTCCCGAGCTCCATGTGGTTGACGTTCGCGGCCAGCGAGGCGCCCCACCGTTGCCACGCGGATGCGCGCTGATAGGTGAGGATGACGTCCACGCCACGCGTTTCGGTGCTGATGGCGTTGGTGAAGAACTGGGCGGCTCCTACCCCCAGCTGCTGCAGGTCGGCGCCGATATCCGGGTCGGTATCCTCGAACGCGCCGGTCAGCACGATCCGGTCGTTGACGTCCACGAAGTAGCCGTCCACCGTCGCCGTGAAATCGCCGAAACGGGCCGTGAATCCCACGCTTGCGTTGGTCGCCGTCTCCTCGGTGAGCGACGGGATGCCCAGCGTGCGGGTGATCGGGCTCTGGTTGCGCGCGATGAGTTTGTCCACCGGGACGCCGGCTACGAAGTCGGTGAACGTGCTGTTGAAGTAGATCTGGGCCAGCGAGGGCCCCCGGAATCCGGTGCTCACCGAGCCGCGGAACGCGAGCCCCTCCGTGGCCTCCACGCGGGCGGCCAGCTTCCCGTTCAGGGTGGTGCCGAAATCGCTGTAGTCCTCGAAGCGCGCCGCCCCGCCCAGCGTGACCCGAGGCGTGAGGTCCAGCTCCAGGTCCACGAACCCGGCCAGGTTGGTGCGGGTCTCGTCCACCTCGTCCGCCGGTTGGAACCCGGGGAAGCCCTGGGACCCGCCGGGCCGGCCCAGCACGTCTACTTGGACCACCCGGCCGCTGATGACGCTGTCCACGATGCCGTAATTGCGATACGACCCTTCTTCACCCGCGAAGATGGTGTAATGGTCCATACGGCGCTCGGCGCCGACGGCGAGGTTCACGCCGGCAAGCGCCTGCGGGAAGAAGCGGCTGAAGGTGACCCCGGTGGTGTTCTGGCCGAAGGCAAAGCCTCCGGCGTCGAACCGGGTGGGCGACTTCTCGAGCAGCGAGGCGTTCAGCGTGCCGTCCACGAAATAGTGGAACCGGTTGGCGCCCCACGCGTTGCCGATGTCCACGTCCCAGTTCCCGACCTTGGCCCGCAGGCCCGCGGCGAGGGACTGGTCCGTGATGTCCGACAGGATCCGCGGATCGAACCCCTGCGGGTAGATGGCGGGCACGTTCCGCTCCGACGCAGCATCCCGACTCCAGGCGTACGCGTCCGTGTGGCGGAAGTTGTAGCCACCGAAGGCGTAGAAGGCCACGTTCGGGTTGATGGGAACCCGGGAGTTCACGAAGGTGCCGAAGTTGTCCAGCGCGGCGTCGCCGAACTGCCGGCGGTAGATGCTGAATTCCGCCGGGTCGGCCGGCCGGTTGGTCCGCTGCTTGGTGAGATACTCGCCCGTCAAGTTCACGAAGCCGCCCTGGCCCACCGGGATGCCGTAGTTCGCGCTGATCTGCACGTTCTCCCCGTCCATCTTCTCGGGCCGCAGCACGCCCAGGTTGGAGGGCGGGGAGGCGTTGTAGAACCCGGTCGCGATGCTGCCGGAAAACTCGTTGACGGTTTCCTTGAGCACCACGTTCATGACGCCGGCGATGGCGTCGGAGCCGTACTGGGCGCTGGCCCCGTCCCGCAGGATCTCGATGCGCTCGATGGCCGCCAGCGGGATGGCGTTCAGGTCGGTGCCGGTGTTGCCGCGGCCCCGCGACCCGAAGATGTTGATGAGCGACGACTGGTGGCGGCGCTTGCCGTTGATGAGCACCAGCGTCTGGTCGGGTCCGAGCCCCCGGATGCTGGCCGGATCCACGTGGTCGGCGCCGTCGGCGCCGGACTGCCGGTTGGCGTTGAAGGACGGGGCGGCGTAGTGGAGCAGCTGGTTCACGTCGAGCTGGCCGGTGGTCCGGGTCGCCTCCGCGATGTCGATCACGTCGATCGCGACCGGCGTTTCCACGATGGAGCGGTTGGCGCGCCGGGTGCCCACGACTTCGATTCCCTCGAGGGCGAATGCCGGCAGCTCCATGCGGACGTCGAGGGTGGCCGAACCGGCGGGGGACACGTCCTGGCGGCGATATCCCACCGCGCTGAAGACGACGATGGCGTCGGGCGAGCTCACGCGTAGCTCGTAGGTGCCGTCGGATCGGGTGAGGGCGCGGTTGAGCGTCCCCCGTTCCTCCACCCGCACGGCGGCGATCGGCTTGCCGTCCGGGTCGGTGACGCGGCCCGTGAGCCGAAGGGCCTGGGCTGATGCCTGCGACCCGAAGAGTGCCAGCGCGAGGGGCAGCAACCGGAGCGTCCGCATGGTACCTCCCTGGGCCTGGCGGCCCACGGTTGGGGGATACGACTTCCTCAAACAGACCCCCACGGGAGTGCACTCGTCAAGTCAACGGCGCCGGCGCTTGGTCCCGGGCGCGCCCGGTGCGGGCGCGGCGAACCGCTCCTCCCATTCCTCCAGGGAGCGGGGCCAATCGTCCCTGAGCAGTCGCGAGAAAGCGCGGTCGGCCAGCACCTTCCCGTTGGTCTGGCACCCAGCGCAGTAGTTGGCCTCGTTCTCGGCGTACCGAATGCGCTGCACCGGGGCGCCGCACGTCGGGCAAGGCTGTCCATACCGCCCGTGTACGGCCATCCCGTCGCGGAAGGCGGTCACCTGCTCCGGAAAACCATCCCCGGTTTCCGCCCGCAGCCGATCCACCCACCCCGTGAGCGTGCGGCGGATGGCCGCATAGAGCCGCTCGATGTCCTCGACATCGAGTCGAGCGGTGAGCGCGAGCGGCGAAACCCTCGCGGCATGCAGGATTTCGTCAGAGTACGCATTCCCGATTCCGCTGAAGAGTCGCGGGTCCGTGAGCGCGCGCTTCAGGGTGTGATTCTCCCGGGTAAGCGCTGCGCGGAAGGCGGCGAGGTCCGTGGTCAGCACGTCGACGCCTCCGGGATCGAGCGCGGCCAGCGCGCCGCGGCCGCGCACCAGATGCAGCGACGCTCGGTGCCTGGTGCCGGCCTCCGTGAGCTGGAGCGTGCCGGTGGTGAAGTCGAAGGCGGCCAATCCGCGCCGCTTGGGGAGCGCCGCTCCGGCGTCCTTCCAATGGAGCCGCCCGGCGATCATGAGATGCAGCACGACGAACAGCTCGCCCTCAAGCTCGATCGCGATACGCTTGCCCAGGCGCGAGAGGCCCTCGGTTGTCCGTCCTTCGACGGCCGAAAGAGGCGGATCGATCGAGCGCAGGAGAAACGGGCTCGGGAGCCGCACGCGCTCCAGGCGGGCGCGCAGGATCCTGGGCTCCAGCGCCTCGAGGTAGACGACGATGTCCGGCAGTTCGGGCACGGGGCGCCGGGGCCTGGCGCTAGCTTCCGGACCGCCGCATCGCCTTGAGGAAGACCGCGATCTCGTCCGGCCGGTCGTTGGTGAAGTCGAGCCGGATGCGGCCGTCGTCGGTCTCGCTCACCACGGCCGGAATCGCGCTAGTCGTGAGGTACCAGCCGGCCGGGAGGACGACCGCGTTGCGCGGCCGGCCGAAGGCCCGGTCCCACACCAGCTCGTCCCCCGCCAACAGATACCGGTTGGGGTCGGTGTACGTCTCTTCGATCCGCAGGCGGATCGAATGGCCGGGCTTCACCGGATCGAACCACACAACCACCACCTCGCTCTCCGGCGTGGGCGCGCCGCCGATATCAATGCCGCGTTGCGCGATCTCCTGGCCCCGAAGCGTCTCGACCTTGAGCGGGACCCCCGCGTCCAGGTTTCGCGCCGAGGGGTTGGACACGCGGCTCCCACCGCGGACCACGTTGAGATACCGGTCCGTGCCGGGACGGGATTCCGTGTAGTCGTGATACAGCCGGAACGCGTGCGTCTCCGGCGGTTCCAGGAAGTACACGATCTCGCGGTCCTGAAACGCACGCTCGGTGAACTGGAAGTTGACGCGGGCCGCGGCGGGCACGGTTTGGGTCGTGGTGGGTACTGCACCGGCCTCTTGCCGCGGGCCGGGGGCCGTGAGCCGCCCCGGCTTCGCCGTGACGAGATAGGGCACCGCGGCGGGACCCGGATTCAGGTAGCTCACCTTGATCCGGCCATCGGGCTCCTGGGTTACCTGGGAGGGGTAGTTGACCTCCACCAGCTCGTATCCGGCGGGGAGCACCACCGAGTTTCGCTTGATCCCGAGTGAGCGCGAGAACACCAGACGCCCGTCCCGCACCATCACGCTGGCTGGGTCGCGGTAGGTCTTGTCAATCACGACCCGGCCTTCGCCGTGCTCGGGGACCGGCCGGGGCAGTCGCACTTTGATGTAACGATCCGCCGTGTCGGCGTTCGACATGCCCAGCGCTCGCGCCGCCCGCCCCTCCACGATCTCCCACTCGAGCTTCCCGCCGGTCACGGGGTCGTAGACCCCATGCACCCTCTCCTCGGCGCCCCGCCGAATGCTGTTGAAGTAGTATTCGGCGCCGGGCGTGGTCGCGGTCACGTAGTAGAAGATCCGGAAGCTCTGGGTGGCTGGGTCCTGCAGCTCGTAGCGGGTATAGTCATCGGCCTGGGTTTGCCGCCAAGAACGGGTCTGCGCTGTCGCAGGCGAAGCTGCGACGAAGGTCGCGAAGATGATCGCGCCGGCCGGCTTCATGTGTCCTCCCAAATTGCGTGAGGGGTGAGGGGTAGGGGGTGAGAGGCCCCGCGCAGTCTTCTCGCCCCTCACCGCTTACCCCTTACGCCGTCCACTCACCGCCTGTCAGTGTGTCATCGCGTACAAGACGATATTGACCGCCAGCGCATAGGCCTCAGGCGAGAATCGGTAAAAGAACTCGTACTCCTCGCCCTCACGCTCCCAGCCATCGGCGATATCCGTGTTGTGGGTGATCACGACCATCAGGCGGCCGGATTGGTCTGCGATCCCCCGAAGATGCGGCACCGCCGACTCCACGCCCCGTTCCGACGTGCCGCCGCCGCTGCCGCGCCAGAACTGAATCGAAGGGATCTGCGGCACGTCCTTGACGTCATACAGCGTGTGGAAGAGCGGATGATCCAGCGGGATGTCGAAGATAGGGTACTCGTTGGGGGGCAGGACCTTGCCGATCTCGCGCACCCACTGCGCCCAGGCCCGGTCGCCCCAGAAGTCGTCCACGTAGAGGAAGCCGCCCTTGAGCAGGTAGGTCCGCAGGCGCTGGACTTCGTCGTCGTTGAGTCCGAGCGTCCCCACGTCGGACATGAAGATGAACGGGTAGTCGAATACCCGATCGTCCGTGAGGGTTACGATCACGTGGTCGAGCTCGCCCGTCGAATCGGTGGCGACGGCCCCCTTAGTGAGCTCGGAGAAGCGCCGCATGAAGTTGATGTCGGCATCGGGGTAGTCGGTGGACCAGCCCTGGCCCCGCCATTCCCGCACCACGCTGCGGTAGAGCACTCGGCTGAACGTGAATCGGCGGTCGCGCCGGTCCGGGCTGGCAAACCGGGGCGGGTAGCGGCGCCATCCCCAGCCCCGCCGGTCGCCCAGGTCCTGGGCACCGGCTGCGGCCGCCGCGGCCAGTGCGACGAGAATAGAGGAGAGCCACAGCGATCGGAGAGGCATCGGCTCCAATCTAGGAGGGAGGGCGAAGCCGGAGAAGCGGCAGGGGCGGCAGGAGCAGCAGGAGGGCAGGGGTGCGTCTCGGAGCGTGCGTCAGTGGAGCGCGCGCCGTGAACCTTTTCGTCTGAGGCGCGCGCGGAACTGCAGCGCGCGAAGAGACGCACCCCGGCTTCTGCCGCCTCTGCCCCTTCTCCCGCCCCTCCCGCCCCTCCCGCCCCTCCCGCTCTCTAGCTCGCGCGCCTCAGAATCCGGACGCTCCCGGAGCCGGTGTCTACTCGCAGCGTCCCGCGTCCGTCGCCGATGCGGCCCGTCAGATGATCGGACCCGAAGCGCCGCGCCTCGACGGGGAAGTCCACCTCGATCCCGCCGGAGCCGGTTTCGACCTCCAGCGTCGCGCTGTAGGACGGGGGCAGGGTCAGCGTCACGCTACCCGATCCGGTGTCCACGTCGAGGTTGGTGGGGTTGGAGGTCAGCTCACAGCGGACCGATCCGCTCCCGGTGTCCAGGCGGACCTGCTGCGCCGCGGCGTCGCTGACGTCGATGTCGCCGGACCCGGTGTCAATGTCGAGCACGCGGCTCTGCGCCTGCGACACGGTGGCCGAGCCGGACCCGGTGTCGATCCGCAGCACGTCGCCGCGCACGTTGGTCGCGTCCACGCGGCCCGAGCCGGTGTCGAGGCTCACCTCCCCTTGGATGTCGCGCACGGTCACGGTGCCCGAGCCTACGTCCACCGCCAGCGGTCCCACGGTTCCCGTGGCCGCGACATCGGCCCCCGCGGCATCCAGCCGCAGATCGCCCCGCACGTTGGTGGCGGACAGCTTACCTACGGCCAGGTAGACCTCGACTTGCTGTCCCTGCGGCACCGCGATCTTCAAGTCTGCGAAGGCCTCGAAGTCGCCCCGGTCCGAGATTCGCACTCGGCGACCGCTCCGGCGACCCTCCGGCCAGTCGTTGGAGTGGCCGAACGTGCCGTCGTCCCGCACCCGAATCTCGCTGTTGCTCCGCCATCCGAGGGTCGGGTAGCGGATGTCATCCGCCGGGTAGATGACGCGCAGCGTCTCCCGGTCGCGAATCGGCCCGCGCTCGACCGTGAGCTCGCCCGCGTCCCTGCCGCCCCGGGTTACCTCGACCACGACGGCCGACCCCCTCCCCGGCTCCAGGGTGACCTGGCCGGCGAGGTTGTAGATGGCGATCCGCGTTCCCGAGATCTCATGCCGCTCCTGGGCGGCGAGGCCGCTCGCCGACGCGGCGAGGGCCGAAACTACCAGCAAGTGGAACCGGGACATCTGACTGGCCTCCGAACGGTTGGCGTCAGGTTGGATAGGATGGGCTCCCAAAAGGTTGACCGGAGGTATGTTTGCGGGTGGGAGGTACCCCGCCATGATCCGTCCCCCGCACGCCCTGACCGTTCTTCTCGCCGCCTGCACGACCGCGCTGCTGCTCCCTGGATGCCGGCCCCCCAGCCCGTCCGGCGATGGGCTCGCGCGCACGCCCCCCATGGGCTGGAACAGCTGGAACCACTTCGGCTGCGACGTGAGCGAGCAGCTCATCAAAGAAACGGCCGATGCCATGGCTGCCAGCGGTATGCGTGAGGCCGGGTATGAGCACGTGGTTATTGACGATTGCTGGCAGGTAGCCCGCGACTCCGATGGCACGCTGGTGGCGGACCCCGAGCGCTTCCCCAGCGGCATCAAGGCGCTGGCGGACTACGTACACGGGCAGGGACTCAAGTTCGGCATCTACACGGACGCCGGTCTCAAGACCTGCCAGGGCCGGCCGGGGAGCTATGGTTACGAAGCGCAGGACGCGCGGACATTCGCGGCGTGGGGCGTGGACTACGTCAAGGTGGACTGGTGCTACGCCGACACGCTCGATGCGGTGACCCAGTACACCAGGGTGCGCGAGGCGCTCCGTGCCGCCGGCCGGCCCATCGTATTCAGCATTTGCGAGTGGGGCCAGAACCACCCATGGCACTGGGCTCCGGAGGTCGGCAACCTGTGGCGCACCACGACCGACATCGAGGACAAGTGGACCAGCGTCCTCGATAACCTGGACATCAACAGCCAATACGCAGACGCCGCAGGTCCGGGGCACTGGAACGATCCCGACATGCTCGAGGTCGGGAACGGGGGGATGAGCTGGGATGAGTACCGGGCCCACTTCAGTCTTTGGGCCATCATGGCGGCGCCGCTCATGGCGGGGAACGACCTGCGCCGCCTGGACGACTCCACCCGCGCGGTGCTGCTGAACCGCGAGGTGATCGCGGTGGACCAGGACTCGCTGGGCGTGCAGGGAACCCTCATCTGGCAGCAAGGCGGCGCGCTCCAGGTGTGGATGAAGCCGCTGGCGGACGGGTCCCGGGCGGTGGCCCTGCTCAACCGGTCGGCGGCGCCGGCCGAGGTCGGAGTGACGCTCAAGCGGCTGGGCCTCCTGGCGCGGCCGGCCGCAGTGCGCGATCTGTGGGCTCATGCCGACCGCCCCGCCGTAAGCGACCGGGTGCGCGCCACGGTGCCGGCCCACGGTGTGGTCATGCTCCGAGTAGGGCCGGCGCAGTAGGTCGTATGGACAGGGTGCCGGGATGGCCCTACCTTGGCAGCCGTGTTTGCCTGCACCTTGCTGATCTCCCACCCGCCTCACGGGCAGGTGGACGCGGCGCGGGCGGCATCGCACTTGGGGCTGTCCGCCCCGGACCTCGCGGTCAAAGCCAACTACCCCATTCCGGAGATCTGGGCGGCCGAGGAAGACGAGGCTCGAGCCCGCACGCTGGCGAGCGCCATTGGGGAAGCCGGCATCAAGCTGGCTCTCGCATCGGGGCAGGCCCTGGCAGACATCCCGCCCCACGATCCGGTGCAGAGCGTCTCGGTCACGGAGCTCGGCGTGGTCCTGCTGGCCGAGGGCCGGCGCGTGGAATTGGCCTGGGATGCGCGGCTCCTGGGGGTGTACTACACCCCACGAGCGGGTGGTGGGGCCAAGGAGCAACCGAGCCGCGGGGTCCGGGAGCGAGGCGCAGCCTGCGACGCGCCGTTCTTTGACCTGTTCGTTCCGGGCGGAGATGCTCTCGGCCGGTTCGCCGCACTGGCGAACCTCACGGAGTTCGCCGGACTGGGGGAGTCGGGGACGTTGAGCCCCGCGGGGCGCGTGGCGCGCTTCGCGCAGCTGTGCGAGGAGCGCTTTCCCGCTGGGCAGGTGGACCGCCGGTTGCTGAACATGCAGATCCGGCACTGGCCGCCTCCCGCCACGCTGGTCGCGCCACACCTGGTCCGCAAGGGGTTTTCGTTCTCCAGTGCCGGCCTGGCCGAGCTGCTGGGCAAGTTGGGCCCCGCGCTCGCCGAGCCCAGTCACTGCGAGTTCGCGTCGCGGCTGGTCTATCTCACCTGGCGGTTTGGGGAAGAGGCCGGCTCGTAACGGCTCGCCAGTTGCGAAGCAACGCCTGGAACCGAGGCCGGTGGCGCGTCGGATTCCAGTGCCGCGTCGGGTTCACCCACTATGGCGTAGACCGTGCCTCGCTCACGATTCACCCTGCGTTCGTGACTGGTGACCTGGCTTACTGTCGACCCAGCCTCTGCCTGAGACTGTGCAGGGTTTGGGCGAAGCAGGATAACGTATGACAGTGCCACGGACGCTGAAGGACCCAGTCCTCTTCCTCGGGCTCGCAGCGCTGTACTTCCTAGCGGGCAAGCTGGGGCTGCAGCTGGCGATCGCCCATCCCAGGGCCACCGCGGTGTGGCCGCCCACCGGGATCGCGCTCGCGGCCTTCCTTTTGTACGGCCGCCGGGTGTGGCCCGCGATCTTCGCCGGTGCGTTCCTGGTGAGTCTGACCACAGCGGGCACAGTGGCCACGACGCTCGGGATCGCGACCGGTAACACGCTGGAGGGGCTGGTGGGCGCCGCGCTGGTGGAGCGGTGGGCTGCCGGGCGGCGGGCGTTCAAGCGGGCGCTGACGGTCGCGTCGTTCGCGCTCCTCGCCGCCGTGGTCGCCACCGTCATCAGCCCCGGCGTGGGAGCCGCGAGCCTTGCGCTGGGCGGGTTCGTGCCCTGGCGGGAGTACGGATCCATCTGGCTCACCTGGTGGCTGGGTGACATGGGCGGCGCGTTGGTGGTAGCGCCGCTGTTGCTCCTGTGGATCGCGGATCCGCGGATTCGGTGGAGTCGGGAGCAGCGCATTGAAGCGGCGGTGCTCCTCATTCTCCTGGTGCTGGCCAGTGAGACGGTGTTCGGCGGGCCGTTCGGGTGGGGCCTGGCGAACTACCCGCTGGGCTTCGTGTTTGTGCCGATCCTCCTGTGGACCGCCTTTCGGCTGGGCACGCGAGAGGCGGCCGCGGCGTTGGTGCTTCTGGCCGGGATGGCGATCGGCGGTACGCTGCACCAAATGGGGCCGTTTGTGCGGGACACGCCCAACGAGTCCTTGCTATTGCTCCAGGTGTTCCTGGCCGTCTCCTCGGTGACGACCCTGGCGTTCGGCGCGCTGGTGGATGAACGACGCGCGGCCGAGGCCCAACTGCTGCAGCTGTCCGTGAGCGACCCGCTCACCGGTCTGGCGAACTACCGGCAGTTGATGACTGTGCTCCAGGGAGAGATTCGGAGGACGGACCGGACTGCGCGTCCCTTCGCGATCGTGTTTCTGGACCTCGACAAGCTCAAGCAGGTCAACGACCGGCACGGCCATCTGGTGGGGAGCCGCGCCTTGTGCCGCGTGGCCGAGGCCGTTCGGAAGGCGAGCCGGGCGGTAGATACCTCGGCGCGGTTCGGCGGCGACGAATTCGCGGTGGTCCTGCCCGAGGCCGACGAGGCGGCGGCGTGGCAGGTCGCGAACCGTATTCGCGATCGACTGGCGCAGGATGCCGAGGAGCCACGCATTACGGTGAGCGTGGGCGTGGCGGTCTATCCCCGGGACGGGACCACCGTGGAGGAGTTGGTGGACCGGGCGGATCGCCTGCTCTACGAGATGAAGGCGCGGCAGGGTTGAAGCTCACCTCCTATCGGGCGCGCAGGCGGACCTCCAAGAGGTTGACCGGGGCTACGGGCTGGGCCTAGCTTGGCGAGCGTATGCGAGTTCGCCTCGCGGCTGGCCTGTCTCACCTGGCGGTTTGAGGAAGAGGCCGGCTGGTAGCCTCGTGGAGGTCCGGTGGGGATCCTCCTTTTCTTGATCGGTGGGCTGGCCGCGGCCTCGGGCGCGGTGAAGCTCAAGGCGCGGTCGCGGCGGCACGGGGCGTCAGCCCTGGCAGTGGCAGAGGTGGCGGTGGGTGCACTCGTGGTCCTCGGCTCCGGAGTCGGCCTGGCCCGGCTGCGTCCGCTGGCCTGGACGGCGGTCGCCGCGGCCCTGGCGATCGTCGTGCTCTCCTCGATTGCGCATCTCGGTCGCGTGCTGGAAGCCCGCCGGCGGCGACGCGAATCCGAGGACCAGCGCCTCCGGCACTACGTCGAACCGCCGGCGCGCTGAAGCCTGTGCGCCCGGCTCCCCCTCGCTTTGCCCCAAGAGCCACGAGAGGACGGCGCTCGATTCGGCGTAGAGAATCACCCCTCGCCGCGCTCCTCGGTCAGGAGCTGCAGCGCCGCCCCCTCGGGCAGGGCAAGTGGAAGGCGGGGATAGAGGTCGGGTGCGTTCTCTGCGCCGAGGCGCGCCGAGCCGCGGCGCGCTAACTCGAGGAGCCCGGGGTACGGCAGCTCGGCCGCAGACGGCCCCGGGGGTCGCAATTCGGCCACCACCTGGCCTCGGTCGGTGACCAGGACCTGCTCCCCCTGCCGCACCGCCCGCAGGTACTCGCTCAGCCGGTTCTTCAGCTCTCGGACGCCAACGGCTCACATGCCATCTCGATGTAGCTACACGTGGCTACATTGAGATGGTCGCGGGAGCGGAGTACAGCCCGAGGTGACTGACGCCTACCGCCTCCCGGTGGAAGAGGTCGTCAGGTAGTCCACCGCGAGGCTGGCCAGCGCCCGCACCCCCACCGGCAGCGCACTCTCGTCCGCAAAGAAGTACGGTGAGTGATTGGGCGCCACGGTTCGTGGATCCTGCCCCGCCGGTGCCACGCCCAGAAAGACGAAGAGGCCCGGGATGCGCTGCTGGTAGTAGGCGAAGTCCTCGGAGGGCATGGAGAGCCCAGAAAGCAGAACCTTCTCCGGCCCGGCCACGCGCCGGAGCGTGGGGAGCATGCGTTGGGTGAGGGCGGAGTCGTTGACGGTGACGGGCGCGTTCGCGCTGCCGAAGTCCACCACCGCCGTGGCCCCCGCGCTCTGGGCGATCTGCTCAGCGGTGCGGCGAATCCGCTCCTTGACGTCCGCCCGCATCCCTTCGTCGAAGGTGCGGACGGTTCCCTGAAGGATCACGCTGTCGGGAATGATGTTGCCCCGCGTCCCTCCCTGGATCACGCCCACGGTGACGATCGCCGGCGCCTTGGTCACGTCCAGCTGGCGGCTGGGGATGGTCTGGAGCGCCAGGACGATCTGCGACGCGACGACGATGGGGTCCACGCCGCCCCAGGGCAGCGCGCCGTGCGTCTGGCGGCCTCGCACCACGATGTTGAGGCCGTCGGAAGCGGCCATGAATGGTCCGGCTCGGTAACTGATGGTCCCGACCGGCGCGGGCCAAACATGGAGCCCAAAAATCGCCTGTGGCGCGGGATCCTCCAGCACGCCTTCCGTGATCATCAGGTGTGCGCCGCTCACGGATTCCTCGGCGGGCTGGAAAATGAACTTGACGGTTCCCGGCAGCCGCTCGCGCATCCCCGCCAGCACCTCGGCGGTGCCCAGCAGGATGGCCACGTGGTTATCGTGGCCGCAGGCGTGCATGACGCCCACGTCCTGCCCCTGGTACTGGGTCCGGACGGTGGACTTGAACGGCAAGTCTACCAGCTCGGTCACCGGGAGCCCGTCCATGTCGGCACGGAGCGCCACGACCGGACCGGGGCGCGCGCCTCGCAGCACGCCCACCACCCCGGTCCGGGCCACGCCGTTCCGCACCTCGAGGCCAAGGGCGGCGAGATGCTCCGCCACCAACTTCGCCGTGCGGACTTCGGAGAACGACAGCTCCGGGTGCTGGTGAATGTCTCGGCGCCACGCCACCACTTTGGGCAGGACGGCGGCGGCTCTGGCGTCGATCTCGGCCGCCAGCGGCGCGGAGCGGGACTGGGCGTGGAGCGCTGGGAGACCCAAGCCGACCCAGAGCGCCGCGAGCACGAAGGGCCGGCGTGCCATCACGAGGTAGTCGATCCACTTGAGGGGAGTCATGCGGCACCAAGATGATGGGCCAGGAACGGTTGCACCAGACCGCGCCTGGCGGTTTCTTACCTGTCCCATGAGACCCGCGCTTGCTGCTTGGGCGTCACTGGTGGGGTTGGCCGCCTGCACGCCGCGTGCGCTCGTCCTCGACAAGCAGGCGGTCCTCGCCCGCCAGACCTGGTGGGACAATCGCGATTGGGCGTGGTACCAGGAGCACATCCCGTTCTTCGAGTCGCCCGATACCGCGATCGACGCGACCTACTACTATCGATGGGAGCTGGTCACCAAGCACCTCACCTACGGCGCACCGGAGACCGGCTACACCTTCACCGAATTCATTGACCGCCCGTTCTGGTCCGGGGCATACGGCGCCATCAGCTGTCCCTTAGGGCACCAGTTCTACGAGGTGCGCTGGCTCAAGGACCGCCGGATCATCGAGGACTTCGCTCGCTACTGGTTCGAGACGCCCGGGGCAGAACCCCGCAGCTACAGCAATTGGTACGGCGACGCGATGTGGGCCACCTACCTGGTGCTGGGCGACACCGGGTTCATCCGGACCGTGCTGCCGCACATGAAAGCCCAGTACGCCGGCTGGCTGGCGGAACACTACGATCCGGCGCACGGCATGTTCTTCTGGGACGGCCTGCACGACGGCATGGAGGTCAACATCAACAGCCGGTTGACCGATGACGAGCAGACCGGCGCCGAGGGGTACCGTCCCACGCTCAACAGCTACCTGTACGCCGACGCGCTGGCCATCTCCCGGGCGGCGGCCCTCCTGGGAGACTCCGCCACGGCGGAGGGCTACGCCGCACGCGCTGCCACGCTGAAACGGCGGGTGCAGGCCGAGCTGTGGGATGCGCGCCGGGAGTTCTTCCTGCACCAATTTGCGCACGACGAGCGCGGTGGCATCCACGCCAAATCGCTCACGTACGAGACCGGGAGGTACGCCGGCAGTCCCCACGGCCGAGAGGAGATTGGGTTTGTCCCCTGGCAGTTCAATCTCCCGGACCCCGGGTACGAGGCCGCCTGGCGGTTCCTCATGGACCCGGAATACTTCTTCGCTCCGTTCGGCCCGCCCACGGTCGAACGGAACGACCCGCAGTTCTACGTCTCCCCTCGGTGTTGCGTGTGGAGCGGGAATTCGTGGCCCTACGCCACCACCCAGACGCTGGTCGCCCTGGCCAACCTGCTCAGCAACTACCGCCAGTCGTACGTGACCAAGGCCGATTACTTCCGCCTGCTCCAGACGTATAGCCGCACCCAGCGGCGTGAGGGCCGGCCCTACATCGCCGAGGCAGCGGACCCCTTCACGGGTTCGTGGGACGGACACAACACGTTCTATCACAGCGAGCACTACTTCCACTCGGGGTACGTGGACCTGGTCATCACCGGCCTGGTGGGCCTGCGCCCGCGGTCCGACGATACGCTGGAAGTGAATCCGCTGGCGCCGGATGACTGGCCCTACTTCGCCCTGGAGGACGTGTACTACCGCGGCCATCGCGTCTCCGTCATCTGGGATCGAGACGGCTCGCGATACGGCCGCGGGGCGGGCCTGTCGCTATACCTGGACGGCCGCCGAGTGGCCCAGGGCGCGGTGCTGGGGAGATTGACGGCGAAGATGTCGTCCCGTCGCCGATCGGAGCCGCCGAAGCGCGTGCGCAATCTGGCGGTCAACAACGGGCCCGGCGCGTATCCCTGGGTGACCGCTTCCTACAGCGCGCCGGAGCATCCCGCGTTCTACGCGATTGACGGCAACTACTGGTATCACCAGTCGCCGTCCAATCGCTGGACGGCTGTAGGGTCCGGCAACCAGCAGGATTGGCTGGTACTGGACTTCGGCGTCGAGCGACCGGTGGAAACCCTGAAGCTGTACTTCCTGGAAGACACCACGGACGTCAAACCGCCGGCGCGCTACGAGGTCCAGTTTTGGAAGGCCGGCACCTGGGTAGAGGCACCCGGCCAACGCCGCAGCCCGGAACAACCCGAGGGACGCCGGGCCAACGTCGTGGCGTTCCAGCCGATCACCACGTCCAAGATGCGGGTGGTCTTGACCCACCGGCCGGGGGCGTCGAGCGGGCTCTCGGAAATCGAAGCGTGGGCCGACGTACCGGTGCCCCTGGCGCCGCCCACGGCTCCGGTGCGCAACGTCGCCTACGGCGCCGTGGCCTCGGCGTCGTTCAGCGCGCCGGGGGATAGCGCTACCGAGGTGAACGACATGCGGATCGCGTTCACCTATTACTCGCGCAACCGCTGGACGGCCTTAGGCTCGCCCAATCAGCGGGATTGGGTCCAGCTGGACTTGGGCCGGCGGCGCACGGTTCGGCAGGTGGAGCTGTACCTTTGGGGCGACGGCACCAGAGTTCGCGCGCCCCGGCGCTTCACGGTGCAAGTCTGGGACGGGACGCGGTGGGGGGACGCTCGAGTCGAGCGCCGGTTCCCCGAGACACCGGCGACGTGGGCGGTGAACACGGTGCGGATCCAGCCGGTGCAGACCGAGAAGATCCGAGTCGTCTTCGAGCATGACCTCCCCGCGGTGAGCGGGGTGACCGAGCTAGTGGTGTGGGACGAGATTCCATGAGGCACGCGATGACCGCGGCGTTGCTGCTCCTGGCAGCGGCATGCGCCCGGGATCGGGAGGCCAGCATCAGCCGAGCGCCATTTGGTAGGACGCCCGAGAGAGCCGCCGTGGAGGGGTTCACGCTCACCAACGCTCACGGCGTAGAGCTCCAGGTGATCACCTACGGCGCCATCATCGTCTCGCTCCGGGTGCCGGATCGAACGGGACAGCTGGACGACGTGGTGTTGGGGTACGATTCCCTGGCAGGCTACCTGCGTGATTCGCCCTACTTCGGGGCGATCGTGGGGCGGTACGGCAACCGGATCGCCAAGGGGCGGTTCACGCTCGATGGCAAGACCTACCGGCTGGCTACGAACGACGGACCCAACCACCTGCACGGCGGCGTCAAAGGACTCGACAAGGTGGTCTGGCAGGCGGAGCCGTTCCGGAACGACAGCGGCGTGGGGGTGGTCTTCACGCACACCAGCCCGGACGGCGACGAAGGGTATCCTGGCACGCTTGCCGCGCGGGTCACCTACACGCTCACCGACCGCGACGAACTCATCGTGGACTACCATGCCACGACCGACAAGGCGACCCCGGTCAATCTGACCCAGCACAGCTACTTCAACCTGGCGGGCGATGGGCGGCGCGACATCCTGGGCCATGAGCTGTGGGTCAACGCGGATTCCTTCACCCCGGTAGACTCGACCCTGATCCCAACCGGGGAGATCGCGTCCGTGGAGGGCACGCCGTTCGATTTCCGCACGCCGGCGGCGATCGGCGCGAGGATCTCGGCGGACCACGCACAATTGCGGGTCGGTGGCGGATACGACCACAACTTCGTGCTTCGTCAGGAGGACGCCGCGATCGGCCGTGCCGCCCGCGTGATCGAGCCTACCACCGGCCGCACGCTCGACATCTACACCACCGAGCCCGGTCTCCAGTTCTATTCCGGCAACTTTCTGGACGGGAGCATCACGGGGAAAGGCGGTCAGGTCTACCGCCGTCGGTACGGCTTCTGCCTCGAGACGCAGCACTTCCCGGACTCGCCCAACAAACCGCAGTTCCCCTCGACGATTCTCCGGCCCGGGCAGGAGTACCGTTCGCGAACGGTCTTCGTGTTTGGGGTCGAACCGGCGCGCTGATGGCTTTCATCCCCTACGTTCCGGAGGACCAGATTCCCGAGGTCGACCGGGTCCCGGACCGGGACCACATCATCCGCATTCACGGGGTGCATCCGCGGAGCATGCGGCAGCACTACGACCTCTACCTGGAGTTGATGCGGGGCCCAAGCCCGCTCAGCCGCATCCAGCGGGAGATGATCGCGGTGGCCGTGTCGGCGGCGAACCACTGTCACTACTGAGTGGTCCATCACGGAGCGGGTCTCCGTCAGCTGTTGCGCGCCGAGCGAAGGTCTGCGGATGAGGCCGAGGCGTTGGTCACCGCGCTGGCTGAGGATCCCGGCGCCGCGGTCGTCCCACCGGCCGATCGAGCGATGCTCGACTATGCGCTCCAGCTCACGCGGGCGCCGCACACGATCACGGCCGAGGCGATCGCCCGTCTGCGTGATGCCGGGTTTGACGATCGGGCCATCCACGACATCTGCGCCGTCACCGCGTACTACGCTTTCGTGAATCGGATCGCGGACGGTTTGGGCGTCGAGCTGGAGGAACGGTTCGAACGGTAGGGACGAGAAGGTCGCCGCCGCTTCTTACGCGCGACCCAGCTCTCGTGCCGCCACCGGGCCGTAGATGGCCCCCACCAGGCCGCCGTACACCAGGTGGCCTAACAGGCTTCCCATGATCATCCGGACGTCTCCGCCGGAGAAGATGCCGCCGCCCATCATCGGCGTGACGACGATCTGGGCGACCAGGAACACCGTGAACCCGTAGAGCGCCCCGCGAAGCGCCGGCGCGCCCGGAAGGATCGCCGCGGCGACGCCGGCATAGATCAGCGCCAGCGTGAGGCCAATCAGCACATGTACGCCCCAGCCGGCCACGGCGCCGATCTGCAGGAAGCTCCCCAGCATCTCCCCGATGGACATCTTGGGCATCCCCATCAGCGGGGCGGCCAGCATCAACATGGTCATGACCGCGGTGCCGGTGAGACCGGCCAGGATGCTGCGGCCGATGTTCAGGTTCGGCATGCTTGCTCCTCCGTTACTGGTATCGTTGCTTAGGATCGGTGTACGAATCCGCAGGCAGGCTGAAAGGTTCCCTCTCAGAAAAACGGCCGCGTGCCCGGGGGTTGGGAACTAATTGCTGCGCCAAGCCGTTTGTGGCCCAGACCGTCTAACCGGGCTGGAGGTGGGATGTGAAGCTGTTCGACGCCATTGTCATTGGGTCTGGCCAGGCCGGAAACCCGCTGGCGCATCGGCTGGCGGACCGCGGATGGACGGTCGCGCTGATCGAACGCGAGCACCTGGGCGGGTCGTGCATCAACTACGGGTGCACGCCGACCAAAACCATGCTGGCCAGCGCGCAGATCGCCCACTACGCGCGGCGGGCCCAGGAGTTCGGGGTGCGGGTGGGAGAGGTCTCGATCGACCTCCCAAAGATCGTCGCCCGCAAGAACGCCATCGTCCAACAGTGGCGGAGCGGCCAGGAGCGGCACGCCGCGAAGCGCCCAACGATCACGTTAGTCCGAGGGGCGGCGCGTTTCACCGGTCCGCACGCGGTGGACGTCGGCGGTCAGGCGCTCTCGGCCAAGCACGTGTTTATCAATACGGGTACCAGCCCGCGCATTCCACCCATCGCCGGTATCGGGCACGTCCCCTATCTCACCAACCGGAACATCTTGGATCTCACGGAACTGCCCGAGCACCTGCTGGTGGTGGGAGCGAGCTACGTCGGCCTGGAGTTCGGGCAGATGTTCCGCCGATTCGGAAGTCGCGTCACGATGGTCGAATTCGGCGACCAGATCGTGCCGCGTGAGGATGCGGACGTGGCGGAGGCGCTCGAGCAGGCCCTGGTCGCCGAGGGAATCAGCTTTCTCAAAGCCGCCCAGGTCACGGAGGTCACCAAGGCAGGGGCAGGGCTCCGTGCCGCCACGCGGCTCCGCGATGGACAACCGGGGCCTGTTATCGAAGGCTCCCATATCCTCCTGGCCGTGGGCCGCAAACCGAACACGGACGATCTGGGGCTCGACGCGGCGGGCGTGGAGACGAATCGCGGTTGGATCAAGGTGAACGAGCTCCTCGAGACCAACGTCGCCGGTGTGTATGCGCTGGGCGATGTGACCGGCGGACCTGGGTTCACGCACATCAGCTACAACGATTTCCAGATTGCCTATCACAACCTGTTCGAGCAGCCCAAGCTCTCGACCAGGGGTCGGCTGGTCCCGTACGCGCTGTTCACCGATCCCGAGTTGGGGCGGGTGGGGCTCACCGAAAAAGAAGCACGCGCCACCGGGCGGCCCGTGAAGGTGGGCGTCATTCCCATGAGCCGCGTGGCCCGAGCCATCGAGCGGGATGAGACAGCGGGACTCATGAAGGTGGTGGTGGACGCGACCACGGACCGGATTCTCGGCGCCGCGGTCCTGGGAACCGGGGGCGGGGAGCTGGTGCAAACCCTCATGGCGCTGATGATGGCCGACGCGTCCTGGAAGCTCCTCTACCGGACGGTCTATATCCATCCCACCATGACCGAGGGATTCTTTGCGTTAATGGACAGCGTCAGGTAGCGCGCTACACCGTGGGTCCCTGCGGCCCAGAGCGGGAACCATTCGACTCCGTCCGGGATTGACTGGATAGCCATGGGGCAGAACCCAGAACCGCCTCGGGCCACGTTCGAGCAGGAGCTGTTGTCGGCCATTGAAGCAGTGCACCGCTTCGCGCTACATCTCACCCGGGATCCCTCGCGGGCGGAGGACCTGGCCCAGGAGACCTACCTCCGGGCCCTGGCCCACCGGGATCAGTACCAGCCGGGGACCAACTGCCGGGCGTGGCTGTTCACCATCTGTCGCAACGCCTTCCTCAAGGGGGCGAGGCACTCGGACCGTGAAGTCGCCACCGAGGACGCGGCGCTGGAGGCCGTGGCCGCGGCCGGGATTCACGCCGGCATGGCGGGTACCGATCCCATGGGGTCGGTGTTCGAGCGGCCCGAACTGGCCGAGGCGATCCGGCGCGCCCTGGATAAACTGCCGGAAGAGTTTCGGACGGCGGTGGTGCTGGTGGACATCGAAGATCAGTCGTACGCGGAGGCGGCGCGGGTGCTGGGCGTGCCGGTGGGCACGGTGCGGTCCCGCCTGTTTCGTGGGCGGCGGTTGCTCCAGGCGGACCTGCTGGCGTACGCGGAGGATGCCGGCCTGCTCGCCCGGCGGAAGGAGACTACGTGATGCTCTCGTGTCGCGAAGTAATCGAGCAGCTGTGGGACTACCTAGACGGAGAGCTGCCGGCCGACCGCATGGAGCACATTGCCGAGCACCTTGCCGAATGCGGGCGTTGCAACCCGCAGTATCAGTTCGAATTCGAGTTTCTCGAGGCCCTGGCGCGCGAGCCCCAAACCGCGCCGCGGCCCCCCAAGGAACTAGTGGAGCGGTTGCACCGGTTGGTCAGCGCCACCTGAGCAGGCGCTGGGCGGTGGGCCCCGCGCGTTCCTCGAGCAGTCGGCGCCCCGGCCCGCCAGCCAGGTGAAAGACCAACGGCGTCCTGCTCCCACGCTGGCTCTCTGGCACGGAGCCGTCTAGCGTCACCGGTGACCCACCGGTCGCGCGCGCCAGGCGCTCCAGTGCCTCCGGAGCCCCCGCCAACAGAAAGGTCGTCCCTGAACCCGCTACTTCCAGTACTAGTTGCTCACCCTGCCGGACGACCGTGCCGCTCACGCGCACCAGGGCCTCCCGCGGGCTGAAGCCGTTTCGGCGGATGGCCTCACGGATCCGCTCCACGGTGACGGTGTTCTGAGATGCCAGGAGGATGTCGGCGTATCCGTCGTTGAGGCTCACGGTGACGGAGCGTACGCCATCGAGCTTCCGCACGGCCACGCGCACGGCGTGGGCGCAGACCGCTCAGTCCATCCCGAAGATGGTCTGCCGTACTTCCTGGAGCTGTGCCGCCGCCGGGGAAACCCCCAGGCCGCTCACCAGCGCCAGCGTGATCATCACGCGTCGCATCGAAGCCTCCCGCGTGGCTCAGAACCACGCCACCATGTGGCTCAGAACCACGCCACCATGTTGAAGACCCACCGCACGCGGTCCTCGGGTTGCGTCCCGTTGAGCCGCTTATACACCGGAAACACTGGTCCGGTGGCTATGCCCCAACCGCCGTACAGGCCCAGCACCGTGGGGCCCATAAAAATCTGGTGACCGCCGGTGTTGGGCACCTCACTGCCTGCCGCCTGATCCGTGGCCGACCACTCGCCGACGGCCTCCAGAAACAGCCGCCAATCGGGGCGCGGGTAGTCCTCACGGAAAAACGCCGGGCGGTATCCAAGGACCATGCTATACATCACGAGGTCACCGGGATGACTCGCCGTCGGGCCGGTGGGGGTCATGTAGCGCCGGTATAACCCGCCACCCCACAGGTACACGCTGCGCGAGGCGTACCCCGTCACGGCGGCCGCGGTGAGCCCGGGAGCGGTGGGGACGCCGCTGCGGACCGCGTCGGTCGGATAGTCGAACCCTACGTACGCCGTGGCCTCGAAGCGCCTACCGACCGCCGTCCCCCTTCGGTGGAACCGCCAGCCCAGCATCAGCTCGACGTCGGGTGTGGCGGGCATGCGAGACGCGGCGCGCACCGGACGCACGCCTTCGGACCGGTACAGCGGCATGGGGAACGACGCAGCGACCTGGAGGTCCTCGGTCAGGCCGTAGCTCACCATGGGCCTCAGCATCACCAGGTCGCCGCCGTCGGTAATCCGGCCCATAGTCGTTACGTCCACGCTCCAGCCGCCCGCGGCGAGCGTGGGCGTCGAGAGCCCGAACACCGGGCCGTGCCCCTGGGCGTGGGCGGCCACGGGCGTCGCAAGCAGCCACGCGGTTGCGCGGAGGGTCGAGCCCCGGTTCACGCTTCCAGCCACGCCAGCATCTGCGGTAGACCGTATGCCACCGCGGCTCCCACGAGATAGAACCCCGTGGCCATCCAGAGCAGCGCACCGCTCAACCGGTCCAGCGTGCGGCAGCGCGGATCGTCCGGCGAACAGGCAAGCCGCCGGGCCAGCACCCGCGG
>Ga0209002_10000701_pt1 | contig 27108 bp, 26 predicted proteins | sample Rifsed16ft2_FD_184010 | JGI IMG/M metagenome (GOLD analysis project Ga0209002, IMG submission 184010) | Soil microbial communities from Rifle, Colorado, USA - sediment 16ft 2 (version 2) | ecosystem: Environmental > Terrestrial > Deep subsurface > Rock core/Sediment | place: Rifle, Colorado... | reverse complement strand
TCTCTAAAACTTTTTTATAAAAAAGTTTTAGAGAACCTTCGAGAAAAAAAAGTTACCACAAAAGAGGGTAAATTTCAGGCCGTGATGGAAGTTCATATCGTAAATCAAGGTCCAGTGACAATTGTTATTGATAGCAAGAAAAATTTCTAAAAAGATAGGACTTAACCGTTAAGATAAGAAAAACCAATACAAGGAATGGAATGAAAGGGAAGGCCGTTGACCGTAGAAAACTTAGTGGTAGGCGAACTTCAAACGAACTGTTATATTATTTCATCAGGTGCAGAGGCCGTAATTATTGATCCCGGGGCTGAACCCCAACAAATTTTAGATATTCTAAAAAGTAAAGGCTTAAACCTAAAATATATCATTAATACCCACGGACACTTTGACCATGTCGAAGCCAACAATGAATTAGCTAAGGCCACTCGGGCCATAATTTGCGTCCACAAACAAGATAGAGGCTGGGTCAACGCTCAAAAAGATCTAGAAGAAGGAGAGGATCTTAATTTAAAAGAAATAAAATTAAAAGTAATTCACACACCTGGACACACCCCGGGAAGTATCTCGATTCTAGTTGAAAACTCGCTTTTTACGGGCGATCTAATCTTCGAGGGTTCAGTTGGCAGAACAGACCTCCCGGGTGGTTCTTGGGAGGACTTGAACGAATCGCTGAAGAGGATTTCAAGTCTTCCTGATTCGATAAGAATATATCCCGGGCATGGACCGAAAACTTCCATAGGCGATGAGAAAAAAAATAATCCTTTTTTAAAAAACTTAGTGAGGTAATTTTTTGAAGTATAAAGCTCCCCGAGGAACAAGAGATTTTCTTCCTGAGGCCACGTCTGGTTTTCAGCATCTTCAGCGAGTTGCCCAAGATCTCTTCGAACGCTATGGCTATAAGCTTATCATCACTCCTACCTTTGAGCAGACGGAGCTGTTTATAAGGGGAATTGGGGAGGCGACCGACATCGTTCAGAAAGAGATGTATACTTTTAAAGATCGGCGGGGGAGAAGCTTAACCCTTAGGCCCGAGGGTACGGCTCCGGTCGTTCGCGCTTATCTCGAGCATAATCTGGGAAAGTTTGACCAGTTAGTGAAGTTATATTATTCTTGCGCTATGTATCGCTATGAGCGGCCGCAAGCAGGGAGGTACCGGGAATTTTGGCAAATCGGAGTTGAGGCCCTCGGTTCTCTAGATCCAACCCTAGACGCCGAAATCATCTATTTATCTCACGATTATTTGAAGCGAGTTGGTGTGGGGCGGTTAGATATTCTCTTAAACAGCATGGGCTGTCGTAAATGCCGGCCCGCTTTTACCGCACACCTAAAGAATTATCTTGCCTTAGAAACGGAAAAATTTTGCTCTGATTGCCAGCGACGTCTTAAAATCAACCCCTTGAGGGTTTTTGATTGTCAAAATGAGAGCTGTCAAATTATCTTAGAGAAAGCGCCAGTGGTCACGGATTATTTATGCGGTGACTGCGAACAGCACTTCAAAGCGGTACGGAAGCACCTAAAAACCATAAATCTTAAGTTTATGTTTAGTCCTAAACTGGTAAGAGGGTTCGATTACTACACCAAAACCACTTTCGAGATTCAGAGTCCACACCTTGGAGCTCAAAACGCTTTGGGCGGAGGAGGCCGTTACGATTACTTGGTGGAAGAATACGGTGGACCACCAACACCGGCGATTGGTTTTGCCCTTGGGGTCGAGAGAATAATCATGGCTCTCAAAAATGAGGGATCGGTGCCCGCCGGCAACCTAAGACCGCTCTTATTTTTGATTTTGCTGGGTGACGAGGCCAAAGGAGTTGGAATAAAGCTATTGTTTAGCCTTAGAGATGCGGGGATTGCCGTTGAGACAACCTATGACCAAAAAAGCCTCAAGGCTCAATTGAGGACGGCCGACAAACTCAAAGCCTCTTACGCCGGGATCATCGGTTCACAGGAACTCAAAGAAAACTTTTTGACACTTAAAGATATGAGGTCGGGCGAGCAGCTAAAGATGCCATTTAAAGAAGCTCCTCAGTGGCTTAAAGAAAGGGCAAATGATGAAAAAATCTACTGAAAACGCTCCCTATTCTCAAAAAAGCCATTATTGCGGTAATCTTTCCCTAAAGGACGTCGGGAAGGTCGTAGTGCTTATGGGCTGGGTAAAGACCAGGCGAGATCATGGCGGACTTATATTTATAGACTTGAGGGATCGAACTGGTCTGGTTCAATTGGTAGTTGATCCTACCGAGAATCCGGAGACATTCTCGGTCGCTCATACGATACGTGATGAATACGTTATATCGGTTCAGGGAGAAGTGTGTGAACGGCCACAGGGCACCGTGAACCCTGGCATCCCCACCGGTAAAGTGGAAGTAAGTGTCGCCAAAATAGAAATCCTAAATCCCGCTAAAACGCCGCCCTTTGAGATCGCTGATGGTATAAAGGTAGATGAGAGCCTTAGGCTCAAATATCGTTATCTAGACCTTAGGCGTCCCGAGATGCTGAAGCACCTTGATCTTAGACATTTAGTGACTAAGACCGTAAGGAGGTTTCTTGACGACAACGGTTTTCTTGAAGTTGAGACACCTGTTTTAACCAAGAGTACTCCCGAAGGAGCAAGAGATTATTTGGTTCCTAGCCGGGTCCAACGAGGTCACTTCTACGCTCTACCGCAATCACCCCAGCTTTTTAAGCAGATTTTGATGGTGGCTGGGGTGGAACGCTATTATCAATTTGCCAGATGTTTTCGGGACGAAGACTTAAGGGCGGACCGTCAGCCGGAACATACTCAGATTGATTTGGAGATGTCATTTGTTGGTCAGGATGAGATTCTAAGCTTAATAGAGGATTTAGTGATTACCGTTTTCCAGGCCGCTGGCAAAAAGCTAAAAGCACCTTTCTTAAAGATTTCCTACCCGGAGGCGATGGAGAGATTCGGCACCGACCGGCCAGATATAAGATTTGACTTAGAGATAAAACAGATATCGGACCTCGTCAGTAACTCTAAGCTAAAAATATTTGCCGAGGCCGTTGAGCATGGCGGAGTAGTGGCCGGCATCAAAGCCCCTAGGGAGGCGGCATCTTCACGTAAAGAATTAGACACTTTAGTGGATTTGGCGAAAAATGAAGGAGCAAAAGGTCTCGGTTGGCTGTTTGTAGAGCCATTTGAGGGACCGTCCTCGCCCCTTAGAAAAAATCTAGCCCCTCAAGAAATTGAAGATATCACTCGGAGATTTGAGGCTAAACCAGGAGATATCTTGCTTTTTGTGGCGGATAAACAGGATACTACTTATCCCGTTTTGGGCTCATTGCGAAAAGAGTTAGCTAAAAAACTTAATTTGCTTCCGGAAAGTGCGGATGAGGCTTTATGGGTGGTAAATTTCCCTCTTTTTGAGTATGATGAGCAGGAAAAAAGGCTTAAATCTGTCAACCACCCCTTTACGCTACCGACCGAGGATTCGCTTCCACTCTTAGAAAAAGATTCTTTATCGGCCACTGCCTACGCCTACGATTTGGTAATTAACGGTGTTGAAGTCGGCGGAGGCTCTTTGAGAATTTACCAAGAAGATCTTCAGAAAAGAATTTTTAAACTTTTGGGTCTTTCTCAAGAAGAGGCCCGGGAGAAGTTCGGATTTCTTTTGGAAGCTTTTGAGTATGGGGCGCCGCCTCACGGCGGGATAGCCCTGGGTTTAGACCGGCTGGCGGCCCTAATATTGGGGGTGGATTCTATCCGAGAAGTTATTGCTTTTCCTAAAACTCAATCAGCTGCGGATCTTTTAACGGGCGCCCCGGATAAAGTTAGGCGAGCTCAACTTCGGGAACTAGGTCTCAAATTCTAAGAGTAAAGTCCTCTTGAGAACCCAATTCCACCAACTTCAGACGGAGGCGAAAAGAACCAATTCACCCTGTTGCTTTAGTAGTTGTCGACTATTTTTGATTATGTTAGAATTAAGGCGGAGCTCTGCTTTGTGCGTGTTTTGGAGTTTTGTGAACCAACACAATTACCTCGGGAGCCCGACTCTAGCTGTGGCATGAATGCCCTTCGCCGGGACTCATAAAACAGCTAGGAGGACACCCACGTGTGAGCGAGGGTTCAAGGGTACCGAACACGGCAAGGCGGAGCGTCTCAATCTTAAGCTACCGGCATTTTGCTGGTAGCTTCTTAAATTTTAGGGGTAAAAAAATGGACGATTTTTCTCTTCTGGAACAAAACAAAGTCGACATCGCGCCCTTATCAACCAGAATGCGCCCTCAAGGGTTCTCTGAATTTGTGGGGCAAGAAAAAATTTTAGGACCGGAAACCCTTTTAAAAAAGTCCATATCTCAGGATAATCTTCGCTCAGCTATTTTCTGGGGCCCCCCGGGCACCGGTAAAACCACCTTGGCTAAAATAGTTGCCAACATGACTGAGGCTCATTTTCGAGAAATTTCCGCGGTGACATCCAATGTGTCTGAGATCAGGAAGATTATTGCTCAGGCAAAGGAGCGTTTTACCACAGGAGGACAAAAGACTTTACTGCTTATTGATGAAATTCACCGCTTCAATAAGACTCAGCAAGACGCTTTGCTCCCTGTTTTAGAAGACGGATTAATTATCTTAATCGGTATTACCACCGAAAATCCCTACTTTGAGATAACTTCGCCATTAATTTCCCGTTCTCGAATTTTCCAATTTGACTCTTTGTCTCCGGCACATCTCAAAGAAATTGTTCAAAGAGCCTTAAACGATAAGGAGAGGGGCCTGGGAAAATTTATAGTTAAGCTTGAAAAAGAGGCCTTAGAACATATTGTTAAGGTAGCGGGCGGTGACGCGAGATCCGCCTTGAATGCTCTAGAAATGGCCGTGATGTCGGTGAAACCTGACCAAAAGGGCTTGAGAAAAATTACGTTAAAGGTAGCCGAGGATGCTCTTCAGAAAAAAGCCATCAAGTATGATAAAGACGGGGACGAGCACTATAACACGATTTCGGCTTTTATTAAAAGCATGCGCGGCTCTGATCCTGACGCCACTTTATACTGGCTGGCAAGAATGCTTTATGCCGGGGAGGATCCAAAGTTTATCGCCAGAAGGATTGTCATTGCCGCCTCGGAGGATGTGGGGTTAGCTGATTCGAGAGCTTTAGAAGTAGCTGTGGCTGCGAGCAGAGCGGTAGAGTTTGTAGGTCTTCCAGAAGCCAGACTCAATCTGGCGCACGCGGCTCTTTATCTTGCCATGGCTCCTAAAAGTAATTCGGTTATTGTGGGAATCGATGAAGCCTTAAGAGATGTCGAGAGGGAGGGTACTCCCGAAGTTCCTCGGCACCTTCGTGATTCAGGCTATCCCGGAGCGAAGAAATTAGGGCACGGAAAAGACTACAAATATCCTCATAACTACCCTGGGCATAAGGTTTCCCAGGAATATCTCCCTCTTGATCGTAAGAGAAAAAGGTATTACCGACCCAGCGGGACAGGCGAAGACCGCTCACCAAGTCACTAATGGTATCCTTAACTTTTGGAAAGGATCAGAACTTGAGGTATTATTTGGGTTAAATAGTATAATAGGCTTAGGCGCCTGAGGAGGAGCTTATGAGCTGGTCTTTATTTTTGAATATCGTCTTAGCCGCGGCGGTAATAGTGCTGACCATTTTTATCAGTCTGGTTTTGTTCCAACTTTATAAGTTAATTAAGGAATTAAGGCAACAGATTATACCCATTCTTTCCTCCTTACAGACAATGGCGGAGGAAGTTAACACGGAGTTAGACAGAGTCGATGAAATCATGAAATCGGCTCAGGAAGTGAGCAAAAAGGTGGATACGACCACTCAAGTAGCTCAGGAACTCATTGCTTCTCCCCTCATAAGAATTGCTGCTATGTCAGCTGGTATTAGAAAAGCCATAAGTACCTTTAGCAAGAAAGGATAGGTGGAAAAAATGGCCAATTGGCGAAGGGCTGTGACTGGCGCTAGTCTGGGTTTTGCTATCGGAGTAACTTTGGTGCTTCTTTTTGATTCAAAGACAAGAGAAAAACTTCAGAAGGAATTTCACCACCAATGGGAAAATTTAAGATTAACAGCGAGAGAATATCAAAAAAGAGTAGAAAAGGCTATTGAAGAAGGGAAGGCCGCCAGCAGGTCAAAACAGGATGAACTGGAAAAAGAGCTGTCTATAAAAAGAATAGATGAGGAATCACCTGATTACATTGTCTAAATTAATTTTGTCTAATTGATTTGCTTCTAGACCAAAAAGCGTCGCGAATCCCGTAACTCTTTTCAGAGTTTACTTACATTTGCTAAGCTTTTGTGACCAATTTTGGATGGTTGGATGACTGAGAAAATTATCATTCCTAAAAATAATAATGATGAAGAAGGGCAAGCACATAACAGATATCGCCAAATTGCTACCGTATCCTGGGCCATTCTCGGGGTTATTGCAATAATTTCAATCGTTTTATTTTTGGTTTATCAGTTTCGGGCGATTTTTTCCCTTTTCGTGTACAGTTTCGTTATTGTTTATGTTTTGAGACCAGTAGTAGGCTTTTTGGAGTCAAAAAAAATTCCTCGAGTGCTAGCCGTTCTCTTAACCTATTTTTTGTTTGTTCTCGTTCTGGCGGCGCTTCTTATCTATTTCATACCCCTGATTATCAATCAAATTCAGGAATTTGTCGCTGAATTTCCTCGTTACCTAAAAGCGACCGTTAACTTGTCCCAAGGTTATCTGGATAGACTAGAACATCTCAGGGTGCCCTCTGAGGCCAGTAAATTTCTAGAGCAAGGACTAAATTCCCTGAAAAATGTTTTGCTCAAAATAATTTCCAAGGTCCCGGGGGTTACTTTGGATCTCATCACCACTTTTATCTATTTTCTACTGGCCCCTGTTCTAGCTTTCTATATCCTAAAAGATTTGAAACCGATTAAGGAAAACTTGATGGGCTTGGTGCCGAGAAGGTATCGTGAGGAAACCAATGATATTATAACTAAAGTAGATTTGGTGCTGGGAGGTTTTGTCAAGGGTCAGCTTTTAGTTGCCCTTATCGTGGGCGTGTTATCAAGTATTGGGTTAAGCATTATCGGCGTCAATTTTTCGGTGCTTATCGGAATGATAACCGGTGTTTTAAACGTTGTTCCTTATCTCGGTCCGATTGCCGGAGCAATTCTTGCGGCCCTTGTGGCCGTTTTTGAGTCCCCGATTTTGGCCTTGGAAGCGGTGGGGTTACTGCTTGTTATCCAGCAGATCGACGGGCTTTTTATCTCTCCTCACGTGGTTGGAAGCCAAGTCAATCTGCACCCGGTAGTAATAATATTTTCCTTACTCATGGGGGGAGCGATTTTTGGGGTGCTCGGGATGATCTTGGCGATTCCCGTCGCTGCCACCATCAAGGCGTTGATCCTTCATTTTCAGGAGAAAAGTTTAGCCTCAGAAAACCCTTAGGAGTCTCCATGACCAGTGATGAAATTCGGGGAAAGTTCCTTTCCTTTTTCGAGAACCGAGGTCACAAAATTCTACCCGGCTCTTCGCTTGTTCCCGAGGATCCATCTTTGCTTTTGACCACCGCCGGAATGGTTCAGTTCAAACCCATTTTTGAGGGAAAAGTTAAACCCAAACATCCACGAGTAGCGACCGCTCAGAGGTGTGTGAGAACGACCGACATCGAAAGGGTGGGGAAAACCGCCAGACACCTGACTTTTTTTGAGATGTTAGGCAACTTTTCCTTTGGCGACTATTATAAACAGAAAATTATTCCCTGGGCCTGGGAGTTTTTGACCGAAGATCTCCAGATGGACCCAGAGAAGCTTTGGATTACCGTTTATAAGGATGATGAGGAGGCCTTTGACATCTGGAAAAAAGATGCCGGGGTGCCAGAAGAAAAAATTTTCCGCTTAGGCGGGGCCGACAACTTCTGGGCCGCGGGGCCCACGGGATCTTGCGGCCCCTGCACCGAGCTCATCTATGATTTTGGGGTTGAGAGAGATTGTGGGCGTACCACCTGTGGAGTTAATTGCGATTGCGATCGGTATCTAGAGGTCTGGAATCTGGTTTTTATGCAGTACGACCGGGACGAAAATGGCAAACTCCACCCCTTAAGTAAAAAAGGGGTTGATACCGGGCTGGGGCTGGAGCGGGCCGCGGCGATCCTCCAGAACGCGCTCACCACTTTCGAGACAGACCTCTTGAAGCCTTTGGTAAAGAAGACGGAGGAATTATCCGGTGCTAAATACGGCAAAAACTTGAAAAAGGATGTTTCTTTGAAAATTGTGGCCGATCACGCCCGGGCGGTGACTTTTCTCATAAATGATGGGGTTCTTCCTTCCAATGAAGGCCGTGGTTATGTTCTAAGGAGGCTTCTAAGGCGGGCGGTGCGCCACGGAAAATTACTTTCGATCAGGGAAACATTCTTATCCGAACTGGCTGACACCGTCATTGATATTATGAAAAACACGTACCCAGATGTTTTTAAAAATCAAGACTTTATCAAACGAATTATCGAGAACGAGGAGGGGCGTTTTTCGGAAACGCTCAAGACTGGTCTCTCAATCCTCAACGATGTTATCGAGCAGGTAAAAACGACTAAAGGCGACAAAATTGGAGGAGAAGCAATTTTTAGGCTTTATGACACCTATGGTTTTCCTCCTGAACTAACTCGGGAGATAGCTGAAGAAAGCGGAATTCCGGTGGATTTAAACTCTTTTGACCAACACATGGAAGCTCATCGCACAAAAGCGCGCGCCTCGTGGAAAGAAGAAGCTGCCGTTTCCGAGGAGATTTATGCAGAGGTTTTTGACTACGCTGGTAAAACTGATTTTGTGGGATATTCCGAGCGAGAATCAGAAGCCACCATTAAAGCTATTATTCAGGGAAAAGTCGCGGTCTCTGAGGCTAAGTCAGACGAGGAGATAGAAATCGTTTTAAATAAAACCCCTTTTTATGCGGAGATGGGGGGGCAGATAGGGGATACCGGGATTATTACCACTGATACAGGAAAGATGGAAGTATTAGAAACCAAAGCTCCTTTACCGGAAATGTACGTCCACCGGGGCAAAATAGTAGAAGGCGTTTTAAAAAGCGAACAAGAAGCGATTGCCAAAATTGATGAAGCGAGAAGAGAGGAGATCGCCAAGAATCACACGGCCACCCATCTTCTTCACTGGGCCTTGCGAAAGGTATTGGGAAGTCACGTCAGGCAGGGGGGTTCTTTAGTTGCTCCCGACAGACTTCGTTTTGATTTTACTCATTTTCAGGCTTTAAGTCCGGAGGAGATCGAGAAGATAGAGAGATTGGTTAACGAAAAAATTGCCCAAAATTATCCGGTTAGAACTTACCAAACTTCTCTGGATTTCGCCAAAGAGAGCGGCGCTTTAGCGTTTTTCGGCGAAAAGTACGGAGATGTAGTTCGAATCCTTGAGATCGGAGATTTTAGTAAAGAACTTTGTGGTGGGACCCACGTTGGAAGAACTTCTGAAATAAATATGGTAAAAATTATTAGCGAGGCGAGTATCGGTGCTAACCTGCGAAGAATCGAGGCCATCTCTTCCGTTAGGGCTTGGGATTATTTCAACCGGGAAGACAGGGCTTTAAAGGGGGCCGCCTCAATTCTGGGCGTTAAGAAAGACGAGGTAGTTAAGGGGGCTTCCAATCTTTTGTCAAGCTTAAAGGAGAAGGAAAAACAGATAGAGAATTTACAACTGGTATTAAGAAAGGAAAAGGTCCGAGAGATTTTAGCTTCCGCGCGACAAATAAATAATGTGCGCGTGGTAATGGAAGAGGTTGGGGCCCAAAATATGGAGTATTTGAGGGCGCTGGTTGATTCCTTGAAAGAGAAGCTTGGGCGCGGAATTATTATTTTGGCGGCCACATCTAAGGGAAAAGCCCTTTTAGTCGCGGCCGTGACCCCTAATCTAATACGCGATGGTTTTAATGCGGAAAAAATATTGGATTCCATTGCTCCCGTTATCGGCGGAGGAGGCGGGGGAAGGGCCGATTTAGCTCAAGCCGGTGGTAAAAAACCCGAGAAATTACCTCAAGCCTTTGAAAAAGCTCTAAGTTATATCGAAGATTCACTCACGGGGATAAAGAATAACTGATTTTTAACAAACTTTTTATGAGCCAAAAATTTGAGTTTAAGGGAAAAAAGATTCATTTTGTGGGAATTGGTGGCGCGGGAATGAGCGCTCTAGCCCAGATTTGCCTCAGAATGGGCTGTCAAGTGAGCGGTTCTGATCTTAAAGAATCCCGTAACACTTCTTTTCTCAAAGATCAGGGCGCCCAAATATTTATTGGACACGATCCAAAAAATGTGGGCCCTGCTGACGTCGTTGTTTATTCGTCGGCAATACCCTCTACCAATTGTGAACTGGAAGCTTCTAAACAAAATAGAATCACTCTGCTTTCCCGAGGAGAAATGCTTGCTAGTCTTTGCGAAGGTAAAAGAACTATTGCCGTGGCGGGAACCCACGGAAAAACAACAACCACCTCGATGATCTCTTTGGCCTTTGAAAATAACGGCCTTGATCCGACTTTCGTAATAGGAGGGGAACTAAACGATATCGGGAGCAGTGCTAAATACGGAAGAGGAGAATTTTTTATAGCCGAAACTGATGAGAGTGACGGATCCTTTTTGCACTTGACCCCGGAAATAGCAGTTATAACTAACATCGAGGCCGATCACCTTGATTACTACAGTTCTTTGTCCGAGATCGAAAGTTCTTTTATAAAATTTATCAAGGGCGTAAAAAGGGAATCCATCATTTGCGGCGATTATGCGAATATCGCATCCATCATATCGAAGAATCACCGGACTTACGTCTCTTATGGTTTAAAGAGGCACAATCATTATTGTGCCGAAAACATTGTTTTCGATAAATTTTCAGCGTCTTTTGATGTTTACAAAGAACGGCGGAAGTTGGGGAAAGTAGCCCTGGGGGTACCGGGAGCTCACAATATTTCCAATGCCCTGGGGACACTTGTTTTGTGCCTAAGTCTAGGGCTAAGTTTTCGCTCTGTCTCCGACGCCCTTCGGGAATTTTCCGGAGTAAAAAGGCGGTTTGAAGTAATTGGGAGTTTTTCCGGTATTACCGTGGTTAATGATTATGCTCATCACCCCACTGAAGTCGAGGCTCTTTTGAGTGCCGCCAAAGCCGGAGGTTGGACCAGAGTGATCTGTTTTTTTCAGCCCCATCGATTTTCTAGGACCAAATATTTGTGTAATGATTTTGGCGCGGCTTTTGACCTAGCAGATGTCGTCATTCTAAGCGATGTTTACGGTGCCGGTGAAGATCCTTTACCAGGTATTAGTGGTAAACTTATTGCTGAGGCGATTTTAGACAGAAATCCCTCAAAGCAGTTGTCCTATTTCCCCCGAATACGCGATGTTGAGTCCCACCTCTATTCCCTTTTAAAAGAAGGAGACTTATTGCTGTTTGCAGGGGCAGGTGACATTGGGGCTCTAGCGGGAGAATTCCTAAACACCCTTAAAAAAAGGCATAAAAGCGTCTCTTCTTTACCGACAATCGAAGGCAGAACAGATGTCAAAAAGTCGGTTCACAAAAACGTTTGAGAAATTGAGGCATAAGTTAGGCGATAAAGTTTCTTCTGATGTATCTCTTTCTCCTTATCTAACCTGGCGGGTAGGTGGAATAGCGCGGGTTTTTGTCTTGCCGGAAACTCTTTCCGATTTAAGAATAGTTTTTGAAGAAGTAAAAGAGGCTGAAATACCCTATTTCGTTTTGGGTCGAGGCTCTAATCTTTTGGTGGCTGATAGCGGTTTTGATGGTATCGTCGTTAAGCTAAGTGGAAGCTTTCGAAAGATTGTAGTGGACGGTTTGGAACTTCGGGCTGGGGGAGCCGCTTCTGTGCCTGCTCTAGTCCACGCGACTACTCGAAGAGATTTAGGTGATCTCACTTTTGCCGCCGGTATTCCCGGTAGTTTAGGGGGAGCGGTAACCCTAAATGCCGGTGCTTTTGGAAAGAGTGTCGGAGAAACAATCAAAGAGGTGATTATTTACAACCATAAAGGGGAACTAGAGAGTTTTCCCGCCTCTAAAATTTCCTTTGGCTATCGCGAGTGTTCGCTTGCCCAACAAGGAATAATAGTCGAAGCCACTTTGAAACTTAACCGGGCCGACCCCATCCGAATTAAATCCGATCTTAAAAGGTACTTTCGAAACAGAAGCGAGACCCAGCCTTTAGCATACCGGTCGGCCGGGTCGGTATTCAAAAATCCGCCAGATTTCTTTGCTGGAAAACTAATTGAGGGGACCGGCTGTAAAGGACTAAAGATTGGCCAGGCTCAAGTTTCTTCCAAACACGCCAACTTTATCATTAATTTGGGTGGGGCTTCCGCTGAAAGTATTTACCACCTTATGGTCAAAGTTCAGAAAGAGGTTTATGAACAAAAAGGAATATTTCTTGAACCCGAAGTGACAATTCTGGGTCAGTTTGAAGAACCCTTAGTGGTGAGAAACAAACCGGAAGGTTAGGTTGCAGGATTCCAACAAAGTTGAGGAACGCCAAAGAAAAATTACCCAAATTAGGCGAAAAAGACGGCTCCGGCTTTTTTTGTCTTTTTTATTTTTGGCCGCTGTCATCCTTCTTGCAATTACCCTTTATAACTCTTCTTTCTTTAAAGTCAAAGAGATCAAAGTCACCGGGAATGATTATTTTAAGGCCAAAGAAATTATTGCTCTGGCTGGGATACAAAAGGATGTGAAATTATTTACATTTCCAGTTAATAAGGTGAGGCGAAGACTTAATGGGCAAAGCAGGATAAAAGACGCCAAAATCATCAGGAAATTTCCTGACAGGATAGTGATTAAGGTTCTGGAGCGTCAACCCATAGCGCTCGTCTCTTTGAAGGATGCCTATACTCTTATCGATGAGGACTCGGTTGTTCTGGACTATGTGGACAACCCTGATACGTTTAATCTTCCGGTTATCAAGGAATTGAAGATTAACAGGCTACCTCGGGGTAAAAGAGTTGAAACTCAATCCCTATCTAATGCGCTTAAGTGTCTGACTAATCTTGACCCGAGCATTAAATCAGTCCTGAGTATAGTTTCAGCGCCATCGGTCGATAAACTTACTCTGTTTACAAACGAGGGAGTGGAAATTCTTTACGGCGAGGCAAAGGATGTTAATCAAAAGAATTATGTATTAAGGAAAATTTTGTCCCAGAACGAAAAGGACGTCATATTTATTGACGTACGAGCGGTTTCTAATCCCGTTATTAAGAGGTTAAAGCCTGAACCTAAGCCCTCGGATTAGCTAAAAAAAAGGGGTTGCTTTTTTTTAAATTATACGCTAAGGTTATTGTCAAACTTTAGACTCGCAAAGTATCAAGCTGTGATTGAGGGTTATATTTGCTGATGGGAGGTGTATTTAAATGGCCGATCTGACCTCAAGTTATTTAACAGTTATTCGGGTCGCTGGAGTAGGTGGCGGAGGGACGAACGCTGTCAACCGAATGATTGAGGCAGGGATCAAGGGAGTGGAATTTATTGCCATAAACACTGATGCCCAGGCTTTACTGACGTGTGAAGCTGATTATAAAGTTCATATTGGGACCGAACTAACGAAAGGTTTAGGGGCGGGAGCGGAACCACAAATTGGTCAACAGGCTGCCGAGGAGAGCCGTGACGAAATAAAAGAGGTGCTTCAGGGCTCCGATATGGTTTTTATAACTGCCGGCAAAGGTGGAGGGACCGGAACAGGAGCAGCGCCCGTGGTCGCGGAGATCGCAAAAGAAGTTGGTGCTTTAACTATCGGTGTTGTGACCAGACCTTTTGCTTTTGAGGGCCGCAGAAGAGCTTTAGTGGCTGATGAGGGCGTAAAGAAACTTAAGGATAAGGTGGATACCTTAATAACTATTCCGAATGATCGTCTTTTAACAGTAGTCGAGAAAAAAACTTCTGTTATTGATGCTTTTAAAGTGGCCGATGAGGTTCTCCGTCAGGGCGTACAAGGAATTACGGATTTGATCACTGTTCCCGGGCTCATTAATTTAGACCTGGCTGACATAAAAACAATTATGAAAGACGCAGGCTCGGCTTTGATGGGAATCGGAACGGCTCGAGGCGAAAATAAAGCGACTGAAGCAGCAAGTGCCGCTATTGCTAGTCCATTACTTGAAGCTTCCATCGAGGGAGCTCGGGGTGTGCTTCTTAACATCTCTGGTAGCTCCGATCTCACTCTTTTTGAAGTAAACGAGGCCGCCGAGATTGTGACGGATGCTACTCACTCCGACGCTAACATTATTTTTGGGGCAGTTATTGATGATTCATTGGAAGATGAAGCCAGAGTTACGGTTATCGCGGCGGGATTAGAGGCGTTGCCCAAAAAACAGGAGGAGATGGAATTTTTGCCGAAACAGAGCGAGGTTCCCTCTTTCGAGACAGAAGAGTTGGACATTCCTACGTTTTTGAAAAAGAAAAAAGAAATTTGATTTTTCCCTGCTCATTAGCTACAATAAAGGTAGTATAAAGTCGAGGAGAGAAAAATATATGCCTTTTTTGGAAATTTCGCGTGAAGAAGTTGTCGGCCGAATTAAAAATGATTTAGAATCCTGTGTAGGCATGCGGATGAAGCTTCGAGCAAATGTGGGACGGTGTAAAATTATCGAAAAGGAGGGAATTCTCCAGGAAACTCACCCTCATCTTTTCGTGGTCAGAGTTGATGAGCAGAGAGAGAAATCTCGGCTAGTGTCATATAGTTACGCGGATATTTTGACGAAAACCGTTGAATTGACGCGTTTGGATTCTGGAGAGAATCTTCTTCCTTGGTTAAGCGGCGAATAAATGGTAGCCAAGAAGTGAAAATAAACTTTTGTAAAGCTGAAAGCACAGTCTATTTCACTGTGCTTTTTTTCTTTTGTAAAAATGATTGTTCGTGTTCTGGCACACGCTAAAATTAATCTTTACCTTGATATCCTGGGGAAACAAAATGGTGGATACCACGACATTGTGAGTTTTACCCAGAGTGTTGGTCTGGCCGACGAAATCAAGTTTGGGCCGGGCTCGGAAATTAGCGTTGTTGCTAACTGTGCAATCCGGCCCGAGGAAAATCTTGTAAAGAGGACGGCTGAAATTTTCCGAGAAGAATTCGGTGTTCGAGATGGAGCAACAATCGAGCTTGAGAAGTCGATTCCGATCGCGGCGGGATTAGGGGGTGGAAGCGCTGATGCTGCCGCTACTCTAATCGGACTCAACAAGATTTGGGCATTGGGGCTATCACGCCGTGCGTTAGCAAAAATAGGCGAGCGGATCGGAGCGGACGTTCCTCTTTGTATGCTGGGTGGTACCCTCTTAGCTCAAGGAAAGGGAGAAAAGCTAACTGTTCTTCCCGATCTTCCTCAAACCCACGTGGTTATCGCGAAACCACCCCTGGAAATTTTGACCAAGAATGCTTACGCTTCTTTCGATCTCGAGAAGATCCGTTCTCTCTCTTCTCCCCACGGAATTTTTGAGGCCTTAAAAAAACAGGACCTTAAGGAAGTCGGAAAAAACCTGGCAAACGTCTTTGAAAAAGTTTTCTTAAAAAAATTTCCCGAAATAAATAGGCTTAAAGAGGTTGCCTTGGAAGCGGGTGCGGTCGGGACTCTAATGTCAGGAAGCGGTCCAAGTATCTTCGCTTTGGCCGACTCCAAGAGCCAAGCGGAAAAAATTTTCAAAGCTCTTAAGCAAGTTTGCCCTCGGGTAATTTTGACTAAAAATCATCCTTGCGGTGTAACCGAAGTCAGCGCGCAAAAGCGGAAGCACTAAAAGGTTTTAAAAAGAAGGCGAAATGAAAGTAGATGCTCTAATTTTAAGCGGAGGAAAGCGTCCAGAGAAAATAACGCGTGAGGGCTCCTCCGTGCGAGGGCTTATTGAGATAAAAGGCAAGCCCATGCTGGACTATATATTGGCGGCCGTTAAGAGCTCTCCCTCAATCGACAGAATTGCCTTAGTTATTTCCTCGACCGTTGGCGTGCGAGATTGGGGTAGTCGAATTGAAGTCGTGGCGGGCAACGGATCAATTACCCAAAACATTCAGACCGGTCTGAACCGCCTTGGCGAAGACAAACCAGTTCTGACGCTGGCAGCCGATATCCCCCTGATTACTCCCCAAGCCATTGAGGATTTTTTAGCCAGATGTGAAAAGAAAGAGGCGCAAGTCTACTATCCGATAATTCCTCGAAGAGAAGTGGAAGAAAAATTTCCGGGGAGTAAAAGAACTTATGTTACCTTAAAGGAAGGAACGTTCACCGGAGGGAATTTGGCGCTGGTTATTCCTTCGGTAATTAGAGAAAATGCTTCTCTAGTGGAGGATGTTTATCGATTGAGAAAAAGTCCGATCCGGTTGGCGAGGATTCTAGGTTTAAAGTTTATCTTGAAATTTTTAGCTCGAAGATTATCCTTAAAAGAAGTAGAAAAAGTAGCGTCTCAATTGATTAAAGCAAAAGGTTGTGCCATAATCGCTCCGTATCCAGAAATTGGAGTAGATGTGGATAAGGATTCAGATTTAGAGGCGGTCGAGAAGCTAATAGGTTCAACGAGTAATTAAACGAGGTTAAATTGGCGTCACTGTTAGCAATTTCTACTAAAGACGCTCCGGATCCGGTGGGGTCTTATTCCCAAGGAATCAAGGCCGGCGACTTCATCTTCGTTTCCGGGCAAATTCCCCTTAATCCAAGAAGCGGAGAAATAGTTAAAGGGGAGTTAGAAGTTCAAATTAAGCAAGTTTTAGAAAACGTAAAAGCAATTTTAGAAGCGGGAGGCAGTTCCTTAAAGAAGGTAGTAAAAATGTCGGTTTTTTTGAACGACCTGGAGGATGCTCCCAAGGTAAACACTATTTTTGAGAAGTATTTTCCGAAGGAGCGTCCGGCAAGGGAAATGATGGAAGTTTCTCGGCTACCAAAAGAAGCTCTTTTAGAAATTTCAGCGATTGCCTTGAGTTAAATTAATTTAGAGCCTTACTACTTTGTCCTGATGTAAACAAATTTAGTACATCCGGGGCAGTCAAAACTTCAAGGAGGAGTGAAGAATGAACATCACCAGAGTGACCGTTCGTCCTGTCGAGATGAACAAGGTCAAAGCCATGGTCAGTATCACAATTGACGATGCCTTTGTGGTGCACGGCCTGCGAGTAGTCGAGGGTGAAAGAGGATTTTTTGTGGCCATGCCGAGCCGAAGACTTCCAAGTGGCGAATATCGGGATATAGCTCACCCCATAAACACCGAGACTCGGGAAATGATTGAGAGCATGGTTTTGGAGGAGTTCAAAAAGACCGAGGGTAAAGAAGCATCCTCTGGTGAAGAAGAGAAAGTAGAACCAGAAGAACCTAAGCCCCAAGAAGAACCAGAAGAACCTAAGCCCCAAGAGGAACCCGAAACTCAAGAAGAGTAAATTTAAAAAGAGGACTTGAGTGCTACAAGCACCAGGTTTCGAATCTCCAGGTCAAAAATTGGGGCGTGGTGAAGCGGTAACACAGCGGATTTTGGATCCGTCATTCGGAGGTTCGAATCCTCCCGCCCCAGCCTGTTTTTGATTTTTAGGCATTTAAAAGGGGGGTTTCCCTTTGGAATGGGGAGATAGAGTAGTTGTTATAACCGGCGCTACAGGTGGTCTCGGAAAAGAAGTAGTAAAAACTTTTTTGGGAGCCGGCGCCCACGTTGTTTTTACTTACCGGAACGAAGCAAAACTTGAAGCTCTTCTTTCTGACCTTCAGAGCTTTAAAACTCAACTCGATTATTTCAAGACCAATCTTACGGAGGAACCAAGTGTTCAGGAGCTTGCCCGAAAGACGGTCGAAAAACACAAAAAAATAGACGGTTTGGTGAACCTTGTGGGAGGTTTTGCCGGCGGAGAGACAATTTCAGAAACGACCCAAGAAAACTGGGATTTTTTGATGAATCTCAATTTGAAATCGGTTTTCTTAAGCTCAAAAGCGGTAGTGTCTTATATGATAAACCAAAAATACGGTAAAATAGTAAACGTCTCCTCTAAGGCAGCGGTGCAAAGAAAGGCAAAAGCAGGTCCCTATTCGGTGTCTAAAGCCGGTGTCATAACTTTTACTCGAACCCTGGCTGATGAGGTTAAAGGTGATAATATAAACGTCAACGCAATTCTTCCCAGCATAATTGCGACTGAGGCCAATATTAAAAGGATGCCGGCAAAGGATCATTCTCGCTGGGTGACACCGAGAGAAATAGCAGAAGTGGTTTTATTTTTAACCTCTGAAGGAGCCGGAGGAATAAACGGGGCCGCCATTCCGGTTTTTGGAAAGTTGTTATGAAGGACGATATCGCAGTCAAGCTAGAAAAGAGTAAATTAGCGCTGGCTGTTATTATTTTAGCGGCCGGCGAGGGAAAACGGATGAAGTCCGCTATGCCTAAGGTGTTACACGCTGTTTGTGGCCAGCCAATGCTAAAATACGCGGTTGATTTAGCCACTAAGCTAAATCCCGAAAAAATTCTCATTGTTATAAGGCCAAGCCGCGAGCTGTTCAATATCTTTAAAGGCCAGGCTGAAATGGTAGTTCAAGAAACGCCCCTAGGCACGGCTGATGCCGTTTTAAGAACAGAACCGTTTTTACGCGACTTTAAAGGGGATGTGTTAGTTCTGTCTGGGGATACGCCCCTTCTACGAGCGAAAACAATTGAGAGACTGGCAAAGGCTCATTTTCAAGGAAAAGCCGCGGTCACATTGCTGACTGCCGCCGTGAAAGAGCCAAAGGGTTATGGCCGAATCATTAGGAATAACCGAGGAGAAGTTGAAAGAATTGTCGAAGAGCGAGACTGTTCACCCGGGCAAAGAAGAATTTCTGAAATAAACGCCGGAACCTATATTTTTAAAACAGAAGAGCTTTTTACGGCTGTTTCCGAAGTTACTGCCGAAAATGACCAGATGGAATTTTATCTTACTGATTGTATCGAGATTCTGAGGAAGCGCAAGAAAAAAATTCAGGCCGTTAAAACAGACGAACTAGAAATCTTGGGCGTAAACTCAAGAAAAGAACTTGCTTTAGCCGGAAAAATCCTGAGAGAAAGAATTAATTCGAAGTGGATGGAACGAGGGATAACACTAGTTGATCCGGCCTCAACCTTTATCGATGCTGAAGTAACTATCGGAAATGACACGGTCATTTATCCTTTCTCCTTTTTGGAAGGGAAGACCGCAATCGGCGCTAATTCAAAAATAGGGCCCTTTGCCCGTTTAGCGAACACAAAAGTCGGAAGAAACGTGGAAATTCAAAATTCGGTGGTTAAAGAATCTATAATCGCAAATGAAGCGGTGGTGGGTCCCTTTTCGCACTTAAGACCAGGTACTGTCATTAAAAAGGGAGCGAAAGTAGGTGCGTTTGTCGAAATCAAAAAGAGCGAGATTGGTCCGGAGAGCAAAGTACCTCACCTGAGCTACATTGGTGATGCCACTATAGGGAGAGAGGCAAACATCGGAGCCGGCACTATTACCTGTAATTATGACGGAATTAACAAGCACAAAACCGTTATCGGGGATTACGCCTTTATCGGAAGCGATACTCAACTGGTTGCCCCGGTTAAAATTGGAAAAAAAGCGGTAACGGGTGCCGGATCTACTATTACCAAAAATGTGCCGGATGAATCGTTAGCTTTAGAGAGGACGAAGCAGACGATAATTGAAGGTTGGTTTGAAAAGCGGATGAGAAAAGATAAAAAAGCAAAGGACAAAAAGAAAAATAAAAGGAGATAACGGTGTCTTTTCGGTCAAACGGTCACCTGATTGTTTTTGCTGGAAGTTCCAATCTTGAGCTGGCAACGGAAATTGCTGGCGACTTAGGTCTGGAGTTGGGAGAAAGGAAACTTTCCCGCTTCAGCGACGGCGAAGTGTACGCCAGATTTTTAGAAAGCGTGCGTGGAAAAGACGCTTTCATAGTTCAGTCGCTTTCTAGACCCGTTAACGACCACTTGGTTGAACTATTGGTGATGGTTGATGCCTTAAAAAGGGCTTCCACAAAGAGGATTTCAGCGGTCATCCCTTACTATGGTTATTCGAGACAAGACAAAAAAGCGGCCGCCCGGGAACCAATTACCGCAAAATTAATAGCTGATCTTTTAACTGTGGCTGGTATTGATCGAATGCTATCAATGGATCTCCACGCCGGACAAATTCAGGGCTTCTTTAATAAGCCCGTCGATCACTTGACCGCTCTTTCCATCTTAAGCAATTACTTTAAAGAAAAAAAACTGAAAGATCTGGTAGTCGTTGCTCCTGATGTAGGAAGAGTAAAGATGGCTAATAGCTACGCCAACCGGTTAGGAGCAGGATTAGCCATTTTACACAAAACCCGCCCCAGTCACAATCGAGCCGAAATCAGCACGCGTATTGTTGGAGAGGTTAAGGACAAGATTGCCCTCTTAATTGATGATATGATAGACACAGGAGGCACTATCGTTGGAGGCGCGGAAGTTCTTCTTAAGGGGGGCGCGAGGGAAGTATACGCGTGTGCCACCCATCCTGTTTTCTCCGACGACGCCGTTTGGAAACTGCAAAATTCCGCTTTTAAAGAAGTGGTTGTCACTAATTCGATTCATGTGCCGAACGAAAAACGCTTTGGAAAACTTAAGATATTATCAGTAGCTAATCTTTTTGCCAGGGCAATTGATAATATTCATAACGATGGGTCTGTGAGCAGCCTATTTAAAGGAGAAAACTTCTGACCCAAAACCTAACTTACTCGGAGGAAGCATCATGGAAATATTGGATTTAAAAGTTAAAAAAAGGGATAAATTCGGTAAACAAGGAGCAAGGCTAGTGAGAACTCGTGGGGAAATTCCCGCCATCTTTTACGGGCAAGGTTTTAACCCACAGCCGTTATCGGCTTCGGCAAAGGATTTTAAGGGAATCATAAGCACTCCGGCGGGAACCAATGTTATCGTGAATTTGGGGATAGAAGGAGAAAAGCCGGAAACCGCCATCATTAAAGAGATACAAAAAGACCCCACCAAAGACCGTTATCTTCACGTTGATTTCTTAAAAATTGCCATGAGTGAAGAGATCGAAACGTCCATCCCTTTAGTGGTGGGGGGAGATTCACCAGGAGTTAAAGAAGGGGGGGTGTTGCAGCACTCATTGTGGGAAATTCTGGTCAAAGCTTTGCCTAAAAGCCTGCCTGACCGAATAGAAGTAGATATTGGAAGCTTAGCGATAGGGGATACTCTTAGAGTGTCCGACATCGCCGCCCCCGAAGATGTTACAATTTTAACCTCTGGTGAAGAAATGGTTGTTTCGATTGTTCCTCCAACCGAGCTTAAAGAGGAAGAGTTAGTGCCAGAGGAAGAAGTTGAACCTGAGGTAATCGGCGAGAAGGAAGAAGAAGAGGTGCCAGAGGCCAAAGAACAGCCTAAAAAGGAGACCGACGAGGGCTAAGATCGGTTCTCAAAATCTTCTTTTTAGCTTTCTCAAGAGGATTTATTATACTTTACCCACTCAACCAGGAGGGGAACGGGTGAGACTTGGCCAAAGGGGAGAAGAAATGGCCAGCCATTTCCTCCGGAGAAAAGGTTACAAAATCGTGGAACGAAGTTACCGTTCACGACTCGGAGAGATTGATCTAATTGCCGCCAAAGACGGTGTGCTTGTTTTTTGCGAGGTTAAAACGCGATTAAACAAAAAATTTGGAGAACCTTTCGAATCTGTAACACCTCGAAAACAAAAACAGTTGCGCAAACTAGCCGAACTCTATATACTCTCCCATTCACCGGATCTTAATTACCGGTTCGACGTTGTTTCCATTTTTCTCAATCCCCAAAGGCAATTAAAGGAAATTTCCCACATTGAGAATGCTTTTTGCTAGAGAAGACATGCGCAAATACGTAGCTCTCATCTTTATTCTCCTGCTTCTAAATTTAACCGGTGCCGGGGCCGTCGTCTACCTCCGCCAGCGGATTAATGCTTATAACCAAGAAAATTTGAGTCTTAAGAAAGAGCTAGGGAAGCAGGAAACGTCTCTTTCAAATCAGAAAAAGAAGATTAAAGACTTGAGTTCCCAGCTTGACCAGGATGGTAAAATTGATCAGATTCAAGCGGAATTACTCACCTTAAATAACGAGGTTTCCGATTTGGACGGTCAAATAATCGAACTTTTTAAGAACGTGAACGACCATTTGGCGGCGTCTGTTCAAAAAACGAGCGAAGGCAATCAGGAAGAAGCAAACACCCATCTTCAAGAAGCGAACTCCGCTATTTCCCAAATAAACAATCTGATTAACCTTTCCAACCAAAAAATTGACCAAGTGAACGAGCTTTTGGTAAAACTAGGAGGAGGAAAAGGGAAAGAGATTTAAAACAATAATATAAAGGAGGTTAATTTGCTAGCGAGAACGGAGAGCGCGTCTGTTCTTGGTTTGGATGCTTACTTAGTTCGGGTGGAGATTGACATTTCGGCCGGTCTTCCTTCTTTTAGTATTGTCGGCTTGCCCGATGCGGCGATTCAAGAATCAAGGGAAAGAGTTCGAGCAGGCATCTCCAATTCTGAATACGATTTTCCCTTAAAAAGAATCACTATAAATTTGGCCCCAGCCGATGTTAGAAAAGAGGGTCCCTCTTTTGATCTGGCAATTGCGGTCGGAATTCTTTTAGCCCACTCTAAGCTTGCCACCGATAAAATCAACGATTATCTCTTATTAGGCGAACTTTCTCTAACAGGCGAAGTAAGAAAGATAAAAGGGGTTTTACCGGTCGTTCTTTTTGCCAAAAAAGCAGGAAAGAAGGGTGTTGTTTTACCCCGCGAAAATGCGGCTGAAGCTAGTCTCATTAAAGATATAGAAATAATTCCGGTAAGTTCTTTGAAGGAAACGACTGATTTTTTTGAAGAATCAAAGGTAATTACCCCTTACACCGCGGATATTTCGAAGATTACACCAGAAGCGCCCAGCTATGAGTGTGATTTCTCTGAGGTTAAAGGCCAAGAGCACGTCAAAAGAGCGCTCGAGATTGCCGCCGCCGGAGGCCACAATGTGCTCATGGTTGGGCCCCCGGGATCGGGAAAGACTATGTTAGCGAGGAGACTTCCGACTATACTGCCGGATATGAGCATGGATGAAGCAGTCGAAGTCACCAAAATTTATAGCGTGGCAGGAATACTTGCCACGAGTTCACCTCTTCTTTTGATGAGGCCATTCAGATCACCTCACCATACCATCTCGTCAGCAGGTCTGGCAGGCGGAGGCCAATTCCCTAGACCCGGAGAAATTTCCCTGAGTCATAACGGTATTCTCTTTTTAGATGAGTTTCCTGAGTTTCAAAAAACAGCCTTACAGGTTTTAAGGCAGCCCTTGGAAGATGGGCGGGTAACCATCTCCAGGGTCCAATCGTCTCTCACCTATCCGGCTAAATTCACTTTGATCGGGGCGATGAACCCCTGTCCCTGCGGTTTTTTTGGAGACGAATTTAAAGAGTGTATTTGTACACCCAATCAAATCCGGCAATACCGAGGTAAAATTTCCGGTCCGCTTCTTGACCGAATTGATATCCACATGGAAGTACCGCGCCTAACTAAGAAAGAGTTAATGTATGACAAAAAAAGCGAATCATCCCCGGCGATCAAAACCAGAGTTCAAGATGCTCGAGAGCGTCAACAAAAAAGGTTCGCTAGCCTCAAAATTACTACTAATTCTCACATGAAAGCGCGGCATATTAAAGAATTTTGCAGATTAACTGATGGCGCTTTTCAATTTCTTGAAAAAGCTTTGGATAAATTGGGTTTTTCGGGTCGTTCTTACGATCGGGTCCTAAAGCTCGCTCTAACCATTTCGGACTTGGCGAAAAGCAATGTTATCGAAACGGAGCATATCGCCGAGGCTCTGCAATACCGCAGTTTAGATCGGAATATTCATTAGGCAAAATTCAGTTTTTCACAACCACCTATCAGCCCCAGAGCCTCCGTGGCCTAGGGAGATTAAAGTTTTGAGTAGACCTCACAAATAGCGAAAGAATATGAGTAACAGGAAATGACAAAAAGAGGATTTGAGAGGAAAAAGTGGACGAAAAATACTGGGTTGGTCTGAAGCTGATCCCTCCAATTACCCAAAAATTTAATCAGTTTTTAAGACAATTTGGGGGAGCTAAGGAGATATGGGAGGCGTCCCTTTCGGAACTTTCCCAAGTAGTATCATTGGAAGTCGCTCAAAAAATAGTCTTTCAAAGAAATCAGGTTAATTTGGGAGAAGAGCTTGAGCGGGTCAAGAACCATGGAGCCAGAGTCCTAACGGTTAATTCACCGGAATACCCAACTCTTCTTCAAGAAATTCCCAGTCCCCCCGCGGCTCTTTTCATAACGGGTAAAAACCTAAAAGATTTTTCTCCCGCCATCGCCATTGTAGGTTCGCGCCGCGCTAGCACCTACGGTAAAGCTTTAGCCGAAGAATTCGCCGCCAAGCTGTCTGAAGCTGGGTTGACCATAGTGAGCGGTCTCGCTAGAGGCATTGACAGTGCTGCTCATCTTGGAGCTCTAAGAACCGGCGGAGAAACTGTTGGTGTTTTAGGCTGTGGCCTGGATGTCGTCTACCCCGCGGAAAATAAAAAGCTTTACCAACAAATTTCCGAGGAGGGAGCGCTTGTATCTGAATATCCGTTGGGTACACCCCCGTTGACCTTTCATTTTCCATCGCGAAACCGGATCATAAGCGGCCTTTCATTAGGGGTAATTGTTGTTGAAGCTAACGACAGAAGCGGCGCTTTGATAACGGTTGACTTTGCTCTGGAACAGGGAAGAGAAGTATTTGCGGTGCCAGGCAACGTCAAAAGTACGTTGAGCCGAGGCACTCACAAACTGCTCAAGCAAGGAGCTTCGCTTGTTGAAAAAGCCGAAGATGTTTTGGAAGCCCTCAATATCCGCTCCCCGGAGATTTCGGTTCGGAAGGAATCTAATCAGCCTGACCTTTCTCGCGACGAAAAAAGTCTTTTGGAGAAGGTGGGATGGGAAGTAAGACATATCGATGAAATTTGCAGGCAAATGAATCAATCAATTTCTCAAACTTCAAGTTTGCTTATGATTTTAGAACTGAAAGGTTATATAAAGCAAGAAGCCGGCCAAAGATACTTGAGAATCCAGTAAACCACGGGGGGTCAGACCTCCATATTCCTCTTTACCTGCCATCTAAAATCCTTATTTCAATTTTCAAATCTTACCTAACCCAGAATCACAGCGACGGATGTCATACACATCCGTACTTATCCTCATCCAGCAGGGAAAAGCGAGAAGGGTTTCGAAATAAGAGAGATAAAAGAAACAAAGTAAATTTCAATGGACAAAAAACATGGATGAGAGATTGAAAAATTTTTTAAAGTATCTAGCTGCTGAAAGAAATGCGTCCCCCCATACCTACAGGGCGTACCAAAGGGACATTGAGCAATTTCTAGTTTATTTAAAAAGAGCAAACAAGGAACTTGAAAACCTCGACCACAAGAGTTTCCGCCAATACCTTGCCCTCCTTCAAACGCTCAAATATAAGAGGAAAACAATTGCCAGAAAACTAGCCTCCCTTAAAAGCTTCTATAAATACCTCAAACGAGAGGATTATGTTCACTCCGATCCCACTTCTTTTATTTCTTCTCCAAAAATCGAGAAAAGGCTGCCAAGAATTCTAGAGATAGAGTCGGTTGAGGAACTTTTATCCCTCGCCTTCCCTGCTGATCCTGCGGGCCAGCGAGACCGGGCTCTTCTGGAGACGCTTTACGGGACCGGAATCAGAGTAAGCGAACTAGTTGGTTTAGATGTGGAAAACATAGATTTTACGCAGGCAGAGATCAGGGTTTTAGGAAAAGGCCAAAAAGAGAGAGTTCTACCCATTAATAGGCACTCTTTGGACGCCATAGACAGGTATCTTCAGGATCCCCGAAACAAAATTCTTAAAGCGATGAAGATCGATAAGGACGAGGAAAAGGCACTCTTCTTAAATGTTAGAGGCGGGCGCCTTTCGGCTGTTGGCGTTAGAAAGATTTTGGCTAAGTACGGTAAAAAAATAGGTTTTAGCCGGTTAACTCCTCACACGCTGAGGCACTCTTTCGCCACTCACCTCTTGGAAGCCGGAGCTGACTTAAGAGTAGTGCAGGAACTTTTGGGGCACACGAGCATTGCCTCAACCCAGATTTACACCCAGATAAGTACCGGAAAGCTTCGAGAAATCTACAGACGTACCCATCCTCGTGCCTAAAATACTCGTTGTCCAACCGCTTTAAAATCCCCAACCTGAGAACCGTTAACACTTTCATTCCATGGATGGAAACAACACTTTAGTCCTTGAGGCAATCTTTTGTTCCAAAAGTAGAGCTTCGTCTCCACCCAAAGGTTTCTTCAACCCAAATTTTGCATTAGCAAAATTTGCCCAAAGGGCCGCTATGCCCGCTAGGCGGGGCTAGCGGGGTTTAACCCCGCCAAAGGCGGCCCCTCCGGGGCGAAAATTGCATCGCAAAAAATGCAAGAGTTAGTCAATAGCTGCAACTTAGCTCGATGTTTGTTTTATATCCAGTTTTTACTGCAATTTTCGGGTTCAAGAACTCATTTGAGCAATACACTTCGAAGTCCGGGTTATCAACAATTCTGAGCCCTTCCCGGATAGTTAAAGGTAACCCTCTTTTTAACCGATAAATTAAATAATCAGTAATCAGTGCGCATATTTAGAAGAGGAGAAGAGGGGGTTTTTTATGTCATCAGGCTTTATTTCATCCAATGAGAAGGAAAAAAATTTGGGCGACCTTCAGCTGATCAGCTTTGCATTGGAAGGTCAGCAATACGGTGCGAATATTGGTCATGTAAAAGAAGTTGTGAGAATGATTGAGGTTACAAAAGTCCCAAAAGCACCCCGGTTTGTAGAAGGAGTAATAAATTACCGTGGTGAGATTATTTTCCTTCTTGACTTGCGAAAATACCTAGGTCTAGAAAATACCGAGAATAATAACCTCGATAACCCCATTATTATTATCCATGCTGGTGATCTTCATTTTGGAGTTATTGTGGATTCCGTCTCAGAAGTGTTTTCAATTAGTAAAAGTTTAATCGAGCCCGTGCCTGAAATTCACCCCCTAGCCGAATTTTTGGAAGGAGCCGTAAAACTTGAGGGCAAGTTGGTATTGCTTCTTAACTTTGAAAAAGGCTTGAAAAATAGTGAAAAAAAATTATTTGAAAAA
>Ga0209002_10000693_pt1 | contig 27166 bp, 20 predicted proteins | sample Rifsed16ft2_FD_184010 | JGI IMG/M metagenome (GOLD analysis project Ga0209002, IMG submission 184010) | Soil microbial communities from Rifle, Colorado, USA - sediment 16ft 2 (version 2) | ecosystem: Environmental > Terrestrial > Deep subsurface > Rock core/Sediment | place: Rifle, Colorado... | reverse complement strand
CTGTTCGCCCGTTAAAGCGGTACGCGAGCTGGGTTCAGACCGTCGTGAGACAGGTCGGTCTCTATCCGCTGTGGGCGTAAGGGATTTGAGAGGAGCTGCCCCTAGTACGAGAGGACCGGGGTGGACAGACCTCTGGTGTGCCAGTTGTCGTGCCAACGGCATCGCTGGGTAGCCATGTCTGGCAGGGATAACCGCTGAAAGCATCTAAGCGGGAAGCTCGCCTCGAGATAAGATCCCTCTTCCCGTAAGGGAGTAAGATCGCAGGTAGACCACCTGCTTGATAGGCAGCGTGTGTAAGCGTAGCAATACGTTAAGCTAAGCTGTACTAATGATCGAGGGCTTCCGCTGTGATGCGGAGAACTCAGCACTTTTCTGAATGAAATTGACGCGGGACCTCACACATACTATTCGTTCAACCTTAACTTTTTGAATAAGAAAGTCTCTTGGTGATCTGAGCGACAGTGGTACACCCGGTAACATCTCGAACCCGGTCGTTAAGGCTGTCAGCGCCGATGGTACTTGGAGGGTAACTTCCTGGGAGAGTAGGTCATTGCCAAGAGACTTTTTTAGTTTAAACCCCACCATCTAGATTAAATTTCAATACACCATACAATACCAACTGAATTAATTCAAATTCGTGATAGAACACCATCACGTTTTTGTGATTAATCTTGAACACCTTCCCAGGGTCAATTATTGGGAGCTGCATGAGGTGGTGATTACGAAAGCTGAGCTATCTGCCAGGATAAGCGGTCAGGTACACGGTGACCCCTAGCGCGGCTGCCAGCACATAAGTGGCGTATGCCCAGCGCATAACCGGAAGGTAGTTTTCAAACCGCCACCGTTTGGGGACCAGGTTATTGGTTCGCAGGACGATGAACACCCCAAGAAGCACGCCGATCGTTCCAACGATGGCATGAATGAGCGAGAGGCTGTAGTAGCTTTCGCTTAACCGGGCGGGAATCTCAGGCAGAACATATTGGATCAGTGCCCCAACCATCGTTACTAGAACGACCACTGTGTTCAGAATCACGCCAACTGTTTGAATCCGTTGGTGAGCTTTGAACCGTCCCTTTACTGCCAACCAAGCACCAATGGCAAACAAAATAATCGAGATCATTATCAAGCTGAGGGTAAGGTCCGTCGCTAACGACGCGGTCGTTCCAAGAAAACCGGGCTGCTCCAAAAAGGCCACCATTCACCTCCAAAAAAATTGTAGCAGACATTGAATGTTACGGATTAGTAGGTATTTTGGTTTTATACCATGCGGTAGTTAATAAATGACGGGCTTATCAATATATTTCTTGATTGAGTCACACGTTCGTGTAATGTTAGCCATAGTTGCGATCCAAAGGTGACCCAGTCCATTCTGGAACATAATCCGGCGCTTGAAATTTTCCACGATATGGCTAATTTTAGCAACCTGCAATCACTCTGGCTAGGTTTACTTCACCCCCAACTATTTGACAATATTAACAAACCTGCGGTATAATGACGGGTAGTATGCGGGTTATCCCGCTTTTACATAGCTTGTCTGTACATGCTTGCACCATGTGGAGGTAGAATCGCTGAAAGCCCTGGGCATAACGAGGAATTGTTTATTGCTCTCAACTCGGCTGCAATCGCGATCTGCAGCCGAGTTTCTTGCCTGCAAGCGGTACCACCCTTGACACGGAATGGAGGTGAGTGCTTTGACAGTAGTAGTACTGCGACCCAATGAATCGGGTGATTCGCTGCTCAAGCGATTCCGTAAAAAGGTAGTTAAAAGCGGTGTGTTATCCACAGTTCGCCGCAAGCGCTGGTTCATTTCGAAGAGTGAACTGCGCCGGGTGGAACAAAAGAAGGCAATTCGCCGACTAAAGCGCCGCCAATACTCACGCGGCGAGTAAGAAAATGTATGGCTGAGTTCCGGGTTGGTGTTTGACCTTTCCGGCGAAGGAGAAGATTATGGCCAAAGAAGAAGATAAGATTCGTGTTGAAGGTACCATCATCGAGGCGTTGCCCGCCACCCAGTTTAAGGTGCGGTTGGACAATGGTCACGAGGTGTTGGCCTATCTTTCCGGCCGGATGCGCAAATACTATATCCGCATCCTGTTAGGCGACCACGTACGTGTTGAGATGTCCCCTTACGACCTGACCCGCGGGCGGATCGTTTATCGCCAGCGGAAAATGGGTGAACCGGCTGCGTTGGAAGAATAAACCCTTCCGACTGGACTCATTTTTATTGACAAACGAAATCCCGACCTTAATCGGCCGGGATTTTTGTTAGACTACGCTCTTTTAGTTATTAGCTTTGATTAATTGTTCCAGTTGGTATGAATTCGGGAAGTTGCGCGCACCAGAATGCATGATTTTCCAGGCAGCCACAGCATTACCGCGCTGGTTGGCTTCTGCCAGGGATAAACCCTCAGCCGCAGCGGTGATAAAGCCAGCGTTGAAGGCATCGCCGGCGCCAAGGGTATCGACCACCGGCACATCGAAGGCGCTGCAGTGCGAGACACCGCCGGCTGGCAGGTAAACGTCGGCGCCAGCGCTGCCGGCGCGGCACACCACAGCCCTCTCCGGGCTTACCAGGGCAGCTGCAGCGGTCTGCGGGCTGTCTGCACCGGTGACTGGCATCAACTCGTCTGTTCCGGAGCCGAAAAGAATATTGCTCAGTGAAATGCCGTGCCGTAGGCGAGCCATACTGGCGAGATCGCCAATGGCCTCGATGCGCAGGTTCAAATCCAGCGAGACGGGAATATTCCTCTGGCGGCAGCCTTCCATTAACTCCAGGATGGTTTCGGCAGCCGGGTTTTCCCGCAGCAGTATTCCCGAGGTATGCAGCCAGCCGATCTGGTCGAGTAAATCAACCGGTAGATCTGTTTTTTCCAGCAAGTGCTGCGACGCGCCGGTGCGCGGAATGACATAGGTGATGCGCCCTTGATCATCATCCAGCACCGCGATAACCATCGAAGTCGGGATGGTATCGTCCAGCACCAGGCAGCGGGTGTCCACGCCGGCTGTCTCGAAGGTCTGCTTCAGGAAGCGGCCAAAATAGTCGTTGCCAACCTTGCCGGCGAACCAGGAATTGCCGCCCAGCACCGCGATCCCATGGGCGGTATTCCCGATGCTGCCGCCGGCTGCGATTTCAGCGCTCTTTTGTTCACCGCTGACCTGCTCGCCGCGTGCCAGCGCCGCCAGGACACGCTGCGTTGACCCGTAGGGCAGAATAATATCCGGGCAGACATCGCCGATACAGAGGATGGGTTTATCCGTGCGCAGCTCGATCAAATTCCCAGTTCCTTTGCAGCGGCTTTAGCGCGTTGAACGAACAACTTGACCAACTCAGGGTCTTTGCGGCTGGTTCCGTCGGAAAATTTGATACTGGTTTTGGTGAATGAGTCGACACCCCACGGACGCACCTGGCGGATAGCCTCCGCGACATTGTCCGGACCAAGACCGCCGGCTAATATCACTTTGCAGCCAAATTTTTCCAGGCGGCGGCAAATTTCCGCGCTGACCGCCCAGTCGTGCACCACGCCGGCAGCGCCAATGCCAGCGATATTGGGGTCCACCGAATCCAGGATGATGCTGTCGCAAAAAGCGGCATAATGTTCAGCGGCGAAAATTGCCTGTGACCCGGTAACCGGGATGGCCTGCAGCACTTCGATGCCGGGCTGCAGACGCCGGGCGGTATCCGCAAATTCGGCAGTGGCGTAATACTGGTTGCCGCACACGTGGATCACATCTGGCTTGAGCTGCTGAATGACCCGATAAATGGGCTCAGGGCTGTTAGCCACCGTCAATGCCACTTTTTTAGCCTTATCGCCAATGGCAGCAAAGATTTCCACCCCGGTCTCCAGGCTGACCTCCGCGGGCAGGTGCATGTTCGTCGCGGCGGCAACACCGATGTAGTCTGCGCCGGCGCGGACGCAGTCCAACGCTTCCTGGACAGTCTGAATGGAATAGATTTGGGTGATCATGACGGCCTTTGTACAAGAATCCCTATGCCGGGATAAAAAAATGCAGATTCGACCGCGAAATCAATCGAATCTGCATGATCGTGGTCTTGCCAAAAATTTTAATACAGAATGCGGTTATCGTAAGTGTTGAGCGCCTTCATATAATTGGCGCGCTCAAACAACGAGGGGTCAGCCACAGCCTGCTGACTCATCGAACCGGTCATTTTCTTAACAGAGTCATATTCGAACTCTTCCATCCATTTTGCCAGGTCGGCCAGCATCTCACTGGCGCGGCCTATGCCGTGTTCCAGCAGTTCGGAGGTGGTCATCGCCACATTGGCGCCAGCCATGAGGGCTTTGATGATGTCTGTGGCTGTATGGACGCCGGTTGAGAGCGCCAGGTCGGCTTTGACCCGCCCGCGTAAAATTGCCACCCAGCGCAGCGGCAGGCGCATTTCGTTTGAATCACTCAATACCAGGTTGGGCACAACTTCAAGTGTCTCAATGTCCAGATCTGGTTGATAGAAACGGTTGAACAATACCAGGCCGTTGGCGCCGGCTGCAGCCAGACGTGTTGCCAGGTTGGGCAGCGAGGTGAAAAATGGACTGAGTTTGACCGCCAATGGAATTTTGAGCTGGCTTTTGACCGCGCGCACCAGTTCAACATACCCGTCCTCGACCTCGGCAGCGGTGATAGCCGGGTCAGTGGGGATGTTATAAATGTTCAATTCCAGACCATCAGCGCCGGCTTCCTGGATGCGCTTGGCGTATTCCACCCACCCGCCGGTTGTAACGCCGTTTAGACTGCCGATTAGCGGAATTTCGACTTGCTTTTTGATTTGACTGATCAAATCCAGATAGCCTTCTGGACCAATGTTATAGCGAGGCATTTCCGGCAAATAGGTTATTGATTCGGCAAACGATTCAGTTCCGCGGTTGAGGAAATGATCGAGTGATTTACTTTCATATTCGATCTGTTCCTCGAACAGGGAATACATCACGATGGCGCTTACGCCGGCGTCTTCCAGCTTACGCACGCCGCCAAGTTTCTTGGAGATCGGCGAGGCAGATGCAACTAGCGGATTCTTGAGCTTTAAGCCCAAATATTGGGTGGTTAAATCGACCATGCGGTTACTCCTCTCGTCAATTCGGTAAGAATAACACAGGTGGAGACAGTTGCCTCCACCTGGTTTGAGATTTAATTCGTTTCGCCCTTGTCCGCTGGCGCGTCAGTTTGACTGGCGCTGTATTGAATGGCTGCCATCTGCTGGTAAAGCTGCCAGCGCTTGGCCGCATCACCACGGGCGCTGCGCATCAGCAGTTCGGCGCGTTGTTCGTCGCTTTGCAGCAGCATGCGGTAGCGGGTTTCGTTATATGCGTATTCGTCCATTGGGATGGAGGGAGCTTTGCTGTCGAGTTGCAGCGGATTCTTGCCCTCATCTGCCAGCGCCGGGTTATAGCGGTAAAGCGGCCAATGACCGGCTTGCACGGCCAATTTTTGCTGCTCCAGGCCTTTACGCATGTCAATACCGTGCGCAATACAGTGGCTGTAGGCAATGATCAGGGACGGGCCGTCGTAGGCATCCGCCTCCAGGAAGGCCTTCAAGGTTTGAGCATCGTTGCCGCCCATGGCGATGCGGGCCACATAAATGTAGCCGTATGCCATGGCGATTAGCCCAAGGTCTTTCTTGGGCAGGCCTTTGCCGTTGGCAGCAAACTTGGCAACCGCGGCGCGAGGCGTAGCCTTGGACGATTGGCCGCCGGTGTTGGAATACACTTCGGTGTCCAATACCAACACATTGACGTTGCGTCCGGAAGCCAGCACGTGATCCAGCCCGCCGTAACCGATGTCATACGCCCAGCCGTCGCCGCCCAGGATCCACACACTGCGCTTCACCAGGTAGTCGGCCAGATCGATCAACAGGCCGGCGCGCGGGTCTTTGATGGCCGATAGTGCTTGTTTGAGGGCGACCACACGCTCGCGTTGGGTACGGATACCGGCTTCTGAAGATTGGTCAGCATTGAGCAATTCAGTGACCAGAGTCTCGGGCAGCATGCCGCCCAGGCCGGTGAGCAGTTCAAGCGCAAATTCTGACTGCTTGTCAATGGTCAGGCGCATGCCCAGACCAAATTCAGCATTGTCTTCGAACAGGCTGTTCGCCCAGGCCGGGCCGCGTCCTTCTTTGTTTTTGGCCCATGGGGTGGTGGGCAGGTTGCCGCCATAAATGGAGGTGCAGCCGGTGGCGTTGGCAACCACGGTTCGGTCGCCAAACAATTGAGACAGCAGTTTGATGTAGGGTGTTTCACCGCAGCCAGCGCAGGCGCCGGAGAACTCGAACAACGGCTCGAGCAGCTGCGAATTTTTGACGGTGGTGAAGCTGATGGCGCTGCGATCCACCTCGGGCAGATTGAGGAAGAATTCCCAGTTGACCTTTTCAGTTTCGCGCAGCGGCGGTTGCGGCACCATGTTGATGGCTTTCAGACCCACCTGCGACTTATTCTTTGCCGGGCAGGCTTCCACGCACAGGGCGCAGCCGGTGCAGTCTTCCGGCGCCACCTGAATGGTGTACAGCATGTCTGGCAGCTCGCGGAATTTGGCCTCCATGGATTTAAAGGTTTCAGGAGCGCCTTCCAAGGCAGCGGGTTGGTAAACTTTTTGGCGAATCACGCCGTGAGGGCAGACAAAAGCGCACTTGCCGCATTGGATACACACATCCGGATCCCAGGCGGGAATTTCCAGGGCAAGGTTGCGTTTTTCCCAGCGGGCAGTGGCGGTGGGATAGGTACCATCCACCGGCATCTTGCTGACGGGAAGTTGGTCGCCATTAAAGATCATGATCGGCGCAAGGGTTTCGCGCACGAATTCCGGCGCTTCAGCAGCGACTGCCGGGCGGCGGCTCACAACCGCGCTGGCTGTGGCAGGATATTTCACTTCATACAGGTGTGTCAGCGTGGTGTCGACAGCTTCAAAGTTCTGTTGAACCACTGCCTCGCCGCGTTTACCGTAGGTCTTCTTAATGCTCTTCTTGATTTCGGCAATTGCCTCATCGCGCGGCAGCACGCCGCTGATAGCGAAGAAGCAGGTCTGCATGACGGTATTGATGCGCCCGCCCATGCCGGCTTTGAACGCTACTTCATGGGCATCGATCACATAGAAGCGCAGCTTTTTGGCGATAATGGCTTGCTGAACCTCGAGCGGCAGTTGATCCCAGACTTCAGTTTGGGAGTAAGTGCTGTCGAGCAGGAAGACGCCGCCGGGCTTGGCGAATTTGAGCATGTCCAACCGCTCCAGGAAGGAGAACTGGTGGCAGGCGACGAAATTGGCGTCATCGGTGCCGATCAGGTAAGCGGCACGGATGGGTTTAGGGCCAAAACGTAAATGCGAAGTGGTGACTGAGCCGGATTTCTTTGAGTCGTAAACAAAGTAACCCTGGGCGTAAAAATCGGTCTCTTCGCCAATGATCTTGATTGAGTTTTTGTTTGCGCCAACGGTACCGTCAGCGCCCAGGCCAAAGAAGAGACAGCGGATCGTCTCCGGTGACTCGATCGAGAATTCCGGGTCATAGGCCAGGCTGGTGTGGTTGACATCGTCCAAAATGCCGATGGTATAGCCATTGAGCGGCTTGGTCTTCTTTAACTCGTCGTATACACCTTTGACCATGCCCGGGGTGAATTCTTTGGAAGACAGGCCGTAACGTCCGCCGGTGACGACCGGCACGCTCTTGAAGGGGGCAGTGCCGTTAGCCATTGATTCCTGGATGGCGGTAACGACATCTTTGTACAGCGGTTCGCCGCTTGAACCGGGTTCTTTGGTGCGGTCGAGCACGGTGATTTTCTTGACCGTGGCGGGCAGCGCCTGCATGAGATGGCTGACGGAGAATGGGCGGTACAGGTGAACCGTCACAACGCCGACTTTTTCGCCCTGGGCTTGCAGGCGAAGGGCTGTCTCTTCGACTGTCTCGGCGCCAGAGCCCATGATAATGACGACGTTTTCAGCATCCGGTGCGCCGGCATAATCAAACAGGTGATAGCTGCGGCCGATCAGTCCGGCGAATTTGTCCATTACTTTCTGTACCAGGTCCGGGCAGCGGTCATAGAACGGGTTAATCGATTCGCGGGCCTGGAAGTAGACATCCGGGTTCATGGCGGTACCGCGCAGCACCGGGTTCTCCGGGGAGAGGGCGCGGGCGCGGTGGGCACTGACCAACTTGGGGTCGATCATTGCCATCAGGTCGTCATCCGACATGTATTCGATCTTCGTGACCTCATGCGAGGTGCGGAAACCGTCGAAGAAGTGCAGGAACGGCACGCGGGTTTCGAGTGAAGCCGCCTGAGAGATCAATGCCATGTCATGCGCTTCCTGCGGCGAGCGCGAAGCCAGCAGCGCCCAACCGGTCTGGCGGGTGGCCATCACGTCCGAATGGTCGCCGTAGATCGAAAGCGAGGACGCCGCCACTGTACGTGCAGAAACATGGAAGACTGCCGGAGTCAGTTCGCCAGCAATCTTGTACATGTTGGGGATCATCAGCAGCAGACCCTGGGAAGCGGTGAAGGTAGTGGTCAGAGAACCGGTTTGCAATGCACCGTGTACGGCACCGGCAGCGCCGCCCTCGGACTGCATTTCGCAAACCAGCGGAACCGTCCCCCAGATATTGGGAACGCCGGCAGCTGACCAGGCGTCGGATAATTCGCCCATACCCGATGAAGGCGTAATGGGGTAAATGGCGATTACTTCGTTCAAGCGGTACGCTACGTGGGCTACGGCCTCGTTGGCGTCTGTGGTGATTTTGGTTCTTGGCATGATGATTTCTCCATCAGGGGTATAACCCAAAAAGCGGTCGATTGATACGGATCAACGGACCGGCTTGGATAGGTAAATTAAATAATGTGTCCAGACATCCATTCTGAAAAGTTTATCCAATAATTCACAAATGGGTAAGTTATATACATCATTGAATTAGCATGCGTTCTTTCACGGATTAAGCCTGGCGGTAATTTTTGGCTGGTGAATAAATAAATCCCTCGCCGAAACCCGGGAGGGAGGGTGGTAGTGGATTACCCCGGTTGGGCCAGTCGTGAAATTAAAAATGCAGATACGATTGTACCATCATTAATGCTGCCAGAGACTTGCCATCGTGAATTTCTCCACAATGTGCCAGGCGCATTGCCTCGGCAGCCGGGATGGCTACCAGCTCCAAAAATTCATCGTCATCCTGCGCCAATGGATCGGGGGATAAATCGGCAGCCAGATAGACGTACATATGCTCGGTCGAGTACCCCGGCACCATATAAAAATCACCCAGCAATTCCAACTTTCCGGCTGCCATGCCGGTCTCTTCTCGCACCTCGCGCGCAGCGGCTTCGGCGTGTGGCTCGCCGTGATTGAGCACGCCTGCCGGCAACTCCAGCAGGTCCTGTTCTGCGCCAATACGGTATTGTCGAACAAAAAGGATATTGCCATCCGGGTCAACCGGCACAATGGTGACTGCGCCGCGATGCTGGACCAGATCGTACGAGCGAATTTTACCGTCCGGCAGCTGCATCGTGACAATCTCTACGTCGAACACCCGCCCGGAATAGATTTTTTCTCGTTTCTGAAGCGTGAAATTCATGGATTGATCCTTTCCTTTGTGCAGCGTCTGGCCTGCGAAGGTTTCACAAAGTGGGGCATCGCAATTGTTGCGTCCGCGGTTGGGAGAGTGAATATAGCAATCGGGGCGCGCGGTCCGCACGCCCCGATTGAATCATATCGCAATTACGGGTTTTTGAAAATCGCGAAAGTATTTTCGCTATATTAAGGAATACGAATGGTTGAACCGACGGTGAGGGTGTATGGCGAGGCAATGCTGTTGGCAGCTGCAATCGCCAGCGGATCCACATCACCGAACTCGCATGCAATCGAGTTGATCGTGTCACCGCTGCTTACAACGAAATCTACCGGGTGGGCTTTGAGAGCCCGTTCGCCTGAAGACCATGTGCCGGTGGAGGGGATGATCAACACCGTGCCGGGGTCCGGGCTGGAATTCATATTCAAATTATTGGCCTCGAGCAGGCTGTTAAGATCCAGATTGTAGCGGCGGGCGATGCAGATAGGCCATTCGCCGCTCTGGATGGTATAAGTCGCTGGACGGGAAAGAGTCGGTAGAACAACCGGCGGCTTGGTAGCCGTTGGCTGCAGAGCGACAGTAGGCAGACCGGCGGTTGTCGGAGCGATCACCGGCGTGGATACCTGCGGCAACTGAGCAGTCGGAACGTTCGGCGTGGAAATGGAGGCGTTCCGGGTTTGCTGCACAATTTCGGTTACCCGCGCGGAGGTATCCAACGTGCCAACCGGGAAGGGAATCTCGGAAGTCGGCGTCGAATCAGTGGGGGACTTGCCGGTAGCTGAGCGGGTGCATGCGGACAGCACCAGGCTGAGCAGGATAATGACGAGTATCAGGGCGTAGATCTTCTTATTCATCAAGGCTCTCCTTTGGACCATGGGACATTATTTTCGCAGACTCAGCCGTGAAATTTTAACATCCATTCTACATAGTAGCATACACATTAATCAGCGTCAAGCTAGCTATTTGTAGATTCTAACAATTGGTTGCAATTAATGTGCCAAGACCATCTTGTGCTAAAATCCATGCTTATGAATATCTATTTCTCCTGTTCCATTACTGGCGGGCGGGATGATCAGGCCATTTACGCTGCCATTGTGAACTCGTTACTGGCAGATGGTCATGAAGTCCCCACCGCACACCTATCCAGTCCGGATATTTTAGCGTTAGAGGCGGTGGTTGAGCCGAACGAAGTCTATCAACGCGACGTTGAGTGGGTCACTGACTGCGACGCATTGATTGCCGAGGTCAGTACGCCGTCACACGGAGTAGGTTACGAAATTGCGCTGGCGCTTACGCTGGGAAAGCCAGTTTTATGCCTGTTCCGCAGCGGCAAACGGGTGTCGAAAATGATTACCGGCAACGATCACCCAGGCTTGCAGCAGGCATCCTATGAAAATGAATCGGGGGTTGTCACTTTAGTTTGTGACTTCTTGCACAACTTATAACTGAGCATTATCATCCCAAGCAAGGATGAAAGACGGTTTTATTAATCAGGCCATTGGACTACTATTAATCCGGAGACGCAATCAACTGGACACCTCCAACACTGCTCATCGCTGTCTCCTCCTTTGGCGAAAGCCTCCGCTGGGTCCTCCTCACCGCCCCCGGCGGAGGCTTGATTTAATCCAAAAACAACCTGGAAATCGATCGATTTCCAGGTTGTCTTTTTAATGGTTTGAGTGTTTACTTCGCCGGCGCTTCCTGGATGGGCAGAACCACGGTCAGCGTGGTTCCTTCGTCGACCACTGAGTCAATCCAAACCCGCCCGCCGTGCGCCTCTGCCACAGATTTGACAATTGCCAGGCCTAACCCGGTGCCCGCCTGCTCGGGTGTGTTGTTGCTGCCCCGGAAAAATTTATCGAACACATACGCCAAATCCTTGGCCGGAATACCGGAACCCTCATCGATGAATTGTAAGATCACCTGGTTTTGCTCGATCTGCCCGTTGATTTGAATTTTCCCGCCGGGTGAAGAATACTTTATACAGTTATCCAGAATGTTCTCAAATAAGCGGCGCAACTGAACCGGGTTGCCGTAATACGGCTGCAGATCCGCCGGGAGTTCAAGTTCCAACTGGTTCTCCCGATTTACCAGTACTTTCATATACGTGTCTATTGAGTTCTTGAGTACTTCGGACAATTGAATGATCTCATTGCGCGAGTCAAAACCCGTCTGAATACGTCCAAGGTTGACCAGATCATCCACCAGATGCGCGATATTCGTCACGCTGCTTTCAACTCTCCGAATAAACTCGGATTGCAGTTCGTTGACCGGGCCGGCGCGCTCCACCAACTCAGCGTAGCCAAGAATCGCGGTGAGCGGCGAGCGTAAGTCATGCGACACGGTTCCAACGAAATCGTTTTTCATCCGGTCTAATTTGCGCAAATAGGTAATGTCGTGCAGAGTGATAGCAGCACCGACTTCCGGAATAGGGCTTAATTGGGCAGAATAAACACGATTATCGTTGGTGGTGAACTCGGTGCGGTTGGACAGGCTGCCGGTATGGGCTTCGAAAAGCGACACTAACTCGGGCTGCGGCAAAACGTCAGCGGCGTGTTTGCCCAGCGCCTCGCCCGCGATGACGCCCAACGAGGTCTCGGCTGCCGGGTTGATGATCAATATATTTCGGGCGCGGTCCACCACCACCACGCCATCTTGCACTCGCCGCAGAATGGTGTCCAGCTTATTGCGCTCCGCCCGGGTGTTGTTGAACAAGTTGGCGTTCAACAGGGCTATGATGGCATACTCCGCCAGGGTGGACAGCAAGTCGACGTCATGTTTCTGGAAGGGCAGGCGGTTGTTGCGGTTATCGACGCCCAGTACGCCGATCACTTTGGTCTTCAGCAGCAGCGGCACATAAATCAGGCTGTGCACCAGGTAAGAAGTCTTGATTTTCTGCGGGGTGCTTTCATCCACCACCACGGGTTGACCCGTGAGCAGAACGTTACCCGCCAGTGTATCTTGAATGGGCAAACGGAAGGTGCGAACAAAATCTTCCTGAAAATTTTTGGAAGCCCGGATGTAAAGCTGGTCGGTTTCTTTATCGATCAGCAGCAGGCTGCCTTCCTCGGCGCCGGTCAACTCCACCGCGGCATCCACGATGGCGGTCAACAGATTATCTGTATCCAACTGTGCTGTAATCGATTGACCAAGTCTTGAAAGCGTTTCCAGCTCGTCAACGCGTTGGCGTAAATGACCCGTCGCGCGCCGCGATTCGTGCAAGACCCATTCTTTGGCACGCCTGGCTTTTTCCAGACTGCTATCTACCGCGGAGAGGATATCGTCGGTCCGCAACGGCGGGCATAAGTACCCGCTCAATCCCAGGCGCAAAGCTTCCTTTAATAAGGCCGGACTATCTTCCGCTGTAAAAAGCAGCACCGGCACTGAGGGATATTGGTGCAGGATCTTTTCTGCTTCGGCCAGACTGTTCTGGCTGCCATGGGTCTCCCCAATGATTACAAGCTGCGGCCGGCCTTTATCCAGTTCTTTTTGCGCGGCTGCAACATCTGGAAAGAGATCCACAAGATAGCCAGCTGACTTCAACAACCGTTCCATCAGATGCGTGGCCTGTGGTTCATTGAGAATAACGAGGATTTTATGATCCTTCGAAGGGGTATTCAATCTTCACTTGCCTGGGCGGTGGATGTGTATTACCTCGAAAAGTTAATTTTACAACAGGAAAGGGTATTGCGCGGGCTGATAGTAGATTGGTCGATTCACGAAAAACCACTGTTTTCGATAAGAATTGTATAAGAGCATGTGCCTAGCACTTGACTCTGGTATGCACGGCAACTTAAAATGATTACATGGATTATAAAGATTACTACAAGATTCTTGGGATCGAAAAAACCTCTTCCGAGGAAGAGATCAAACGTGCTTACCGCAAGTTGGCATTAAAACTCCATCCCGACAAAAACCCCGGGAATAAAGCCGCAGAGGAAAAATTCAAGGAAATTAACGAAGCCTACGAAGTGCTGAAGGACAAAGACAAACGTGCGCGTTATGACCAGCTGGGTGATTCGTATTCACGCTGGCAGCAGACAGGCGGCGCACCCGGAAACTTCAACTGGGAGCAATGGGCCACCCGCACGCCAGGGAGGCGTGGCACCCAGGTGGATATGGATGATTTATTCGGCAGTATGGGCGGCTTTTCGGATTTCTTTAGCTCCATATTTGGCGGTATGGGCGGCGGCACCGGCACGCGCCAGACGACACGCCGCACCCGCCAACCGGTTGCCTATGAGCAGGCTGTGCAAATCACGCTGGAAGAGGCATATAAAGGTGCCGCGCGTGCCTTACAAGTCGACAGCCGGCGGCTGGAGGGAAAAATCCCGCCTGGGGCTAAGACCGGCACCAAAGTCCGGCTTGCGGGTGTTGGTCCGGCTGGTCCGGACGGCCAAAAAAGCGATATTTACCTGGTGATCGAAGTCTTGCCGGATAAGCGTTTTGAACGCCGGGGCAATGACCTGCTGGGCGAAGTCACAGTCGATTTGTATACTGCCGTTTTGGGCGGACAGGAGCGCGTCCCCACGCTGACCAGCGAAGTGATGCTCACCATTCCGCCCGGGACGCAGCCTGGGCAAAAAATCCGCCTGACTGGCCGCGGCATGCCGGACCTGCGCAATCCGCAATCTTTTGGCGATATGTACGTCACAGTTAAAGTTCAACTTCCACGTCAGTTGTCCGCAAAGCAGCGCGAGCTGTTCGAGCAGCTGCGCAAGAATTAATCCCTGGACCATGATTGGTTGAATGGAAAAGACAATGAACAAGAAAAAATTGATGGTAGCTAGTATCGTATTGGTATTGGTGCTCTCAGCCTGCCGTTTTAGTTTCAACCTGCCGGGTGTGGCAACCGGCACCGCTCCGACGCCCGTAGAACAATCCGAGGCAGTTGTTACACCGCCAGTGCCCACTGTGGCCGAATTAGCGCCGCTGGCGCCGATCGACCTGGCAGAGCGGGATCAGCTGCTGACTACCCTGTATGATCACGTATCGCAGGGCGTGGTTTCCATCCTGGTCACTACATCGGACGGCGGCGGCGTGGGCTCCGGATTTGTTTATCAAATCGGCTATGTCGTCACCAACTACCATGTGGTGGAGGGCGAGACTGCTCTGGAGATCGACTTCCCGTCGGGGTATAAAGCCCGCGGCACGGTGGTTGGCTCTGACCTGGATTCGGACCTGGCGGTGATCAAGGTCGACGCGCCGGACGAGGTGTTCGTGCCTTTGATCATGGGCAATTCGGATGAATTGACCGTCGGTCAGACGGTGGTTGCCATCGGCAATCCGTTCCGCCTGTCCGGCACAATGACGGTTGGCATTGTATCTGCCAAAGGCCGCACCCTGGATTCACTGCGGCAGGCTGATAGCGGTAATTTCTTTACTGCCGGCGATATCATCCAGACTGACGCCTCGATCAACCCCGGCAACTCGGGCGGGCCGCTGCTCAACCTGAACGGCGAGGTTGTCGGCGTCAACCGGGCAATTCGTACTACCGGTACTAACGCCACCGGCGACCCGGTCAACAGCGGTATCGGATTTGCCATCTCGGGAAATATCGTCAAGCGGGTAGTGCCGGTGTTGATTGAAAAGGGCTCTTATAGCTACCCATACCTTGGCATTACCTCCCGCGAAGATCTGACGCTGGATATGATCGAGACTCTAGGCCTGGCGCGGCAAACCGGGGCGTATGTCACCACGGTTTCCCCTGGCAGCCCGGCGGATAAAGCCGGCGTTATCGGCGGCACGACCGCCACCAGCTTTGCTGGGTTACCCTCAGGCGGCGATTTGATTATCGCAGTGGATGGCCGGCCGGTAAATACTTTCAGTGAAATGTTGAGTTATTTGATTGCAAATAAAAGCCCAGGAGATACAATTCAATTAACCGTTCTACGGGGAACAGAAGAAAAGGAGGTCACCATCACGTTAGGCGAGCGCCCATAGCGCGCTGGCTTTTTGCACAAGCCTGGGTTTATTCAATAGAGGAGGTTGCCATGTTGAATGAAATTGAACTCCGGGAATTGGCCCGTTTTATTGTGCCAGAACCCGTCGTAAGTCTGTATCTCAACACGGATCCCGCAGCATTGACCAAGGATGCTTACAGACTCCGCTTGCGCAACTTAATTAAAGAAATCGATTTTCCCGCGGATGTTGCGGCTATAGAAGCTTACTTCCAAAAGGACTACGATTGGACTGGACGCGGTGTGGCAGTATTCTCTTGCGCTCCGCAAAAATTTTTCAAAGCTTATCCGCTGGCACTGCCGGTCCCGGATCTGATGCATATCAGCGACCGGCCAAGTTTGGGGGTGCTGGCTCGTTTATTGGATAGTTACGGCGGCTACGGCGTTATCCTGGTGGATAAACAGGGTGCCCGCGCTTTCTCGTTTCATATGGGCGTACTACAAGAGCAGGAAGGTGTGTTTGGCGAAGCTGTCAAGCAGGTCAAGCGCGGCGGCGCGTCCACAGTCGTTGGCGGCCGCAGCACGACTGCCGGTGTTTCGCGGCATATCGAAGAGGTTATCGAGCGCAACATGAAGGATTCGGCCGAGTTTTCGGTGAAATTCTTCGAAGACGCACATATCCGCCGGATTCTGATTGGCGGCACTGACGATAATATCGCCATGTTTCGTAACAAATTGCCCAAGGCCTTTCAGAGCCTGGTGGTCGGCACCTTCGCGATGAATATAGGCGTCAATCAGGCCGAAGTGTCGGCCAAGGCTTTGCAAATTGGACAGGAAGCAGATGATAAACGCGAAAATACCATGGTTGACAACCTGATATCGCAATCGGCGCGCGGCACAGAAGCAGTTATTGGTTTGGACAACACGTTGGACGCCGCCAACACTGACCGGATCAACACCCTGGTGGTGATGCAAGGCTACCAGCAGCCAGCTTACCGCTGTCGGAACTGCTCGTACCTTACGCCAAAACCGCATCGCACTTGCTCGAACTGCGGCGGCGAGATGTACCAGATTCCAGACGTGATCGATGTTGCCGTCAGCCGGACGCTACGTAAAGGCGGCAACGTTGAAGTGATCCGCGCCCACCCGCAGCTGGATAAAGCCGGCAAGCTCGGCGCGTTTTTGCGGTTTTAAGAGTTTTAAAAACAATAACAGGCGGCGCACGCCGCCTGTTATTTTATGTAGAGGGAATTTGTAATTCGCTCGGCTGCAAATGGTTTATCGGCTCTCCAAACGCAGCAGATTCTCGCTCAAGGTGCGCAATTCTTCCAGAGCCTTGGCCGAATCGGTATTAATGGATGTTTGAATTCCCGCCATGCGGTCCTCCAGCGCTTGCGCAGTTTCATCATCCGTGATTAACGGCAGCAAGGCGGTCATGTTTTCTGCCGCAGCGCTGACCTCCTGCCGCGCCGTCAACAGGTCGCGGGTCACCAAAGACAGCCGGGCGTAGGCCACATTGGCCTCCACTTTGGCCAATGCCCGGTTGAAACGGGCGACTTCCAGCTCACTGGTGCTAGTTTTCAAATCCGTTGTGGTGGTCGTCAAGTCGGCTTCGGTGGTGGTCAGCTTTTCCTGCGCAGCCGCCAGGTCTGTTTTGAGATGTTTCAGTTCCAGGTTGGCTGGCAGGAATAGCGCAAAGAAGGCAACTCCAAAACCAATGATCAACGTTGCCAGAAGAATCAATGTCCAACGGCCAACCATGCTGGTTTTAGTCGGGACGAAGGCTGTTTCAGCAGCAGGCGGTCCTGATTGAGTCTCAGGAGCCGCTTGATCATTGGCTTCCGGGATGTCGTCGGTATCAATTGGGGGTGTCGGTTGGTTTTCCATGGATTTTCCTCTTCAGAGAGTAATTTCAGGTCAAAGTAGACGAGTAATTAAGTTGTGTAGATTTCAGTAGGATAGGTGCTGCGCGGTCTGCGGCTGCCAAAGATAGCCGCGAAAACCAGCCCCACCATAAAGCCGCCGATATGCGCCCACCAGGCGATTCCGCCGGCATTGGCACCGGATTGCAGGGTTAGCGCGGACAGACCGGAGAACAATTGCATAACAAACCAGAAGCCAAGATAGATCCAGGCAGGGATATTAATAAACCAGATGAAGATCAATGGCACGAACGTTAAAACGCGCGCCCGCGGGAAGAACAGGAAATAGGCGCCCAGTACAGCCGCGATCGCGCCGCTGGCGCCTACCGACGGGATATTCGGGCTGGCGCCGAGGATCACCTGAAGCATGCCGGCAGCCGCCCCGCCGACCAGATAGAAAAGGATGAACCGGAATGATCCCAGCCGGTCTTCAACATTATCGCCGAAAATGACCAGAGTCCACATGTTGCTGAGCAGGTGCAGCCATCCGGCATGTAGGAACATGTGCGAGAGAAACGGAAACCAGCTTGCTGGATTATTCAGCGACAAATTGGCGGGCACCAGGCCGTAGCTGCCAATAAACTGCTCCAGAGCGCCGGGAGATAGACTGTTCTCGAAGAGGAATGCCAATACATTCAGGAGGATGATCGCCCAGGTGGCAAACGGAAAGCTGCGTGAACGATTGGAATCGCGAATCGGAATCATCGTTGCTCCCAGAACTGGAAGGCGCTCACAAAAATAGACCAACGCATGCGGTGAGATCTTTCCCACATGCATGTCAGGCTGTCTGTATTGTAACTGAATTAATTTAGCGGTTCTTTGGGAATAATAAAATCACACGAATCGTGGCCCATACCGATGCAGGTGGTCTCGACCACACGGAAATCATGGCCGTTGGATACCCACTTGATACCTGCCTGAAGGATGCCCGCCATGATTGAGCAGCCGGGTCTCTCGGTGCGGCGCCCCCAGCAAGCCGGGCAGCGGTGAATCGAATAGACGTAATGGTCGCTTTTTTCTTCCAGTTTCGACACCTGGTCGCTGATGGAGGAAAAAACCCGTGCCATGCCGCCCAGACCGATGCGCATCTTCAGGTGGAGCGGCAGCAGCCGGAAAGCGACGTCGCCAACCCCAGCCATGGCGCCGTAATTGGCCAAAAGGTCTTCGAAGGTAGCCTTGCCCACCCGCAGCGCAAATACCCGTCCGCCCCGCACGCCGTACATTTCCTCCAGCGCCCCCATGATGGAGGAGGTGTAGGCAAAATCGAACACGCGATCCAGGGTTGCCGGCGGGTAATTATCAATAAAATCTGGCAGCTTAGCCAGATTAAGCACGGCATGGACACCGTTTTTTCCCATCACATCTTCCAGAGCCTTCAAGGTAATCCGGCCGAACTTATTGGAATTGGCATAACCGCTTTTTGGGATCGCCTGCATGCTACCTCTACCTGTTAACCTTCGGATAGGAACCTAACAAATGTAGCATACTTTGAATCTCCGTCAAGTGAAGAATAGAACTCTTGACGATGAAATTTGTCCTAAATATCGCCTGCTTGCCTCCGGTTTATGCCCGTGTTACACTTAATTTTTTACCAGACCGGTACAAAATTACTGCTGGCCGATAAATAGAAATATAAGTTTTATCCAAATAGGATCCCTTATGCCGCCGACCCTGTATCTCATTGATGGACATGCCTTGGCCTACCGGACTTACTTTGCCCTCTCGTTGACCGGCGCAAAATTCAGCACCAGCAGCGGCGAGCCAACTGCCGGCACCTATGGTTTCGCCAGCGTGTTGATCAAACTCATTGAGCAGGACAAACCCGAATACCTGGCGGTGGCTTTTGATACCGGTAAAACTTTCCGCAATGACATCTTCCCGGCGTATAAAGGCACGCGCGCCAAGATGCCGGACGATCTACGCCTTCAGATCGAGCGAATCCGCGAGATGGTGGATGTTTTTGGCCTGCCGCGTCTGGAACAGGAAGGCGCGGAAGCCGATGACGTGCTTGGCAGCATCGCCCGACAGGCGGTGGACAAAGGTCTGGGCGTCAAGATCATCACCGGTGACCGCGACCTGCTGCAACTGGTCAATGACCGGGTGCTGGTAAACCTGGCGGGCAGCAAACTCTCGGAAGCCAAAGACTTTGCCGCAGCAGATGTGGTGGCATCGCTGGGCGTTCGCCCGGATCAGGTCGTCGATTACAAGGCGCTGGTGGGCGATAAATCGGACAATATCCCCGGCGTCACCGGGGTAGGTGAAAAAACAGCCATCAGCCTGCTGGAAAAATACGACACCCTGGACGGGGTGTACGCCCACCTGGATGAGATCACTGGACGGGTGAAAACCCTGTTGGAACGCGACCGCGAGCAAGCCTACCTCAGCCGCGACCTGGCGACCATCCGCACCGATATTAAAATTTCCATCGACCTGGAAAAAGCCAGCACCAGACACATCAACTTGCCGGCGATTGAACAGTTCTTTATGAAAATGGAGTTCAAAACGCTGGTGGCGCGTTTGAAGAAGATCGAAGGACAGGTAGAGCCTTCGGCGGCACCGCGCCAACAGTTGACCCTGTTTGGCGAGCCGGTTCACCAGATTGGCGAGACTCCTTCCTATACTCTTGAAACCAAAGTGGTGGATACCCTCGAATCCCTCAAAGAACTTGTGGCGGACTTGCAAACCGCGGCGGTGATCGCTTTTGATACCGAAACCACATCAACAGACCCGATGAAGGCCGACCTGGTTGGCATTTCGCTGGCGGTGCGCGACGGGCAGGGCTATTACATCCCGCTCGGGCATGCCAGCGCGGAAAAGCAGCTTTCCATCCAGCAGGTACTTGAAGCGCTGCGCCCAGCCATGACCGACCCGAATAAAGCCAAAGTCGGGCATAACCTAAAATATGACGCGCTGGTGTTGGCGCAGGCAGGTTTAAAAGTTGAACCGTTGTCGTTTGACACCATGATTGCCGAGTTTTTACTGCACCCGGATAACTACAACATTGGGCTGAAAGACACCGCCCGTAAATACCTCGGCGTTGCCATGACCCATATTGAGGAGTTGATCGGCAAGGGCAAAAACCAGTCGAGCATGGATCAGGTGACGGTGGCTCTGGCAGCGCCGTATGCGGCTGCCGATGCCGATGTCAGCCTGCAACTGATGCCGCTGCTTAAAACCGACCTAGTGGAAGCCAACGCCCTGCGACTGTTTGAAGAGGTCGAAATGCCGCTGGTGCCAGTATTGGCGCAAATGGAGCGCAACGGTGTGATGCTGGATGTGCCCTTCCTCGAAAAGATGTCGGAAACCCTTAAAAAACGCTTGGGTGATATCGAAAATTCCATCTATGAGCAGGTGGGCTACCGCTTCAACCTCAATTCCACGCAGCAACTGTCGAAGGTGTTGTTCGAGACCCTCAAAATTGAACCGCCTGACCGGCGCAAAAAAACCTCCAGCGGGCATTACTCCACCTCGGCAGACGTCCTCGAGAGTATCCGCAATGCGCATCCGATCGTTGCCACCGTATTGGAAAACCGTGAACTGGCAAAACTCAAATCGACCTATGTGGATTCCCTGCCGCTGCAGGTTAACCCGCGTACCGGGCGGGTGCACACCTCCTACAGCCAGACCGGGTCGGTGACCGGGCGGCTGGCATCTTCTGATCCCAACTTGCAGAATATCCCCACGCGCACCGATATTGGCCGCCAGGTGCGTAATGCCTTCATTGCCGCAGAGGGGAATGCCTTGCTGGCAGTGGATTATTCGCAAATTGAACTGCGCATCGTGGCCCACATGGCTGGCGACGAAGCCATGCTGGCGGCGTTCCGCGCCGGCCAGGATATTCATGCCACTACCGCCGCCGCGGTCGCTGGAATCGAACTGGGTAAGGTTTCCAAGGATCAACGCCGGCATGCCAAGGCCATCAACTTCGGGCTGATCTACGGCATGAGCGCTTTCGGATTGAGCAACACAACAGATTTAACCCTGGCGGAAGCTGAAAATTTTGTCAAAGCTTATTTTGGTCAATTCCCGGGAGTCAAGAGCTACCTGGATGACACACGCAAGCTGGCAGCCCGCCAGGGTTACGTGGAAACGCTGCTTGGCCGGCGGCGCTATTTCCCGAATCTCAAAAATCCGACCAATTTCCAGCTGCGGCAGCGCGAAGAACGCGAAGCGGTCAATTCTCCGGTGCAGGGTACAGCTGCTGATATTATGAAAATTGCCATGATCAGATTACCAGCAGCTTTGGAAAAAGCCGGGCTTTCGGCACGAATGTTGCTCCAGGTACATGACGAGTTGGTGCTCGAAGTTCCGATCAAAGAGCGCAGCAAGACTATCCAGGTGGTTTGCGAAGTCATGGAGAATGCCTATCCGCTGGCTATCCCGCTGGAGACTGAAGCTCGCTGGGGGCATAACTGGGGCAACCTGGAGGTTGTCCGCGAATGAGGGGAAATTCGAGAGCCGCCCTTACTTTGCGGAACTGTTATGAAAGAATCCTGTAAAATTAGCAGCGGATCGGTTAAAGTTAAAGGGTATGAATCCCCTTTGGGAATAATTGGAGTGTGCCAGAATGGCGGGTAATCAACAGATCTTCCAGAACGCGATGAATAATGGCAATTCGGCTGCCTGGGACCAAAATTGGGAACTGGCCAGCCGGTATTACATCACTGCGCTGGAAGAGTTTCCCAACAATCCCACCGCCTTGACCAATCTTGGATTGGCGTTATTTGAACGCCATGAGTATGACCAGGCACTGATGGTTTACAAACGGGCGGCGATGGTATCGCCCGAAGATCCGGCGCCGCAGGATAAAATGGCGCACATCTATGAATCGCTGGGCCGCAAGAACGAGGCAGTGCGGGCTGCCATGCAGGCCGCCGAGTTATTCCTCAAAGCGCGTGACGTTGAAAAGTCAATTGACTGCTGGCAGCGCATCACTGCCATGCATCCCGACAGCCTGACGGCGCACACCCGGCTGGCCTTGATCTTCGAGCGGCTCGGCCGTAAAGCCGATGCGGTCTGCGAGTATCTGGCTGCTGCCGGTTTACTCCAACGCGCCGGCGACCCCAGCAAAGCCTCGCAGGTGATTCTCTATGCGCTCAACCTGGCACCGGGCAGCGCGGAAGCTACCCAGGCTCTGCGCCAGTTGAAAGTGGGACAGCCCATTTCCGTCCCCACCCGCCCGCGCACCGGGCCGCTGCCGACAGCCTCACCGACGAAAAGCCAATTGCCGGATACCGTGCCAGCCAGCAGCGGACAACAGCTCGATCCAATCGCCGATGCATTGCAGCGCGCCCTGGTCGAGTTGGCTGGCAGCCTGTTCGACCAGCCGGACGAGGACGAGTTGGCGATTCTCGAGACTAAAGCGCCTATCGAGTCGCTGCGGCGCGGCAAAAAGAAGGAACCTGAGGTGCCTTCCCGCACCAATATACTGATGCATATCGGACAGGCGATTGAACTGCAAACTCATGGGCAGGAAGGCCAGGCTGCCGAGGAGCTCGAACGAGCTCAAGAGGCCGGCTTCACCTCACCCGGACTTTCTTTCACTCTGGGTTATCTGCAGGCAGAACGCAATGAAGAAAAAGCCATCCAGGCTTTGAATGCCGCGGAACGCAGCCCTGAGTATGCCATGGCAGCCTTCCTGGTAACCGGGAAGGTTCATTACCGGCTAAAAAACTACCGGCAAGCTGCTGCCGCCTGTCTGCAGGCGCTGCGCCTGGCTGATTCTGAAACTGTGCCTGCAGCCCAGCAAACCGACCTGCGCCAGTTGTATGACCCATTGATCGAGGGGCAGTCGCGGGCCAATGACGACACTGCTTTGAAATCGCTGTGCGATAAAGTTTTCAGCCATTTGATTCGCCCGGACTGGCGTGAGTTAATTGCCAAAGCCCGCGGTCAGCTGCCAGCCTCGGCACCGGGTCAGGTGCCGGTACCGCTCTCGGAATTGCTGCTAGAGGTCCGCAGCGTCAATGTCATCGACGCGCTGGTGTATATTCGCACCCTGTCGGAGCAAGGTCTGGTGCGCACCGCCCACGAGGAAGCCTTCCGGGCGATTGGCATGGCGCCGACGTACCTGCCGCTGCATGTTCAAATCGGCGACCTGCTGCTGCGCGAAGGGCAGCAGAGCGAAGCAATCAAGAAATATCTGCTGGTGGCGCGTTTATATACCTTGCGCGGCGAAGCCGGGCAGGCCATATTACTGCTGCAGCGTATTCTGAAAATTGCACCAATGGATCTGGAGATTCGCAACCAGTTGATCGAACTGCTGGTGTCTCAGCGCCGTATCGATGAAGCCATTCAACAGAATTTGGACCTGGCCAAAGCCAATTACCAACTGGCAGACCTCGATGGCGCCCGCCAAATCTATCAATCCGCCATGCGCCTGGCACCCGAGTCAACCCGCAGCCGGCAATGGGCATTCCAGATTCTGAATCAGTTGGCAGATATCGACATGCAGCGGTTGGACTGGCGCCCGGCATTGCATTCACTGGAGCAAATGCGCAGCTTGCAGCCGGATGACACAGCCACGCGCGGCCGAATCATTGACTTGAATCTGCGTATGGGACGCGACCAGGCTGCATTCGCAGAAGCTGATCAATACATGACATTGTTGGAAACCAAAAATCAACCCGCAGCCGCAGCCGGTTTCTTGATTGGCCTGGCTGAGGAACACCCCGAAAAACTTGAATTCCGCCGCCGGCTGGTGGATCTATACCGCCGCGGTCACCGAGTTTCGGAAGCTATCGAGCAGTTGGACTGGCTGGCGGACCATTTTGCCCAGAACGGTGAAAATAGCAAAGCTGCGGCAATGGTGCAGGAGATCATCGCGCTGGAACCGCCAAACAAGGCCGGCTACGAAAAGGTGCTGGCAACCCTCAAAGAGCTGGGATAGATCCACTCTCTGATCATGCCGAAAGCCAACGAGCGAAAACCTATGGCTTCCGCTTGCCAAGAGATGCCAGATAAACGATAAACTGGCTTTCGCCGTCCAGGCCGAACACTTTGTTGGTTAAATCATCATCGTAGGCGGCGATGGCGCACACGCCGCATCCCAGGGCCTCAGCCGCCAGATATAAATTCTGGCAGACATGCCCGGCGTCCAATAGAATGTAGCGATAGCCCCGTTCCGGGTAGCGCCAGATCATACGCTCGATCACCGCGCCCCAGGCAAATGTCACAGCCGAGTTGGCTACCTGTGATTGATCCTCGCAGGCGGCAGTGAGGCGGGCGTTGACGTCTGGAGACAGGTCGAGCACCACCAGCGCATGGTCGATGGCGGCATAGCGGTACAGACCGGGAATTAACCCGTCCACATGGTTGACCAATAGATAAGTCTCGAACGCGTGGCGCGCACCAGCGGAAGGCACGGTCCGCAGCGTCACCGGGCGCCTGGAAACCCGTTTTACTCCCTGGGTAAACCACAGCAGCAGCGATAATTCCTCGAGGGTCAAGGGCTGCTCGGTATAATTGCGCACCGTGATGCGCTGCTCGATGGCTTGCCATAAGTCCATTTGAAATTTTATGATTTCGGACGGTTTGGGCAGTGTAATTACAGTTGCTGCCGGATCGACGGGCAGTTCCAGCGCTGGCTGCGGCAGGCCTAAATCCTGCGGCGATTTGGGTACAAATTCATATTTGGTCTTTTCCCAGAATGTGCGTCCGTTCAATTGACTCATGGTCCCTCGTCTGAATAGAATAATTAATGAGTTTTGATTAAGCTGTTTAAGCGTCGGCGAACTGCTGAAACCGCCAGCATGAACTCCGGTACCTTAGCCAAAGCCAGAACGGCGGCATAAACCACTCCGCCGAGTCCCACCCCCAACACGATCACCAGCCACGGAGGCAGGTTGACACTCACGCTGAGCAGCCCCCATAACGCCAGGCCCATCACAGCCGCGCCGGCGATAGATTGCCCGGCAGCCGACCAGATGGTTCGGCCTTCCATCCCGTTCAATTTGCGGCGCAGCAGCACGATCAAAATGATGCATTCCAGCGTGGTCGCCAGAGAATGCGCCAGAGCTAGGCCGCCCAATGGGAGCCAACCCGCCCGATCGAATACTCCTGGCAGGGTCAAACTCAGTCCAATATTGACCAGCATGGTTGCCAGCGTCACGCTGACCGGCGTACGCGTGTCGTGCAAGGCGTAAAAAGCGCGCACCACCACCTCTAACAGCGAATGGCCGACCAGACCGAAGGTGTACCATAATAAAGCCCAGGCAACCAGCTGGGTGGATTGGGCAGTAAATGCATTACCCTCGTACAACTGAAACAGCGGATTGCGCAGCAGGATCAAGCCGACCGATGCTGGAACTGCCAGCAGCAATACTCCCCGCAGGCTGGCAGCCAGCGAATGGCGCAATTCATCCCACCGGTTTAGCGCTGCCTGCGCCGAGAAGGTCGGCATGGCGGCAATGGCAATGGATTGGGCGATGGCGGTTTGCGGCATGAGCATCCAGGTGAAAGCCAGTGTGAGGGCGGACACGCTGCCCACTGGCAGGCTGATGCCGATGATGATATTGACGATAAAATTTATTTGCACCACTGCCACGCCCAGGATGCGCGGCCCCATCAAACGCAGTACTTCGCGAACTTCCGCCAGGCGCAGCCCGAGCATCAAGTGATACTGGCCTTTTAAGCGCAGCAAACCCGGCAACTGCACCAGTAAATGCAGCAAGGCGCCAACCAATGCACCCAACGCCAACCGCGTAACGCCCCACCAGTCGGGCAAAAGCAGGACGCCCAGGATTTGGCCAAGCGAATACATAGCCGGGGCAATCGCCGGCAGCCAGAACTTTTGGTGGGCGTTCAAAATACCCATCACCAGACCGCTCAGGCCAAAAATAACCACGGTTGGCAGCAGGGTCTGCAACAGGGCGACGGTTAGCTGTTCCTGCCCGACCGGTTGATTAGGCGCCAGGATGAATAAAGCGTTGTGTACGATTTGAGGCGCGAAAACCCAGGCCAGCGCCGCGATAGCGGTCAAGACCAGCAGCAGCAGGTTGGCAATCGCAGAAGCCAGTTTCCAGGCGCCAGTGCGATTGTCCCTGGTCAACATACCGGTGAAAGTCGGAATGAAGGCTGACCCCAACGCACCACCAGCCATCAGGTTGAATAACAATTCAGCTACCCGGTTGGCAGCATTGAACGAATCCAGCTGCTCGCTGGTGCCGAATGCCCGGTAAATAATAAAGCCGCGCACCAAACCCAGCAGTTGGGTAATGATGAATGCGATCATTACCGTGCCGGCGGCGCGGGCAATTTGACGAGAGGCGGAGGGTGGGGTCGAGAGAACGGGCGCAGTGCTGGCGGTCATCTCCATGATTATAATCGCGAAGGCAGTCCGGCATGCCACCTGTGCAATCCTTGACCGTTATGGCATAATACTTCCGCATCCCTTCTGTTTTCAGGAGTCATCCTTGAAATTTAATAAGATTTGCGTAATTGGGCTGGGCTATATTGGCCTGCCAACCGCCGGAACTCTGGCTACCCGCGGTGTCAAAGTGGTGGGCGTAGATGTTAACCCGCTGGTGATCACCAGCCTGCAGAATGGTCAGGTGCATCTATATGAGCCTGGCCTGGGTGAATTAATTACCGAAGCGCTGGATTCTGGCAATCTGACTGTTTCCGGGCAGCCCGAACCAGCCGACGCTTTTGAAATTGCCGTACCGACGCCTTTTTTTGACGATAAACGCGCCGACATGACCTATGTCCAAAGCGCCGCCGAGGCCATCGTGCCGCACCTGCGCCCGGGCAATCTGGTGCTGTTGGAATCGACCTCGCCGCCGCGCACCACGGTT
>Ga0209002_10000688_pt1 | contig 27302 bp, 23 predicted proteins | sample Rifsed16ft2_FD_184010 | JGI IMG/M metagenome (GOLD analysis project Ga0209002, IMG submission 184010) | Soil microbial communities from Rifle, Colorado, USA - sediment 16ft 2 (version 2) | ecosystem: Environmental > Terrestrial > Deep subsurface > Rock core/Sediment | place: Rifle, Colorado... | reverse complement strand
CCCCAGGCCTCGCCGCCGGCCGAGCCCAGGACCACGGGTGTTCCATCCGGGAGCACCACCTCCAGCTCCAACACGTGGCTCGACGTCACGCCGTACTTGAGGCAGTGTGGGCCGCCGGCGTTCTCCGCCACGTTTCCGCCGATCGTGCATGCAGTTTGGGATGACGGGTCAGGGGCGTACTGGAGGCCGTGCGGTCGCGCCGCCTCGGACAACCGGATGTTGACCACACCGGGCTCCACCGTGGCCCGGCGATTCGGTGGATCGATCCCCAGGATGCGGTTCAGTCGGGTGAGAGCCAGGACCACCTCGCCGCCGTCGCCCACCGCGCCTCCCGACAGCCCGGTGCCGGCGCCGCGCGCCACGAACGGGATGCCGTGGTGCGCCAGCACGCGGACGGTGCGGATGAGCTCGTCCCTCGAGCCCGGCAGGACCACCGCGCCGGGGCGACTGTGGCGCGTAGGCAGGCCGTCGGTGGCGAAGGTCTCCAGCTCGGCAGCGGCCTGCCGCACCCAGCGCGATCCCACGATCGCCGTGACGGCGTCCAGCGCCTGCCGAGTGACGGTGTTGCTCCTGGGCATGTGCGGGAATATACGGCGGTGAAGCGGGGAGGGTGTCCGAGGCGCAGAGCCAACCCGGAAACAGCGGTGGAACGGGACTGCGTAGATGAAATGGGACTGCGTAAGGGGTAAGGGGTGAGGGGTCGCCCCTTACCCCTCACCCCTCACGCACTTCTCATCCCGCTGTTCAGAACGTCGCGGTCACCTGAGCGGCCCGGCTCACCGCGTCGAAGTACAGTCGCAGCCCCACCGCGTTGCTGTGGCCGCCGCACCGGGCGCCGGTTGCGGTGGTGCCGATCCGGGTCAACACCTTGAGCGACAGCACGTCCGTGGTGCCGTTGAACGCGGCGGCCGAGACAGGGCCGAAGGTTAAGATGACTTCCTTGGCGTTGGCCGGATTCCGCGTGATCCCCTGGACGCAACGGGTTTCACCGGAGGCGAGGAGCGTGCCGTCCTTGAACACCTCGGCGCGGACGTCGAAGTAGGTGCCCTGATCGTCGCTGTTCTTGAGCCCGAACCAGACGCGCGACTCCCCTAGCGCCGTCAGCGTGCCGCTTACCAGGGCCGGGGCTGCGGCCCAGGTGCCGACCTCGGCCCACGGGTTCCCGCCACTGTAGTTGATGCCAGGAGAATCCTTGTACTTGGCGGTGGTCCCCGTTGGAGCTTGGGCCGAGAGCGAGAGCGTGGGCGGGTTGGCGGTGCCACCACTCCCTACGAGGAACAGCGCCCTGGCCGTGCCGCCGCCCGGAATGTGGTTAAGGACGAACTCGGCGTTCACCTTGAGCAGCCAGTAGGCGTTGTCGTTTACGGCGAGGCCGTGCTGGTCTTCGAGGGTCGCGAGGAAATCTTGGAGTTGCGCCCGGCCGCCAGCGTTATTGCCTTGGGTCAGCTCCTGGCGTGCCTGATCAAGGTTTCCGACGAGACGGCTACAGATACCTTGGTCCGCGATCCAGCCCAGCCCGCACGCACGCGTGGAGAGCGCGGACAGCCGGTCGAGGAGCGAGGCCGGCGTGACATCGCTTGGTAGCGGACCGACACCGACGGTGAGTCCTGCCGCGGCGTCGGCCCACAGCGATGGCGCCGACGCGACCGGGACGCCCTCTTCCACCTCGGGCGGTTCCGCGTGGCCCGCGAGACGATACGCGACGATCTCCGGGAGTCCGGTTGCCACGAAGCTGAATCCGGCTCGCACAGCGCCAGGAGCGAGCATCTGTTGGGAAGCGATTGGATACCAGTGCACGGCGGAGGAGTCAACAACCATCGTGGCCACCCCCATCCACAGCGCCGGGGCCGTCACTCCCGTCGCCGGGACCGGTGTTCGGACCACGAAGCTCTCGCCGGACTGCTCGCTGGCCGGGTCGGTGGAGACAGTGTAGGTCATCCGGAACAGCGCGGCGCCAAGGCGGTCAACGCGTGCGAGGACCGACGCCTGCAAGCGGTCGCCTGCCGGCCAGGGAATGGAGTCCTGGGCGTGCACCCGAACCGGTCCGAAAGCGGTGGCTGCCAGGGCCAACGATACCACGACTCGCCTGGTCATGACGACTCCTCAGAACCGTAGGTGGAAATGGTTCCGCGCCTGACGCTCGCTCACAATCGTGTGCCCCAGTTCTCTTACCCAAACCAGTCGCACCAATCGTGCGAAATCGTCGTAGTCGGGTCCAGCGGGAACCGCGACGTCGGCCTCCGTGCCTCGTCGGTGCTCCTTGTGCGGATGATGCCACGTGCCGAACTGATCGAAGAGGCCGCCCCAGGGCAGACTCATGTCGTTCACGTCCAGGCGGTCCGGAAAGATCCCGGCAGGGCGTTGCGCCGGCGGGAGCGCTGCGATGGCGGCGGCTTGTGTTTGAATCCGGTCGCCCAGCGTTTGGAGGGCGGCGATCATGCCCGGCGTCCCCCTCCACCGCTGGGGATGCACGTCGTCCTCACCAATCAGCGCGATGCTCCCCCCTGCTCCTAATGCCACGAGACCTGGAATCCGGACCAGGAGGCTGTCCTGCGCCACCCGGGTTTGCCCGCCCGCACTCGCCTGGGCGAACAGGCGCTCGACTCCAGACACTCCCGTGGTGCGGTAGATCACCACTGTGTCGGCCGCCTCCGCCAAGGCCAAACGCAGCTGGCCCGGAACCCCGGCCGTGCTCGAATCCACGCGATCCACGTCATCAAGCAGGAAGAACCTGCCCGTCGGGCGACCCAAGAAGTGCTGGTGTGCCCCGATCGGGTCAGTGGCGCTCGCGACGATGCGGACGGATGCCCCGGAGGCCGGCAGCCCGGATGGGCTGTAGAACACGCGCAGACGCAAACGAACTGTGTCATCTCGGGCGACGGGCACGGAATCGGTGAGTTGGCCGTTGGTGTAGAGGCATCGCCCCGCCCATTGGAGCGCGGCGTTGAAGCAACCGGCGAGCACGGGCCTCACTTCACGCCGAGCCGGCGTCAGCTCGACGGCCAGCGTGTCCTGCGGCGGAGCCGGCGTCAGGACGACGTCGAAAAAGAAATCGTCAAAGTCCTCGCTCGTCGACATCTCCGCCCCGAACCGAATGTGGCCCTCCGACTCACTGCCCTGCAACCGCTGAAGGCGCGCGCGCCAGCAAACCTGAATCTCGGGATCGAAACCGCAGGCGATGAACTGGAGGATCGTGCCGCCCGGAAAGGTCCCCACGAAGCCCCCTTCCCCCAGGGGCTTCTCAAATGGGGTGGCTCAGCGCTACTTGCGGGGTCAAGTCCGAGGCCCTGACACTCGACGTCACCGACACCGCCGTCCATTGGCTGCCGGTCCCCAGCGGGATCCCGACGAACGCCGAGCAGCACACGTGAGTGAAATTGGGGCGGTCGAAGAGCGGACTGTCTGGCTCCACTGCAGGGCTGCAGGTCTCTGCCGCCAGCGTCAGCAGCAGCATCCGCAAGGCGAGGGAGGATCGTCTCATGAACGGATGCATACGCCCCTACGATCAACAACGCGTCAACACAAGATCTCCCACCAGCTTGTACCAGTGCAGGAGCAGTCGACGGTGCGATACCGCGTAAGTAAGGGGTGAGGGGTCAACCCCTCACCCCTCACCCCAATAGGCAGTCTGTTGTTCCCCGCCGTTCAGGCCGCGCCCCAGAACCCCTTCAGCGCCTTCCCGTCCGGGCTCTCCCGCAACTTCTCGAAGGCGCGCTCGCGGATCTGGCGGATACGCTCGCGGGTGACGCCCATGAGGGCGCCGATCTTCTCGAGCGTCATCCCTTCCGAGCCTTCTTCTAATCCGTAGTAGAGGTAGAGGATCTTCCGCTCGCGCGGGGTGAGGTACTTGCGGAACACGCGATCGATGAACTCGCGCATCAGATTGCCGTCGGTCTTCTCCTCGATTTCGCCGCCCTCCTGCCCGGCGAACCGCTCGCCCATGGTGGCGGCGTCCTTGTCGGTCCGGTCAATGGGCGCGTCGAGGGACACCTCGGCCGCGGTCATGCGCCTCGCACTCCGGACGTTGTCCACCGAATCGTCCAGCGCGCGCGCGATTTCGTTGTCCGTCGGGTCGCGGCCCAGCTCCTGGGACAGATAGGTCTCGGTGCGGGCCATGCGGATCAGCTGACTGTTCTGGTTGAGCGGGATGCGTACGCTGCGGGTCTGCTCGGCGAGGGCCTTGAGCACCGCCTGACGGACCCACCAAACGGCGTACGAGATGAACTTCACCCCCTGATCCGGATCGAACTTCTTGACCGCCTTGAGCAGCCCCTCATTGCCGATCGCCACCAGCTCCGAGAGATCCAACCCGTGTCCCTGGTACTTCTTCACGTACGAAATGACGAACCGCAGATTGGCGGTCACCAGACGCTCGGCCGCTCGTTGATCTCCCCGCCGCGCCCGGCGGGCGAGGCGGCGCTCTTCATGGGGATCGCGAATGAGGGGGAGCTTCTGGATGTCCTGGAGGTACTGGTCGAACGCGCCGGAGGCACTGATGCGGAAGAAAGCCTTGGTTTTGGTGGCCCGGAGTTGCGCCATTACACGCTCCCCAGTGGGGTTCGTACTTCACACCGGAAGGAAACCATCCGCAAAACCGCCAAATTGGCCGGCGACCAAGCGGGGGCCGAATATAGGAAACGCCGGGAGGAGCGTCAAGCAAAAAGAGTTGTCAACATCACAAATCGTTTTTCACGAACCCGTTGCGCGTTTTATCCACGGAGTCACCGACCACACCGGTGATCACGGCTCGATCCCAGATCGTTAACATATTGATATGCAACGAGTTAATGGACGTGGAAATGTTGATGAATGTGCGGAAGTTGTTCAACGTGCTGTGGTTAACGCCTAACCACCGAGCGCATCACGAATTGCATTTTCCGGAGCCTTGCAGGTCCACTCCCCGGTCGGTTCCCGGTGCATTTCCCCGATGGCCTTGAGGAGTGCAAACCTGACAGACGCTTCGCGGGCCTTCTTGTCGTGTCGCATCACGTCGAGCAGCCGGCCGGCGTCGGCGTCCGCCGGGCTCTGGGTCGGCAACCGATACGTCTCGAGGGTCCCCAACAGCATGGGAACGGCCTCCGGAGCCGTGATGCCCAGCTCTCGCCCCAGCCGGGCTTCCGCCGCCATGCCGATGGCCACCGCTTCGCCGTGGAGCAGCGCGTAGCCGGTGACCGCTTCCAGCGCGTGGGCGATGGTATGGCCAAAGTTGAGGATCGCGCGGCGGCCCCGTTCGCGCTCGTCGTCCGCGACCACGCCGGCCTTGATACTGACGCTGCGTTCCACGACCTGGTGCAGCGCCCCGCGATCGCCGCTCAGCACCCGCGGCGCCAAGGCATGGACTTGCTCGTAGTAGTCCCGGTCGGCGATGGCGCCGTGCTTGATGGCCTCGGCCATCCCCGCGGCGAGATGATTGGGCGGCAGGGTCGCGAGCGTGGCGAGATCCGCGATCACCAGCCTGGGCTGGTGGAAAGCGCCCACCAGGTTCTTGCCCGCCGGCGTGTCCACCCCGGTCTTGCCGCCGATCGAGCTGTCGATCATCGCCAGCAGCGTGGTGGGAACCTGGACGTAGGGGATCCCACGCAGGTAGCTCGCGGCGACGAAGCCGGCGAGATCGCCGACCACACCGCCGCCGAGTGCCACGATCGCGCCGTCCCGTCCCACGCCGGCGGCCAGCATGCGGTCGGTGATGCTGGCCCACGTGTCGCGGGTCTTGTTCCACTCGCCCGAGGGAAACGTCACGACCGTGGCTCGTGCGACGCCCCCCAGGGCGGCGGCCGCGGCCTCGGCATACAGCGGGGCCACCGTCGAGTCGGTGATGACGGCGTAGTGCTCGGCAGGGCACTGGCGGGCGAGCAGCTCGGGGAGATGAGCGAGCAATCCGTCGCCCAGCACGATGTCGTAGGCGGCGTCCCTCAGCGGGACGCGGATGGTGGCGGTGGTTATAGCTGAACCTCGCCGGTGATGACCGTGACGGCCTCACCGCCCACCCGCACCGCGGTGATCTCGCCCCCGTTTCCCACCGCGATCTCCACGTGGATCATGCTGGGCCGGCCGATCTCGATCCCCTGCTCGACGACGATCCGGGCTACGCCGTCGTGTGGCCGGACCTGACCGTGCCACACCAGGTAGCACCCCAGCGCCCCGGCCGCGCTCCCGGTAGCCGGGTCCTCCGTCACGCCCAGGCCCGGCGCGAACATGCGACAATGCACGGTGGCACCGGGCCGCTCGGTCTCCAACGTATAGCACATCGCACAGTCGGTTCCCAGGTCGCGGAGCAACGAGGCCAGCCCCATTCCGGCACCACCGCTCGGGAGCACCTTGAGCTTGGCCAGCGACTTGATCGGCACCATGAGCTGCGGCAGCGCGGTGGACACCACCTGAGGCGGTGGCTGCTTGGGCAGAAGGCCCGCTCCTCCCCCGAGCGCCTTGGCCAGCCGGGCGCCGGGTGAGACGGGATCGCCGAACTGCGGCTCAGCCTGGGTCATGACCACGCGGGTCACATTGCCGTTCTCCGCGTGGATGTCCACCGGGAGGACGCCGGCGCCGGTTTCCTGGGTCACGCGAGTGACACCGGTCGGCTTAATCTGAACCGTGCCGGTCTCCGCCAACATCCACCAGGTGCCGATCGTCGGGTGTCCCGCCAGCGGGATCTCGGCTGTCGGCGTGAAGAACCGCACCCGGCGCGTGGCGGTGCTCGAGGGCAGGACGAACGTGGTTTCGGAGAGGTTCATCTCGCGCGCCAGGGCCTGCATGGTCTTGTCGTCGAGGCCGGCGGAGTCCGGGAACACCGCCAGCGGGTTGCCCGCCAGCGGCTCGCGGGTGAAGACATCGAGCTGCACGAAGCGATGCCGCGGCATGGGCTACCAGGTGCGCTCGGCTGCCCCGGCGGTGCGATTGGCGAGGCGCGCCAGCGTGAACAGGAGGTCCGACAGCCGATTGAGGTACGCCAGGACGTGGGGCGGGACCGCTCCGTCCTGCGAGAGTGCCACGACCGAACGCTCGGCGCGTCGGCACACCGTCCGAGCCACGTGGAACAGCGCGGCCTTCATGGTGCCGCCGGGCAGCACGAATGCCGACAGCGGGGGCAGGCCGGCGTCCGCCCGGTCGATGGCCGCCTCCAGCGAGGCGATCCGCTCCGGTGTCACCTGGGCCTTGGCCAGCGCCTGGCTCACCTTCTCCGGATTGGGACTCGCCAGCCGGCTGCCAATGGCGAACAGGTCGCGCTGGATGTCCTGAAGTAGCTCGCGCTCGAGCTCCACCGGCTGGCACGCGAGCACGGCGCCGAGAGCCGCGTTCAGCTCGTCCACGTCACCGTAGGCGGCGACCCGCGGGTCGGCTTTCGACACTCGGCCGCCGCCGAACAGCGCGGTCTGGCCCGCGTCGCCGGTCCGGGTGTAAATCTTGGTCACGCGGTCCAAGGTACTTAGGAGGAACATTGACGCAACTCGGAAGCGCGGAGCACCCGCTCCGCGTCGCGATCGTGGGCTCGGGGCCCGCGGGGTTCTTCGTGGCGCAGCATCTGCTCGCCCGCACCGACGTCGTGGTCACGGCGGACATGTTCGAGCGCCTGCCCACGCCGTTCGGGCTGGTCCGCTTCGGCGTGGCGCCGGACCACGAGGAGATCAAGCGGGTGTCGCGCCAGTTCGAGAAGACCGCCGCCAAGCCCGCATTCCGGTTCTTCGGGAACGTGGAGTACGGGCGCCACGTGACTCTGGAGTTCTTGCGACGGCACTATCACCAGATCTGCTTCACGACCGGTGCCCAGACCGACCGCCGGCTAGGCATCCCGGGCGAGGACCTTCCCGGCAGCCACCCGGCGACCGAATTCGTGGCGTGGTACAACGGCCACCCTGAGTATCGAGATCGCACATTCGACCTTTCCGCCGAGCGCGTGGCCGTGATCGGCGTGGGGAACGTGGCGGTGGACGTGGCGCGCATCCTGTGCCGCACGCCGGAGGAGCTGGCGACCACCGACATCGCGGACTATGCGCTGGAAGCGCTGCGCCGGAGCCGGGTGCGCGAGGTGGTGATGGTGGGCCGGCGCGGGCCGGTGCAGGCGGCCTTCACCAATCCCGAGTTGAAGGAACTAGGCGAATTGGCCGGCGCGGATGTCGGCGTTCGCGCGGACGAGATCGCGCTCGATTTGCTCAGTCAGGCCGAGGTGGAGCGGGCCGAGGACCGGAGGACGCTGGAGCGCAAGCTCGAGATCCTCCGCGAGTTCGCCAACCGGTCTGCCAGCGGAAAGCCCCGCCGTCTCGTGCTGCGGTTCCTGGCGTCACCCGTCGAGCTCGAGGGCGACGCGTCGGAGCGCGTCTGCGGACTGGTGTTGGCGCGCAACCGGCTCGTGGCGGATGGAAGGGGAGGCCTCAAGGCGGAGCCCATCGGCGAGACGGAAGAGCTGCCGGTTGGCCTGGTGTTCCGCTCGGTGGGCTACTATGGCATCGCGGTCCCCGGTCTCCCGTTCGACGACCAGCGTGGCGTGGTGCCGAACCAGCGCGGTCGCGTGGTGGATGCCGCGACCCAGCGGTCACTGGCCGGGCTCTACGTGGCGGGCTGGATCAAGCGCGGTCCCACTGGCGTGATCGGCACCAACAAGCCCGACGCCTTGGAAACGGTCGAGGCGATGCTGGAAGACGTCGCCGCAGGACGGGTCCACCAGCCGGTGGAGCCCAATGCGGCTTCGTGCGAGGCCGCGGTGCGCTCATGCCAACCCTCGGTCGTCTCCCACGCGGATTGGGTGAAGCTCGACCGGCTGGAGCAGGAGCGCGGGAGGCCATTGGGCCGGCCCCGGGTGAAATTCACGTCGGTGGAGGAGGCGCTGGCGGCGATTCGGGGAAGCGGCAGCTAGGGCCGCGCCACAGGAACGAGAAGGGCACCTCGCAGCAGGCCGATGGGTATCATTAGGTTCAGCACCGGTGGTAAGCGATTCAAATCATGAGGGTTACCTGAGCAGGTCAAACCCGCTGCTCCTAGCTGTAGCCGTGTCGGTCTTCGCCACGGCTTGGCGAGCCGGGCACCCGACCCCGCTTCACGCCCAGGGGGTCGAGGAACCGCGGCTCGTGATCCGTGGTCTCGACTTCAGCGGCAATCACGCGATGGACAACTACACGTTGGGCATCTCCATTGCCACGACGAAGTCCGCCTGGCTCGCGCGCTTTCCGCTCACCAGCTGGATCGGAGCCGGCGAGAAGCGCTATCTCGATGAAACCGAGTTCCGCCGTGATGTCTTGCGTCTGATTCTGCTGTATCGGGTGAGTGGGTATCTCCAGGTGCGGGTGGACACCATCGTGCGCCGGACCAAGGACGCGGCGCGCATCCAGTTCCTCATCCACGAGGGCCCGCCGGTCCGGGTGCACGCAATCGACATTGCGGGCGTCGAGGGGATCGTGCCGCTCCGCGACCTGCTGCGCGACATCCCGCTGGCCGTGGGCGACCCGTTCAACCGGATCCGGTTCGAGTGGGCGGCCGACACCATGCGCGCCGCCGCGCGGGATCGGGGATACCCCTTTGCCGAGGTGTTTCGCTCCTACGACGTGAACGAAGACAGCCTGATCGCCCGGGTCCGGTTCGAGCTCGATCCTGGGGTGCGCGGTCGGGTGGACAGCGTCATCGTCGAGGGAACGCGAGAGATCGCTCCCCCGGTGGTGCGCCGTGTGATCCCCATCCGTCCCGGCGCCTGGTTCAGTCAGTCCGCCCTCTACCGGAGCCAGCGCGACCTCTATCGGTTGGGCGTGTTCGGCTATGTGAATGTGACGCTCGCGGACTCGGCACCGGAGGGGCCGGCGGACTCGACCGTCGCCGTGCGGGTGCAAGTGACCGAGGGTCGGCTGCGCAACGTGCGCGTGGGCGTAGGGTACGGCACGGTGGACTGTCTCCGGGCCCTCGCCAGCTGGAGCGCGAGCAATGTGCTGGGGGGAGGGCGAGTGCTGGACGTCACGGCGCGGGTCTCCAAGCTCGGCGCGGGCGACCCGCTGGCGGCCGGCTTCGAGACCTGGCTGTGTAAGGCCTTGCAGAAGGACGCCGAGTCCCCCGACCGGTTCAAGCTCAATTACAACCTTACCGCGAGCTTCCAAGAACCGTATCTCTTCTCGCGGCTGATGCGCGGCACGCTGGCCGTGTCGGCCGAGCGACACACCGAGATCCAGGCGTACCGCCGTGACGCCTACAGCGCGAACCTGACGGTGACGCGGGAGACCCGGTGGGACGTTCCCGTCACCGCCGGCTACTCGTTGTCCCTCACCCAAACGTTCGCCGAGCCCGCCATCTTCTGCTCGTTCTTGAGCGTATGTCGCCTGGAGGATGCCGAGCAGTTCTCGAACCGGCGGCTCCAGTCCATGGTGACGCTCGGCTTCGTGCGGGATCGGTCGAACTCGGTGCTGGATCCCACTCGCGGGAGCGCGCTGAGCGCGGAGGCGCGCTACGCGTCACGGCTCCTGGGGTCCGATTCGCTGATCCAGTTCGCCAGAGGGGTCGCCGAGATCGCCGTGTACTACCCGATCGGCCGAAGGACCACGTTTGCGTGGCGGCTGAGAGGTGGCAGCATCATCTCGCCCCGACTCGGGTTCAGCGGCCAAGACGTGACGTACATTCCGCTGTCGGAGCGCTTCTACGCTGGCGGCGCGAACAGCGTGCGCGGTTATGGCCAGAACCAGATGGGACCCGTGGTGCGCGTGATGGATCCCGACCGAATGGACACGACAGGAGTGCTGCAGGACTCGACGACCGTCGCGCCCGGCATCATCACCGCTGCCACAGGCGGTAACTCCCTGTTGATCGCGAACGCGGAGCTGCGGTTTCCGTTGCCGGGCTTCGGCGGGCGCCTCATGGCAGCCGCTTTCGTGGATGTGGGCCAGTTGTTCGAGCGCGACACGGTGCTGGTGGACCTGTCCAAGACGCGCGTGACGCCCGGTGTGGGCATTCGGATCGCCACGCCGCTCGGTCCGATGCGGGTCGACGTGGCCTTCAATGGCTATCCGCCCGAGCAAGGCCGGCTCTACCTGAAGCAGGGTCAGCAGCTGGTATTGCTGGACGACGCGTACCCACGGTCATCGACGGCCCGAAGGCATTTGCAGTTCCACTTCTCTGTCGGGCAGGCGTTCTGAACGGCGAACGGATTGTTCGGCTCGCGGCGTTCACGGCCTCGGGGGTGGCTGCCGTGGTGCTGGGTGGCGCGGGGGCGGCGCTGCGCACGGCCGCCGGCAGGGACCTCGTAGTCCGAGCGGCTCTGGAGGTGCTGAACGGCGGCCTGGACGGTAGCGTCAGCGTCGGCGAGGTCGGTGGCTCGTTCACCGGCGGGCTGGACGCCCGCGATGTGCTCCTGCGTGGCCCCGAGGGGAAGCCGGTGGCGCGAATCCCGCGCCTACAGGTGCGCTACCGGGTTCGCGATCTATTGGGCGGGCGGGTGGTGCTGGGCCAGCTCAAGCTCTCCACTCCGGTGGTGCACCTGGTCCGGGATTCGACCGGCGCCGTGAACCTAGAGCGGGTGTTGCGACTCGACCGGCCGGGCAGCGGGGGCCCGAGCCCCCTGATCGCGTTTCGCGACGTGGAGATTACGGGCGGCGCGGTCACCTTCCGGACGGATGGAGAGTCGAACGGTGCTGACGGCCCCGGGTGGGCCGTTGAGCAGCTCAACGCCCGCCTTCCCTACGCACGCCTGTCGTCGCCGCTTCCCGGAGAGCGGTCACTGCGATTCGAGATCGCCGATCTCCAGGCCAAAGTATCCAAGCCCGCCGTGGATCTGCGAGGCGCGCGCGGTACGGTGGAGATCCTGGGCGATTCCCTGGCGTTGGATCTCGAGGAAGCACGGTTGCCCGGCACGCTGGCTCCGGTGCGCGGGGCGCTCACCTGGCCCCGAGACACGCTGCTCTATGCGCTCGACGTGCGTGCCAGCCGGTTGGCCAGCGCGGACCTCCAGTGGATCATGCCCGATCTCAGGGCCGGCCTCTCCGGTCGCGGCAACGCAACGATTCGCTCCCAAAGCGGCGACGTGCTTCAGGTCCTCTTGACCAACCTGGTGCTCACCGGGGCGGGAGGCGGGGGCGCCTTGCGGGGCACGCTCGGGCTGGTGCTGGGGCCGGGCGGCCGTCGGGCGCTCGAGGGAACCGACCTCGTCGCCGATCGCCTGGACCTGGAATACGTCCGGCCGCTGCTCGACACACTGCCGATCGCCGGCCGGTTGACGGGCCGATTTCGGGGTGAAGGCCCTGAGGAGCAGCTCGCGGTCGAGGTAGACTGGACCCTCCAGGACTCGCTGGTTCCGGGGTGGCCGCGGTCTCACATCGTGGGCCACGGGACCGTGGCCCTAGGCGGGCCGGGTGGCTTGGCATTCCACGACCTCGCCGTGCGGGAAGCGCGGCTGGACATGGGGACCGTGCGGAGACTGGTGCCGCTGGACCTACTCGGCGAGCTGGACGCAGTCGGGACGCTGAACGGCCCCTGGAGGGAGGCCGAGTTCAGCGGCACCCTGCGGCATCGCGACCGTAGCCTCCCGCCCACGGTGGCGCGAGGCGTGCTGCGGGTGGACAACCGGGGTGACCTGTTAGGTCTGTGGGCCGACCTGTCCCTGGACTCGCTGGCGCTCGAAGGCCTCCGACCCAGCTACCCGGCGCTTCGCGCGGGGGGCGCGTTCGCCGGCGACGTCAGGCTGGGTGGATATCTCGATTCCTTGGACCTCGAGACACACCTGGAAGGCCCGGCCGGCGAGGTGACCGCCCACGGAGCACTGTTCTTCCTCGGGTCGCGCCGCGGCGTCCACTGGCTCGACGCCACATTCGCGCGGCTGGATCTCCATCGGCTCGACGACGGCTCGCCGGAGACGTCGTTCCAAGGTCGCCTCCGTGGTCGCGCCGTGCTGGAGCCGGCGGCGGCGCCGCGGGCCGGGGGAGAACTCGAGGTCGGTGCTTCGCTGGTCGCGGGTGCGGCCCTGGATTCGCTTCGCGCCCGCTTCACCCTGGGCGACTCGGTCCTCTCGATCGACACGCTCTCTCTGTTCGCGCCGCGGTCGGTCGCCTGGGCGAGTGGCCGGCTGGCAACTGGAGGCGGCCGTCAGGACACGCTCCGGATCGCCGGGCGAACCGATTCCGTGGGTGTGGTGGAGCCGCTGGCCCAGTGGCTAGCCCCGGGCCGATTCGGTCCGGGCGCTCGGGGGGCACCGGAGCCACCCGCATCCGGCCCCGTCGAGGTGGCGGTAACGATCAGGGGGACCCTGGAGCGCTTCGCTCTGCGCGCCCGGGTCCGTACGCCCAGGCTTCGCTGGGGACCCCTGCGGCTGCGGAATGCGGAGGCGACGGGACATTGGCAGAGTATGGAGCGCGGTGCCGTGGAGTTGGACGTCGGGGCCGATTCGTTGGTGTGGGGCAGGTTCCAGGTTTCGGGGGTCGAAGCCCGAATGCTCGGGCGCCGTGACTCGCTGGGCTGGTTCGCCCGCAGCCGGTGGGGCGAACATGCGGCGTGGCTGGCCGGCGGCGAAATGCGCACCGATTCGCTCCGCTCGGAGGTGGTGATTGATTCCCTGGCTGTGCTGCTGCCGTCGGAGGTCTGGTTCCTGGCCCGTGGGTCGCGTTTCAGGGTGTCCGACAGCGTCATGTCCGTTGACAGCACGACGCTGGAGAGTGCCAGCGGCGGGGCGAAGCTGGTCCTTGCTGGCTCGGCTCCCCGCGCCGGCCTGGGTGCCCTGGCCGTCTCCCTGGAGCGGATCCCTCTGGCTGACGCGTGGGCGTTAGCGCAACGAGACCCGAGCGAGATCACGGGCGTGCTGAGCGGGACCCTGACCCTGGCCGGCACGGCGCGAGACCCGGTGATGCAGGGGAAGACGGCCGTGCAGGATGTCGCATTCCGCGGTTTCCGCGCTCCCTATCTGGATGGAGCGTTCGAATACCGTGCCCGGCGATTCGGCGGGGAATTCGCGCTGTGGCGCGGCGGAGAACGCGTGCTCGGGATCAACCTGGACCTGCCCGTGGACCTGGCGCTGCGCGACGGGCCGCCGGAACCCAGGCTGCCCGGCCCGCTGTCCATTCGGGTCCGCGCGGACTCCGTGGACCTGGCCTTCGTGGAGGCCATGGTGCCTGTCGCGCGGCAGACCGGCGGCCGGCTGTCGGCGGATTTCGGCATCGGGGGGACCTGGACCCGCCCGCAGCTGACGGGAACCGTGGCGGTGACCGACGGTGCGGCGACCTTTTCGGCCCTGGGCGTGCGCCATGAGGGGCTGTACGGCCGTCTCACCCTCGGCGGCGACACCATTTGGGTGGACTCGCTGTCGTTCCGGAGCGGCGACGGTGTGGCCGCGGTACGGGGATTCGTGCGGCTGGCCGAGTTGACCCGGCCGCTGCTCGATCTGCACATCCGTGCCCGCGACTTCCGCATGATGGACGTACGGGACTACCTCAGCTTCTCGGCATCCGGGGAGGTGGCGCTCCAGGGACCGGTGTATGGGGCCACGCTCACTGGCCGTGGCACGCTGCCGAGCGGCGTGCTGTACTTCACCGACCTGATCACCAAGCAGGTGATGAATCTGGAGGACACCCGGTACGCGGACATCATCGACACCTCGTTGGTTCGGCGGGCCGGTCTCCGCGAGGAGTTCGAGAACCGGTTCCTGGACAGCCTCCGGATCGACGGCCTGATGCTGAACATGGGGTCCGAGGTGTGGCTGCGGTCGACCGAAAGCAACTTCCAGCTCACCGGAGACCTGACGGTGAGCAAGGTGGCGGATCGCTACCGGCTGGATGGCACGCTGGAAACACCGCGTGGCACCTACCGCCTGCCACTCACGAGCAGGGTCAGGAGCGACTTCAGCGTGACTCGCGGCCAGCTGCAGTACTTCGGCACGCCCGACCTCAATGCGGTGGTGGACATCGACGCGAGGCACGTGGTCCGGCGTCCCGACCAGAACGTCACCGTCAACGTCCACATCGGCGGCACCCTGTATACACCGCGCCTCACGCTGACCAGCGACATCCGGCCGCCGATCTCGGAGCCGGAGATCGTCTCGTACCTCCTGTTCGGCACGTCCAGCTTCCAGGCCATCGGCGAAAGCCGCACCAACCGGGAGTTGTGGAGCACCGCGACTGCCGCGGTGTCCCGTGCCGCGGCGGCCACCATTTCCGGAGAGCTCGAGCGCTCCCTCATTACCGACCTCGGCGTCCCCCTGGACTTGTTCCAGATCCGGCCGGGCGACGTCTTCGGCCAGGGCTTGAGCGGGACTGAGATCGCCTTCGGGAAGCAGGTGCCCGTGTTCGGGCTGCCGACCTTCTGGACCGCGAGCCCGCGAATCTGCCCGCAGCAGATGACGAAGCTGGTGGATGTCATCAAGGAATTCGGCCTGAGCGCCGAGCTGCGGCTCAGCAGTCAGTGGCGGCTGGCCGCCAGTCGCGACCTGGTGGGACCGTGCACCGGTCTGACCTCCCCGGCTGGCTCCACCTTGCGTCATCAGCTCGGTCTCGATCTCTTCTGGCAGCGAACCTACTGATGGCGCGAGTCCTGCTGATCACCAATCCCGCCGCCGCCCGCTCGGATCCCAAGGTCATCCGGGCGGTATGCGACGTGCTGGCGCGCCGCGGTCTGCAGGTGGACGTGGCGGGGACCACCAAGGCGGAGGACGCCGGGACGCTGGCCCGCCAGGGCGTGCTGGACGGCGTCGACATCATCGCCGTGTACGGCGGCGACGGCACCACCATGCACGCGGTGCGGGGCATCGTGGGCCAGCCGGTGAGGTTGGGCCTCATCCCCGGGGGGACGGGCAACCTGCTCGCGGGGAACCTCCGCATTCCCAAGAGTCCCACCAAGGCGGCGGAGGTGCTGGCGACCGGAAGGCCGCGCGCCATTGATCTCGGACGAGTCGAGCGAGCGGACGGCGTGCACTATTTCGCCGTGAACTGCGGGGCCGGCTTCGACGCCGAGCTGATGGCGGCTACGTCGGAGCGAGCCAAGCGACGCTGGGGCATCGGCGCCTACCTCGCGGAGGCCTGGCAGCGCTTGGGCGACGTGGCGTCGTTCCCGCATCGCATCGTGGTGGACGGGGTTCCGCTGGAGACCAGGGCTGCCACGGTCCTGGTCGCCAATTGCGGCGAGGTGATCCCGCCCTTCGTCCGGCTCAAGGCGGACATTGCGCCCGACGACGGGCTGCTGGACGTGGTGGTGCTGAGCGCCGACGGAGCGGTAGATGGAGTCGGGGTGTTCTGGCGCCTGGTGTCCGGCAGCGCCCGTGGGGGCGGGCGGATCGAGTACGCCCGTGGGCGCCAGGTCAGCATCGAGGCGACGCCGGCGCGTCCGGTGCAGCTTGACGGTGAAGCAGCCGGTGCCACCCCGGTGATCGCCGAGGTGGTGCCGGGGGCGATTCGGGTGCTGGTGCCGGCGGGCGATTGACCTACCTTATACGGCGTTTTCCGTTACCCGTTTTCCGTTGTCCGTGGGCGGTGGTGGGGCGGACGGACAACGGACGACGGATAACGGAGAACGCATTCTAGGTAGGAGGGTCTGTGCCAAACGAGCTCGACATGATGGTCTGTCGCTCCTGCGGCAAAGAGGAGCGGGCCTCCGAGGGCTATCCGTGCGATGATTGCGGCACGTTCATTTGCTTGATCTGCACTCTGCGCGGCGTCACCAAGTGCAAGAAGTGCGCGGAGAAGGCCGGCGGCGCGAGCGCCACGCCCGCGCCGCAGTAACTCCGACCGATGTCTTCCCAGCCTGCCCTGACGAGCGTCGACGGCTTGCTCGTCGGGCATTTCACGGACCGCGCCGCGGCGACCGGCTGCACCGTGGTGCTTGGGCCCCCCGAGGGCATGCGCGCGGCCGCCTACGTGCGTGGCCGGGCCACCGGGACCCGCGAGCTCGACGCACTGTCCCCTGGACACCTGGTTCCCGCGATCCACGGGCTGCTCCTCACCGGCGGGTCGGCCTACGGGCTGGGTGCCGCGGACGGCGTCATGCGCTGGCTCGCCGAGCGGGGGCGCGGATTCCCGGTAGGGGCCGGCGTGGTCCCCATCGTCCCCGCGGCGGTGATCTTCGATTTGGCACCGCTGGGCCGGCCGGATCGCTGGCCCACAGCGGATGGTGGTGCGGCGGCCTGTGACGCCGCCGGGGTGGACGTCGCCGAGGGATCGGTGGGCGCCGGCACCGGGGCGACGGTGGGAAAGGTGCTGGGCGCTCCGGGCGCGATGAAAGGCGGCGTGGGCACCTGGGCCGAGCGGAGCGGGGACGTGGCAGTCGGCGCCGTGGCGGTGGTGAACGCATTTGGTGACGTGCGTGATGGGGCGGGGCAAATCATCGCCGGCGCCCGCGACGCCACGGGATTCGTGGACGCCGCCCGGTATCTCGCCGACGGGGGGACGCCTGGCGGCAGCTTCGCCAAGCCGGGAGCCAACACGACACTGGTGGTGGTCGGCACCAACGCCCGGATGGAACGGACGCAGCTGGCCGAAGTGGCGCGCTCGGCGGCCGATGCCCTGGCACAGCGCATCACGCCCGTGGGCACCCAGTTCGATGGCGACATCGTGTTCGCGCTCTCGGCGGGCGATCGGCCGCCGCCGACGCCGGTCATGGTGGAGCTGCTGGCCCAGCGGGCGACGGCCGTGGCCATCGAGCGGGCGGTGCGGATGGCTAAGGGCACGAAAGAGGTGCCGGGGCTGGCTGACTAGAAAGGCGTTGTCCGTTGTCCGTTTTCCGTTGTCCGTGAAGTCCCGGCCGCTCATGGAGGTGACGGATAACGGATAACGGGTAACGGACAACGGATAGCGGACAACGTATCTTTCGGCGGTATGAAGCTGGTCCTCTTCGACATCGACGGCACCCTCCTCTGGACCGACGGCGCGGGCCGGCGGGCCATTCACGCGGCGCTGCTGGCGGAGATGGGCACCGCCGGGCCGATTGACGGCTACCGCTTCGATGGCAAGACGGATCCCCAGATCGTGCAGGAGCTCCTCACGGCGGCGGGCCACCCGGACGCGGCGAGTGCTACCCACATCGAGCTGGTGTGTCGGCGGTACGTCTCGCTGTTGCAGGGCGAACTGGAGGTGAGCGCCGGGCGAAGCCGGACCTATCCGGGCGTGCCCGAGCTGCTGGAGCTACTCGAGCGTCGGGCCGACGCGGTACTGGGGCTCCTCACCGGCAACCTGGCGGAGGGGGCGGCGCTCAAGCTCAGGGCCGTGGGGCTGGAGCCCGGGCGCTTTCGCGTGGGGGCCTACGGATCGGACGCGGGGGAGCGATCGCGACTGCCGGCCATCGCGGCCCAGCGTGCGGTGCCGCTCCTGGGCCGGGTGGTCTCCGGAACCGATCTGGTGATCGTGGGCGACACGCCTGCGGACGTGACGTGCGGCGCGTCGCTCGGTGCGCGGGCTATCGGCGTCGCCACGGGCTCCTTCTCCCGTGCCGACCTGCTGGCGGCCGGCGCCTACGCGGCGTTCGACTCCTTCGCCGATCCGGCGCCGGTGGTCGAAGCCGTGTATGCATGAACGGCTCCAAGCTCCTTCTCCCCCTTCGCATTCCTGAGCTGGGCCCGTCCCTCGGCAAGCTGGTGATCGGGACCGGGCACGCGCCCGGCGGGGCGCGCCTGGACGACATCCGCTACCGGCTCGTGACCCGTGTCATCGAGGCCGCCGGGGAGGCGCGGCGTCTGTCCGCCAACGAGGAGCGAGGACCGGCGGTGGCCGCGCTGGGCCGGGACGCCTGGCTCGCGGCCTGGGATGAGGCGGTGGGCACGCTGGCGGCGACCCTGGTGGCTCGCTTCGACGCGCAGCTCGAGGCCGAGGCCAGGGCGGTACGCATGCCTCGACGGTTGCGCCGGCGCGTGGCCCTGGACGACGGCGAACGCCACTCGGTCGCGGCACGCCTCGGGTCCAGTGGCGCGATCCTCATCCCCGCGTTGGACGCCGTGGAGCAATGCAGTGAGGCGGCGCTCGCCGCCACGGCGCTGGAGCGCGACGCGGTGACCGCGTGGCAAGAGTCCCTGAAGACGGCCGCGCGGAGGCTCGAAGCGGCCTGGCTGGCGCTGGAAGACGCGGTCGAGGCAGAGACGGCCCGGTGGGCGGAGGTGGCGGACCGGGTGGCCCGTTGGCGCAAACCGGTCTGGCCCGTGTGGGCCTTGGGAGCGCTCGGCGTGGTCCTGGCGGCGTGGGTCGGGCTGATGTTCGGTGGCTACCTGCCCGCCCCCGAGTGGCTGGTTCGGCTGTGGGAACGAGGCGTCGGCCCGTGGTGACCACGCTCGGCGTCGGGATCGATGTGGTGGATGTCGCGCGCGTGGCGCGACTCCTCGACCGCAAGGGCCGGCGGGCGCTCGACCGATTGCTGAGCGACGCCGAGCGGGCCTATTGCCTGGCACAACCGGAGCCGGCGCGACACATCGCCGCGCGCCTGGCCGCCAAGGAAGCCGCGTTCAAGGCGTTCCACTCGGGAGGCGCGCGCCGCATGATCGGCTGGCGCGAGATTGAAGTGCAGCGCGAGCCCCACGGTGAACCCACCCTGGTGCTACGTGGACGGGCCCAACAATGCGCCGCGGACTTACATCTGGCCCGGGCGCTGGTCTCGTTGTCGCACTCCCACACGCAGGCGGTGGCGATCGTTCTGCTGCTCGCCTGAGCGGTTGCCATCGTACGAGTACCTGCCTACAATTCTCCTCGGAAGTCTCTTGAGAACAATTCTCAACTAGCCATGTCGCGATTGTGCTTGGGCCTAGTCGGGCTGAGTTGGCTGCTGTGTCCCGCTGCGGGCCTTGGGCAGGGTACGCCCGAGCGGGCCCGACGAGTGGCGGATATCGCCTCCCTCGCCCTGGAGGAGTATCAGCTCGGCGTGCAGGCGGGTCGCGTGGTCAGCCCGGCGGAGCTGGAAGAGGCGCGGCTGTTTCTCGAGGAGGCCCGGCGAAGCGCGGAGGGGCTGCCCGGCGGAGCCGCGGGTGTGGCGGTGGCGTTGTTGGACACGTTGATCGCCGGGGTCCGGGCGCACCAGCCGGTCGAGCGGCTGGCTCCCATAGTGGCGGCGTTGCGCGCGCATTTGAGCGCGGCGCTGGGCGTCCAGCTGGATCCCCTTCCCACCAACCCTCCCACGCTGGCACGGGGGCGCGAGCTGTACGCCGCGCGCTGCGCCAGCTGCCATGGTGACCTGGGTCGGGGTGATGGGCCGGCGGCCGCGGGGCTGGTTCCGCCGCCGGCGGACCTCACGGCGCCCGCGTTGCGCGGCAGCAGCCCGCTCGAGTTTTACCGCAAGATCAACGTGGGCGTCGCGGGCACCGCGATGCCGGCGTTCTCGGCGCAGGTGGGCTCGGACGATCGCTGGGCCCTGGCACTCTACGCGTCCGGCCTGCGTTACGGTGGCGCGGAGCGCGAGCGCGGCGAGCGGTGGCTGCGCGAGCGGTGCCCGGGGTGCCTCATGTCAGTGAGCGGGTTCACCGAGACCTTGGCCTCAAGCGACGATTCGCTGGCGGCGGTGCTGGCGGGCGAGCTGGGGCGCACGCCGGACGACTCGCTGGTTCGGGAGGCCGTCGCTTTTGCCCGGACGGCGGGAGCCGCCGATGTCCTGGGTGGCGACCGACGGTTACGGGCGGCGCGAACGGTGGCGGAGACCCGGCGCCGCATGGCGGCCGCGGTCCGATCGGTCGAGGTGGGCGAGCGCGCCGGCGCGGTGGATCAGCTGGTGGATGCCTACCTGGTCTTCGAGCGCATCGAGGGGGAGTTGCGCGCGCGCCGCCCACAGACGGCCGGAGAGGTCGAGCGCCGGTTCGCCGAGCTTCGCGGGGCCGCGGCTCAGGCTCCGCTGCAGGCGGTGCACGCGGCCGCGGAGCGGCTGGACCAGGCGCTAACCCACGCCGGCGACGAGTTGGCCGCGGCGACCTCGCCCCGGCTCCTGTTCGCGCAATCGTTGCTCATCATGTTACGCGAAGGGTTCGAGGCCATTCTGGTGATCGGCGCCCTGGTGGCGTTTCTGGTGCGGGCCGGCGCGGTGGAACGAAAGCGGGAGATTGGACGCGGTGTGATCTGGGCGATTGGGGCGAGCGTCCTCACGGCATTGGGCTACGCCACGATCTTCCGCAACGCCACCGCGTCGCAGGAGGCGCTCGAGGGCATTACCATGCTTGCGGCGGCGGCCGTCCTCTTCTGGGTGTCCTATTGGCTGGTGTCGAAGATCGAGTTGAAGAAGTGGCAGGCGTTCGTGGCGGCGCGCATGGGCAAGGCGCTCTCCAGCCGGAGCGCGCTGGCCCTGGCGGCGGTGGCGTTCCTGGCGGTGTACCGCGAGGGGTTCGAGACCGTGCTGTTCTATGCCGCGCTGTTCGCCAGCGCGGGCCAGGCCCCAGGCGCCTCCGCCGGCATCGCCAGCGGTATGGTGCTCGGCCTCGCCGGCCTGAGCGTCGTGTACTACCTGATGCAGCGCTACGGGACCCGGCTCCCGCTCAAGCCGTTCTTCGCGGTGACCAGCGCCTTGCTCTACCTGATGGCTTTCAGCTTCGCGGGGCAGGGCATCAGTGAGCTGCAGGCGGCAGGGTACGTGCCGGCGACGCCGATTCCCTGGCTCCCGGCGATCCCGGCGCTCGGCATTTTCCCGACGCTCCAGTCCGTGCTGCTTCAGGCCGCGCTGGCCGCCGCCCTGGCGGTGGCCCTGGTGTGGGTGTTCTGGTTGGAGCCCAAAGCCCGAGTCCCCGAGACGACGGCTGCTGCGTAGGGTCATGGGTCGACCCACTACTGCTGCGCAGCGGTTTCTTGACAACGCCGGGCCCGAAACGCACTTTGGATTGCCTCCGGGCGAGCCCGGGGCTCGGGATCTCTATACATCACAAACACATAGCGTAAGGCGTCCTTGAGGCGTCGGCGTGTAAGCAAGGTCTTTCCCAAACGCGTTGCGAACCTGAACGGTCATTTCCGACCTGCAACGAAAGGAGGGGAACAGGGGTCGTGGTTAGCTCGCGCGTAAGCGCGACTGCATCCAGGGGTGTCGCTGGGCGGCAGCGTGCGCTGGACCAATCAGGGCGCGACGTTACACTCCGTCGTCGAGGACACCGGGCTCTGGCATAGCGAACTGCTGTCGCCCACGTGGTGGTTCGACGTGCGCTTCGACGACCCCGGCACCTTCCCCTACCACTGCACGCTGCACCAGGAGACGGGCTCGGTCATCGTGCAGTAGGGGTCCGGAGCACGGCGGCCTCGGCGGGCAGTGCGAACTGGTCTGATCGCGACCACCGCGCCAGCAGCGCCACGCCAACCAGCGCGATCGCCAGACTCATCCCCTGGGCGATGGTGAGCGGCCCCAGGAACCGATCGTCCTTGGCGCGCAGGAACTCCACCAGGAAGCGCTCGATCCCGGCCAGCAGCAAGTACAGCCCAAAGAGCCACCCCGCCGCCCGCTGGTGCGTGCGCCAGCGCCAGATCCACCAGAAAGCGAGCAGCATCAGCGCCACTTCGTAAAGCTGCGTGGGGTGCACCGCGAGGACGTCTGTGGACTGCGTTCCCGGAGGCAGCGTGACGCTGAAGTCCCGCATCAGGTTCTGCGCGGTGGACGGCGGCCAGCCTTGCGGGAACTTCATGCCCCAGGGGAGCGAGGTCGGCACCCCGTAGTCGTCCTGGACCAGGAAACACCCCACGCGACCCAGCGCGTAACCCACGGCCAGCGCGGGTGCCACCAATTCCATGGTGAATCGCATCGGCACTCGGCGCCGCCAGCCGTTGAGGATCACCGCGAGCACGCCGCCAAGGAACCCGCCGTACCAGACCAGTCCCCCGCGTGAGAGCAAGGTGGACCAGTCGCGGTACAGGGCGGCATACCACAGCTTGCCGCCGATGATGCCCCCGATCACCGCCGCCACGACGATGTCCGCCGCGTAGTCCTCCCGGAGCCCGCGCCGGTGCAGCTCCCGCTGCATCACCCAGCCGGCCGTGAGGAAGGCCACCATCATCATGATCCCGTAGCCGGTGATCATGAGCGGGCCGGCGCGAATGACCAGTGGATAGACGGTCATGGGGCGGCAGAAGCGGGAGGAGCGGCGGGGGCGGCAGAACGCCCGTCGTCCAGGCCGGGCCATGGCAGCCGCGGGTCGGCGTCGAGGTAGTGGTCGCTGGTTTCGCCCCGGGAGAGGTGGAACCAGCCCGCGCGCGCGATCATCGCGGCGTTGTCCGCGTTGAGACGGGGCGAGGCCACGGCGACCCGGGCACGGCCGGCCAGCTCCCGCGCCACGCGCTCCGCCAGCGTGCGGTTGCAGGCCACGCCTCCACCGAGCAGCGCGGTCCGATAGCCCGTGAGATCGATCGCCGCGCCCACCTTCTGCGCCAGCACGTCCATCACGGCCGCCTGGAACGACGCGGCGAGGTCGGCGCGACAGCCCTCCAGATCCGAGGCGCCGCGCACGGCGCGGAGCACCGCGGTCTTGAGCCCGCTGAACGAGAAATCCAATCCGTCGCCCAGCATGGGCCGAGGGAACCCAAAGCGATCGCGCCCGGCCTGGGCCAGCCGCTCGATGGCGGGCCCGCCGGGGAACCCCAGTCCCAGCATGCTGGCCACCTTGTCAAACGCCTCACCGGCGGCGTCATCCCGCGTCTGGCCCAGCAGGCGATAGCGACCCCATTCGGGAACCTCGAGCAGCACCGTGTGCCCGCCGGAGACGATCAACGCCACCAGCGGCGGCGCCAGCTCGGGATCCTCCAGGGTGGGCGCGAAGAGATGCCCTTCGAGATGATGCACGCCGATGAGGCGCCGTCCCCCGGCGGCCGCCAGCGCCTTCCCGTAGCAGACGCCCACCAGCAATGCCCCCACCAGGCCCGGCCCCGCGGTCACGGCCACGGCGTCCACCGCGGAGAGCGGCAGGCCCGCTTCCTCCAGCGCCCGGCGGATGACCGGCTCGAGGGTTTTGAGGTGCGCCCGGCTGGCCAGCTCGGGGACCACGCCGCCAAAGACCCGATGCACGTCCTGCGAAAGAATCACCAGGCTGGCGAGCTCGGGCCGGCCGCGCTCGTTCACCAGCACGGCGGCCGAGGTCTCGTCGCACGACGTCTCGATTCCTAAGACGACGTCAGCCATCGCCGCGGCGCTGGAGCTGGACGGTGTCGGGGATCGCGGTGGCGTCGATCCCCGGCGGCGTCACCACCATGAGCCGAACGGTTTCGCGACGGGCGGCACCCGATGGCACCGCCAACACCGCGACGCTGTCCTTCCCGAGCTGGGCCACGCGCATGGCGGGTCCGCGAACCGTGACGATCACCGCAGGGGGATCCGCTACCCAGGAGCCCCGGTCGGCGCGCACCGTCACGGCGACCTCGAGCAGGGCGCGCTCCGAAACGGCCTCCACCTCCGCGGAGACTTCCACCTCACGCTGGGAGACCTGAGCCACGCCGAGGCTCCCGGTGTCGATGGGAACCCGGCGGCGGACCGGTCCGCGTACCGCCGTGATCTCGAGCGGCACCGTGGTCGCCGCCTCGATGCCACTCACCACCGCGTCGGGCCCACGCACCAGCACGCTCGACGGGCTGAATGCGACGCCCCCAACCACCGCGAACCCCGTGTCCGGCTTGATCGTGACGCGACTCACCACCGGCACCAGCCGGCGCGAGACGGCATCCAGCTCCACTTCGATCCGCCGCGGCTGCACATCCTGGGCCTTGACGGCGGCGTCTTCCGCCAGCTTCAGGTCGTTGGGAAACAGCTCCAACACGTAGCTGGAGCCCGCGAGCGTGTCGGGAATCACGGCCGTGATGACGGGTGGGGTGGCGTACAGCTTGATCAGCTCGCGAGCGGATCCGGCGTAGAGGGCCTTGACCGGCGGGAGCGGCCGGGTGAGCGCGCGCCCCTCCGGCGGTTCGACGATCAGGGTGACCGGTACCAGTTGGGTGGTAGGCTCCTCCGCCGCCACGGCGGCCCACAACACGGCGGCCAGCGCGAGAGACGTGAGCTTGATGGGCCAGTTGGTGACGAGCGCGGCGCGGAGACCGGACCTCATCCGCCGCCCTTGGCGCCGTCCCGCTCCGCCAGAAGGCGGCGGAACAGGGCTTTCTGGGCCGGATGATCCCACTCGGTCGCGCCGATGACCTTCTTGACGATCACGCCGTGGCGGTCGATCACGAAGCTTTCCGGGACTCCCGTCGTCTGGTAGATGCGCTGGATGTCGCCCGTCCGGTTCCAGAGCACCTGAAACGTCAGCCTGCGCTCGACCACCCAGCGCCGCACGTCGTCGGCGTCACCCTCGTCGATGCTCACCGCCACGACCTTGAGTCCCGCGGCCCCCAGCTCCTGGTGCAGCCGCTCCATGGAGGGCATCTCCTGCTCGCAGGGCCCGCACCAGGTGGCCCAGATATTGAGCAGCACCACGTGGCCCGCGAACTCCCCGAGCCCGACGCTGTCCCCCGTGGCCAGGTCCGTCACCCGGAAGGCCGGCGCCCGGCTGCCGATGCTCACGGGGGCGAGATCTCCGGAAAGCGCCAGCCCGGCGCCCAACACACCGCCTACGGCAAGCAGCACGCCTCCGACCGCCACCCACTGCCCTCGATTGGTCATGATGCCTCAGGCCTCCGGATAGCAGGCCCGCTTGAGTTCACGCACCGCACGGCCGGGATCGTCGGTGTAGAAGATGGCTGAGCCCGCCACCAGCGTGTCCGCGCCGGCCGCCCGGGCGGCGCCGATGGTGTCACGGGTGATCCCGCCGTCCACTTCCAGGGCGGCCTGGCTCCCGTGCGCGTCCAGGAGCTGCCGCGCCCGGCGGATCTTGTCGGTGGCCGCCGGCAGATACGCCTGGCCGCCGAACCCGGGGTTCACGCTCATGATCAGCAGGAGATCCAGGTCGTCCAGCACGTCTTCGACCAACGATAGCGGCGATGCCGGATTGAGCGCGAGCCCGGCCTGCATGCCCCGTTCCCGCACGGTCGCGAGCTGGCGCTGCACGTGCACCGTGGCCTCCGGGTGGAACGTGAAGACCGCGGCGCCGGCCTCCGCGAACGGGTCGACGTAGCGCTCGGGCTCCACCACCATCAGGTGCACGTCCAGGGGCAACTTGGTGATGCGGTGCAGGGCCTCGACCAGGCCCGCGCCAAATGTCAGGTTGGGCACGAAGCGCCCGTCCATCACGTCCACGTGAATCCAGTCAGCGCCAGCCTCTTCCACCGCTGCCACTTGCTCGGCCAGCCGGACCAGGTCCGCGCTGAGGACGCTGGGCGCGATGCGCACGCGACGCGTCACGGCATCCCCCGCCGCGCCAGGATCACATCCACCGCGGCGCCGGGGGCGCTCAACGTCCCGGGCGCAGGCGTCTGCTGAATGATCGTGCCCGCTCGCTCGCCCGACGTCCGCCGGAAGTAGGTACCCAGGATCAAACCGGCCTGTTCCAAGATGGTGCGCGCCTCCTCGAGCGTGAGCCCGTTCAGATCCGGCACCGTAATCGTGGGTGCGCCGATGCTCACCACCAGCGTCACCCGGCCGCCCGGCGCCAGCGTGGCGCCCGCGGGCGGGCGCGTGTTGACGATCACGCCCTTCGGCGCCGCCGTCTGCGCCGCGTCCACCGTCACGCGGAGACCGGCAGCCTCCATCAGCGTCCTGCCCGTCGCCTCTTCGTAGCCGACGACGTCCGGCACCGGGATCTGCGGCGGCCCCTGACTCACCGAAAGTTGCACGCCACTCCCTTGCGGGACCACCACCCCGGCCGGCGGATCCTGCCACACCACGGTCCCCGCCGGCCCGGTCGCGTGCCGAACGTCTTCGGACCGCTCGGGGCTGAGCCCGGCATTGGTGATGGCCTGGCGGGCGTCATCCAGGGTCATACCGATCACCCGCGGCACGCTCTTCGACGACGCGAACATCGGCGCAGGGAACAACACGAAGGCCGCAATGGCGTATCCAATGACCAGCGCGGCCAGAAAAGTGCCGGCGTAGAGCTTACTGCCCCGGCGCTGCGCCGTGCGCCGGACCGCCGCCCACCCGGCACCCCAGTTGATCCCGGGAGGAAGATGCCGCCGCACCCGCATCATCTCATCCTCAGCACGGCGATGAAGCCGCCGTCGCTTCCGGTATCGGGTGGCCAGACGGTGAGATCGTCCCGATCCCGAACCAATGCGGGGTGACGGCTCAGGAACGCCTCCACTTGGGCTTCGTTTTCCTCCGGTTCCAGCGAGCAGGTACTGTACACCAGCCATCCGCCGGCTCGAACCACCGCCGTCACGGCATCGAGCAAGGTTGCCTGCTGGCGGCGTGCCACCTCCAGCCGGCGGGGCGACACCCGCCAGCGGGCGTCGGGGTGCCGGCTCATGGTGCCGGTGCCGGTGCAGGGCGCGTCGAGCCACACCGCGTCCACCGAGCCCGCGGGGAGTGGCGGCTGGCGCGCGTCGGCCGCGAAGACCGATACCGCCGGC
>Ga0209002_10000685_pt1 | contig 27389 bp, 21 predicted proteins | sample Rifsed16ft2_FD_184010 | JGI IMG/M metagenome (GOLD analysis project Ga0209002, IMG submission 184010) | Soil microbial communities from Rifle, Colorado, USA - sediment 16ft 2 (version 2) | ecosystem: Environmental > Terrestrial > Deep subsurface > Rock core/Sediment | place: Rifle, Colorado... | reverse complement strand
TGGCGGGCGAGCCGTACCGTCTTCGCATGCCGCAGGTCGTCCGCGTCGACCTCGTCGGAACGCTCCCGGCGTGGTGCTCCGCGAAGGATGTGATCCTTGAGATGCTCCGGCGGTTCGGGGAGAAGTGGGGGAAGGAAAAGGTCGTGGAGTACGGCGGACCGGGGATTCAGCAGTTCACGGTCCCGGAGCGTGGGACGATCGCGAATATGGGCGCGGAGCTGGGCGCGACGGGCTCCCTCTTCCCCAGCGACGCGCTCACGGAGCGGTTCCTCCGCGGGCAGCAGCGCTCGAAGGACTTCCACAAGTTGGAGGCAGACGCCCGGGCGGAGTACGACGAACGCATCGAGGTGGACCTGTCGGCGCTGGAGCCGTTGATCGCGTGCCCTTCAACCCCCGGCAACGTCAAGCCCGTGTCCGAGGTCGCGGGCGTGGAGACCACGCAGGTCGCGATCGGGAGCAGTGTCAACTCGTCGTTCCGGGACCTGTCGATGGTGGCGGAGATCCTCGATGGGAAGCGCGTGCACCCGAGGATCTCGATGGCGGTGTCGCCCGGCTCCCGCCAAGTGAAGGTGGCGTGCCTCATTCATGGAGTGATGACGAAGTTCATCCGCGCGGGCGTCCGCGAGCTCGAGGTCGCGTGCGGCCCGTGCATCGGAATGGGGTTCGCGCCGCCGACGAAGGGGGCGTCCGTGCGCACGTTCAACCGGAACTTCCCCGGGAGGAGCGGGACCGCGGACGACCGCGTGTACCTGTGCAGCCCGGAGACCGCCGCCGCGACCGCGCTCGGGGGCGTGATCACGGACCCCCGGGACCTTGGGAAGCCGCCGAAGGTCGCGGAGCTCACGAAGTACCCGGTCGACGACTCCGGGTACGTCCTCCCGCCGAAGGACCGTTCGAAGGTCGACGTGTATCGGGGTCCGAACATCCGGCCGGTGCCGATGCCGGACGGGGGCGTTGCGGACCGGATCGAGGGCGAGATCCTCATCAAGGTGGGGGACGGCATCTCGACGGACCACATCCTCCCGGGCGGTGCGGACGTCCTTCCCCTGCGGAGCAACATCCCCGCGATCGCGGAGCACACGTTCGAGCACGTGGACCCGAAGTTCCCGGAGCGGGCGAAGGCGAAGGGGGGCGGCATCATCGTCGGCGGCGACAACTACGGTCAGGGGAGCTCGCGCGAGCACGCCGCCGCGGCGCCCATGTTCCTCGGCGTGCGGCTCGTCCTCGCGAAAACGTTCGCACGGATGCACCGTGACAACCTCGTGAACTTCGGGCTCCCGCCACTCGTCTTCCAGCCCCCGAACGCGTACGACACGGTGGAGCAGGGGGACCGGATCCGCGTCACCGGGCTCTTGGCCGGTCTCCGGCAGGGAAAGCCCGTGGCCGCGCGCAACCTGACGAGAGGGTCCGGATTCCGCCTGACGTACGACCTGTCGAGCCGCCAGCGGGAGATCCTGCTCGAGGGGGGCGGGATCCGGTATCTTAGGAAGCGCCGCGGCGGCTGATGGAGCGCGGCTACGCGGGCAGTTCCCTCCCGCTCGCCTTCTCCCAGGATGCTCCCGGCGGCGACACGAGGGAGCGGAACGACGTCTCCCACCAGACGATGTACTTCCGGCCCCCCTCCGACCGTCGGGTCAGCGCTTCGCGCGCGAGGAGGGCTGCGACGAACGCCCACCGTCCCCAGTCCGCCCTTGCCGCCACAGGGACCCGAACGTATCCCGGCGGGACCAGGAACCGATCACCAGCGCGGGCCATTGCGTAGAGGTCGCAGGACCGCTCGCCCCCCGGCACGAGGCCCAGGGGCAGTTGCAGGAGGTGCGTGAGCTCGTGTGGGATCGTATACGTGAGCGTTGGATTCGTCGGCCGGGCGGGACGGATTCGGATCCGCGGTGGACTCCGGTCTTGCTCCGCGAGCCCGAGGAGCCACGAGGAGGAGGGAAGGAGGTCGAGCTCGAAGTCCGTGTCCTCGAGTTCCGGGAACCGCGGCAGGAAGGAGAGGACGAGGTCCGCGACGGGCGCCGCGTGGCGATGCGCGGTGAACCGGGACGTCAGACGCATCGCGTCGAAGGGGGAATCCCGGGCACCCTCTTATACCGTTCGTGGCGCGGGGTCACGCCCTTATAGTTCTTCGAGTGATGGCCGGTCAACATGCGATACGCGGAGAACATCCTCGAGACGATCGGGAACACTCCGCTCGTCCGGCTCCGACATGTCACCGAGGGGTACAAGCCCCTCGTGCTTGCAAAGTGCGAATTCTCGAACCCTGGCGGGTCCGTCAAGGACCGCATCGGAATCGCGATGATCGACGATGCGGAAAGGAAGGGCCTCCTGAAGCCGGGCGGCACGATCGTCGAACCGACGAGCGGGAACACGGGCATGGGCCTCGCCATCGTGGCGGCGTTGAAGGGCTACCGGTGCGTGTTCACGATCCCAGACAAGCAGAGCCGGGAGAAGGTGAACCTCCTGAAGGCGTTCGGAGCGCGCGTCGTCGTCTGCCCCACCGCCGTGCCGCCGGAGCATCCGGAGTCGTACTACAAGGTCGCGGAGCGGATCCACCGGGAGACGCCCAACTCCTTCCTCCCGAACCAGTACGCGAACCCGATGAACCCCGAGGCGCACTACCGGACGACGGGGCCGGAGATCTGGGAGCAGACGGACGGGAAGGTCACGCATTTTGTGTGCGGGATGGGGACGGGCGGCACGATCAGCGGCGCGGGGAAGTACCTGAAGGAGCGGAATCGGAAGGTCAAGGTGATCGGCGTCGACCCGCTCGGGTCCGTCCTCAAGGACTACTTCTACACGAAACGGCTGACCGCGCCCCACACGTACAAGATCGAGGGCATCGGCGAGGACTTCATCCCGGAGACGACGTGGTTCGAGCACATCGACGACGTTGTGAAGGTCGGCGACAAAGAGTCGTACCTGATGACCCGCCGCCTCGCGCGGGAGGAGGCGATTCTGGTGGGCTCCAGCGGCGGGGCGGCCGTGGTCGGCGCGCTAAAGGTCGCGGAGGCCCTGAACAAGAAGGACGTCCTCGTCGTCCTGCTCCCCGACACCGGGCTGCGATACCTGAGCAAGGCGCACAACGAGGAGTGGATGAAGGAGAGCGGGTTCCTCGAGGAACCGTCGGCGCCCTTGGCGGCGATCCTCGCGCGCAAGGAAAGGCTTCGCGAGGTGGTCACCGTGGCGGCGTCCGCGACGGTCCGCGAGGCGGTCGATCTGATGCGGGAGCATGGGATCTCGCAACTCCCCGTCGTGGACCGGGCCAGGATTGTCGGGAGCGTCCGCGATGAGCGGCTCATCGATGCCCTGCTCCGGAGCAAGAAGGCGGCGGGGGAGAAGGTTCGGGCGCTCATGGAGAAGCCGTTCCCCATCGTGGAGGCCAACACTTCGCTCGAGAAGATATACGGTATGCTCATCCGAGACGCGCCCGCCGTCCTCGTCGGATCACAAACGAAACTCGAGGGGATTATCACGCGGATCGATGTCGTAGAGCATCTCGCGGAGCGTGCGTAACCGGGCGCGCATCGGAACGCCGGTCGCCTGAGGAAACATCTTTAGCCGAACCCGCTCTTCGACGCAACCATGCGCTTTTCCACAAGGGCGATTCACGTCGGGAGCGAGCCGGACGCGACGGGCGCGGTAAATCCGCCCGTGTATCTCACGTCGACGTTCTCTCAGCGGGCGCAGTCCGAGTTTGTCTACGGGCGCACTGCCAACCCGACGCGTCGCGCGCTCGAGCGGAACTTGGCGGCGTTGGAGGACGCGAAGCACGGCCTCTCGTTCTCGTCAGGGATGGGCGCGGTCACGACGATTCTCACCTTATTGAAGAAGGGGGACCACGTCGTTCTGAGCGACGACACGTACGGCGGCGTGTACCGGATCTTCACGCAGATCTGGTCGAACTACGGCGTGGAGTGCGACTTCGTGGACGCGGCGAACGCCGCCAACGTCGAGGACGCGGTGAAGGAGAACACGCGGATGATTTGGATGGAGTCGCCGACGAACCCGCTCATGAAGGTCGTGGACCTGGGCGCGACCGCCAAGATCGCAAGGGCGGCGGGAGCAATTTCCGTCATGGACAACACGTTCGCGTCCCCGTATCTGCAAAGTCCGCTCGCGCTCGGGTACGATCTCGTCCTCCATTCGACGACGAAGTACCTGGGCGGCCATGCGGACGTCCTCGGCGGTGCGGTCCTCACATCTAACAGGGAGCTGTTCGAGAAGCTGAAGTTCGCCCAGAACGCGCTGGGCGCGACGCCAAGCCCGTTCGACTGTTTCCTCATCCTGCGGGGGACGAAGACGTTGGCGGTACGAATGGAGCGGCACTGCGACAACGCAGAGGCGCTCGCGGAGTGGCTGGGGGGACACAGGTCGGTCTCGCGCGTGCTATATCCGGGCCTGAAGGATCACCCGAATCACCGTATCGCCGCCAAGCAGATGCGCAGGTTTGGCGGCATGATGAGCTTCGTCCTCCGGAGTTCCGCCAAGGCGAAATCCATCCTCAAGAGGCTCGAGGTCGTGACCCTGGCGGAAAGCCTCGGAGGCGTTGAATCCCTGATTGAGCACCCCGCCTCGATGACCCATGGCTCCATTCCGAAACCGGAGCGGGAGAAGAGGGGGATCTCCGATGGCCTTCTGCGATTCTCCGTCGGGATTGAGGATGTTGAGGACCTTCGGGAGGATTTGGACCGAGCACTGCGGGCCTGAGCGCTCGTGATGTGATATCGTCGCCTGTCCCGTGTCCATAAGGTGTGTTCCTCTGTTGCCTCCTCCCGAGGGGTTAATACCGCACCGCCCGTACGTGCCGGCCGATGCCCCTCCGGGTCTACAACACCATCACACGCCAGAAGGAGGATTTCGTCCCCCTCCGTGGTCGCCGCGTGACCATGTTCGTCTGCGGACTCACGCCCTACGACCACTCCCACCTCGGCCACGCGAAGACGTACGTTGCGTTCGACGTCGTCGCCCGCTACCTCCGGCACAAGGGGTACTCCGTGTTCTACGTGCAGAACGTCACAGACATCGACGACCACATCGTCGACGCGATGAAGGAGCGAAGCCTCCCGTGGCAGGACGTGATCCGCCCCTACTGGGAGGAATACGTACGCGCAATGGAGCAGCTGAACGTCACTTCAGTAAACCTGTTCGCGAGGGCGACAGACTACGCTCCGGAAATCGTCGAACAGGTGCAGGGCCTTATCGCGAAGGGCCACGCCTACGCCGTCGGCGGCGACGTCTACTATGCCGTCGACTCGTTCGACGGATGGGGTAAGCTAAGCGGGCAGAAGACGGAGGAGCTCTTGCCGGGCGCGCGGGTGGAGGTCGATGCAAGGAAGCGGAACCCTGCGGACTTCGCCCTGTGGAAATCCCAGAAGCCCGGAGAACCCGCGTGGGACTCTCCCTGGGGCAAAGGCCGCCCGGGCTGGCACATCGAGGACACCGCGATCACAATCTCCCACTTCGGCTCCCGGTACGACATCCACGGCGGCGCCACGGAGCTCATGTTCCCGCACCACGAGGCGGAGATCGCGCAGGCGGAGGCGTTCACGGGGGAGCGTCCGTTCGTGAAGTACTGGATGCACACGGGCCTGTTGAACGTGAAGGGCGAGAAGATGTCGAAGTCCCTCGGGAACTTCTGGTCCATGAGGGATGCGCTCGCCCAGTACGACGGGGAGGTGCTGCGGTTCTTCCTTGTATACGCGCACTACCGGAGCCCGATCGACTACTCCCGGGAGGCGCTTGAGGAGGCGAAGGCCGCCTACGGACGCCTGACCGAGACGATTCGGAACCTCGAGGCGCAGATGCGATCCGCGCCTACTGAGGGGACCGGGGACGGGCCGCTTCGCACCGCCGCTAATGTCGCTCTGGAGGCCTTTGAGGCCGCCATGGACGACGACTTCAACACGCGGGAGGCCCTCGCCGCCGTGTTCGACTTCGCCAACGCGGTGAACCGCGCGCTGGGCCATGCCGGTAAGGGGGCGCTCGCGGAGGGCGCGGCGGCGTTCGAGACGTTCGGGCAGATCATCGGCCTCTGGCGTCAGCGGCAGGCCGGGCCGGAGGGCCTCGCGGAGTCCCTCGTTGGCGCGCTCGTGGAGCTCCGCGAGGACGCCCGGAGCCGCAAGGACTTCGCGCTTTCCGACCGCATCCGAGACCTCCTGGCGGTGCGCGGAATCCTCCTCGAGGACACGAAAACCGGGGTCCGCTGGAAGGTCCCCTGAGGGCTCTTCTGGCGGTCTTGCTCTCAGCTTCGGCAGCCGGGGGGTCTGGCCATTTTACTATTTAAAGGGGGTATTTAAGCAAAGACCCGCCTCGGACGCCCCGCTCTCTCCATAGAAATGAGGGTCGAAAGGCTTATACTCCTCGGACCCATATAGAAATCGGCCCCGAAACGGGGTCTGAACGCGTCGATTTCGAGAGTAATCTCCGAATCCGAAATGGTGTCCGAAGCATGTCAACCGAGGGGTCCGAATCCGTCGCGTACGACGCGGAATCGATCCAGGTCCTGGAGGGCCTGCAGGCGGTCCGGCGGCGCCCCGCGATGTACATCGGGAGCGTGGACACGCGGGGCTTGCACCACCTCGTGCACGAGGTCGTCGACAACTCGATCGACGAGGCGATGGTCGGCTTCTGCAAGAACATCCACGTATCGATCAACACGGACGGGTCCGTGACCGTCGTCGACGACGGCCGGGGCATCCCCGTCGACGTGCATCCGAAGTACGGCGTGCCGGCGGCAGAGATCGTGATGTCGAAGATGCACGCGGGCGGCAAGTTCGAGCACAAGCTCTACCGCGTCTCCGGGGGACTCCATGGCGTTGGCCTGAGCGTCGTGAACGCGCTCAGCGAGTGGCTGGAGGCCCGCATCCGTCGCGAGGGGAAGGAGTGGCGGATCCGGTTCGCCCGAGGGGACAAAGCCGAGGACCTGAAGCCGGTCGCGGCGGCGGAGGGCACGGGCACGACGATCACGTTCAAACCGGACCCGAAGGTCTTCGAGACGACGGAGTTCGATTACGACCTCCTCGCGACCCGGCTCCGCGAGTTGGCGTTCCTGAACAAGGGGCTCCGGATCACGATCGCGGACGCCCGGAACGGGAAGGAGGATTCCTTCGAGTATGGCGGGGGGATCGTCGAATACGTCCAATGGATTAACCGCGCGAAGACGCCGCTGCACGAAGCGCCAATCTACCTGTCCAAGGAGAGCGACGGGACGTTCATCGAAGCCGCGCTGCAATGGCACGATGGGTACGCGGAGTCCGTGTTCACGTTCGTGAACAACATTCACACCGTGGAGGGCGGCACCCACCTGATCGGGTTCAAGTCCGCGCTCGCCCGCGCGATGAACGCGTACGCGAAGCAGAACAAGTGGCTGAAGAACGGGGAGAGCCTGGAGGGCGAGGACGTGCGCGAGGGGCTCACGGCGATTCTCTCCGTGCGCCTCCCGGAGCCGCAGTTTGAGGGCCAGACGAAGATGAAGCTCGGGAACTCCGAGGTCAAGGGCATCGTGGACTCCGCGGTGTACGAGAAGCTCGGAGAGTTTCTGCTCGAGAACCCGAAGGTCGCCGAGACGGCGATGCAGAAGGCGGTCTTGGCAGCGCAGGCACGAGAGGCGGCGCGGAAGGCGCGCGAGCTCACGCGGCGGAAAGGGCTGCTCGAGGGGTTCAACCTTCCGGGAAAGCTTGCGGATTGCCAGGAGCGGGATCCGGCGAAGTCGGAGCTGTACATCGTGGAGGGTCCGTCCGCCGGCGGATCGGCGAAGCAAGGCCGCCAACGGGAGTTCCAAGCAATCCTCCCGTTGCGCGGGAAGATCCTGAACGTGGAGAAGGCGCGGCTAGACCAGATGCTCGGCAACGAAGAAATCCGCAATCTCATCACCGCCATCGGGGCCGGCGTCGGCGAAGAATTCAGCGCCGCGAAGGTGCGGTACCACAAGATTATCACGATGGCCGATGCGGACGTGGACGGTCAGCACATCACCACGCTTCTCCTCACGCTCTTCTTCCGGTACATGCGCCCACTGCTCGACGCGGGCTACGTGTACATCGCGCAGCCGCCGCTTTACAAGATCAGGAAGGGCAAGGACGTCCACTACGCGTACACGGAACGTCAGCGGGAGGACCTTGCGAAACAGCTCGGGGACAAGGGCGTTGGCTACCAGCGGTACAAGGGCCTCGGGGAGATGAACGCCGAGGAATTATGGGAGACCACGATGGATCCCGCGCGGCGAATTCTGAAGAAAGTGACGATTGCGGACGCAGCCGCCGCGGACGCGCTGTTCTCCGTCCTGATGGGGGAGGCCGTCGCCCCTCGCCGCCAATATATCGAAGAGCACGCAAAGGAAGTGCTCAACCTGGACATCTGAGGTGACGATGCCGGACGAAGCACAGGAGCAGACCCCGCGCGTCCGCCTGCAGTCGATTGAGCAGGAGATGCAGCGGTCCTACATCGACTACGCGATGTCCGTCATCGTTGGCCGGGCCCTCCCGGATGCGCGGGATGGGCTGAAGCCCGTGCAGAGACGGATTCTATACTCGATGAGCGAGCTGGGGATGGGTTCGGGCTCTCAGTACAAGAAGGCGGCTCGCGTGGTCGGCGATTGCCTTGGCCGTTTCCACCCGCACGGCGACATGGCGGTGTACGATGCCCTCGCGCGGATGGTCCAAGCTTTCTCTCTCCGATACCCGTTGATCGACGGCCAGGGGAACTGGGGTTCCACGGAGGACGAACCCGCCGCGATGCGGTACACGGAATGCCGCCTCGCGAAGGCGGCGGAGGAGATGCTGCAGGACCTCGAGAAGGACACCGTCGACTGGATGGACAACTTCGACGGCACGCTCAAGGAACCCACCGTCCTTCCCGCCAAGTTCCCGAACCTGCTCGTCAACGGGTCGAGCGGCATCGCCGTGGGGATGGCGACGAACATCCCGCCCCATAACTTGGGCGAGGTGGTCGACGCCCTCGTCGTTCTGATCGACAATCCTGCGGCGCAACTCCCGGAGCTGTACAACCCGGAGACGGGGCCAATCCGCGGGCCAGACTTCCCTACTGGTGGGATCCTCTACGGCGTGGCGGGGGTCGCGGAGGCGTACGCGTCCGGCCGCGGCCTGATCAGCATTCGCGCGAAAGCGGAATTCGAGGAGGGCCGGGGCGACAAGGCGCGCATCGTGATCACGGAGATCCCGTACATGGTGAACAAGGGCGCCCTCGTCGAGGCCATCGCCTTCCTCGTGAAACAGAAGCGAATCGAGGGCGTCACGGACCTGCGCGACGAGTCCGATCAGGACGGGATGCGGATCGTCCTCGAGCTGAGGCGGGACGCGGTCGAGGACGTCGTCCTCAACCAGCTGTACCACCACACGCAGATGGACTCCACGTTCGGGATCATCAACCTCGCCCTCGTCGACGGCGCTCCCAGGGTGCTCGGTCTGAGGGATTCCCTCCAGTTACACATCGACTACCGAGTCGAGGTCGTGCGCCGCCGCACGGCATTCGACCTCAGCAAGGCCCGCCAGCGGCTCCACATCGCAGAGGGTCTCCTCACCGCCATCGACCATCTCGACGAGGTCATCCGAATCATCCGGCGCGCGAGCGACGGCGTGGACGCGCAGAACCAGCTGATGACGCGGTACCTGCTGAGCGAGGACCAGACGAAAGCAATCTTGGACATGTCCCTGCGCAAGCTCACCGGCCTGGAGACGAAAACGCTCCGAGACGAGCAGAAGGCGCTCGAGGGGACGATCCAGGACCTGGAGGGCATCCTCGCTTCGAAGGAGCGCATCCTCGAAATCATCAAGGGAGAGCTGCGCGAGCTGAAGGAGAAGCACGGGGACGAGCGGCGTACGCAGGTCGTCGTCGGGGCGGAGGAGATGGAGATCGAGGACCTCATCCCGGAGGAGGACAACGTCGTCACGATCACGAACACGGGGTACATCAAGCGCTTGGCGGTGTCCGAGTACAAGATGCAGCGGCGCGGCGGCAAGGGCGTGACAGGGATGGCGACGAAGGAGGAGGATTTCGTCGTGAACCTGTTCGTGGCCTCGACGCACGACTACATCATGTTCTTCACGTCCCACGGGAAGGTGTTCAAGCTGAAGGCGTTCAAGGTCCCGTCCGTCGGGCGGTACGCGAAGGGGAAGCCCGTCGTGAACCTCCTCCCGCGGCTGGAGGCGGGTGAGAAGGTCGAGGCGATGATCCCGATCCGCGAGTTCCGGCAGGAGCGCTCGCTCGTGTTCGTGACGAAGAAGGGGCGGGTCAAGCGGACAAGCCTCGCGGAGTTCCAGCACATCCTCACGAGCGGGATCCGTGCGATCCGGCTGAACGCAGGCGACGAACTCATCGACGTGCAGGTCGCCGACGGGGACGAGGAGGTCGTGCTCGCGTCCTCCGGCGGCTATGCGAACCGATTCCCGCTCTCCCAGGTCCGGCCGATGGGCCGCGCGGCGGCGGGCGTTGCGGGAATGCGCGTGCGGTCCGGCGACGAGGTTGTCTCCATGTCTCTGTCGAAGGACCCGAAGGCGGAGATGCTGACAGCGCTCAGCGGCGGGTATGGCAAAAGGACCGTGCTATCCCAGTACCGGAAGACCCGGCGCGGGTCCCAGGGCGTCCGCACCACGAGCCCGAAGTACACGAAGGGCCGCGTGGTCTCCGTCCAGATCGTCGAGCCCGAGGAGCACCTGCTGATCACCACGAAACAGGGCGTCGTCATCCGCTGCCCCGTGAGCGACATCGGGGTGAAGGGTCGGGCGGCCCGCGGCGTGCGCCTCCAACGGCTCGGCGTCGGCGACGAAGTCGTGGCGGTGGCGCGAGTCCTCGAGGAACAGGAGCAGGACCAGGCGCTCGCGGCCGCGAAGCCGCCCCCTTCATAGGCGGACGTCCACGCCGAGCCCGGGCTTCCCGGACGGCCGCAGGTATCCGTCGTCGAAGGCCAGGCCGCGCGCGGGATCGCTCGCGAGGTTGAAGTGGGAGTCGAGATCCGCGAACCGGACGTTCCGCTGCGCGAGCGCGAAGTGCAGCCCGGCCGCAATCGTGAGCGCGGACTCGGCGTTGCAGCCGACCATCGTCGGCATCCCCGCGGACTCGCAGATCGCGTTCGCCTCGAGGGCGCGCGCGATGCCCCCGGTCTTCATGAGCTTCAGGTTCACGAGCCGGGCGCTCTTCCCCCACCCGACCTTGGCGGCGTCCTGGGGCGTGAGCACGGATTCGTCGGCCATGACCGGGATCGGGGACGCCTCCGTCAGCCCCTGCATCCCCTTGAGGTCGTCGGCCGGGAGCGGTTGCTCGAAGAACTCGACGACGTGCGGGTACGCCTGCTTGGAGAACTGGAGCGCGCGGCGGTACGTGTACGACTGGTTCGCGTCCGTGCGGAGGAGGATATGATTACCGAGCGTCTCGCGGATCAGGGAGACGCGCCTCAGGTCGTCGTCCGGGTCGCCGTCCAGCTTGATCTTGATCGCGCGGAACCGCTGCGCGACGAATTCCTGCGCCTTCTTGGCCGCGTCTTCCGGTGGCATGAGGCCGACCGTGCGGTCCGTCATCATCATCTCCCGTTCGGCGCCGAGGAGCTGGCACAGGGGGAGGCCGCCGGCCTTCCCGATCGCGTCGAACGCGGCGATGTCGATCGCGGCCTTCGCCGCCGGGTTCCCGGGCAGGATCCGGTCCATCCGGTCCGCCACGTCGCGGCCCCGCTTCAGGGGAAGCCCCAGGAGGCCCTCCCGCAGGGCCTTCAGCGCGGCGACCACCGATTGCAGCGTTTCCCCCGTGAGCTCGCTCGGGCTGGCGGCACCCCATCCCTCGGTGCCCTCGGCATCGAGCCGGACGAAGACCACGCGAGCGACGTCCGAGGAATGCGTCGCCGTCGCGAATCGCTCCCGACGGGGCAGCGCCCTGCCGTACCACTCGATGCGGGCGATCTTCATCGGCGGCGCCGGGATGCTCGGTCGGCTCTTAAGGGGCCCGACGGAGGCCTGCCCCGATTCCGTCGAAACCACCGGCAGAACGACGTGAAGGTGCACACCTCGCACCGGGGGAAGCTCGTCCGGCACACCTCCTTGCCGAACCGGACGAATCGCTCGTTGAGTTCGAGCCACAGGTCTCGGGGTACGACGCGGACGAGGTGCTCCTCGACCTCTTCCTCGCTCGCCCCCTCCGGCGCGAGGCCGAGGCGGCGGGAGATCACCGCCACGTGGACGTCCACGGGGATCGCGGGCTTCCCGAACCCGTACACGAGGACGCAGTTCGCGGTCTTGGGCCCGACCTGCGGCAGCGAGACGAGGTCGTCGTACGCATGGGGCACCTTACCGCCGAAATCCCTCAGGAGGATCCGCGAGACCTCCCGGAGCTTCGCCGCCTTCCGGCGGTAGAAGCCGACGGGCCGGATGCGACTCACGAGATCCGCGAGCGGGGCGTTCGCGATCGCCTTGGGGGTGCGGTACTTCGCAAAGAGGCGGGCGGAGGCCTCCTCCGTCTTCTCGTCCCGCGTGCGCTGCGACAGGATCGTGGAGATCAGGACCCGAAAGGGGTCCTCGGTCTCCGCGGTCACGCGGGCGAGGGCGGTGCCCGGGTTCCGACGGAACGACGCGCCGTACCGACGCTCCAGGTCCGCAAACACACGACGGACCGTCTCCTCCGTCCTCATTCCCATCCGCCGAGCATATCGAGCGTCTCGCCGACCGTGTAGACGGACCCCGCGACGACGAGGACGTCTCCCGTCGCGGCGGAGTCGATCGCCCCTGTCACCGCTTGCCGCACGTCGGGCACGATCGTGACGGGCGCGTACGCCTCGAACGCCCGCCGGAGCTCCTCGGGATCGAACGCCCGCGGCGTCTTGGCCCGCGTCGCCACGACGTTCGCCGCCAAGGGGCCCAAGGCGGCCGCCATCCCCGCCACGTCCTTGTCGTTCAGGATTCCGACGACGAAGGTGAGTTTCTTCCCCGGGAACAGTTCCCGGAGGGATTCCGCGAGGGCCCTTGCAGCCGGAGCATTGTGGGCCGCGTCCACCAGGACCAGGGGGTCGCGCCGAGCTACCTGGAGACGCCCCGGCCATCGAGCGGCGGACAACCCCTCCTCGATCGCCCCGTCCGCGAGCGTCCATCGGTCGCCCACGGCCACCGCCGCCGCGTACGCGGTCGCGGCGTTCTCCGGCTGGAAGGATCCGATCATCGCGAGGTGCGCCGTCACCGCCCGTCCGTCCTCGATCCGGACCTCTTGCCCGTCCAAGCCGAACCCCCCGCGCGCGTACCGAACGTCGCGGCCGACGACGGTCAGCGGACAGCGGAGCTCGTCCGCCCTCGCCTGAAGGACCCCGAGCGCGGGTTGTTCCACCGTGACCGCTGGAACGCTCGGCTTCAGGATCCCCGCCTTCTCCTTCGCGATCCGCTCCACTGTCCGCCCGAGGTGTTCCGTGTGCTCTAGGCCGATCCGCGTGATCACGCAGGTCGCGGGTGTGAGGACGTTCGTCGCGTCCAGCCGGCCGCCCATCCCGACCTCGACCACGGCCAGGTCGACGCGCGTGTCCGCGAAGTGGCGGAATGCCATGGCGGTCGTCACCTCGAAGAACGTCGGTCGATTCGTATCCGACTCCTTCGCCATTGCGGCCGCATGGACCCGGATGTCCTCGTAGAGCGAGGCGACCTCCTCGTCCCGGATCAACCTCCCATCGACGCGGATCCTCTCGTTGAACTTCACGAGATGGGGGCTCGTGTACAGGCCGACCCGGTACCCGGCGGAGCGGAAGATCGAGGCGAGGAACGCGCACACGGACCCCTTCCCGTTCGTTCCCGTGACGTGGATCGAGGGAAACGCACGCTGAGGACTCCCCATGCGGCCGAGCAGGTCCCGGATGACGTCGAGGCCGAGCTTGATCCCGAAGCGCTCGAGGGCGTACAGTTCGTTGAGAAGCGCCCCGTAGTCCACGAAACCCCCGCGGGCAACCGGGGACCGGCGATAAAGGTTGCTCAGGCCGGCGGAGGCGTCTCGGTCGGTTCCTCTTTCTTCCGACGCCGCCAGAGGAACAACGCGAGGATCAGGAACGCCACGATGATGCCCGCGAGCCACACGGGGAGGTCCACGGCCGACCCGCGCGGCGGGGTCTGCGGGACTTCCTCCCAGAGCGCGACGAGCGTCTTCGGGGCATCCATCAACACGCCGACCGATGGGTCCGAACCCGTTGTGTCCCCGCTCCAGCCCAGGAACCGGTACGTGATCCCGTTGACCACGACGGTCTCCTCGATGCTCGCGGTCGCGATTTCGCCCGCCGCATGCCAACCCGCGCCGATGGGGGTCCCGAAGTCGCTCTGAATCGTGAGGCGGTATTCCCGGGTCCACGCCGCCACCACGTCGCGCGTGCGGTCCATCTCCACGTTGCCGCTCGGATCGGTCCCGGATGCGTCCCCGGTCCACTCTCGGAACACGTACCGGGTGCCGGTGGTGTCGTCGACGATGTCGGGGGAGACCGAGAACGTGGCCGGGGCGCCGGCGGGGTACCACCCTTCGCCCTGCGTGGTCCCATGCTCGCTCTGCACGGTGAGTCGGTGCTCCGTCCCCCAGACCGCGGTTACCGTCCGCGGTGCATCCATCGCGAGGCTCCCAATGGGAGCGGAACCGGAGGCGTCGCCGCTCCAGCTCCGGAATGCGAACCGCGTGCCCGACGCGTCGTCCACGACGACAGGGCTCACCGAGAACGTGGCGGGGGTTCCCTCCTCGTACCAGCCGTTGCCGGTTGGGACGCCGTATGCGCTCTGGACAGTCAGGCGGTGTTCCGTCCCCCACACGGCGGTCACGTCCCGCGGGCCATCCATGGCGACGCTTTCGCTCGCGCTTGTCCCGCTGGCGTCCCTGGTCCACTCTCGGAACACGTACCGCGTGCCGGTCGGCCCGTCTACGGTATCGGGCGCGACGGAGAACGTGGCGGTGCCGCCCGCGTCGTACCAGCAGTCCGCGGCGCTACACGCGACAACCCCGTAAGGGCTCTGGACCGCGAGGTGGAACTGGGTCCGGAAGTACGCCACGAGCGTCGCCGGACCCGTCGTGTTGACGAGGTGGGACTGCGTGCCTCCGTCCGACCAGCCCTCGAAGAGGAACCTTGTGGGGCCGACGCCCTGTGGAGAGGGCGCGTCCACCTCGTGGGGCTCGCCCTCCGTCCACCAGGTCGTAATCGGTGCGATGGACGCGATTCCATCGCGCACGATTTCCAGGTTCGGCGGGTCCGTATCGATCGTGACCTCGTGGTCCGTGGCGAAGTACGCCGTGTAGACGCCCGGGGCGTCACAGCCGAAGCCGTGCGTTTGCGCCTGCCCATCGGACCAGCTGAGGAAGCGGTAGCGTGTGGCGCCGGAGCCCTGCGGGGACGGCGCGCTCGCCGAGTGGAGCGAGCCCACAATGCACGTGAGCGCGACCGGGGCGGTCTGACGAATCCCGTCGATCTCCACCGTCAGCCCCGCGGGGGATGTGTCGAACACGTATCCCGTCGTGCGCTCCAGACGTGCGAAGTAGATGTCGTGGTCCCCGTTCCGCCCATCGGTCCAGGCCACGTAGATGTGGCCGTTCGAGTCCGATTCGAGAGCCAAGTAGTCCCCGGGCCGCCAGAAGAAGAGCGGCGTGGAGACCTCCGACACGCGCACGTTCGGACCCCAGGTCGTGCCTCCGTCCGTGGAGTTCACGTAGTACACGTCGTGGCCGCCGTTCCGGTCATCCATCCACGCGGCGTGCACGCCGCCGAAGGGATCGATAGCAAGGTCCGGCATCCACTGGCGCGCCGTGGTGGCGTCGTCGTTCAATCGAAGGGACGGGGACCAGGTCATCCCGCCGTCCTCGCTCCGTGCGAACATGATGTCGAAGTTCCCATTCGCCACCCCGCCCGGCCGCCCGTTCCGGTAGTCGTTCCACACGACGTAGATGGTGCCGTTTTGCGCAACCGCCATCGCCGGCAGGATCGGAGGATCGGCGTTCAGCGGGGACTCCGCAGTTCCCATCATGTCGTTGACGCGGACATCCGGACCCCACGTGACCCCGCCGTCGAGGGACCGGTCGAAGTACAGGTCGTCGTAGATCCACGACCACCAGGTGACGTACACCTCTTCGGCGGTCCCAATCCGTACGAATGCGCCGAGCGCGCCGTTCGCACTGTCCGGCACGCGGACCTTCGGGGTCCACGAGGACCCTCCGTCGTCGGAGCGGGAGAACACCACGTCGTACGACGTCGGGAACCCCCCATCCGAGTTCCAGACCATGTAGAGGTTCCCGGCCGCATCGTGCGCGTGAGTCTGCTTGTCCGCGAAGTAGTTGTCGCCGAGGAGTTGGGTCGCTCCCCACGACACGCCATCCGTCGTGTTCGTGACCGCGATGCCGCCCGGGGAGCTCGTGCCGTCGTACTCGATCCGGGAGAAGAAGACCCGGTCGTCCTCCGTGACCATGAGCCACGGGTCCGATTGGAGGGAATACGTGTGGAGGGGCATGAACACGTCCGGCGCCCAGGTCGCCCCCGCGTCCGTGGAGTAGGAGACGGAGACGCGCTGGCCGCCGCCGCTGTGGGTGAACGCCTCCTTCCACCCGACGAAGAGCCGACCTTGGGAGTTGATCGCCATCGTGGGCTCGACCTGCTGCTGGTACGTGGGATTCCCGGAGTTCACGCGGATGTTTGGTGTGAACGGAACGAACGCGGGGGACGGCGGCGGGGGTTCTCCCGCCAGGGAGGGCGCTGGATCGGCGGCGGCGACGAGAGGGAGCGCTGCCAATACAACGACCAGCGCGAGTGCGACGAAGCGACGGACCCCCCGTCTCACGAAGATACCCCGAGCCGGCAGCCTCGCAAGGTCTATAAACGTTGTTCCAAACGCGTGGTCAGACGGCGGGTTCGAAGTACGCGGAGGGGGTCCCATCCACGGCCACGGACACCGGCCCACCGGTCTGATAGAAGAAGAGGACGCGCCCGTCGCGGGAGAGGAACGTGAGGACCACCTCGACGAGACCCAGCCCCTCGAGGAGGTGAATTCGGTTCCACGTGTCCGCGATCGGCATTCCGTAGATGCGCGAGAGCATCTGCGGCGTCTTCGGTGTATTCGACAGCGCCTTCAGGATTCTCCAGCACCTGTCGTCGAGCTGCAGGGGTTCCAAGACCACATTCTCCGGCTATGAAGCCGTTCCCGGAGCGGCCTACGTAGCTTCCGTCCGGAATATCCGACGTGATTGCCATCCGTGAGAACACAGCGCGATCGGAACCGCCGCGCGCTCAGCCGAATGGTTTCAGCACGAGGACGAGCGCGACGACGACCACGACGACCACGACGACCGCGATCGCCGCGTACCGTCCCGTCTTCTTTTTCTTCCGTCCGCTGGAGAGACCGAGGACGCCCAGGTCGTACGACATGATTACTCGGGGCACCGACACCGGGTTGCGACTTAATGGTTTTGTTGTCTCCCCTACGACAACCGCAGGGGAGCGACCGCCTCCCGTCCCGCGCTCAGAGGGCGCAGAATCAGGAGGAACGTTGCGGTCTGGCCGCCCATCCACTCGGCTTCGATCCGCGCGGTGAGTTCCGCTCGGGACTCCAGGAGGCCGTGGAATTCCGGGCGGGGGATCTCGAGGACCTCGCGTCCGCCGCGCTCACGGAACAGATGGTCCACGGCCGTCGGCGGCGCGTGGATCGCGACGTTGAACCGGGTGGGTTCGTCGGGAGTTCGTTCCGCGTCCTCCGCAGCGAGGAACACGAGGCGGCGGTCCGACGCGTGCGCGGTCCCGCTCGTGGGACGAAGGAGCAGGTGGGATTTCGGCGTCTGCACGAACATCGCCGCCTCGACGGACACGCCGCCTCCCACGGTTTCCCCGAGTTCCGCGTGCCAGGCGCCGTCCACGTCCCACAGGCGCCTCTTCAGGGTGCCGAACGTGAGGTCGTACGTCCGTCCTTGGCCGTCGAGGAAGCCCAGCAGCATGTCACGCCTTGGCTGCGTCGAAGTTCCGCCGGTACTGCTCCGCGATTTCCGCGATCTCCTCCCGAACGTAATCCGGCTTTTCCGGGGCCTCGCAGAACTCGTCGAGCTGTGCGGCGTCCTGGGTTTCCACGAGCACCGAGGGGACCGTCTCTTCCCAGAGATAGACCTTGAGGGCGGCCTGCCCCATCGTCAGCGTCCCGTCCTTCCGGATCCACTCGAGCGCGCGGCGTTTCCCGAGCGCCCCCTGAACCCACCCGAGCGTCCGGACGGGGAAGTAGCCGCCCGACTTCACGTCCCCGGGCGCGGAGACCGTGTCGTCGAGCACCCCGTTCGCATGTGGGTTGCGCACGAGGATGCCCGTCATGGACTCCAGAGCGACCGTGAAGAACTTGCGGCCCGGGTCCTGTTCCAGGAGGTTGTACTCGGTGGAGAGCGCGGTGGCCCCGCGTTTCCGCATCGCCAGCACTCCTTCATCGTGGTGCCCCAGCCCGGGCCCAAGGGCTGCGCCGAAGTAGCGGATCCGGCCCTCGTCCCGCAGCGCGTTCAGGGTCTGCCAAAGCCCCTCGTCGTTGACGGTCTCCAGGGTCGGGTGGTGGACCTGCAACAGGTCGATGTAGTTCGTGCCGAGCCGCGTCAGGCTCTGGTCGACCGCGTATCGGACGTAGTCGCCGTCGAACCTCCGGCTCCCCCCGCCTCCCGTGGCCGACGCATCGGTGTAGAAGTCGTACCCGACCTTCGTGGCGAGCACGACCATCTCCCGGTTCCCAGCGAACGCCGTCCCGAGGAGTTCTTCCCCCTTTCCGCGGGCGTCGACGTCCGCCGTGTCGTAGAAGTTGATGCCAAGGTCATAGGCCCGGCGCAGGAGGGCGAGCGCGTCCTCGTCGGAGCCTCGCCAAGCGTCCGTGCTCAGCGGCCAGACCGCGAAGCCGATCTCGGAGACCTCGAGCTCCGTGTCGCCGAACCGCCGGTATTTCATGGCCCCCGCCGCCGAAGGCCGGCCCGGGTATAAAGGAGACGTGCGCCGACCCGACGGAGAGGGTGTGCCGTTGACCGCGTTCCGCACGTCAGATGGCGACGGTCTTCCATGCGCCACTCCTGAATCGCCTCATGATGATGACGGACCGCAGGTAGTATTCGATCGGGAGCGACACCCAGATCCCGATCAGGCCCCACTGGAACGTGAACCCGAACAAGGCCGACAACGGGAGGCGGATTGCGTAGGTCCCGAGGACGGATGCGTAGAGCGGCCACTTCGTGTCGCCCGCCCCCCGGAGGGATCCGGAAAGGGTGAAGAAGAGTCCGACCGCCGGAATCGACAGCGCGTGAATCCGGATGAACAGCACCGCCAGGTCGACCGCGGTGCCGGGTTCCGAGAACGCGAGTGCGATCCACGGTGCGAATACGAAGTTGAAGGCGGCGATGACGCCCATGATGACGATGGAGAGCTTCGTGGCCTCCCGGGCGCTCCGCTCCGCCCAGTCGGGATGTTTCGCCCCCAGGTTCTGGCCGACGAGTGCCGCGGAGGCGATGCTCAACCCAAGGCCGGGCATGAAGGCGAACGACTGGACGCGGAGGCCGACCTGGTGCGCCGCCACCGCAGCGGTGCCGAACGAGACGATGAAAACGATCCAGATCATGATGCCCACCTGGAATGCGAACTGCTCCGCGCACGCGGGCAGGCCGATCCGGAGGATCCGCTTGACCGTGGCCCGGTTTACTAGCGGCTTCTCCCGCCGGACGCCCACGCGAACGCGGTGGTCCGCGAACAGGCCGAGGAACAGCATCGCGCCGACGAAGTATGAGATGGCGGTGCCGATTGCGGCTCCCCGGACCCCGAGCGCGGGGAAGCCGAAGTTGCCGAAGATGAGGGTGTAGTTGATCCCGAAGTTGACGAGGTTCTCGATCACGCCGATCACGAGTGGCGTCCTCGAGTCCCCCGCGGCGCGGAGGGCCGCGGTCCCGATGAAGATCGTGAACAGGGCGGGCACCGAGACGAAGATGATCGCCACGTAGTCCGCAGCGAGCGGCAGGACGTCGGGCGGAGAGAACGGGGCGACAATGGCCTGCGAGAAGAACGTCCCGACGACGAGGAGGGGGATTGAGAGAATCCCGCCGACGAGGAGGCTCTGGAACAAGATGTGGTCCGCATGCTGAGGCCGCTTTTCCCCGAACGAACGCGCGACGAGGGCGACCGTTCCCGAGGTGACGCCGATCATGAGCGTGAACGTGAAGAAGACGAGGTTCCCGCCGACTCCGACGGCGGCGATCTCCGCCTCCCCGATCCGGCCGACCATGACGAGGTCGATCGTCGTCGCGAGCACCTGCAGGAAGTTCGCGATGATCACGGGCCATGCGAGGTCCCAGATCGCACGGCGGAGCTTCCGAGGGTCCGGGGACGGTTCGGCCACCGCGCGTGAATTCGAGGGCCCGCCATGAACGTTGCGCCGCGCTACGACCAGGAACGTGCGATCACTGCCAAGAGATCCACAGCAGGGTCGCGAACCCCGACAGTTCTGCGACGTTGAGCGCGAGCATCGGCATCGCCACCCCAAGGCCGTAGTTCTGGGCGGCCATGGACATGTACAGGGCGACGGCGGCGATGTTCTGGATCAGGAAGAGCACCGCGAACAGAACGAGGCCCACGGAGAACGTGCTCTTGATCGCGCGGAAATTCCGCGAATAGACGATCAGCAGGACCGCGAGTACGACGATGCTCACGACGCTGATGACCATGTTGGCGATCCAGAAGCTAATGTGCAGGCTCATCGGTACGCACCTCGCGAATCTCTTTCATCTCCTCTTGAACCTTCGCCCATATCTCCTCAAAATCCTCGAAGTGGACCTGAAGCCGGGGCGTCAGGAAGTACAGGGTGCCGTAGGTCTGGTGATGAGACGCCATGACGATGTTGTTCTCGATGAGCACGCGCAAGTGGTGGCGCACGGTCTTGTAGTCCAACTTGAGGGCGGTCGCCAAGGCGTTCGCGTTGTAGGGACGCTCGCGGATCAGGTGGATGATCTTTGCGCGGTTCAACCCCCCCCGCGTGCCTACAATCAGATGCCAAAGGCGCCTGTCCACTGGACCGCGCGCCGATTGGGCATGCCCCATATGTACGTTTCCGGCAAGCGTCAAGGGTCCGTGGGCAAACGCTCAAGAGGCCCGAGGGTGTCGAAACGACGTGAAGTCCCGGCGAGCGCTCGGCGTGTTCCTCGAGTTCCGTCTCATCCCGGTGCTCCTCTGGTCCTACACCGCCGTGACGCTCGGCACGGCCCTCGCGAGCTTCGAGCGCGGCGTGCTCGACTGGCGGTGGTACCTCCTCACGCTCGGGATCGCGACCCTCGTGCAGGGGTTCGAGACCCACGCCGTGAACGAAATCTACGACTGGCGGAGCGGGACCGACCGGGCCTCGGTGCCCCGCGTCCTCTCGGGTGGGAGCAAGGTGTTGAACCGGGGGCTCCTCTCGACTCGGGAACTGTGGGGCGTCTTCGGCGTCTCTGCCGCGCTCATCGCCGTCCTCACCGCCATCCTCGCGATCGCGCGCTCGTGGGCGATCCTCCTGTTCGTGATCCCGGGGTTCGTGTCGGGGCTGTTCTACACCCTGCCGCCCGTGCGCACCGCCTACCGGCCCTTCGCCGGGGAGCTGCTCGGCGGATTCCTGGGCGTGCATCTCTGCGTGCTCGGCGGCTACTACGTCCAGGCGCTCACGATCTCCCCCGCCGTGGTCGTGGCGGCCGTCGGGTACGCGTGCGTGTGCGTGTCGATGCTCCTGATGCATCACTACCTTGATGTGGAGGCGGACTTGGCCGCAACCCCCCCGAAGCGGACGACGATCGCGTACCTCGGGCGGGAGGCGGGGAAGGCGTATACACTCACGTACGCGGTGGGAGCCCTCTTCGCGTTCGCCGTCCTCGGTTTCTGGTCCCTTCCGGTCCTCGTGGCGGTCCCCTTCGCCGCCCTTGCGCTCGTTGCCCACCTGCGGACGCGGCCCGGCGACCCGGGGAGCGTCACGAAGAACGAGTTGGCGGTGATCCAGCTCGGGATCGCGGGAGGGCTCGCCGCCTCCGTGGCGCTCGCGCCAGCGCTCATCGGGGTCCTCGTGGTCGCGCTCGCGGGCTACGTGATTCACTTGCGGCTGGCGTGACCGACGCACCCTGCCCAGCGGCCATCGCGTTCCGCACCCGACGGACATATACCGCGCGCCGGCTATCGGTCGACGTGCGTCGCATCGGGTTCCTCGTGAATCCCGTGGCGGGCATGGGCGGACGGGTCGCCCTCAAAGGGACGGACGGGGTCGTCGGGGAAGCGATCCGGCTCGGGGCCACGCCGGTCGCCCCCGTCAAGGCGGCGGAGATGCTCAGGGCCTTGGGAACGAAACCCCAGGTCCGGCTGATCCGCTGGCTCACCGCGAGCGGCCCCATGGGCGAGGACTCCCTCCGCGCCCACGGCCTTTCGGCAGAGGTGGCGCACGCGTGCGGTGCGGAGACCACCGCCGGGGACACAATCCATGCGTGCCGGGAGTTCCTCGCGCGGGAGGTCGACCTCATCGTCTTCGTCGGGGGAGACGGAACCGCGCGGGACGTCGCCTCCGCCGTCGGGACCGCCGTGCCCATCGTGGGCGTTCCGAGCGGCGTGAAGATGCACAGCGCGGTCTTCGGCATGACGCCGTCGGCCGTGGCCGCGGTCCTCGCGGACTTCGTGGACGGCGCGACGGCCACCGTGGAGGCGGAAGTCCTCGACGTCGACGAGGAGAGGTATCGCCAGGGGGATTGGGTCGTGCGTTTGTACGCGACCGCCAAGACCCTTCACGAACCCACGCTGGTCCAGACCGGAAAGATGGTGTTCGAGGAGCTGCCGGAGGCCGACGCTCGGGACGCGATTGCGGACCACGTGCTCGAGGAGATGGAGGCGCACGGGGACACCCTCTTCCTGCTCGGCCCCGGGGGGACGATGGATCATATCAAGCGGAAGGCGGGCGTCCGCGGGTCCCTCCTTGGGATTGACGCGGTACGAGGAAGGACGCTCGTGGCGGCGAACCTCGACGAGGCGGGGCTCCTGCGCCTCCTGGACGCGCACCCCGCCGCCAAACTCGTGCTGAGCCCGATCGGGGCCCAGGGGTTCCTCCTCGGCCGCGGCAACCTAGAGGTGTCGCCCGAGGTCGTCCGCCGCATCGGGATCGCCAACATCGTGGTCGTCGCGACCCCCGGCAAGCTGCGGCACACCCCCGTGCTCCGCGTCGACTCGGGAGACGCGGACCTCGACGGGCAGTTCGCGGCGCGGGAGTACCTGTTCGTGGTGCAGGGTTACCATGAGACGCGGGTCCATCCCGTGAGCGCCTGAGGGCTTATCCCACGCCGAACGAGATCTGGACCACCCGTTGGTCCACGACGAACTCGTCCAGCCCGTGAATCGAGACGACGGCAACCCCCGGCGCCAGTCCGACGGTCACGGTCGCGCCCGCGGCCGTCATCGTGTCTTCGAACCAGTCCGCCCAGCCCTCGGCCCCGGGGGAGGCGAGCGTGATCGTGATGCCGTCGTACCAGTTCCCCCACTGGTCGAGCCGGCACGCCTCGACGAGCACCTCGTCCTTGACCTTGTCCCCGAGCCAGGATTGCACCTGGTTCAAGGCCACCTGGGCTTCCACCACGAGGATCGTCTCCGCGAGGAGCCCTTGGGCCTGATCGACGTCGGTCTTCGCGCCCACGATGTCACCCGCCGTCACCTTCGCGTGCGCCTCCAGGACCTCCGCCTGAGCGCTCTCCAAGGGGGCGCGGACCGCGGCGGCCCCGCCCGGGGTGGCGGCTCCCTGATCGGCCCAGTACTGCAGGTCCGTGGAGATGTTCCCCATCTCGTCGGCTTCCACGTCGAGCGCGACGTTCGCGATGGACTGCTCCACGAGGTCCTGGGAGACGAGGCGCGCGGTCACCACCTCATAGCCTGAGCCTGCGGAGGACGTCTTCGAGCCCAGGAACGTGAGGGTCGTCATCGAGAGGGCGCCCCCGCCCAAGCTCGACGGTCGGTAGTCGATTGGGAGCCCTTCCCGGATGACGGAACGGGTACCCTGGAGGACGGCAATCCCGCCCGACTCGAGGCGGAACGTCTGCCGCGGATACTCCTGGAAGCTCAGGTCGAGGGACAGGATGCCGACGGACTGGTCGATGGTCACGTATTCGCTGCACTGGAATGAGCTCGTGTACTTGCGGCTGATGTCGAAGTAGATCCACCGAATGGACTCCGCGGTGGGCGCGGCGTAGTAGGAGCCGCCGGTGACGTTTGCGATCTCCATCAGTAGGGGTTCGTTGAGGTCCTCTCCGAGGCCGATTGTGAAGATCGTGATTCCGAGGGCCCTCGCGCGGCGGGCCTCCCGCTGGGCCATCGTGTCCTGCCAAGGTTGGTTGTTCTGCCCATCCGTGAGCAGGATCATGACGTAGACGTGGTCCAGGTCCCCGTACTGGTTGAACTCGTCGTTCGCGATTCGGATCGCGTCGCCGAAGTTCGTCCATCCCGAGTTGCCATATCTTTGATTGCACGGGGCGATCGTCCCGAGATCGGTCCGTGGGTCGGCGAAGTCCGGGCGGCCGTCGTGGCCCGCATTGTTCAGGTGGTGATTGGTTCGGACGAGTCGTGCGGTCCCGTCGAAGTCAATGATGGCGACCCGGTCCGGGTACCGTAGGTTTGCGACGTATTCCTGAGCCCCGCAGATGCGAAGACCCCAGGGGTCGTTGCAGTTGTTGCTCCCTGGTGTGCAGCTCGACGAGCCCATGGAGCCAGAGCTGTCGATGAGGAGGATGACGTCCTGGTTGAGCTTCGTCACCTCCGCCTGCAGGAAGCTCGGGACGAACTTGAAGGACATCGTGGGCCCGGTGGCGGCCGCGTCGAAGGCAAGGCGTCCCCCGCTCGGCGAGGCAAGGGGCGATACCGCGGGGGTTCCCGACGGGAAGCGCACGGAGATCGAGCCACCCGTGGGCATGGGACCCGTCAGGGTGGATCGGAGGAAGCCGTATGCCTCGAGCGCCTCCTGGGACGTCTTCCATTCGGCCTCGTAGAGCTGTCGAGGGATGGGCGCGAGGACCGCAAGCTGGATGAACAGAAGTGCGACGAGCAGGGACAGCATGGTCCCTACGGTCGAGGCGACGCCTCGTTGGTCCTTGCGCAAGACGCGCATTCCGGAATAAGACAGTCGCACGGGATATGGCATCGACGATGCGAGTATCACCCGTGATTACCACACGTCGGACCCACACGTCGGACCGGGGGCCACGCCACATTCTATGAGCGCAAGCCTAAATACGCACGGCCGATGTCGCGCCGCATTCGGGGGTTCCTTGTGAAAGCCACGATGCGCGCGGCCGTCAAGACCAAACCGGCATTCGGATCCATCGAAATCAAGCGCGTGAACGTCCCCAGAATCGCGTCGGACGAGGTGCTCGTGGAGCTCCGAATCGCCTCGATTTGCGGCACGGACATGCACATCTACGAATGGGACGCGTGGTCCCAGAAACGGATCAAGACGCCCCTCGTACAGGGCCACGAGTGGGCGGGCGAGGTCGCGGAGGTGGGGAGCGCGTGCACGTGGGCGAAGAAGGGGGACTACGTGAGCGGGGAGGGCCACATCGCCTGCGGCCACTGCTACCAGTGCCGCACCGGGAACCCCCATGTGTGCAACAACGTCACGATCCTCGGCATCGACCGGCCGGGCTCGTTCGCGGAGTACATGGCGGTGCCGGAGAAGAATCTGATCCGGAACGAATCGGACCTGCCGCCGGAGTATGCGACGATCCAGGACCCGCTCGGGAACGCCGTGTACACGGTCTTCAATGGGGACTGCGTCGCGAAGGACGTCGCAATCTTCGGTCTCGGGCCGATCGGCCTCATGGCCGTGGCGGTGTGCCGGCACATCGGGGCGAAGCGGGTGTTCGCCGTCGGCCACAAGAACGAGTACCGCATCCGGCTGGCGAAGAAGCTCGGGGCGGACCGCGTGATCAAGTCGAGCGAGGACGATCCCGTCGAGGTCATCCTGGACGAGACCGGCGGCCTGGGCGTGGACGAAGTGCTCGAGATGTCCGGGAGCGAGCAGGCGCTCGGGCAAGCGCTCCGGTCGCTGAAGCCCGCGGGCAACATGCAGATCCTCGGCATCTACGCGAAGCCCGTCACCTTCGACCTCTCGACGTTCGTGACGAAGGGCGCGGCGATGTACGGCATCCACGGGCGGCGCATGTACGAGGACTGGTACCGGATGCAGGGCCTGTTCCGTTCGGGAATCAACCTGATGCCCGTGATCACGCACAAGTTCCCGCTCGATGACGTCACGGAGGCGATGGAGTTGATGCGCTCCGGTGATTGCGGCAAGGTCGCACTACTACCGTCCTGAGGGGGTTGCCATGCAGAAGCGAGACCCAGAATCGTTCATGCGGGAGGAGTACGAGAATCTCGTAGCGGCGGACCTGGACTGGAAACTGCGGACGTTGCAGGGTCCGACGGGGCCGCGAGCGGTCGTGGACGGGAAGCGTTCGATCGTCTTGTGCTCGAACAACTATCTGAACCTGTCAGCCCACCCGCGGGTCCGGGAGGCGGGGAAGAGGGCGATGGACACGCACGGCGCAGGGAGCGGGTCCGTCCGGCCAATCGCGGGCAACATGGACCTCCACGAGGAGCTGGAGCGGCGGATCGCGCGATTCAAGCACCGCCAGGCGGCATTGTACTACATGAGCGGGTTCGCTGGCAACGCCGGACTCATCCCGCAGTTGGCGGGGGAGGGCGACGCGCTCCTGACGGACGAGCTGAACCACGGGTCGATCATCGACGGGGTCCGGCTCACGAAGGCCCAGCGGTTCATCTACAAGCACAACGACGTCGCGGACCTGGAGCGGTGCCTCACGGAAGCGGACCCGAAGTTCAAGAAACTCCTGATCATCAGCGACGGAGTGTTTTCGATGGACGGCGACATCGCCCCGGTCGGTGACATCGCGAACCTCGCGGAGGAGTACGGAGCCATGGTCTACATCGACGACGCGCACGGCGAGGGCGTGCTGGGCGACGGGGGCCGCGGCGTGGCGTCGCACTTCCATGTGGAGGACAAGATCCACGTCGAGCTCGGGACGTTCTCGAAGGCGCTGGGCGTCGTTGGCGGGTACGTGGCGGGCTCGAACGACCTCCGGAACTACGCGCTGAACAAGTCGCGGACGTGGCTCCTGAGCGGGACGCCCACGCCGTCCACGACCGCGTCGTGCATCGCCGCGATCGACGTCCTCGAGACGGAGCCGCAGCACGTGGAGCGGCTGTGGGAGAACACGCGGTACTTCAAGAAGGAGCTCGTCTCGATGGGCTTCGACATCGGGAGGAGCGAGACGCCGATCACGCCGGTCATGTGTGGGGACCCGACGATCGCCAAGAAGCTGAGCCAGCGGCTGTTCGAGCTCGGGGTGTTCGCGCTCCCGATCGTGTTCCCGATGGTCGCGAAGGACAGGGC
>Ga0209002_10000678_pt1 | contig 27446 bp, 25 predicted proteins | sample Rifsed16ft2_FD_184010 | JGI IMG/M metagenome (GOLD analysis project Ga0209002, IMG submission 184010) | Soil microbial communities from Rifle, Colorado, USA - sediment 16ft 2 (version 2) | ecosystem: Environmental > Terrestrial > Deep subsurface > Rock core/Sediment | place: Rifle, Colorado... | reverse complement strand
ATTAAGGGCCTGCTGGATTGAATCCGAAAGCCGACCCTTTAAATTCTCGGAGAATATTTTGTCTTTAAGATTTGAACCAGAAGCCGCGATTCTGTCGATAACCGCCTCGATGGTATGTTTGTTGGTCTTGATGAGGACAAGGTCCTCGGATAAGTCCTTGACATACCCATCGACCCTTACTTGTCTAAATCCTTTGGCCTTTAGGTTGTCGAAAAGATTGGAAAACTCCCCTTTTCTGTCAACAACAATGGGAGATAAAAGCAAAAACCAGGCTTTCCTATTCTTACGGGAAGTTTCGGAAATTAAAGAGAAGGCGGAACCAACAATTTGGTCAAGGCTTTGGTGGGAAATCTCCCGGCCGCAGACCGGACAATGGGGATGGCCAATCCGGGCGAACAAAAGCCGCATGTAGTCATAAACTTCCGTAACGGTGCCAACAGTTGAGCGAGGATTTCGGGATGTGGTTTTCTGATCTATGGAAATCGCAGGAGAAAGCCCCTCTATGGCATCAACATCGGGCTTTTCCATAATCCCCAAGAATTGGCGGGCATAAGTCGATAGAGATTCAACGTATCTCCTTTGTCCTTCGGCATAAATAGTGTCGAAAGCAAGGGAGCTTTTGCCACTGCCTGAAACTCCCGTTAAAACAACCAGTTTGTTTTTGGGAATTTCCAGGTCAACGTTTTTCAAATTATGCTGTCTGGCGCCTCTGACTTTAATTGCGTTTTCCATGCAAATTTCCCGTCGGATTGCCGATGGCAAGTTAGTATAACATATCGTTTGCTTATTGATTTGGCCCCCCATTTCAATTATTTAGTTAGAGTTATGCACGAAAGGGATTTGGTAGATTACGAGGCGAATATAGCTAACCAAATTAGAGAAGAAGTAAAAGACAATGACCCTGTTTTACAAAGATGCCGCTTTGTAAGTTTCGTCAGCCGCTCCGCCGGAAGGGGAAGGAAAAGAAAACCGCGAGAGGTTAATTTTCTGGTTATAGACAATCGATACGCATTCCAGGTAGTCAGAGGAGAAGTAAAAAGTAGGAAAATAAATGATTTTATGGAACCGGATATGGTAGCTTTAGAAGTTCTCCAGGACATCTCGTACGAAGAGCGCTCCACCGAAATTCTACTTAAGAGGGCAATGAAAAGAATTTAATTTTATCCCTGATCTCCGCCGCCAGTTCGAAGTTCAAGTCCTGTGCGGCCAGTCTCATCTCCGTCCTTAAGTTTATTACCAATTTTTTCTTTTCCATTGGTGTCAGGGAGTCGATGTCTATTTGCGGAAGTCGGGTATAAACAGATTCCTTTGTTGCAAATGACCATGGGTAATCAGGTCTTTTTTCATGTTCTATTAGTTTCTCCCTGATCGGTTTTTCTATCGATTTCGGAGTTATATGGTATTTTTTGTTCATTTTTATCTGATAAATTCTCCTTCTTCCTACCTCATCCAAGGCCCTTTTCATTGAACCGGTTATGTTATCCGCGTACATGATTACTTTTCCTTCCACATGCCTTGCGGCTCTTCCCATTGTTTGAATCAAGGTTACATCGCTTCTTAGGAATCCTTCTTTGTCCGCATCAAGAATGGCTACCAGTGATACCTCCGGAAGGTCCAGCCCTTCTCTTAAAAGGTTAATTCCCACCAGACAGTCGTAGTTTCCTCTTCTTAAATCTTCAAGTATGTCTGTTCTGTCAAGGGTTTCTACATCCGAATGGAGGTAATGTACTTTTAAGCCCTTTTCAGCAAGGTAGGCCGCCAGGTCTTCTGCTGTCCTTTTGGTAAGTGTCGTAACCAGCGTCCTTTGTTTTTTCTTGGCTCTGGTTTTAATCTCTTCTATTACATCCGCAACCTGATTTTTTGTGGGTTTTATTTCCACTTCAGGGTCGGGAATTCCGGTCGGTCTTAGAAGCTGTTCGGTTACTTTACCTTCTACCAGTGAGAGCTCCCAATCGGCAGGAGTAGCACTGGTTGCTATGAAATTGGGGATTCTTCTCATGAATTCCTCGAATTTTAAGGGTCTATTATCTATTGCTGCCGGAAGTCTGAATCCGTAGTCGATAAGCGTTGCCTTTCTGGAAAGATCGCCGTGGTACATACCCCGAACCTGCGGGAAGGTCATGTGGCTCTCATCCACTATAACTAGCCAGTCCTGCCCGTAAGGCTCCTTAAAGTAGTCCAGGAGCGTGTAGGGAGGCTCTCCGGGAGCTCTGCCGTCAAAGTACCTGGAGTAATTTTCTATGCCCTTTGTGTATCCCAGTTCCTGAATCATTTCTAAGTCGTAGGTGACCCTTTGTTTGAGCCTGTGGGCCTCAAGGTCTTTGCCTTTCTTTTTCAGTTCTTTGACCCTTTCTTCCAGGTCCTTTCGAATTTGTTCAAAAACACCTTTATGTTTTGCGGGGTCAGTCATGTAATGCTTGGCAGGATACAAAACGTAGTTGCCCTTGCTTTTTACGTCTTTTATTACCTCTCCGCTGACGGGATTAATGACAGTTACTTTTTTGATTTTTTCTTCCAAAAGCTCTAGCCTGTAGGCTTCATCCTGGTAAGCCGGAAAAATGTCGATGGTGTCGCCTCTGATCCTGAAGGTTCCTCTGATAAATCCGAAATCCGCCCTTTCGTATTGGAGGTCCAAAAGCCTGTTTATGATTTGCTCCCTTCCGACCTTCATTCCTTCGGAGAATTCAAAGACAAAATGGCCGTATTCCCGCGGAGAGCCTATGTTATAGATGCAAGAGACAGATGCTACAACGATTGTATCTTTCCTCGTTAATAGGTTTGTGGTTGCTGCAAGTCTTAACTTGTCGATAAGCTCGTTGATATCGGAGTCTTTTTCTATATAGGTATCGGTAGAAGGGATATAGGCCTCAGGCTGATAGTAATCGTAATAGGAAACGAAGAATGAGACTGCGTTATCCGGAAACAAATCCCGCATTTCCTGGTAAAGCTGGGCTGCCAGGGTTTTGTTGTGGGAAATGATCAGGGTCGGCCTTTGCAGCTTCTCAATGACATTGGCAACGGTAAAGGTTTTGCCTGAACCCGTAACTCCCAAGAGAACCTGGTATTTGTCTCCGGAAGCAACTCCCTTGGCCAGTTTTTCGATGGCTTTTGCCTGCTCCGGAATGGGTTTGTAGTTGGTTTTGAGCTTAAATTTCATAATGATTATTCTAGCACACATTTGGGTTTATTTTGGGTCTTGACAGCTTCGGGTTTTGTTTGTATTTTGGAATATATGGCTCCGATAATCTACAAAAGACAAGGCCAAATACTCGATTTTATCAGACAGCACATCCAGTCAACCGGCTCAGCCCCAACCCTAAAACAAATTGCAGAGGCAATAGGCGTTTCTTCGTTGGCAACCGTCCATGAACACTTAGCTGCCTTGGAAGAAAAGGGCCTGATCAAAAGAAAGATAGGCAAAACCAGGTCAATTGAGCTTACTCAAACAAATGTAGATTTTGAAGCCGGCAAGATGGAAGTACCAATATTGGGATTTATTGCGGCCGGAGCTCCGATTGAACCTTATACGGACCCTAACGCCACCATGGATATCCCCTCCCCTTTCGTCTCCGGAAAAAAGAGAGTCTATGTTTTACAGGTCAGGGGCGAGTCAATGATTGATGAACAAATAAGAGACGGAGATTATGTGGTCATCGAACAGGCAGAAAGTGCAACCGACGGAGAGATAGTCGTAGCCCTTTTGGATAACGGAATGGCAACCCTAAAGCGCTTCTTTAAAGAGGCAACCAGAATAAGATTGGAGCCGGCCAACGCCAAAATGCAGCCGATCTTCGTCAAGAACGTCAGAATCCAAGGCAAAGTCGTGGGGTTAATACGAAGATACGGGAGAAATTAGTTCCTCGTTCTTGAAGCTATAAATCTAATAATCCTAGCCTCAGGATCAATGCTTAATAACCAATATTGCATTTTCTCACTTCTATTTTTGGTCTCAAATTCTCGGGATCGATAAAAGTTTGCAATTGGAACCCTATATTTACCGCTTCTTTGCAGTAAAAGACTTTCAGCCGTTAACGTTCTGGCCTTAAGACCCAGATTGCTTGCCAGCTTTATAACCCTCCTGGCATGGTATCTGTTTGTTATCAATGCCACATCTTTCCAGCCTTCTTTTTTAGCCTCTCTTAAAGCTACCAGGATATTCGTACTAGTATCTTTTGCGGTCTCGCTTACCTTAAAGGAAGAGGTCCTTGTAGGCACAAGGCGAGTAGCATATGCCAGCATTGTTTCAGCCTCTGAAGGGAGTGATTCACCGTAAACTTTTCCACCGGTGAATAGAACATTATTAGCCAGTCCCCTCGACAGGGCTTCACAAGCGGCTATCACTCTCATCTTTCCATCATAACCAGGTTCTGTACGGTCTGTTTTTGCCGTAACCCCCGAACCCAGTACGACAATTGCATCAAAAATTGGCCGCGGAGAGGCCTCCATTTCACGATACGGCAAATCTATTTCCATTAGGGGAATTATATTACAGGATTAGTGATTTTTCCTCTTTATGTGGGTGTAGACGTAAAGACCAACCGCTCCTACTCCCAACCCCACAATTACGAACTGAAATTTCCTGAAGTACGGTTCAATTGCTAGCCAATTTTGACCGAGTTTAAGCCCTAAATAGGCCAGAACCCCGGACCAGAGGAATGAGCCGATGAAGGTTAAAAGAGCAAATCTGGGAAGGTTCATTCGGGCAATTCCGGCCGGAAGGGAGATAAAAGTCCTGACAATCGGCAGAAGCCTGGAGGTAAAAGCCACCGCCTGGCCGTATTTATGAAACCAGTCCCTAGCTTTATCAAATTCTTCCTCCCTGATTAGTAGCCACTTTCCCCATTTTCTAATGGCAATCCTTACCCAATCTTCACCTTTGGCGTAACCCAGCCAATAGGCAAGAAGCGACCCTGCCAAATTACCCGATGCACCAATAAAAACAGCCAGCCAAAAATTGATTACACCCCTGCCTGCCAAGAAACCGGCGAAGGTCATGGTTATCTCGGAAGGAATAGGAATCAGGGCGGATTCGGCGGTCATCAAAATAAAAATAGCGAAGTTTCCGTATGTGGAAATCAAGGCCGTCAGGTTTTCTACGAAGAATTTAGTGATTTCTTCCATATGGGCTTAATGATAAAGCCTAAACGCCTACTCCTTCAAGGAGATTTCTTCCCGTCATTGAACTGGGGGGGGTTATGCCGAAAAGCCCCAAAACTGTCGGGGCAATATCTGCCAGGATTCCTCCCTGAAGAGTCTGGGACTTACCCATCAGCTCCTTTGATATCGCGATGAAGGGAACGGGGTTGGCAGTATGTTCGGTTTCAATGGCTCCGGTGTGGGGATCGATCATCTCCTCGGCATTGCCGTGGTCTGCCGTAACAATCAGGGTTCCTCCGTAAGCCAAGACAAAATTTGCAATCTTGCCCACACACTCATCAACAACCTCGCAGGCCTTGACAGCAGGGCCAATGCTGCCGGTATGGCCTACCATGTCGGGATTTGCGAAGTTTACCAGCACGAAGTCGTATTGGTGGTTATCTTCTCTGAGCCTTCCCAACACTGCCTCGGTAAGCTCCCTGGCTGACATTTCCGGCTTTAGGTCGTAGGTTGCAACCTTGGGAGAAGGAACAATATTTCTTTCTTCTCCGTCATAAGCAATCTCCTGCTGACCGTTAAAGTAAAACGTTACAAACCTCTCTTTTTCCGATTCCGACATGCGCAGCTGCTTTTTACTGGACTCGGATAAAACTCGGCCCAGGGGCATATCCACGACCTCGGGAGGAAAGGCTACCCTGGCTCCATTTTCAACAAGGTGCTTCTCATATTCCGTCATCATCACAAACAAAAGATTGCCCAAACGCGGTCCTCTTTCAAAAGGAAGCTGGGGAGTGTTTGCTTGAACAATATGTTTCTTGGCGTATTTAACCAGGTAAGGATCGTATTCGAAAGCTAAATTGGCTTTGGAGAAATCCTCAAAGCAGAATGCCCTTGAAAGCTGTCTGGGTCTGTCTATCCTGAAATTGAAAAAAATCACAGCGTCGTTTTCCTGGATTAGAGAAACGGGGGTACCGTCCGGTTTAGTAATTAAGCTTGGTTCGATAAATTCGTCGGTTTTGCCTTGGGAATACGACATATCGATTGCCTCCTCTGGAGTTTTGACCAACTGGCCCTCTCCTTTGGTCAGTGCCAGATAAGCCTTTTGGGTTCTATCCCAGCGATGGTCCCTATCCATGGCCCAGTAGCGGCCCATTATCGAGGCAATCTGACCTACCTTCTCCCTTGTTAGAACCTCTCTTACTCTGGCTATATATGTTTTTGCGGCGGTAGGCGGGGAATCCCTTCCGTCGGTAAAAAGATGTATGTATAGGTTCTGAAAATTCTGCTGGGAAGCAACCCTTATCAGGGCAAAAAGATGCTCTATGTTCGAGTGAACTCCTCCTGCTCCAATAAGCCCCAGGTAGTGTAGTTTGGAATTGTTCTTTTTGGCGTGGGCAACCGCTTCCAAAAGCGCCTGGTTTGTAAAAAACGAGCCGTCGGCAATGGCCATGTTTATTCTGGCCAAATCCTGATAGACAATTCTGCCGGCACCTAAGTTTAAGTGGCCGGTCTCGGTATTGCCCGCCTCGCCCCTAGGAAGACCAACCGCTTCTCCCGATGCCTGAAGTTGGGTATGGGGGAAAGATGCCCAAAACCTATCCATATTGATAGTATTGGCCAAATCCACTGCATTTCCAGGTCCCGGGGTGGCAATTCCCCAGCCATCAAGGACGACCAAGCAAACAAAGCGGGAAGGGGAGTCTTCATTCATTTTCTCAGACGCATAAGCTCGGTTTCGATTGCGGACAAACGGTTGTATTTGGCCACTCGCTCTCCCCTGGCCGGGGCTCCGAATTTGCAGTATTCGGCACCGACCCCAACCGCAAAATCGGCAATGAAGGAGTCGTTGGTCTCCCCTGAGCGGTGGGAAACAACGATTTTCCAGTTTGCATCACGGGCTTGCTTGATGACCTGAAGAGTTTCGGTAACGGTGCCTATTTGGTTGGGTTTGACCAAAATTGAGTTACAGGCTTTTTCAGCAATGGCCTTCTCTACCCTTTTGGGATTGGTGGCCAAGAGGTCGTCCCCGACTATCAAGATTTGTGAGGAGAGGAGACTATTTACCTTCACCCAGCTTTCCCATTCATCCTCCGCAAACGGGTCTTCCAAGATTGCCAATTTGTACTGGTCGTTTAGGGTTTTGTAAAACTCCAGCATCTGGGTCTCATCCATGGGGGAAGACTTATCCCTGATTACGTATTCTCCGTCCTTAAAGAATGTGCTGGCGGCAACGTCAAGTCCCAGAAATACATCCCTGCCCATGGCATACTTGGTCTGCTTGATGGCCTCGACCAAAACCTCGAGGGCATCCGCATTGGTAAATAGGTTGGGAGCGTAACCCCCCTCGTTTCCGACTGAATGGATCGCTCCCCTTCTGGCCAGGGCCTCCCCGATGGTCAAATAAATTTCTACCCCGGTTTGAATGCTTTGGGCCCAGGTTTTGGAAGAGGCCGGAATAACGTGAAATTCCTGAAAATCCAGGTTGCCGGCGCCGTGCAGTCCACCGTTAATCATGTTAAAAAGAGGGATGGGCATACGAAGAGAAGGTTTAAGCCCGGCTCTTTGGGCCAGAAAGTTTACCCAGACGTAAAGGTTTTGCCGGGAAGCGATGCTTCCGGCCTTACAAACCGCCATTGAAACCGAAAGGATGGCATTGGCTCCGTATTTGGTTTTATTTTCCGTCCCGTCCAATTCTTTGAGCTTGGCGTCAATCCCTTCCTGGTCGGTTGCCTCCATTCCGACAATCGCTGGGCCAAGAACGCTATTGACGTTATTTACCGCCTGGAGAACCCCTTTTCCCAAATAACGGGCATTTGTGGTATCTCTTAGCTCTAAAGATTCGTGGGTACCGGTTGAGGTTCCCGCCGGGACGGCGGATGAGACAACGTGTCCGCTGTCAAGCTGGCAGCCCGCCTCGACTGTGGGAATTCCCCTCGAATCCAAGATTTCTCTAGCCCAAACCCTGGTAATTTTTGCCATTTTTTAGATTTTCTTCTCCGCTTCTAATATAACATTTCTGACCCTACCTACGGCATCGGGATTGACCGAAACACTGGTTATTCCCAGCTTAACAAGTTCCTCCACCAAATCGTCGTAGGTTGAAGGCGCCTGGCCGCAAATCGAGGAGGAAATCCCATTCTTGGAACAAATCCTGACTATCCTTTTGAGGGCCCAATAAATCGCCGGGGAACGCTCATTATAAGCTTGGGCCACCTCCGAATTATCCCTGTCCGTTCCTTCTACCAGCATGGTTAGGTCGTTTGAGCCAATGGAGACCCCGTCGATACCGACCTTGATGAAATCCTCCATTAAGATGACATTCACTGGCAGCTCCACCATCATCCAGAACTTAAAGGTGGTGCTTTCGAAAAGTCCTTCGGCTGCCACCAGCCTTCTGACCTTGGCAAGCTCATCAGGAGAACGGACAAAGGGAATCATCAGCCAGAGGTTTTTGTAGCGCTCCCTGACTTTTTTGATGGCCGAAAGCTCAAGCGTAAAAACATCGGGGTTGGCGATGTATCTGATGGCCCCCCTAAAGCCCAGCATCGGATTGGGCTCTTCCGGTTCCCAGGCTTTGCCTCCGGGCAGGGCTCGATATTCGTTAGTCTTAAAATCCGTGGTCCGATAGACAACCGGCCGGGGAGAAAATTCTTTGCAAAAGATGGAAAGGTCCTCAGTCAGGTTATTTATGAATTTATGCTGGATCTTGCGCTTGATGGCTTCCTTGGGGTGAATTCCTATGTTGGCTATCATAAATTCGGCCCGCAAAAGCCCAACCCCGTCCACATTCATTTTCGCCACCTCTTTTGCTCTTTGCGGCTCTCCCAGATTCACGTAAACTTTGGTGGCGGTTTTGGCTTTCGTCTCTTTTACCTCCTGGCTCTTCTCTTCCAAACCCGAAATCTTTGAACCCCAGAATATCTGGCCTTTGGCTCCGTCAACGGTGACAATGCTGCCGTCTTTTAATCTGGTTGTGGCGTCCTTGGTTCCGACAACGCAAGGAATTCCCAGTTCTCGGGAAACAATGGCGGCGTGGGAAGTTGCGCCGCCTTCGTCGGTGACGATTGCATTGGCCTTTTTCATGGCCGGTACGAAATCCGGAGAGGTCATGGGGGCAACCAAGATATCTCCCTTTTCGACTTTGCCGATCTCTTTGGCGCTTTTTAGAACCTTAACCGGGCCGGTGCCTATCCCCGGAGAGGCGGGAGAGCCGGTCAGAATAGGAGAGCTGGCCATTTTTAATCCCTCCTTGGTTTCTTTCAGCTCCGCCCTGGCAACATCTTTAATGGTGGTCACCGGGCGCGTCTGGACCAAGAATAGATTCCCTTTTTCCTTGGCCCATTCCGCGTCTTGAGGAAAATAGTAGTGCTTCTGGAGTTTGTCCGCCATCTGGGCCAGCTTGACGATTTCCTCATTTGTTATTTTTTGCAGCTGTCTTATTTTTTGGGGAACTTCGGCCTCTTTGGTCTGGGAACCGACCTTAATAAGCTGTATCGGCTGGTCCGAAATTTCTTTGGATAAAATGGCGAAGGTTCCTTTCTGCACAACGTACCTATCCGGAACTACGGAGCCCTGGACAATCATTTCTCCCAGTCCCCAAACCGCCTCGATGATAATTTTGTCCTTTTCGTTGGTAACCGGATCGATGCTAAAGATGACTCCCGAAACTTCCGACTGAATCATTTTTTGCACAATTACGGAGATTTTGACTTTTTCGTGGGCAATTTTATTCTCCACCCGGTAAAAGATGGAGCGGGGGGTAAAAAGGGATGCCCAACAGTCCCTGACGGCATTTAAAAGGTTCGCCTCTCCCTTGATATTCAGGAAAGTCACCTGCTGTCCGGCAAAAGAAGTCCCGGGCTGGTCCTCGGCGGTGGCGGACGATCTGACCGCTACCAAGGCGTGCTTGAGAAATCCCGAAAGCTTTTGGTAGGCTTTGATTACCTCCTGGGCAACATCATTGGAAATTTTGCTGTTGACAATCAGCTTTTGAATTTTTCTCGAGGCTTCGTTTAGCTCTTCCGGGTTATGGACGTTGGTTACCTTGAGGATGTTTCGGATAAGCAAAGAGAGATTATTCTCCTCCAGGAACTTATCGTAAGCTAAAACCGTGATGGCAAATCCGTCGGGAACGGGGAATCCCGCCTTTATCATCTCCCCGAGGTTTGCGCCTTTTCCGCCCACAGATGACAAATCGCTTTTGTCGATGTCCTTGAAAAAGGCTACCAGTGGTTGGACAGACATATCAATTCATTTTAGAGGAAAAATTAACCTTTAGAAAGCTTGTTTTTGAAGTAGTCCACCCAAGGAATGGGGGCCGGGTCGATATCATAAAGCATGGCCAGATAAAAATTGACATAGGAGCCGAAAATCAGAGTCTCGAATATCTGGTCGAGTTTCTTTCTGCTTCTTAAGGTATAAACGTCGTGGGCGACTTCGTTCTTGGCAACGACCTCGTAGGTTAGAGGGTACCTTTTGGCCACATCCTTGGAATAAAGTTCGGAGTAAAAGAAGAGAAAATGCAAAAGTCTCCTTGCCTCCGCCGGATTTCTAAGTCCCTCCATCAGGTGATGGTTAAGTTCCGGCAGGTCAAAAAGACAAGTAAAGGTCTTGGAATTTTCGTTGAGCTGGTTTTTGAAAGCGTGGGCAACGCCGGTTAAGTGCTCGCTGGCAACCAAAACCGGAATTTTGCCTTTTAATTTTTTGGCAGCTTTCTTGGCCAGGTTTTTCTCTTCAGGGACATCAATTTTAAAATCCCCGATGAATTCCTCGGAAGAGGCAATCGCTTCTTCAATCTCTGAGGACAGGATATTGATAAACTCGCACTTGGCCAAAACCGCCAAAATCGAGGCAATCGAATAGCCCAGGCCCATTCGCGGCTGGTTGGAGGGGTTTTCCTTGGGATTGATGATATAGCCGTCCAGTCCGTTTTCCCTCATAAAATCCTCAAGTTTGCCGCCGGTTGTAATGCAGTAGATTACGGCGCCGCGATTTAAAGCCTCCCTGGCGGAGGATAGCGTCTCCTCGGTGTTTCCGGAGTAGGAGGAGAGAATTACCAGAGTATCCTTATTGACGTAATTGGGAAGCCGGTATTCGGTAAAAATCTCGATTGGAGCCCGGGAGCGGTCCAATAAAAGCGAATCCGCAATTCTTCCACCCAGAGCCGAGCCTCCCATGCCGGAAACAACAACATTTTTGGCCAAAGGACAGCTTTCGGGAACTTGAGAGTTGGTCACCTCATCCCAGGCCTGCTTGATTTGTTTGGGAAGCCGCTCTATCGACTCGGCAATCCCGCTTTTATCCAACCTTTTTATTTCTTCGACCGAATCCAAGCTATACATAGTTTAGGTGCGGATAACCGCCAAAATTTCGTCTCGTTTTTGTTCCATAACACTTTTTGATTTTGCCTCTACATTTAATCTTAAAAGGGATTCCGTGTTTGAAGGCCTGACGTTAAAACGGTAATCCGCGTATTCAACGGTTAGCCCGTCCAAAGTATCCTGCTTTCCGTCAGAATATTTTTCGGAAAGTTTCTTGGTAACCGCGTCTTTGTCGGCAACCTCGGTGTTTATTTCTCCCGAAATGAAGTACTTCCCCATAACGGGCAACACAAGTTCAGAAAGCTTCTTGCCGCTCTGGGTCAAAAGCCCCAAGATCTGCATCGCCGGAATCATTCCCGAATCCGCGTACCAGTAGTCCCGGTAGTAGGTGTGGCCGCTGGATTCTGCCGCAAATACGGCATTTTCCTGCCTCATCTTTTCTTTGATGAAGGAGTGTCCGACCCTGCAAACTACCGGGGTTCCTCCCCCTTCCTTGATGGCGTCAATCAGGGCCCAGGTATAACGGGGGTCGTAGATGATCTTTTCTCCGGGGTATTTCTCCAGCATTTTTTTGATTAAAAGGGTGTTGGAATAATACGGCTCGACAAAAACTCCTCCGTCAGCGCAGAAAAATACCCGGTCCGCATCGGCATCCCAGGTAATCCCCAAATCCGCTCCGGTTGATTTCACAAGTTCTATAAACTCGGTCCTGTTTTCCGGAACAAAGGGATCGGGTCTTCCTTTTGGAAAGGTTCCGTCCGGTTCGTTGTTAAGGGGAATAAGCTCCAAAGGAAGATTTCCTTTCTTGACAATCTTTTCGAAAATTTTTCCGGCATAGCCAAAGTTGGGATTATAAACAACCTTCATGGATTTAAGACTTATGCCTTTAAGCCACCCCAAAACATAATCCGCGTAGTCATCGGAGATGTCCAACGTTCTTAAAGTCCCTTTTTCTCCTTCAATTTTTTCATCCGAAGATACAAATTCTTTAATCTGATTGATTCCGCCCTCCAAGGTTATGGGGGCTACCTCTTGCCTTACCATCTTTACCCCGTGCCATTCGGGAGGATTATGGGACGCGGTGACCTGAATTCCTCCTGCCAGGCTGTAGTGGCCGACGCCGAAATAATACATGTCGGTGGTAATAAGGCCCACATCAACAACGTTAAGGCCGGCATCCAACAAGCCTTCGATAACACTTTTGGCTAGCTCCTCGGAGTGAATTCTGACGTCCCTGCCTACAAGAACCTCGCCCTTGGGCTGGACATACTTTACATAGCCTTGGGCGATTTTGTAGGCAATCTCGGGATTTAAACTGGTCGGATAAATGCCACGGATGTCGTAGGCCTTGAAAATCGAGGGGTCAATGTCCATCTAACTCATTCTAGCTTTGTTGCAATCAGAAGGTCAAGAGAGTCCCCCAACGACATTTGGGAAGTTTTGGCCGCGATATCCGCCTCTGCCAAGGAAAAGATTATTTCTTTGAGCTGGTCTTCTTTAAATAAGGACGCTTGCCTTTTTAGTTTCTGGACGCGCCAGGGTTGATACCAAAGTTTCTGGGGAGCAACCTTGGCCAAATATAAATCCCGCAGGTGTCTTGCCAAAAGAGCGAAGATAAATTCCACTGGTTCTTTACCCAGTAAAGAGTGCAGGATTTTTATGGATTTTTTTGAGTTTCCGGGGGAAAAAGAGTCCAGGAAATCAAATATGTTTTCGGGAAGTTTAAATTCCTCAATCTTTATTCCTTTGGGAAGAGAGAAGAGGAATTCTTTCTTTAAAGTATCCTGGTGGTAGATAACCAAATTCCCTTGTAAGGCCTTAGTTTTTTCTCTTAACCAGCCCAGGTCTTTCTTCCCTAGAGTGGTGGGCTTTTCCAAGACAAACAGCCTTTCTTTCTGGAAAAGAGATTCGCTGGTGAGGGTTTCCTGAAGGGAGCCTTTATCGGCGGGCTCTATCCGAACTATTTCCCACCCGCGGGAATGGGCAACGTCAATAAATTTCTCCAGGCGCTTTAGGCTTTTGCTTACATGGTCCCCGTGCAGGACTATGATATTCATCGCCGCCTATTATACAGCGCAATTAGCGTTCTTACTTTATCTTCGAAGTTTCTTTCGCCGCGCCTGATGTGGGGAATTAGGCTTCCCGAGAAATTGCGGGGAATGTGGGTCATCTCGTGCAGAAGAACTTTGTCCTGTTCGAAGGCAGGAAGGCTGTCGTACTTTTCCGAAACAACCTCGATTACATATGCGGGCTGCTCTCTTAGGGCCTTCTGCCAAATCCGGGAAAATCCCCAAATCCGCGCATAGGCTCTGGTTTTGGCATCTGTGCTCCTAAAACAAAAAATCCTGGATTTTCTAATCCAGTCTATATCCAGAGTATCGGCCAAAAAGCTTACTCTTTTTTTGACATCAGGAGCCGATACCCACTCAATCGCCCCTCTTTTATGAGAGTTTATAAATCTCGGCACCTTCTCTTACTTCCTGTTCGACCTTAAGTCCGACGACATCACCTTTCTTGGCCGAATCAATTTTTTCGTGCTCGACCTGCATCGACTCGACCGTTTGTTCAAACAAATCTTCTCCGCCTCGCACAAATTTTATTTTGTCACCAACAGCCAAGGCTCCATCAAGCTCTGATACCGCAACTCCAATTTTGTCGTAATAGTGTGTAACTTTTCCTACTTTAAAATCAGCCATTCTTCTCACCTCCTTTTAATTTTATCGCGTGGCATAAAGCCACCGCCAATGCATCGGCCGCATTGTCAAAATGTGTTCTCTTTTTAGCTTTGCTTCTGACCTTTGCCCCCAAAACTTTTCTTAAGGCCCTTTGCACCATTATCTTATCAGCCCTGCCGTCCCCGGCAATAATCTTCTTTATGGTTCCGGGGGCATACTCGACTACATCTATTTTACTTCTTGATGCAGCAAAAATCATCACTCCCTGGGCCTGGCCGACCGCCATGGCAGTTTTGGCATTGGTTGCAAAAAAAAGCTTTTCGATGGCAACGATGTCCGGGGAAAACTTTTTCAAAATTGAAGTTACTTGTCCGAAAATATTCTCCAGCCTTTTACCGGTCGTTCCATTTTTGTCCGTTTCAATAAGTCCGAAATCCAGGGCCTCAAATTTGTTTCCTGAAACTCTAATCAGCCCGAATCCCGTGGTTGCGGTACCGGGGTCTATTCCCAAAATCAGCATCCTTAGATTATATACTTACTTTCTCTTTTTCTGAAAGAAGGCCAGATAGGCTATCTCCAAAAGCCCTGCGGTATTAATTATAAGAAGGGCAACAAACCAATATTTCTGACTTCCTCGGGCTGCCCTCCACAAGGCCAATCCCTTCCAAAACACTGACCAAACAATAACGACAATCAATAAAGCTGTAGGAAAGTTGGCAATTGGTCCATAGAGCAGTTCTTTGTACACATTCATCACCCCGATTCTTAACTTTTAGTATATAGAAACGAACACGGGCAGGTCAAAACCTAAACAATCTCTCCGAAGAGAAAGAGTCAAGGCATTCAACCTGCCCGGTAAGTTGCTGAACGAGGGCCTCGTGAGAGGAGACGCCGCAGTTTCAGGCGCATCACGAAACCCTCGCCAGGGCAACCGGAGTTCTTCCGTGAATTCTCCGGTCGCCAACGCGTCCAGCCGAGGACTCGAACCTCGAACCTCCCCAGTTTCGAATTAGCCGGGTGCTCTGCCGAATTGAGCTAGCTGGACGTGGACCAGGGGCACTGTGCAACGGGAACTCGACCCTTAGGTTGGGTCTTGAGGGTGAGGCGCTCACGGATAGTTGGCCTTCGGCCCTATTCGTTCCCCCACAACAGTACCCCTGGTATTCCGGTCCGGGAGCGTAAGAGCAGCACTTCGCGTGCTCGAACGACAGCCCGTCCGGAAGTGGGCGCACCTCGATTTGAACGAGGAGTTTCGGGTTATGAGCCCGAACGGGTAGCCAAGTTCCCTCATGCGCCCAACTTCTTAAATTGTCAATCTGCAACGAAAGCAGAGCCAGTATTATATTTATAGCAAATCTGAGAGTCAAGAAGCTAGATTAGTTGTAGTTGACCAGAAGGAAAATCTTGGCTTTGGTTTTGAGTTCCTGTATCCATTTGGAGTATTCGCTATTTAGTCTCTCCTGAAAAAGCTGGGCCTTTATATCGTCTTTGACCTCTTCCAGCGTCTTGCCCTTTTCGTAAAGGTCTTTGTTTTCGTTAAAGTAGGCGGAGATTTCTTCATCCGTGATTGTAATTTTATTGCCGAGTATCGCCTCGACCATCAATTGGATTTTAATCTGGTCGGTTAGATCCGCCCGGGTTTGCCCCCGCGCCGAAAGCGCATCGTCCAAGGTTAGGTTTTGGCCCTTCAGGGTATCTTCTATCTGGGTCAATTGTTTTGAGACTGCATCCTCATCTATTTTTACACCCTGGCGTTTGGCTTCCTGAAAGATAAGGCTTCTTTGTATCAAGGTGTCCAATATCTGCGACCCGCCCTGTTTTTCAAGCTCTTTTAATACCTTTATGCGGCTTATCGGAGTGCCGTTAACGAATGCGGCAAATAAAAGCGATTTCCCCAGGGCCAAGACAGCGGCCACGGCCAAAATCGCCAGAGCCACTCTAAACCTTTTGTTTTTAAAGGATATTAGAAGTCTTAGTCTTGCCAGAAATTTTTTCATTCTTTTTAGTCTACTCGCTTCCTTATTTGTTGGCAAATATTATCGCATTGGGAAGATTTCTGCCAGGTCCAACCTTGTATCCTCCGTACCAAAGAGCAACGGAGCCTCCTCCGTCCAAATTCAAAGCGTATGAGGCGCCCAGACTTTTAAAAATATGGGCCAAATCGAGCATATCAACACTGCCTGCAACTACCAGATAGACAATATTTCCCCTGATACCTATTCCTCCTTTTGTTCCTTTGGCCCTTTGCTTGTCGGAAAGGGGAAACTGGTCGGCAATAACCGCCCCGCCGTCCAAAAGCCCGGGGTCGTTAACGATGCCGGCGGAAAGGCCGCCGCCAAATGAATTGGCATTTCGTAGAAAATGCATCCCTCCACCGTCGTAATAGACAATCGAGCGGTTATTCCAAAAAAGATTTCCGCCGTTTATCCATTTTCCAAGGCGGCTATTGTAAACCGGAAAATCGAATGAATTCTTTTTGCCCGCACATTCGGCATAATCTGCGGGGCAAAAGTACGTTCCGTGCATTCCGGCATAACCTCCGTTTCTGGAAATATATTCTGAGAGGGGGAGCGTCGGACAGTCGTTTCCGCAGTCCCCCTCGCTGGCCGTATCCGTAATCATCTTTGAGCCCCCCATGTCAATCGAAACCAAATTAATGGTAAAGTTGCCCCTTTCAGTGGCAATAGTAATTCGGGAAAAGCCGGTACCGGCCGGAGCCGAAGAAACGACATTCGGACTAGGGGTGGGACTTTTGGTTGGAGAAGGAGTGGATGAATTTTTGGGAGTTGCTGTCGGGGTCGGAGACGGGCCAGGAGAAGCTTCCTGGGTCGGAGACGGAGAAGGAGTTGCTTCCTTCGTTTTCGGGAAAAAACCACTTTTTCCGATAATCAGAAAGGATACGAGAAGAACAATAATTAAAAGCGGAAGAAGCCGAATAAAGCCGTAGTTATGCCGGGCAGACAACATAGTTTATATTCTATCCATTTACCGAGCCGATTTCACCCAGTATAAATTCGGGGCCGTGTCCCGGGTAAACTATTGTCTTTGGGGAAAGTTTCAAAATCTTTTTAACGGATTTTTTCAGCTCCCCGGGGTGGGAATAAGAAAAATCACATCTGCCGGTACTACCGTCGGCAAATAGCAAATCCCCGACAAAGGCCAAGCCCTCCCCCACCAGGCAAACACTTCCCGGGGTGTGCCCCGGAGTTTCCATAACCGCCAAAGCGGATTTGCCCAAGATAACTTTTACCCCGTCTTTGAGATCTTTATCTGGCGAAGGAAGTTTTAAACTCTCAATCTTGGTGAAATGCTTTGAAGTTTCGGCGGAGCGCTTTAAAAGAAAACCGTCTTTTTTGTTTGCCAGGAAAGGAATTTGGTAAATAAGCTTCAGGTCTAAAATTGCTCCTACATGGTCGAAGTGTCCGTGGGTTGCGATAATTTTTTGGGGCTTAAGCTCTAAATCTTCTATCTTTTGAATTAAAAAATCCGCCTCGTCCCCAGGGTCGACAATAACTGCGTCTTTGGATTTCTCGTCAAAAATAAGATAACAGTTTGAAGAAAGAGGCCCGAGGACAAGCTTTACTACTTTAATCATTTAAAGTTAACCCGTGAGAATTATTTTTTCTTTTTGCGGGTCTTCTTTACCGGAAGGATTTCTCTCTTGGCTGTCTTTGTATAAATTTCTTCAACCTGCCTGGGGGCTTTTTCGCGGGTAAAGTAGAGCTTGGCGTGTCTGACGGCAGAAGTTCCTTTTTTGACCTGTTCTATTTTCTCGATGAGGGGGGAGGCTAAGGGAAAAATTCTTTCTATTCCTACAGAGGCTTCACCAATTCGCCTGACCGTAATGCTCTTGCCGTTTTCCCGGTTATTGATGCCAATAACCATTCCCTCAAAAATTTGAGTTCTTTCTTTGTCGCCCTCTTTTATTTTTTGGTGAACGCGGATTTTGTCCCCGACGCCAAATTGGATCTCTTTGTGGGTGGTTGTAAGTGACATGAAGGCCTATTCTACACCAGATACGGCTTCTTTCTCAAGAACCTCCGCGATTTGCCTCGCCAGCTCCTCGGTCCACGCAATCTTAAAAGGCAGAGTGATTTTATGGCTGTTCCCGGCAAAAACCAAAGTCACCGACATTTCACCGGGGCTGGCCACCAGAAGCTCCTTTAACTTTCCCAAATCCTCCCTTTTTATTTCCTCAGGAACTCTGATAAAGACATTCTTTTCTGCCTCTGCCATTTCCTCTCCGGTTTTTATTGACTCGACAAGTATTGTTGGCGTTTCTTCCCTGGAATCAACGCGGCCGCAGATGAGAAGGGGCTTGTAGTCAACCCAATAATTCCTGGTGGCTCTGAATATCTTGGGGAATACAACCAGCTCGAGGCTCCCGGTATCGTCCTCAACCCGGACAAAGGCCATCTCGGCCCCGGAGGCGCGGGTGACAACAATCTTTATTTCCGTGACAACAGCCGCGATTCTGACATTCTCCCCGAGATTTTCGTGGGGAGAAATTTCATAGATTTTGTGGGTGGCCTCGTGCAAAAAGGGAGTAATGAGTTCCCCCAGGGGCTTGGCGGAAAGAGAAAAACCCAGAAGCTGCCTTTCTAGGCTCTGGAGCTCATCCTGGGTAAATTCGCTGACATCGGACCTTAAAAGCGGGGCTATCGTTTCTTTTTTGATATCTCCTTCTGCGAATAAATCCTGCTGTCCCGGCCCAGCTTTGGGGCGGGCCACCTTGTTTCTGATGTCGTCTATCGAATAAAGGAGGGCCGCTCTTGGGCCGAAGGCGGAAAGGCCACCAACCTTTATCAGGCTTTCCAAAACTCTTTTATTCACCCTGCGGCTGTCAACCCGAGCGATAAAGTCCGCGAATGAAGAAAATTTGTCTTGGTCTCTTGCCTCCAAAATTGCGTCTATTGCCGCCTGGCCGACATTTTTGATGGCCGAAAGCCCGAATCTTATGGCTCTTCCGTCCAAAGAGTCCTTTTCCGAAACAATTTTAAAGCCTACGTCGCTTTCGTTGATGTCCGGCGGGAGAACCTTTACGCCGATACGTCTGCACTCATTCACCGCAGCCGATATTTTTTCGTTGTCGTTTGATTCGGCGGTTAATAGGGCCGTCATATACTCAACCGGGTAGTTTGCCTTCATATATGCCGTCTGGTAAGCAAGCATTCCGTACGAGGCGGCGTGGGCTTTGTTAAATCCGTAGCCCGAGAAAGGTTCTATCAGTTTAAAAAGCTCCTCGGATTTTTCTCCGGACATTCCGTTTTTGATTGCCCCATCAATGAATTTCTGTTTTTGCCTATCCATCTCGGCCGGGATCTTTTTGCCTACGGCTTTTCTGAATTTATCCGCCTCTTCCCAGGTGTAGCCCGCGATATTTATGGCGGTGGTGAAGACATCGTCCTGATAGACCAAAAGGCCGTAGCTTTTGCCCAAATATTCCTTCATTCTCGGGTCGAAATAGTGAACTTTGGCCGGAGTATTTTTCCTTTCGATGTATTCGGGGATCTGGGCCATAGGACCAGGTCTGTAAAGGGCTACCATGGCCATCAAATCCTCGATTCGGGTGGGTTTAAGCTCCTTTAAATATCTGGTCATGCCGGAGCCTGAAAGCTGGAAAACGCCCATGGTATCTCCCTTGGAGAGCATTTTGAAGGTTTTTTCGTCATTTAAAGGAATTTTGTGTAAATCAACATCCTTGCCTCTGGCTTCCTTGACAATCCGTATCGAGGCTCCCAAGATCGAGAGGTTACGAAGTCCCAGTAAATCAAACTTCAAAAGCCCCACCGCCTCTCCCGGGGAAACGTTGGGGTCAAGGGCATCCATATCGTACTGGGTAATTACTTTTTTGCCTTCGGGGTCAAGCTGCACCGGAGTAAAATCCGTAATTTCGGACGGAGCGATCACCAGGCCTGCCGCATGGACCGAGATGTGTCTTGCATTTCCTTCAACCTGGCGCGCCAAATCGATTATTTTTTTCGAATCAGAATCGGTGTCGTAGAGATTTTTCAAATCCGGAGAGACCAGAAGGGCTTTTGCGATGTTCATCGGAAATCCCTGAGACCCAAGCGGGATAATTTTGGCAATTCTGTCTCCGCTCGAATAGGGATAACCCAAGACGCGGGCAATATCCCGTACCGCCGCCCTTGCCAGCATCCGTCCGAAAGTACAAATTTGGGCGACTTTATCGTGCCCGTATTTTTCCCCAATGTAGTTTATGACCTCCTCGCGCCTGTCGTCCGCAATGTCAAAGTCAATATCCGGAGGGGAAGGCCTCCAGGGAGTCAAAAACCTTTCAAAAGGAAGATCGTAATCTAAGGGATTGATGTTGACAATTCCTAATGAGTAGGAAACCAGGGAGCCAGCCGCACTGCCTCGAGTGTTGGTAATAATTCCGTGCTCTGCGGCCCAGCGGGCCACGTCGGAAACGATAAGAAAGTAGGTGGAGTAGCCTTTCTTTTTGATGATATCAAGCTCATATTCGAGTCTTTCTTTAATCTCGGGTGTAACTTTTGAAAATCTTTCCTTTAGCCCCTCGTGGGCCCGCTTTTCGATTTCTTCTTCAGGGGTTTTGCCTTCGGTAAGTTCGTATTTGGGGAAAAACCACTTGTCCAAAGTCAAAGAAACGTTGCATTTCTCGGCAATCTTAACCGTATTTTCTATGGCCTCGGGTAAATCGGGAAAAAGCGAGGCCATCTCCTGGGGGCTTTTGATATAAAAGGTCGGGGAATCGATAAACCTTAATCTTTTAACGTCGCTGACGTTTTTGCCGGTCGCGATACAGACCAGGGAATCCTGGGCAGTTGCATCCTCAGCCCTTACATAGTGGGCATCATTGGTGGCCACGAGGGGGATTCCCAGTTCCCGGCTTAATTTCACCACACCTTTTGTTGCTGTTTCTTCATTCTCTCCCATCTGGACCAGCTCATTTTTGATTTCCTGATTTACAGATTCTGGTATGTATTTCGCATATTCGTGTTTTTGGACTTCGAGGTAGTAATCCTTACCGAAAACATCCAAATACCATTCGGCAGTTTTTTTAGCCTCTTCGTAATTTCCTGCGATAAGGGCTTGGGGCAGCTCTCCCAAGTTGCAAGCCGAAGTACAAATTAAGCCTTTCGAATATTTTGCCAGAGTCTCCCTGTCCACCCTGGGCCGGTAGTAGTAACCCTCCAGGTGGGCAATCGAGGTTAATTTCATCAGGTTCTGGTAGCCTTCTTTATCTTTGGCCAGAAGAAGAAGGTGGAAGTTCTGAAATTTAGTCCTTTCGGGCCTTTCCCTGTGGTTGACGTTTGTGGTATAGCCTTCCATCCCAATTATTGGCTTTATTCCCTCCTTTTTACACTTTTTGTAAAACTCGACAATCCCGTACATGACACCATGGTCGGTGGCCGCAACCGTATCCATATCGAGCTCTTTTAAGTGGTTAATCAAAGAACTTACTTTGGAAAGACCGTCCAAAAGAGAATATTCCGTGTGAACATGAAGGTGAACGAACTTTTTTGCCATTTATTTACCTTTGTGCAATTTTAACAAGAGTTCCTCCCCAATAAGCTTGGGGTCGCCCTTGCCTTTGAGTTTGCCCTGGACAAGACCGATAAGGTATCCCAAGACCTGGGTTTTCCCCTTTTGGTAATCAGCGATTGCTTTTTCATTCTCCGAAACTACCGCCGCAACCGCTTGAGAAACTTCCCCTTGCGGCGCGTATTCTTTTCGGGTCAGCTCAACTATCTTTTTGATAAGACCTACCGGTTCGGGGAATTGACTATCCAAAGACTTATTTAACATCAAATCCGCAATGGCCTTTGCCGAAAGTCCTTCAGGCCCTCCCAACTTTACCGCTTCCTCAAAATAAATACTTCGATTAAGGTCCTGTAAAAGAATTTCTAGGTATGAATCCTGAAGAGCGTATTTTTCTTTAAATCTTTTTCTTTTTTGTCCCGGAAGCTCGGGCAGAGCGTTTCTTAATTTTTCTATTTCCTCAGCAGTAAATCTAAAGGGGGGAATATCCGGCTCGGGAAAATATCTGTAATCCTGAGCCTCTTCTTTGCTCCTTTGCGAGAACGTTTTTTGGGTGACCTCGTCCCAGCCCCTAGTTTCTTGGGTTACCTTTTCCCCCCGGGAGATAAGTTCTTCCTGTCTTTGGAGTTCCGATTCGATTGCCTTTCCCAAAAACCTGAATGAGTTTATGTTTTTAAGCTCGACCTTATAAGAAGAGATAGGTTTTCCTTCTTCGTGCATTGATACATTGGCCTCAAGCCTCATCGAGCCTTTCTCCATATCGGCTTTTGAAATTCCGAGGTAACGAACCACCGTCTGAACCTCCTTAAGAAATGCGGCAACTTCTGAAACTTCGTCGAAGTCCGGTTCGGTTACAAGCTCAACCAAGGGGACTCCGCTTCGGTTGAAATCAATGAGAGAGACCTTTTTGCCGTCGACTTTCTGATGTACCAGTTTGGCAGTATCTTCTTCGAGGTGAATCCTTCGTATCCGAATAAGGTGGCCAGTTGAAGGTATAGAAAATTTACCCCCGGTGCAAAACGGCATATCGTATTGGCTGATCTGATAACCCTTGGGAAGATCCGGGTAAAAATAGTGCTTGCGGTCGAACTTGGAAAAAGTATTGACCTGGCAATCAAACGCCAGTCCAAGCTTAAGGGTGGCATCGATTGCTTCCTTGTTTGCAAAAGGGAGAGCCCCGGGAAGTCCAAGGCAGACGGGACAGGTCTGGGTGTTGGCAGGCTTTGCGAAATGTTCCGCCGAACATCCGCAAAACATTTTAGATGTTGTTGCCAGCTCGATATGAACTTCGAGACCGATTGTGGGAATATATTTTGCCATTGGCTTAAAGACTCTTTCTAATAGAAAAGCCGTTCTCAATCATTTTCTGACCGTATCTTCTTGAAAAAATAAGGGCTGAAATGGCCAACCCGGCCATAATCACCAAAAGGGTTCTAATGCCCAAAAGTTCTGTAACCGCACCCGAAAACATGACTGGCAGAAGGGTGGCAATGGTCACCAAAAACCAAAAGTTTCCAAAAACCCTTCCCCGCAAGCCCCCAGGGGTAGCCTCCTGGAGAAAAGTCTGGGAGGGTATCAAAAGACCCACAAAGGAAAAGCCGATGAGGATAGTTATTAGCGCCGAGAAAATAAGTCTTAGGCCTCCGGGAATCTCCGGGACCAAAAATGCAAAAAGCACAAACAACAAGCCCAACGCCATAAAGCACATTTCCATAATTTTCTTCTTCCTTGCCCCGGCCCGAAGGAGTTTGGGGATAAAAATCGCACCTATTATGGCTCCTATTCCTGCGGGTACGACAATCAGGGTTCCGGCAGAGTTGGGACTTATACCCAGAAGTTCCGTTGCCACAACCGGAATGTTAACTGTAATTACCGTGGAGGCAATCTGAACACAAATAAGAAGAAGGAAGGGCGCCAGAATGCTTCTTTGCTCTTTAATAAACTGATAGCCCTCGACAATGGTTCCGAAGAAGTGCTCTACGGCTTGCTGGAAAGTTTTTGGTAATTTTTCCTGTTGGGCTTTTAGTTCGGGAAGAAAGCTCACACTGATAAAAGCCAGGAATAAAAGTCCTGCCGCCAAAAATATGGAGTTGGAATATCCCAACCAGTGATTTAATGCCCCGGCTATGCCAAATCCGACTATTAATGCCCCCTGCTGGGTAACAAAGAAGAGCCCGTTTGCGAAGGGCAAGTGTTTCTTTGGAACCACCGAAGGAATGCTTGCGGCCTCCGCCGGAACGTAAAACTGGTTTAAAAGCGAATATGTAAATGCCACGCCGTAAAGAAGAAAAAACTTTGTTTCGTGTATCAGGGCATATCCGAAAATGGTTCCCGACTGCAGAAGGTTTGTAATCATCAGCACTTTTCGCTTATCGACAAGGTCAACACTTGCGGCGGCGAAAGGACCTATCAAAATTGCCGGGAGAGCATAGGCAACCCACAAAAGGGATGTGGCAATTGGCGAGCCGGTCACCGCAAAAAGCCTGATAAGAAGCAGGAAATTCATAATGCTAATCGTCAGCTGGGAAAGAATCTGGGAAAGCCAGACGTAGACAAACTTAGAGTTTTTAACCAACGGTTTAAATTCTCCCATAACTAGTTAAAAAGCAGCCTTGGGCTCATAATTTGTTGCCTTTTGATAAAGTTTGCCCAGTTCAAAAAGAACGTACTCGGAAAATCTCGGACCCAGAAGCTGAAAGCCCAAAGGCAAACCCTTTTTCGTAAAGCCCGAGGGAACCGCCAAGCCGGGTATTCCGGCCAAATTCCCCGCAACTGTCAAGATATCAGCCAGGTACATCTGAAGGGGGCTGCCTGACTTTTCCCCGAGGGCAAATGGCGGAGTCGGAGAAACCGGAGCAATAATCGCATCCACCTTTGCAAAGGCTCCTTCAAAATCTTTGATAATCTTTGAACGCACTTTCTGGGCCTTAAGATAATAGGCATCGTAGTACCCTGCCGAAAGCACATAGCTTCCCAGCATTATCCTCCTTTTCGCCTCAGCCCCGAATGAGCCTCTATCCTTTCCGTATCTAATCCCGTCGTACCTTCCCAAGTTTGAAGACACCTCTGCTGGCTGGACAATATAGTAAACCGATATTGCATACTTGGTATGGGGAAGGCTTACATCAACAAGCTCCACTCCCTCTTTTTTGAAAACCTCGGAAGAGGCCAGAACCGCTTTCTCTACCTCTTTATCCAATCCCTCAATGAAGTATTCCTTGGGGATACCTAGCCTCATTTTCGCCTTCGGAGCCATGAAGGTCGCGTCCTTGACCGTCCCGTCTTTTCCATCCTCGCCCTTGGTTACATTAAATATCGCCTCCGAATCCTCAACCGAACGGGAAAAGTGGCCGATGGAATCCACGGATGAGCCCATGGCAACGATTCCGTATCTGGAAACGGCTCCATAGGTGGGTTTGAGGCCCACCACACCGCAGAAATTAGCGGGTTGTCTGATGGAGCCTCCGGTATCCGTTCCGGTAGAAATAAGCGTAAGATTTGCGGCAACCGATGCGGCCGAACCGCTTGAGGAACCTCCGGGTACGAAATCTTTATTCCAAGGATTTCGGGTGGGACCGAAGTCTGAATTCTCTCCTGATGCGCCGTGAGCCCAAGCATCGCAGTTGGTTTTTCCCAGCATTATACAGCCTGCCTTTTCCAATCTCTCAACAACCGTTGCCGAGTAAGGCGGAACATAGTCTTGCAAGACTTTAGACCCGGCAGTTGTCCTGACTCCTTTGGTCAAAAAAAGGTCTTTGTAGGAAACTGTGATTCCCAAAAGAGGAAAGTCGGTAAATGCCTTTTCTTTGAGGCTTTTTATCCTTTCGTCCACCTCTTTGGCCTTTTTGTAAGCCTCTTCCTCGCAAACTGCCAAAAAAGCATTTAAGTCTTTGTTGTGTTTATTTATCCTTTCCAGATACGAATCTACTAAGCCCACCGCTGTAAATTTTCCTTTTAAAAGTCCTTCCTGGGTTTCTTTTATGGTCAAGGGGGTATCCATATTATTTGTCCGACCTTTCTTCCAAAATGGCCGGGACTACAAAATAGCCGTTGTGGGTTTTATCCGTTCCTGAGAGCGCCTCGTCTTTGGTAAGGGTCCTTTCGGCCTTGACTTCGTCCAATCTTAGCCTATCTTCCAATCCCGTTGTTTGGCTGGTCGGTTCGGTTTGGCTCGTGTCCACTTCGCCCAGCTCCTCCACGTAGTTTATGACTTCCGAAAGCTGCTTTAGATATTTTTCCGTTTCCTGGGGAGTTAATTTTAGGTTCGAGAGGCGGGCCACATGCTCGACATCCTTTTTTGTCAGTTTACTCATGGCCTTATCTTACATCATTCCCTTGAGGATTTTAATACGCTCAGAAATCGGTGGGTGGGTGTTAAAAAGCCCCGCAAACCAATCAACCGTCCCGTGCCCTTTTTCTTTGAAGGGATTGACTATATAAAGATGCGCGGTTGCTTTATTTGCAGCCTCCAGGGGTTCATGGTCCGCCGAAATCTTCTCCAGGGCAGAAATTAAGCCTTGCGGCTGTCTGGTAATTCCAACCGATTCCGTATCTGCAGTAAATTCCCGCCTTCTTGATATGGCAAGCTGGATAAGCTGGGATATAAAGGGCGAAAGAATCGCAAAGACGATTCCCAAAAGTATCAAAATTCCTCCGGATTTATCGTTGTCGCTATCCCTACGGGAAGCCCTAAAGCTGACCCTCAAAAACCAGTCTCCCAAAAGAGCAACGATACCAACCAGAACCGAAACAACCGAGGCCAGTCTGATATCGTAATTTCTGATGTGAGTCAGCTCATGAGCAATGACTCCTTCCAGCTCCGTCCTATTGAGTTTTTGCAGAAGTCCGGTCGTTGCACAGATCACGGCATGCTCCGGATCCCGCCCTGTGGCAAAGGCATTGGGAGCGGAGTCTTGAATTACATATAATTTCGGCTTGGGTAGCCCCGCTCCTATGGCCAGATTTTCGGCAACGGTATAGAAGTCAAAGTCGCGCTTTCTGTCTGCCGGCCTTGCGGATGAGATGGAAAGAACAATCTTGTCGCTGAAATAATAGCCAACAAAGCTAATTATTCCAGATACAATGAAGGCTAGACCGACCATGCCCAGGCCTCCAGGTTCATAACCCATATAGAATCCGAATGCCAAGGACAAAACATATACGGCCAATGTCACAAAGACTATAAAGCCCGCCACTATAAGCGCGCTTTTTATCTTGTTCGCGGATTGAACCTCGTAGATATTAACCATTTCAAAGCTTCACTTTGGGAGATTTCATCTCGGATTCGCTAACCTTCAGGTGATCTCCCTCCTGGGGAGTAATCAAACCCGGCTGCTCCTCGAACTTAAACATGTTGGCCAACAGGCTTGATGGAAAATTGACTCGTCGCACATTGTAGTCAGCAGTCAAATCTATTACCAGCCTTCTGGCATACATTATTTTGTCAGATGTGTCCCTAAGCTCATCCATCAGCTTTCCCACAACCTCAGAACCCTTCAATTCCGGATTGTCCTCAACAACCACCTGAATTTTGGGCAAAACCTGGGCAAGTTTGCTTCCGGCCTCAGCCATTTTGGCTACATCCTGGCTTTTTAAGGCTCCGGCAACTGCTTTTCTGGCTTCAGTTAATTTGTCAAAAATTCCTGTTTCGTGTTTGAGATAGCCTTTAACAGAGGCCTCCAGGTTCGGAATAAGATCCGCCTGTCTTTTGAGTTGATTCCCAATTTCCTGGACGGCAGCCCTGATCCTGGCTTTGCTGGAAACAAAGAAGTTATAGGTACCTATGACCCAAAGAACTAAAAAGATTAAAACGATATATACAAGCCACATT
>Ga0209002_10000674_pt1 | contig 27568 bp, 26 predicted proteins | sample Rifsed16ft2_FD_184010 | JGI IMG/M metagenome (GOLD analysis project Ga0209002, IMG submission 184010) | Soil microbial communities from Rifle, Colorado, USA - sediment 16ft 2 (version 2) | ecosystem: Environmental > Terrestrial > Deep subsurface > Rock core/Sediment | place: Rifle, Colorado... | reverse complement strand
GCAGGCCTTGGTAGGCCTCATAGAATGCCCGGACTTCCTCCTCGTGCGTGTGGGCGAGCGCTGCACCGTGTGTCGGGTGGTTCTCCTCGTTCAGAAGCTGGTAGTAGTCGATGTCGGATCCGTAGCGGGATGCGATGAAGGCCGCGAACTCACGCCACCGTGGGAATAGCGTCTCGTAGTCGTCGTCCGACAGGAGAACGTTGGCCCAATCCGGCCAGTGCTCCGGACCGGCGAGAATCGCAACGATTCCGAGACCTCGGGCACGAATCCTCGGGATGACAGCGTCCCAGTACGCGATGTGGTCCCAGTTGATTCGGTCCTGTTCCGGTTCCGGTTCAACGTGTGCCCACACGAAGTCGATGCGCACCACGGGTATCCCCAGGTCTGTCACGTAGTCCAATGCCACGTCCCAGTGCTCGGGAGTTGGAAGATTGTTCGTGTGGATCTCCATGGCCCAGAACGACCGAGTGCTTCGGAGTTCCCCGCCATCGAAGTAGCCCGTCCCCCTGTTGCCGGAAGAGGAATACAGAAGGAGGTCTACGGCCACGGTTCCCGTGGGCGAGAGTCCCGTGATGTCGAGATACTCCCAGACTCCCGTGGTAACGGTGTTCCTGCAGGCCACGCCGAGCCGGCTTCCCGAACTCATCGCGTTCCAGAACTCCAAACAGATCGCGTTCCCTCCGGACGAAGCGTAGACCCACGCCGACCCGACGAACGACTGGCCCGCCGCCGCGGACATGCGATCCGTCTGGAGGCCGTAGTCCTTCGTGTCGCTCGAATCGGCGATCCGGACCGACCACGTGCCGAAGCGCGCCCTGACGGAAGACCGGTACACGTTCCCCTTGGACCAGATCCACTTCTGCCAGTAGTCCGGCACGTTGTTGCCGTCGCCGTCGACTTCGAAATCGCCATTCCGGGCAAATGACGCGTCCAGGAGGATGTCGTCCGTGGCGGCAATCGTCCGGGCCTCCTCCGTGCCGGAAATGCCCCATGCACCCGCCCCCACCTTCCCCAGGGAGAACGTCTCGCCTGTCCCCAGGACGTAGGTCACTTGGCCGACCTCCGACCCGTCCGCATGATACATCGCGAGCATCATCGTCCTGGCGTAGGCGTCGTACGCGAACATGAACTCGTACTGCGTGTTCGCGGGGGCGTCGATGAGCTGGTTCACCCGGAGGGTCCCCGTGGAATCCTGGTAACGGAGGTAGTACCAGGGCGTGTACCATTGGTGGTTCGGGTTCGAGTCGCGGCTCGAGTAGTGGACGTACACGCTGTTCGCCATGTCGACCCTCGTGTTCGACGCGCCCATGAAGAAGAGAGGGACCGCGTACTGCCAGTGGCCCTTTTGGGTGATCGTCCACGTGGCGCGGACCGTGAAGCTCGTCGTCTGATCGTACGTCACCGGCGCGGGAGAACGCATCCGCTCGTTCGTGCCGGTCGGATCGCGCCGGTCCGCGTAGACGTAGAGGTTCCGGTTGCCGGAGTCCCAGTGCACGTCGCTGAACGCCTGATCCCCTTCCTTGGTAAAGGACTCATCGTTCGTGAAGACGTACAGGATGCTGAAGTGGGATGGGAACAGGTAGAAGGCATGCTCGTCGCTCTTGTTCGCGATGCTCGTGCCGTCCGCGTATTGGAAATGCGGATTCGTGAGGCCGTACTGGCCCAGCCAGGTCCGGTGCACCACGACCGTCTGGCCGCCCGTGTCGGTATCCTCGAAACTGAGGCCGAGGCGGCGCACGGGCCGGGGCACCCCTTCACGCCAAGTCCCGTTCTCGTTCCAACGTTCCACGACGTCGGTCTCGATCCGAGGGACCTCGACCAGGGTCACGAGCATCGGCCGTTCCAGGAGGACGGAACCGGGCGACCCCGCGGAGTACAGGGGGCGTCCGGGCGCGAGCCGGAAGTCGGAGATATGGAAGGAGAGGCCTCGGGCGGGATCCGGGACCGCGACGCGATACCACGAGGCCCCCGAGAACTCCGCTAGGCTGTATGTTGCGCCCGAGAAAGCCGGCCACACCGCGACGCGTCGCACCCACGGCTCCTTGACGAGGAGGGCCAAGGGCTGCGCGCTGGCATCGGCGACTCGGACCGCGATCGTCCGGTTGACGGAATCGACCGTCGCGTCCAACACGTCCGCAGATGTCAGGGTTCCCGATGCATCCAGCACGACCAGGTCGTCCAAGCTACCGGGGGGGGCAGCAGAGGATCCTCGGTCGTTTCGGCCGCCCTCGCGGCCGGGGCGGCGGCGAACCCCAAAACCACAAAGAATGACACAAACGCAGCCACACGCGTCGAGCCGTGCGACATGAGAACCCCTCCACGAGGTCGAGCCGTATGACGTGGATGTCGGACCTTGAGAATTGTGTATGTACCGTATGCATTCGAGTCGGTCCGCCTGCCGAGGCCGCGAAACGTAGGACCCGAAGGGTCCGCGTGGATTCGCGCGGGTCCATCTTGAACTCTCGCCTGCGATGGGGTCCTCGGCCGTGGGAAACCTCATGCCTCGGTCAGAAGCTCCCGGTACCATGGCGTTCCGTCCGTCCGCGGCTCATCGGGAGCTCGCCTCCCGTCTGCGCAAGGCTGCAAGGCCGAAGCGAGGGTTCGACCTCCGGGCTTACCTCGGATCCCCGGTCCCCGCCCTGGGCGTCCGGACCGCGGACGCGGTCGCGATCCGCAAGGCCTTCGTAAGGTCCCACCCCGACCCATCGGCCGACGAGGTCCATTCCCTCCTTGCTTCCCTCTGGTCCGGGGCCACGTTCGAGGAGCGAAGCCTCGCCATCGGCCTCCTCGCCGCCTACGCGGACGCGCTCCTGGACCGCGGATGGTCCCTCGCCGACTCGTGGGTCGACGAGGCGACCGGGTGGGCCCTGAGCGACAGCCTCGCCTCGGGGCCTGTCGCCCGGCTCGTCGCCGCCGAGCCCGCCCGGTACAGGGAGGTCCTTCGATGGACCGCGGCGGAGAACTTCTGGCGCAGACGAGCCTCCACGTACGCCCTCAACGACCTCATCCGGTCGGGGGACCTCGACCGCGCCTTCGCCCTCCTCGAACGCTTGCTGTACGACGAAGAGTTCTGGGTCCAGAGGGCCGTCGGCACGTGGCTCCGGGAGTCGTGGAAGAAGGACGCGCGGAGGACCGAGGCATTCCTCCGGCGGCATGCGAACGGCCTCCCGCCGGTCACGGTGACCGTGGCTACGGAGCGCGCGCCGAAGGCGTTCCGCGAGGAGCTCCGCCGCCTCCGCCGGGCCGGGGCTACAGGACCCTCACGCGGACCGCGTGGGCGTCCGCCCGCTCGACGCCGTCCACGACGTGGGTGATAGACGCGACGGCCTGGAGCACACCGCGGGCGCCGCCCGCCTCGACGCGGACGATGCCGAGCCCGGGCGTGCTCCCGACCGCGTTGTTCACGCCCGCCACGTTCGCGGTGAGGGGATTGGGCCCCCGCAGCGCGAGGAACGCGCGGTTCCCGGCCGGCGCGAGGTCCATGAGGTCCGGCGCGGGATCCGCGCTCGCGGCCCCGGCGAGGGGGATCTCGTCCACGACGGAATCCGTCCGCGTGTCCACGACGACGAGCAGGTTCGCGGCCCGGTCCCCGACCCAAAGGTACCGCCCGTCCCTCGTCAGGAGGCTTCCATGGGCGTCCACGAACCCGACCCCGTCGCGGCTCAGGATGAGCCTCGGAGCGGGGGCGTTCGGGCCGGAGGCCGGGGAGGCGAACCCGCCGAGGGAGAACGCGTAAAGGTCCCATTCGAGCGGGTTTGCGGAAGTGCCGCCCCCCGCGGTCAGGTAGAGCTTGTCCCCGACCTGGAGACCTCCGCAGCCGTTCGGGTGGATCGTCTCCCGGTCGTACTCCGCGACGATCGCCATGGGGGTCGCCCGCGCGTCGATGACGAAGAGGCCGCCTCCGCGGAGGGTCGTGAAGGCGAGGCGGCTCGCCGCGTCGATCACGGGGCAGATCGGGGCGTTGTCGGGCCGAAGGGCCGCGTCCTCGCAGGCAGCCCCGCTCGGGGTCGTGCACGTCGCGAGGTCGAGGGTCGCGGCAGCGTCGAGGGCGATAGCCCCTGACCCGTAGTCCGTCCGGATCCGCTGGAGGAGCTTCCCGTTCTGGTTCGCCACGAGGACGAAGGATCGATCGGGGGCGGAGAAGGCCGCGTGGGCCTGGGCGCCCACGTCGATGCAGGCGATGGGCTCCCGCTTCGCCGCGTCGAGGAAGAGGACGTGCCCCGTCGCGACGAAGGAGATGATCGCGACCTCGTGCCGCGCATCGAAATCGAGCATATGGGGCCGGCGGGGCGCCGACCCCGTCTCCGCGAGGCAACGGTCCCGGGCAGCCCCGCCGAGGTCGATGACCTCTGGGACCGCGGACGCCGCATCGAGGCCGGAGACCGCGTCCCCCGGATAGACGTACAGGGTCCCCCCGCCGTCCGATCGGGTGTCGGACTGGTCGATGAGCCACACCTCGTATCCCGGGCCGTCGGCGAGGGCCCCCACGGCCACGGACGTCACGGACAAGCTCACGCACATCAGGAGGACGAAGGCGCTGCGCAAGGAACCCCGCTCCCTCGGGCGGAAGGCTCTCCGGGTATTTCGATTTTGGTCACCCGAAATGGGACGAAAGGACTAGGGCCAGGGATCTGGGGCGATGCGGGGCCACCCGGGCGAGTCCACATCGATACGAACCGCAGGCTTAAGCCTCGGACCCTTCTTCGGAGGAACCCGAGGCGAGCGATTGGCGGAAGCGGTCCTCGTGAAGGAGCCGGCCCTCCGGCACTTCTGCGAACAGGTGTTCGTGAAGCTCGGCGTGCCCCCGGGGGACGCCCGCGTGACGACGGACGTCCTCGTCCTCGCGGACCTCCGCGGGATCGAGAGCCACGGGGTGGCCCGGCTCCCGCGCTACGTGACGGGGATCAAGGAAGGCTTCATGAAGCCCGTGGACCGGAGCCGGATCGTCCGGGAGACGAAGGCGACGGCCCTCCTCGACGCGGAGCTGAGCCTCGGGCAGGTCGTCGGGAAGAAGGGGATGGACCTCGCGATCAAGAAGGCGAAGGAGACCGCGGTCGGGATCGTCTCCGTCCGGAACTCGAACCACTACGGGATCGCGGGCTACTATGCCCTGCTGGCCCTCGAGCACGACCTGATCGGGATGAGCATGACGAACGCCGCCCCGCTCGTCGTCCCGACGTTCGGGCGGACGTCCATCCTGGGGACGAACCCCATCGCGATCGCGGTGCCCGGCGGGCGGGAGGAGCCCTTCGTCCTCGACATGGCCACGTCCGTCGTGCCCCGGGGGAAGCTCGAGGTCCTCGACCGCGCAGGGAAGCCCATGCCGCTCGGGTGGGCCGTCGACGAGACGGGGAAGGGCTCCACGGACCCGACGAAGGTCCTCGGGGCCCTCGCGAAGCGCCTGGGCGGGGGCCTCCTGCCCCTCGGGGGAGAAGGGGAGGCGTTCAGCGGGCACAAGGGCTATGGCCTCGCCCTCATGGTGGATGTCCTGTCGGGCGTCCTGAGCGGCGCCGCGACGGGCCTCCAGGTCTACGCGGACGAGAAGGTCCCCAACGTCGGGCACTTCTTCCTCGCCCTCGACCCCGCCGCGTTCCGCCCACTCGAGGAGTTCACGCGGGACATGGACCGCCTCGCCCGGGAGCTCAAGGCCTCCCCGAAGGCGGAGGGCCTGTCGCGGATCTACGTCGCCGGGGAGAAGAGCGCGGCCCGCACGGAGCGCCACCGGAAGGAAGGGATCCCCTTGTCCCCGAAGGTCGTCGAGCAGATGAAGAAGATCGGCGGCGAGCTCGGGGTGCCCGGGCCCGCGTGAACTCAGGGGTCGCGGCCCCCCGGGGTCGACTTTATACGCGGCGTCCGCCTGCGGGGCGGCCATGCCAGAGGACGCCCTCCGCGCGGCCGAGGTCCGGAAGACGTACCGGACGCGGGGCGGGCCCCCGATCGAAGCCCTCCGAGGGGTCTCCCTCTCGATTCGGCGCGGGGAACGGATCGCCCTCCTCGGCCGGAACGGCGCGGGCAAGACGACGTTCCTCCGCATCGCGTCGACCCTGCTCATGCCGACGGGCGGGACGGTCGAGGTGCTCGGTCACGACGTCGCCGCGGACCCTGACTCCGTGCGGCCTCTCATCGCCGTCGTCCCCCAGGAGGGCAAGCCGTTCTTCCACCTCACCCCCCGGGAGCAGGTGTACGCCTACCTTCGCGCCCGCGGCCTCCCGAGGGACGAGGCGCGGGACCGCACGGACCAGGCGCTCGGCCAGGTCGGCCTCGAGGACGTCGCGGACCGGCTCGCGATCACCCTCTCCGGGGGCCAGAAGCAGCGGACGATGGTCGCGACGGTCCTCGCGACGCGGGCGCCCCTCCTGTTTCTCGACGAGCCGACGATCGGGCTCGACCCGTTCGCGCGCCGGGCGGTGTGGGAGTCCCTCCGGCAGCTCACCCGGGAGGGCTCGACGATCCTCCTCACGACCCACTACCTCGACGAGGCGGAGGCCCTCGCGGACCGGCTCTACATCGTCGAGGAGGGGCGCGTCCTCGCGGAAGGGACCGCGGAGGCCCTCAAGCATCAGGTCGGCGGGACGATACGCGTCTCCGTCAAGGACGGCGCAGCCCTCGGAGACGAGCTCGCGGCGTTCGGCTCCGCGGTCTCCGAGGACGGCACGGTCCACGTCGTGACGACCCAGGCCCGGGTCGGGGAGCTCGTGGACCTCGCGATGCGCCAGGGCCTGTCCGCGACCGTGGGCCCCGTGACCCTGGAGGAGGCGTTCCTCCGGGTCGTGGGGCGGTCGATCGACGAGGAGTGAGGCCATGGCGTTCATCCCGCGCTGGCGGGGCACCGGGGTCTTCCTCGGGACGGAGCTCCGCATGGTCCTCCACGACCCGCTCGCGATCGCCTCGAGCGCCCTCGTCGAGGGCATCCTCCTCGTCTTCGTCTGGGTCCTCGCCCGGGACCTCCTCCCCTTCGCGCTCCTCGGATCCCTCGTGTACTCCCTCTTCCTGATCGGCCAGTTCATCCTGAGCGAGGCCGCGTACATCCGGATCGACCATCGCCTCAACGAGATGTACCACGCCTCTCCCCTCTCGCCGGAGGCGTACTTCCTCGGGATGGCGAGCGGGCTCGCGGTGGGCTTCCTCCCGACGACCCTCGTCCTGTTCGCCCTGACCCTGGTCCTCGTCCCGACGAGCCTCGCGGGCCTCGGGGCCGTCCTCCTCGTCCTCCTCGCCGTGTGGACGATCTCCGCGAGCATGGCGTACACGATCTCCACGCTGTTCAAGGACATGAAGGCGATCTGGCCCTGGGCGAGCCTCATCGCGAACGTCCTCGGCGTCGTGCCGCCGGTCTTCTACCCCCTCGCCCTGTGGCCCGCGGAGTGGCGGGCCCTCGCCCTGGTCCTCCCGACGAGCGCGGGCGCGGCCCTCGCGGGGGCCGCGGTGGGGCTCCAGCCCCTCGCGGCCGGGGAGCTCCTCCTCGCCGGGGCGGCCCTGGGCCTTCAGGCGGCCGGATCGTTCGCGTTCGCGACCTGGTGGGCCCGACGGTCCGCCCGGGAGGCGTGAGATGGCCGCGGTCGACGCCGTCCCGCGGACGGGCCGGGTGCTCCCGGCGTGGGGCCTCATCGGGTGGCGCTGGATCTCGCGGAATCCGGCCGCGGCGATCGTCCCCGTGCTCCTCCCGTTCCTGTTCCTCTACTTCCTCCGGATCATCTCGCCGCCGGAGTACTTCCCCCTCGCCGTCGCGGGCGCGATGCTCTACACGGCGCAGAACGTCGGGAGCTGGTGCCTCATGGACGCCGCGGTGAACCGGATCGAGCTCCATCTCCAGGACATGTTCGCGGCCTCGCCGTTGGGGAAGGTCCGGTACCTCGTCGGCGTCGCGATCTCGAACCTGATCCCCGCCGCCCCCGCGATCCTCGTCCAGGCGATCCTCCTCGCGTCCCTCCGGCCCGTGACGGCCATGGCCTGGGCCGTCCTCGCCGGATCCATCCTCGTGATCTGGCTCCTCTTCTCCGCGATCGGGATCGCCCTGTCCACGCGGATCCAGAGCCAGCGGGAGGTGTGGCCCATCGGGAACCTCGTCTTCTCCGTCCTCGGGATCCTCGCCCCCCTGTACTACCCGCTCTCGATCCTCCCTCCTGCCTGGCAGGCCGTCGCCCGCCTCCTCCCCTCGACGTACGCCGCGGAGCTCGTCCAGGGGTCCCTCGGGCTCGTCCCGTTGAGCGGGGAGGCGATGGCCCTCGACGCGATCCTCCTCGTCGCCTTCGCGGGGGCCGGGATCGCGATGGCGCTCCGCCTGTACCGATGGCGGGAGCCGTGAGCCCCGGGCGGGCCCCGGTCCCCGCGGCGCGCGCGGGCCTGAGAGCCACAGGAGCAGCCATATGAACCCCCTCCGCTTCCGGCACCTCCGGCATGGAGCCCTGGGACGTCACGATCGTCGGCGGTGGGATCCTCGGCACCTCCGTCGCGTACTGGCTCGCGGCCCGGTACGACGGCCGGATCGCCGTGCTCGAGCAGGAGCCCGCGGTCGCGGAGCACGCGAGCGGCCGGAACACGGGCGTCATCCACCGGCCGTTCTACCTGAACCCCGAGAAGGCAGGGGTGTTCGCCCGCGCGGCCGGGATCTCGTACCACCTGTGGAAGCGGTACGCGGCAGAGAAGGGCCTCCCCTGGAGCGAGGTCGGGACGTACGAGGTCGCCCTCGATGACCGCCAGCGGGCCGTCCTGGACGAGTACATGGGTTACGCCCGGGAGAACGGGATGGAGCCGTCGGAGTTCGAGCTCGTCGACGGGCGGGAGATGGCCCGCAGGGAGCCGAACGTCCGGTGCGAGGCCGCCCTCCTCTCGAAGACGGACACCGCGGTGGACTACCAGGCGTTCACGCGGGCCTTGAAGGTGGACGCGGAGGCCCTCGGGGTCCGCTTCCTGACGGGGACCGGCGTCACGTCGGTCGAAGCCAGCGCCGAGGGACTCGCGATCGGCCTGGCCCGCACGCGGGACACGGCCCGGACGAGGTACCTGATCGGCTGCGCGGGCGGGGGGGCGATCGACCTCGCCCACGCGGCGGGCGTCGGGCTCGAGTACACGGACTTGCACTTCCGCGGGGAGTACTGGGTCATCCAGCCGAAGGCCGCGGACCTCGCTCGCCGGAACGTCTACTCCGTTCCGCGCCACGGGGACCTCCCGTTCCTCGACCCGCACTGGATCGTCCGCGCGAACGGGACTCGGGAGATCGGTCCGAACGCGGTGCCCGTCTCCGGCCCGACGTCGTACCGTGGGCTGATCCGGCCCCTCGGCCCGTGGGTCGCGAAGTTCTTCGAGCCGCCCGTGTACAACAAGGTCCGGCTCCTGCTCGACAAGGACTTCGTCAGCCTCTCCGTCCGGGAGATGTGGAGCTCGATCTCTCGGGCCGAGATGCTGCGACGGGTGCAGAGGTTCCTCCCCGCGCTGAGGCTCGAGGACCTCGTCTCCCCGGGGACCGCGGGGATCCGCACCCCTGTCGTAGACCGCCACGGGCACATCGTGAAGGAGGCGATCGAGGTCCCCGGCCCGCACTCGTACCATATCCTGAACTACAATTCGCCGGGGGCCACGGGCGCCCCCGCGTTCGCGGCCCGCCTCGTAGACCGGCTCGCGGCCCGCGGGGACCTGGACCACCTGAGGAACGATCCGAAGCCGCAGAAGGTCTGGGACTGGGACGCCATCGCGAGGGCGATGGGGTTCCCCGGGCCGGCCAGCTAGGGCGTCCGGATCCAGTACGTCGGATCGTCGACGACGAGATACGTCGGCTTCCCTGTCTTCTCCTGCTCGTCGACCCAGGCGCGCAGCCGCACCTGGGGGTCCTCGCCCCTTGCCCCGACGTACCGAAACGGAAGGATTCTTCGTTCCTCGTCGCTGAGGCCGTCGCACAGGAGCCACAGGTTCCCCCAGCCCGTGCGGCGGTACTGGACGAGCATGTCCACGGGCTTCTGCTTCCCGATCTTGAAGTCCGCCATGACGACGTCCTGGACTATGCGGAGGGCCCGATCGATCGCCTTCGCGCCGACCGTCGCGGGGTCCCCGCCCTGGGCTATCCGCCCCTCGGCCTCATGGAGGATCGGAGCGGCGATCTTCATCAGGTTTCGGAACTCCTCGTTCCCGAAGCCGTCCGGGCACGGGGCGACGCACACGACGGCGCCGCCCGGCTTGACGGCCCGCGCGGCCGCGTTGATCGCCTTCCCCGCCTGGTATACGTTGATCCCGAGATGGCGCGCGGTGACGATCGCGATGTCCGCGAGCTCCGGGATGCGGGCGACGTAGACCTTGTCGAGGACGTGGCGCAGCTTCCGGTGGAGGGAGAGGATCTCCCCGCCTTCGAGGGCCACGACCTGGTACGCGGGATTGAGGACGCTGACGACGGCGTACACGAAGGTCCCGCGCTCAGCGAGCGCGTCGAGGATGATCCGGATCGCCGTGCGCTTGTACTCGTAGACGGGGTTGCCGTCGAGGAGCCCCATGTCGACGTTCGGCGCGAACCCGAGCTCGCCGAACATCCTCAGGTGGTCCGCGGTCGTGAGGGCCCGCCCGCCGATCCCGGGCACGATCTGCTTCGGCCCGCCGCTCACGCCGGCGAAGTAGTGGTAATCGAGGTCGCTGAGGGACACGATCGCCTCGGAGCGGGCGGCCTTGCCGTTCAGCTCGACGGGCGTGCCGTCCGGCATCGTGCCCAGGTTCTCGAGGTCCTCCCGGTCGTGGTGGAAGAACACGCGGTCCTTCCACGCGGGCCAGAGCCGCTCCCCGAGCATGAACTCCCACTCGTGGGGCTTAGGGTCCCGGTGGGTCGCGGCCGCGATGAGGATCCCGATCCGGTCCCGCGCGACGCCTCGGGAGAGGAGCCAGTCGAGGAGGCCGGGGAGGAGGAGCCGCTGGTGGGCGCACGGCCGGGCGTAGTCGTCGATGACGATCGTGATGTCTCCGCCGCGGTACCGCGACCCGAGCCACTCGGCCAGGGACGGGAGCAGGTCCGGGGTCGAGGACGCCTCGAGCGCCCGCACGAGCGCGGCCTCCAAGTCCGGGATCTCGGGGGCGCCCTCCGGGGTCCGCAGGGGGACCAGCCGGCTCTCGGACAGCACCCGCTCCGGGAGGAAGTCGGACAGGAATCGGTCCCCGTACTCGAGGCGGGGCAGCCGGTCCGCGAGGACCCTCGCCTTCATGGGGCTCCGCAACGCGGGCCGCGCTATTTAACGGACGCGCACCCACCGTCGGGTCGGGTCCGCACCCTCCGCAAATCCGGAGGGGTCCGGCGTCCCTCGATCCCGGGAGGCAGCCCGGGGCGAGGTCCCGTGCAATTACACGTGCAGTACGTACCTTAGCTATAACCCTCATCCGAAGGGTAGGAGAGCCCAGGAAGGCGGCAGCGATGGAGCCGGAACTCCCACGGCCTGAGGCCCCCCACTTCTGGCAAGCCGTCGCGTCGACCCCGGGCGGGGAATCCATCATCGTGTGCCTCCGATGCGAGGCGTGCACGGCCGTGTGCCCCGTGGAGGCGCTCGAGCCGAAGTTCAGCGTCCGCGGGACGATCGCGCGCGTGCGGAAGGGCCGCCGGGCGGAGGTCCTCACGGACGACGCGCTCTGGGCGTGCACGCGATGCTTCGCGTGCGACGCGAGCTGCCCGAGCCATGCACGACCCGGGGAGATCGTGGCCGCGCTGCGACACCTCTCCCTCGAGGCGGGCGCGGATGGCCTCGGGCCCCGACATGCCCTTGCGTTCGTCAACGGCGTGCGGGACCGCGGGCGCATCCACGAGGCCCGCGTGTGGATGGAGTCCGCGGGGCTCGCGGGCCTCTTCCGGGAGGGCTTCCGCCCGCTCGAAATGGCGTGGCGGGGGAAGGGCCCCTCCCTGCGTTCGCGTCCCATCGACTCGATCACGGACGTGAGGCGGATCCTCGCCGCAGGAGGACCCCGATGAAGTACGCGTACTTCCCGGGATGCGTCGCCCTCAACAGCTGCCGGGAGCTCGACGTCGCCACCCGCGAGGTCGCGAAGGACCTCGGGATCGGGCTCGTCGACCTGGACCAGGCCGCGTGCTGTGGGGCCGGGAACCTCCAGGACGCGAACCCTGAGGCCGCCCTCGCGATCAACGCCCGCACCCTGTCCATGGCGGGATCGAAGGGGCTCGACGTCCTCACGGTGTGCGGGACGTGCCAGCTCTACCTGTCCCGGGCCGCGCAGGTTCTGGAGGATCCCGAGGCCCGGGAGCGGACGAACGGGATCCTCGCCCGCGCGGGGCAGGGCCCGTACGAGGGTGGCGTGCGGGTCAAGCATCTCCTCCAGGTCCTCCTCCAAGAGGTCGGCGGGAGGAAGCTCGCGGCCAGCGTCCGCCGCCCTCTCGGGGACCTCCCCGTGGGCGCGTTCTACGGCTGCCACCTGCTCCGGTCCCCGGGGGCGGAGTCGTTCGAGACGCCCGAGGAGCCGACGTCGATCGAGCGGCTCGTGGGGATCCTCGGCGGGAAGCCCGTCTCCTTCGACGGTCGGACCGCGTGCTGCGGGTTCCACGTCCTCCCGGCCCGGCAGGACCTCGCCCTCCGGATGTCCGCTGCGGGGCTCGGGGAGGCCCAGGACGCGGGCGCGAAGGTCCTCGCCACGCCATGCCCCCTGTGCCACCTCGTCCTCGACACGTACCAACGGAAGGCCTCGAGGCTCGCCGGGCGGCCGATCGAGATCCCGATCCTCCATCTGTCCCAGATCGTCGGCCTCGCCCTCGGGATCGACCCCGATCGCCTGGGCGTGAAACGCCACCTCGTACCCGTGTCCCCCGTGATCGAGGAGCTGGAGGACGGGGAGGTCGTGAGGCCGTGACGGACGGGAAGCGCAAGGTCGGCGTCTTCATCTGCCACTGCGGGGGGAACATCTCCGACGTCGTCGACGTCAACGCACTGCGCGAGTCCGCCGCGGCGCAGGAGGATGTCGTCGTCGCGACGGACTTCCGCTTCATGTGCTCAAACGAGGGGCAGGCGCGCCTCCAGAGGACGATCCGGGAGAAAGGGCTGAACGGGGTCGTCGTCGCGTGCTGCACCCCGAAGATGTACGAGGACCTGTTCCGGGAGAAGGCGGGAGAGGCGGGGATGAACCCCTACCTCCTGGAGATCGCGAACGTGCGGGAGCAGTGCGCGTACCCCCACCGGTCCGACCCCGCGAGGGCGACGGAGAAGGCGAAGGCCCTCGTCGGGGCCCAGGTCGCGAAGGTCCGCCGCCTGCAGGCCCTGGAAGTGAAGACGGCCCCCATCCACGAGGGGGTCGCCGTGATCGGCGCGGGGATCGCCGGGATCCACGCCTCGATCCTCCTGGGCAACCTCGGCCACAAGGTCACCCTCATCGAGAAGGGCCCGACGATCGGCGGGAACATGGCCCGTTTCGACAAGACGTTCCCCACCCTCGACTGCGCGATGTGCACCCTGTCCCCCAAGATGAACGAGGTGTTCAACCACCCGAACGTCGACCTCCTGACGTACGCGGAGGTCAGGGACGCCGTCCGCACGCCCGGGAAGTTCACCCTCACGGTCCTGAAGAAGCCTCGGTACGTGACGGACGCGTGCATCGGCTGCAACCGGTGCACGGACGCCTGCCCGGTCAGCACGCCGAAGAGCCCGATCAAGGTCGGGTCCGAGTGGGACGTGGGCCTATCCCTCCGCAAGGCGATCTACCTCCCCTTCTCCCAGGCCCTCCCGCAGCGGTGGACGCTCGACGCGGACCACTGCTTCTACTTCCAGCGGGACCGGGCGTGTCGGATGTGCGAGCGGGTATGCCCCGCGGACGCGATCGACTTCTCCATGCCCCCCGAGGAGGTGAAGGTCGAGGTCGGCGCGGTCGTCGTCGCCACGGGCTACCGCCCCTTCGACGCCTCCCAGATCCCGGAGTACGGGCACGGGAGGCACCCCGACGTCTACCATGGCCTCCAGGTCGAGCGGCTCCTGTCCTCCACGGGGCCGACGGGCGGGAAGCTCGTGAAGCGGGACGGGACCCCGCCGAGGTCCGTGGGGATCATCCACTGCGTCGGCTCGCGGGACGAGAAGCACCGCCCGTACTGCTCCCGCGTGTGCTGCATGTACTCCCTGAAGTACGCCCATCTCATCCGCGAGCGGACCGGAGCGCGCGTCTACAACTTCTACATGGACATCCGGGCGAACGGCAAAGGGTACGAGGAGTTCTACCAGCGGGTCGCATCGGAGCAGGTCGGGTTCGTCCGCGGGAAGCCTACCCGGGTGACGGACGTCGCGACGTCGCCCGAGGAGGAGGGCAAGCTCACGATCGTCGTCGAGGACACCCTCGCCGGCGTGAACCTGCGCGTTCCCGTGGACATGGTCATCCTCAGCACGGCCATGGATCCTGGAGACGTCGACGGGCTCCTCGCCTCCCTCCACCTCGACAAGACGTCCGACGGCTTCGTGAAGGAGTACCACCCCAAGATCAATCCCACGGAGACGGCCGTGAAGGGCGTCTTCGTCGCCGGGTGCGCCCAGGGCCCCAAGGACATCACGGACACGATTGCGCAGGCCGGCGCGGCGGCGATGTCCGCGGCCGTGTTCCTGGGGAGCGGGGAGATGACCCTCAATCCCCTCGTCGCGGAGGTGAACCCGGACCTCTGCCGGGCGTGCGACCGGTGCACGGAGGCGTGCGAGTTCGATGCCGTCCGCATCGACCCGGAGGGCCTCGTCGCCGTGGTGGACGAGACCGCGTGCGAGGGATGCGGGAAGTGCACGGTCGTGTGCCCGACGGGCGCGATCCGGGTCCGGCAGTTCACGGGGCCCCAGGTCGTCGCCTCCATCGACGCCCTCGCGCCGAAGGCGGTGGCCCCGTGACGCCCGAGCCCGAAATCCTGGCCCTGTGCTGCAACTGGTGCGGGTACTCCGCCGCGGACCAGGCGGGGGCCGGGAAGATCCCGTACCCGGCCGCCGTGAAGATCGTGCGGCTCATGTGCACGGGAATGATCGACCCGTACTACGTCCTCCGGGCGTTCGAGCGCGGGTTCGACGGGGTCCTCGTGATCGGCTGCCATCCCGGCTCGTGCCACTACAAGAGCGGGAACCTCCAGGCGCGGGAGCTGACGGACCGGCTCTCCCACGTGCTCCGGACCCTCGGGATCGGCCCGCAACGGCTGCGCATGGAGGCCGCCTCGACCTCCGAGGGCCCGAGGTTCGCGGAGGTCGCCACGGAGTTCACGGAGACCCTCCGGCGGCTTGGCCCGAGCCCCCTTCGGGAGGTCGCGTGATGGCGGTCCTCGCGCCCCCGCCCGCGAGCGTGCAGACCGGCGGGCCGGAACCCGCCGCCCTCGATGCGGCCATGCGGGTCCTCGTCCAGGAGGGCTGCATCCAGTGCAACAAGTGCACCTTCACCTGCCCCGTCCACCGGGCGGACGTCGCCTTCAGCCCGCGCAAGGTCATCCTCCAGGCGTACCTCGGCGGGTCGGACGACATGAGCGAGCGGGACCTCTGGGCCTGCCTCACGTGCGGGGAGTGCCAGGCGGTCTGCCCGACCCAGGTGCCGTACCCCGCGTTCATCCGGGCCAAGCGGGAGGACCTGCGTCCCTCCATGGACCGGACGGCGCCGTGCAAGCACGGCGGGTACAAGGACATCCTCGCGAAGATCATGGCGAAGCCGAACCTGAACCAGGACCGCCGCGCGTGGATCGGGGACGGGCTTCAGGTCGCGGACGCGGGGGACGTGATCTACTTCACGGGATGCATGCCCTACCTGGACGGCGTCTTCACGTACTGCGACAGCGCCCGGATCGGGAGGGCGGCGATCAAGATCATGAACGCGGCGGGGATCGTGCCCGTCGTCGCGGACGCGGAGCGGTGCTGCGGCCACGACGCCCTCTGGAACGGGGACCGGGAGACGTTCGAGACCCTCGCGCGACGGAACGCGGAGTGGATCCGGGCGAGCGGGGCGAAACGCCTCGTGACGACGTGCGCGGAGTGCTACTCCATGCTGAAGTACGAGTACCCGAAGGCCGTCGGCGAGTGGCCCCTCGAGGTCCTCCACATGACGGAGCTCATCGAGGAGCTCGTCACGTCGGGACGGCTCACGTTCACGAAGTCCGTGGACCTCACGGTCACGTACCAGGACCCGTGCCGCCTCGGCCGCCACTCGAAGGAGTACGACGCACCCCGGGCGGTCCTCCAGGCAATCCCCGGCGTCACCCTCGTCGAGATGGACCGCGTGCGGGAGAACGCGATGTGCTGCGGGGTCGGGGCGTACTCGACCTGCGACGCGCAGACGAAGTTCATGCAGCAGGAGCGGCTCGAGGAGGCCGCCTCGAAGGCGGAGAACCTCGTCACCGCGTGTCCCCATTGCCGGATCCACTTCTCCTGCTACCTCGACGGCCGGCCCGTGGGTCCGCTCCCGGCCCTGAAGATCGTCGACGTGACCGACCTCGCCGCGCAGGCCCTGGGGTGAGAGGCTGACCGCGGTCGTCCACTTGACGGAGAGGGAGGATGCGACCCTGGCGTTCCTCCAGGAAGCGGGGATCCGCCACGAGGCGGGTCCGCTCCCCGGATACGCGACGGACGGATCGTTCCTCACCCTCGGCGTCCCGAGGATGATCGCCTTCCCGAAGGACGAGGCGGAGTGCGTGGCCCTCGTCGACCACGCGGTACGCGTCGGCATCGCCCTCGTGCCCAGGGGGACCGGCTCCGGCACCGCGGGGGCGGCCGTCGCGCCTCCGGGCTCCGTGCTCGTCGACATGGAAAGGGTCGGGGCGTGCGACGCGCGCGGCTATCGTCACGGGCTCTTCCGTCCGAGGGTCGTCGACGCCCAGGGGAAAGACGTCGACCTCACGAAGGCGGGACTCGACGACGCGCTGTACGTCCGCGTCGGCGCGGGGAGGACGAGCGACGAGACGAACCGGGCGCTCGCGGGGCACGCGTGGACCGTCGCCGTGGTCCCGAGCAGCGGCTACAGCACGTTCGGCGGGAACCTCGCGACGAACGCGCGGGGGAGCGGGACCCCGGCCTTCGGCGCCTTCGGGGACAGCGTCAACCGGGTCCGCATCGTGGCGACGTCGAAGGAGGGCGCTCGGGTCCTCGAGGTCACGGACCGCGACGACGTGCGACGCCTCGCAGGGCACCACGGGCTCTGCGGGCTCGTCACGGAACTCGACGTCCGGATCGCCCCGATCCCGAGGGGCGGGGACGTCGTCTGCGTCATCCTCTCGATCGAGTCGGAGGACGTCGGGAGGCTCGGCGCGACGATTGGAGGACTCATGAAGCGGGTCTCGGCGTCGTGCCGGTACTTCGCCGGCGAGTTCCTGTTCATCGACGAGGGGATCGTGCGCCCGGACGACCCCATCCGGGCGGACCCGGTCCTGGGCGGGTACTTCACCGTGGCCGCGGGACACCGCCGCATGGTCCTCCTCTACCGAGGGACGAAGGAAGGGTTGGAGGGGCTGCCGCGGATCGCCGCGGACGTCCCCGACGTCACCCTCCGGGAGATCACGTTCCCCCAGTTCCGGAAGATGATGGCCGTGCGCACCGCGGCTACGGGCAAGGCCCTCCACCGGGTGAACGTGCCTGGGTGCGAGGACTTCATCGTGTACGATCCCGCGCGGTTCGGCGATGTCCTCTCGCGGATGTTCGCCGTGATGGAGGGCTCCTCGGGCCGGCCCGTGGGGCACCACTACCCGGACGGGATCGAGGTCCACTACCGCCCGCAGGCCGCCGTGACGAGGGCGGACATCGAAGCGGCGTGGGCGCTGAACCAGAAGCTCCGGGAGGCCGTCCTGCGGCCGGAGCTCACCGTCGAGGACCGCAAGGAGCACGGCCTCGGCCTCGCCCTCTTCCGGGACGGCCCGGCGTCCCGCCACGAGGAGCTCCGTCGCCTGAAGGCGGAGTACGATCCCGCGAACGTCTTCAGCCCGCACCTTCTCCGCCCGGACACCCAGGAGGGATTCGTTGGGAGCTCGTTCCGCATCTGAGGGCCCAGGGCGCACGGGCGGCCGACCCGACCCGGGCCGCCGACCCGGGCGCGCCCTCCGGAGCGTGGTCCGATGACCGCCCCCGCCGTCCGTCCGTACGACGAACTCATGGACGAGCTCGCGAAGGCAGGCGCCGAGTCGCTCTACCTCTGCTACCAGTGCGGGATGTGCTCCGCGACGTGCCCGTGGAGCGAGGTCCGGGACGTGAGCGTGAGGAAGATGCTCCGCCTGACCCAGCTCGGGCTCGGCGGCCTCGAGGGCGACTTCCTGTGGCTCTGCACGACGTGCCGCGCGTGCGTGGCGCGGTGCCCGCGCGGCGTGGACATCGCGAACGTGATCCGCACGACCCGGGAGTTCGCGACGGCCGTGGGCGCGGAGCCTGGGCCCCTGAAGACGGTCCGCGGACACCTGGCCACGGTCCAGAACCCGTGGGGCGGGAAGCCCGAGGAACGGAGCCGATGGGCGGAGGGCCTCGGCGTCCGGCCCTTCGAGGCCGGCATGGATCTCCTCCTGTTCGTGGGATGCACGGCGGCGTACGACCCCCGCATCCGGACCGTCGCGCGAGCCCTCGTCCGCATCCTCGACGCCGCGGGCGTCCGGTTCGGGATCCTCGGGAACGACGAGGCCTGCTGCGGGGATCCCGCTCTCCGGATCGGGGACTCAGCCCTCTTCCGATCCCTCGCGGAACGGAACGGGGCGATGTTCCGGGAGCGAGGGGTGGAGCGCGTCGTCACGATCAGCCCGCACTCCCTCACGGTCCTGAAGGACGAGTACCCGAAGCTCGGGGCCTCCGTCGAGGTCGAGCACTACACGCAGCTCCTCGCCCGCCTCGCGGACGAGGACCGCCTCCGGCTCCGGAAGGACGGGGAGGTGCGGGTGACGTACCACGACCCGTGCTACCTCGGGCGGTACAACGGGGTCTACGAGGAGCCCCGGAAGGTCCTCGAGTCGATCCCGGGCGTGCGGCTCGAGGAGATGGAGCGCACGCGAGCGGACAGCTTGTGCTGCGGGGGCGGCGGAGGGCGGATCTTCCTGGAGACGCCCCCGGGCGAGCGGTTCTCCGACCTCCGCATCGCGCAGGCGGAACGGGCGGGGGCCCAGGTCCTCTGCTCCGCGTGCCCGTACTGCATCCTGAACCTCGAGGACAGCTCGAAGACCGTGGCCACGTCGCCCCTCCCGGTCCGGGACGTCGCGGAGTACGTGGCCGAGCGCCTCGCGTAGGCGGTGACGCGCGGGGGAGGCCCCCGGGGCCGTCCGGGCGTTCTGTCGCAAGGTTGAGGAAGGGGACCGCGATGCCCGAGGCGTGGCGAAGGCCCTCCGGATCTCCGTCCGCCCCGTGGGTCGCGTCGATCCCGCGGACCTGTTCCGCTCCGCCGTCCGCCGGCGGGAGCCCTTCTTCCTCGACTCGTCCCTCCGGGGCCCGGAGCTGGGTCGGTACTCGTTCGTCGGGGCGGACCCGGAAGGCTGGTTCCGCAGCCGGGGGCGCCGGGCCGCCTGGGCCGCCCCGTGGTCCGAGGGGACGAGGACGGGGGACCCCCTCGAGTCGCTCGGGGCATTCCTCGAGGCCCTCCCGGAAGGCCGGGCGGGGGAAGGGGCCCGACCCTTCTCCGTAGGCCTCGCGGGCTACCTCTCGTACGACCTCGGCCGCACGATCGAACGGCTCCCCGACGACAAGCCTCGGGACCTCGGGGTCCCGGACATCCACCTCGGCCTCTACCTCCGGCACACGGTCGTCGACCACATCTGGGGCGAGGGGTTCCGGGTCGCGGCCCGCGACGTTCCGAGGTTCGTCCCGCCCCCGGTCCCCGACGACCTCGGCCTTCCCGCCGAACCCCGGGCGATCCCGCCCCTGGACCCCGACGCCTACGTGGAGACGGTCGTGCGGGCGAAGGAGGCGATCGCGGGCGGGGACGTCTTCCAGGTCAACCTCTCCCAGCGTCACGCCCTGCCCCTCGAGGGCACGCCCGAGGCCGCGTTCGGGCGGCTCCGGTCCCTCACGCCGTCCGCGTTCGGGGCGTACTTCGACCTGGGGGACCACCAGGTCCTGAGCGCGAGCCCCGAGCGGTTCCTCCTGTCCAGGGACGGCTCCGTGGAGACGCGCCCGATCAAGGGCACGCGGCCCCGCGGGAGGACGCCGGACTCGGACGCCCGCCTCGCGGCGGAGCTCCTCGCGAGCGCGAAGGACGCCGCGGAGAACGTGATGATCGTCGACCTCGAGCGGAACGACCTGGGGAAGGTGTGCGAGTTCGGGAGCGTGCACGTGCCCCGCCTCCGGGCCCTGCGGAGCCTCCCGAACGTGCACCACCTCGAGTCCGTCGTCCGCGGGACCCTCCGGAAGGACGCGGACGTCCGGGACCTCCTGCGGGCCACGTTCCCCGGCGGGTCGATCACGGGCGCGCCGAAGCCCCGTGCGATGGAGATCATCGAGGCCCTCGAGCCCCACCGCAGGGGCGTGTACACGGGCGCCCTCGGCCGCCTGCCCCTCGACGGGTCCATCGACCTGAGCCTCGCGATCCGCACGGCGACCGTGGTCCGAGGCACCGCGTACTTCGCGGTCGGCGGCGGGATCGTTGCGGACTCGGACCCCTGGGGGGAGTACCGGGAGACCCTCGACAAGCTCCGGGGGCACGCGGAGGCCCTCACCTCGGACCGGATGGAGGTGACCCCCCACGGCGTCCGCGTGGCGTGACGGGGCCGTCGTCCGGGAGGAGGAGGCCGCGATCGACGCGAGGGACCGCGCCGTCCTCTTCGGGGAGGGCTGCTTCGACACGGTCCGCATCCACGGGGGTGCGCCGTTCCGCCTCGCGGCCCATCTCCGCCGCCTCCGGGAATCCGCGGACATCCTGGGGCTCAGTCTCTCCGCCTCGTTCGGAGACGCCGCGGAGGGCGTGAGGGCCGTCGTGCAGCGGAATGCCCTCTCGGACGGTCTCGTCCGGATCACGGTGACGGCGGGGAATGCGGAGGCGGGCGTCCCCGGCTCCGTCCTCGTCGCCGGCCGCCAACTCCCCCCGATCCCGGAGCGGATCGTGCTCCATGTCGCGGAATCGACCCGGCGTGTGCCCGGCCCGCTGAGCCGCTGCAAGACGACGTCCCGGGCCTCGGAGGCCCTCGCCCTCCGGGAGGCGCGGCGCACGGGGGCCTTCGACGCGATCCTCCTGAACCCCCATGGGAACGTCGTCGAGACGACGGCGCGGAACCTGTTCGTCGTCTCGTCCCAAGGGATCCGGACGCCGCCCGCGTCGGAGGGGGCCCTCGAGGGCATCACGCGGGACCTCGCGATCGAGCTCGCCCGGAAGACGGGGATCGAGGCGAAGGAGGCCGCCCTCGACGTCCCCGCGATCCTCCATGCGGACGAGGTCTTCCTCACGGGGAGCGGGGTGGGCGTCCTCGGGGTCCACCGGGTCCACGCCCGCTCGTACGATCCGGCCCCGGGGCCCGTGACCCAGGGCCTCGCGCGCGCCTACGCGGACGTCCTCGACAAGGAATCGAAATGGTGAGCGGCCCGGAGCGATGACACGCCCCGGACCGCGGAGGAGGACCCTCAGTCCGCGAGCCGGAGCTGGCCGCGGATCTCGCCGCCGGGGAAATCCCCGGCTCCCGTGTTCGTCGGGGCGACGCCGTCGTTCGTGTGCACGTTGACGTACGCGTTCCCGGACGTCATGTTGTCGAGGAGGTCCTGCCAGGGATGACCCGCGAGGGGGCCCGAGAAGTCCGACGCGTCGAAGGTGTCCATCGCGAGGACCCCGTCGAACCGGCCGCTCCCGGGTGTGCCGATGAACAGGGTCACGACGACGGGACCGTTGACGCCCGGCGGGCCCACATGGATGTGCGCCGCGACGACGTTCTCGATGTTCGCGGCGATGAGGATGTAGCTCATCGACATCGCGTCCTCGCTCAGGAGGAAGTGGGCGACCCCGCGCGCCTGCGTCGGCCGCGCCGGGACTTCGTTCGCGCCCGACAAGTTCGCAATCCAAGCCGTCCGGTCATCGGCCTGGGCCGCGACCGCGAAGGACGCGCTCACGACCGCCAGGGCCAACGCTCCGATCCACCAACCACGCAGCATCATCGCTGTTCCCCACCTGCGGAGGACACCCGTCGCCCCGGACCATAATCGTTTCCCCAAATCTCGTCGACGTTCTCAATCCAGAGAATCCGATGCCCGCGGCGGCCGCGGGCATCCTTCGGGAGCAGCCGCACGTCGGGAGAACCCTTATCTCGGCGGAGTCGCCATGGCCCCCCTGGATGCTTGTTCAGGCGCACGGCCTCGGGAAGACGTACCCCAAGGTTCGGGCCCTCGACGGCGTGGGCTTCGAAATCCACGAGGGCGAGGTCTTCGGCCTCTTCGGGCCGAACGGGGCGGGGAAGACGACCTGCCTCCGCGTCCTCTCGGGCCTCACGCGCCCCGACGCGGGCCGGGCGGAGGTGTGCGGCCACGACGTCGCGCAGTTCCCGAACGACCTCCGCCGACACCTCGGGATCCTCTTCGACCTCCCGTTCCCCTACGTGGACATGACCGTCGCGCGGTACCTGACGTTCTTCGCGAACATGGCGGGCGTGCCCCGCGCGGAGGTCCGCGGGAAGGCTGCCTGGGCCCTCGCCCAGCTCGGGATGACCCACCATGCGGGTAGCCGGATCGGGAAGCTCTCCATGGGGGAGCGGCAACGGGTCGAGATCGCCCGAGTCCTCCTGTCCCCCGCCCGGCTCCTCCTCCTCGACGAGCCCTTCTCGAACGTCGACGTGGACGCCAGGCTCCACCTCCGCTCGATCCTCCGGGACTGGGTGTCCCGAGGGGGCGGGATCCTGTTCACGAGCCACAACCTCCTCGAGAGCGAGGCGATCGTCGACCGGTACGCGTTCATCCACCTAGGCCGGATCGTCGCCGTCGGGACGGCGAAGGAGCTCAAGGAGAACCTCCTCGCGCCCGTGTACGCCCTCGAGGTGAGCGATGCGAATATGGCCCTCGCGGCCCTCGAGCCGATACCCCACCAGGCCCTCGAGACCACGGCCCCCAACCTCGTGCGCCTCGGCCTCCTCCGGCGCCAGGACGCCCCGCGGGTCGCGAAGGCCCTCGTCTCCGCAGACGTCGACCTCCTCGAGATGAAGAGCGTGGGGACGATGGAAGACGTGTACCGGAAGCTGACCCGACCTCCGGGCCCCGGGGGCGCCGCCTGATGGAGCCACGGGAGCGGTTCCGCCTCATCCTCGCGATCGTCGAGAAGGACCTGCGGATGCCCCTCTGGACGTGGGTCCTTGCCGGCAGCGTCGCGGGGCTCGGCTTCCTCCTCAGCCTCCCGGGGGCCGCGGCCATGGCCAGCTACCTCCGGTACTACCCCTACGAGTTCGTCTGGTTCGACGCCACCCTCCGCGGATACTACGGGATCGCCGCATTCCTCTCCTCCGTCGTCATGGGCATCACGTTCGCGACGGTCCACGGGGGCGAGGTCCGGAAGGGGACGATCCGATCCGTGATCCTGTACCCGATTGACATGACGGACCTGACGATCGCGAAGCTCCTCGCGACGTTCGTGATCGCGTTCCTCGTCGCGACGCCCCTGTTCATGGGGTTCTTCGGTGCATACTTCGTCTACGGCCTCTATCCCGCGGGGGCGTTCCTCGCCATCCACCTGATGGCCTTCGCGATGGCGGCCGTGGCCCTCGCGACGGGGGTCGGGGCGTCCCTCCTGATTGCGAATGTCACGGGCCGCCTGGCCCCGAGCCCGTCCTCGATGGGCGCCCTCTTCCTCATCGCCGCCCTCCTCCTCACGGAGACCGCGGTCTCGACGATCGGCACGTACCTCGCGATCCTCATGTCTGCGGGCCGGTTCCCAAGCCCGGAGACGTTCGAGGCCATCGAGGACTTCGCCCGGACGATCAGCGTCGTGTCGCCGCATCACATGGGCGCCCGCGTCCTCGGGATCGGGTTCGGGCTCACGAGCCTATGGTCCGACGTCCACGTCGTCGTGCCCGTGGCCCTCCTCGTAATCGCCATCGCCTACGTCGTCGGGAAGAGGCTCTACCTCGACCTGTTCATCAAGTAGAGGAGCGGAAAAGAAAGGACAAGGGGGTGTTCGTACGAGAGGTGCTCCCCCTCATCGGGTGGACGCGAGGGTCCACACGGCTCCGCCCAGGAGGAGCAGGCCCGTGAGCATTCCGACCGTCTCGCCGACGAAGGCCACGAGGGCCAGGCCGGCGATGGCCGCCACGAGCGCCCCGTTCTGGGCGTTCTCCTTCGACACGCCGTAGCCGATCAGGCCGAGGACGCCGAAGATGACCAAGTAGGCCACCGCGGACGTCACGGCCACGATCGCGTTCGCCTCGACGATGTCGAAGACGTACGTCAACAGGCCGATGACCGCCGCCAGGAACCCGCCAAGCACCATCGGCACCTGGTAGGTCGGCATGCGGGCGAGGTCACGCCACGAGTGCGCGACCCCAGCGGCCGTTGTCCGAACGCTGGTCGCTGCCATGATTCACCTCCTTGCCCCCCGGGTACCCCGCGGCGGCTTAACCGTGATTGGACGGTCCTCGAACTGTCCTTAAGCGTTCCGTCGCTCTATTCGAGACCAAAGATATAAATGCCGGCAGACTCCGACACGGATGCCCGGAAAAGGACGATGTCGGGGGCGGGGTTCGAACCCGCGACCTCCGGATGCCTCAGGAACGCCGTGGTCGTTCTGCCCGCGGGACCCTATGAGTCCGACGCTCCACCAGGCTGAGCCACCCCGACGGCGCGGCCCAAGGTTCCCATGATTATAAAGGATGCGGGCGCGGGCGATCGGGCGGCCGCACGTTTATCCGGCAACTCGCATTCCCCGCGCATCGCCGCGGAGGGGGTCGTCCGGAGGAGAGCTCGGAGCGCCGTGCCCGGCGCCGCCCTGCTCGCGGCCGGCGTGATCCTCGTCTTCCTTACGTTCCTCGTGCCGATCGGGGAGGACGTCGAGATCGTCTGGGAGAACGCGAACGTCCCGGACGTCCGGGAGGTCCTCGTCGTGGTGCCTTTCGACCTCGTCGGAGGGGACCGGCGGCCCATCTTCCACTTCACCACGATCGCCGTCGAGGGGATCCCGGGCGCCACGGTCGAGCTGGTCCGGACCCAGGACGGCCTCGTGGAGGCCGTGAACGTCTCGGGGATCGACGCGGACCCCGGGTCCGTCCTCCGCTTCCGGGGGCGCACGACGAACCGCGTCGCCGACGGGACGTACACGTGGTTCACCGTCGCGACGAACGTGACGGGCGTGGACTTCGAGGAGCAGGGGGCCACGACCCACGCGACGACGACCCTCGAGATGCTCTCCTGGTTCTTCCTCGAGAACCCCGCGTATCTTGCGGTGGCGTTCGTCCTCGGAGCCCTCCTCCTCTCGAGCGTCTGGGGCTGCCCCCACGAGTGCGAACCGGAGGGCTCGAAGAAGGGATGCGCGTCGGAGCTCCACATGGAGACGTACCCGTGCGGCACGGCCCCCGAGGACATCGACGACGTGCGGACGGGCGCGCAGATCATGGCGTGGGCCGCGAGCCGCGCGCGGAAGCTCCCCGTCCTCGGGGCCACGTACGCGGAGTTCCTGAAGTCCATGCCAGGCTGGGTCGACGCGGCGAAGGGGCTCTCCGAGAAGACCGTCGGGCGCGAGGTCTACGTGACCGTCGTGTGCCGATGGCTCGCCTGCCTGACGCGGTCATGCTGGGTCCTCTGGAGCCGACGGAAGTGGGTCGAGGAGACGACCGCGTACGGCCCCTTCAAGATCAAACCGCCGACGGGCTACTACACGAGCAACGCGGACTGCTTCGGGCCGGGGCTCACGGCGGAGCAGTTCTACGAGGGCTTCAAGAAGGCCGTCGAGGGGAGCGAGGAGGTCGCGGAGGCGAAGACGAAGTGCGAGGCGGTGTGCGGCGAATGAGGCTCCCCGCGAAGTTCGGGGCGTGCGGGCGGTGCGTGGGCCTCGCGGTCGGCGCGCTCGCGATCTCCCTCGTCGCCCTCCTCGCTAGCCTGCCTGCGGGGGACCTCGTCTCCTCTCTCATCTCCTTGGGGCTCGTCGTCGCGAGCGGGACCACCGTCGTCCTCCACGGGATCGGATGGCGCCGTCGGCACGATTCTTCCCTACGCGATTAAATACCCTGAGGCTCGTCGCTTCCCCGTGGACCCGGAGATCAAAGCTAAGGACGCCCGGGCCGTCGAGGACCCCATCGCCGCGATCTTCGACCTCGCGGAGGCCGTGGACCGCCAGACCCCGACGATCCGGAGGGTCCTCCGGTACGTCCGCGTCTTCGTCTCCCTCTGGCTCCTCCTCGACTTCGTGATGATCCTCGTCTTCGCGGACGTGCGGGCGTTCGTCACGCTCCTCCTGTTCGTGCCCCTCGTGATCTCCCTCTTCGCGATGCGGTCCGCCTCGACCCCGGGGATGCGCCTCGCCTTCCTCGTGACCGCGTGCGTGTTCGGCGTCCTCCAGATCGTCACGTTCGGGCCCGCGTTCCTCGTCGGGGTCGTCCTCGTCTCCCTGTTCATCCTCGGGTTCGTGATCCTCGAGCTGCTCCGGGACCTGCGGTCCTTCTTCGACTACTTCGCCCTGCGGCACCGCGTGATCCAGCGGGTGCGTCAGGCGGACCCTGTCGTGTACGTCCCCGAGGGCAAGGACTCCGTCCAAAGGATCCTCGCTCACCTCTCGAGGACGAGCGCGGACGTGAAGGCGGCCATGGCCCGCCCCGACGGGCTCGCGGCGCCCGCCCTCCTCACGGGCCGGTCCGGCCTCACGTACTCCTTCGACGCGTTCGTCCGGACCCCGCCCTCGGGCCTGTGGCGGACCCTGGGGCTCGGGAGCCCGGGCTTCGCCGTCTACGTGAAGGCCTTCGACGCGGCGCCAGGCCTCGCGGACCTCCAGGGCCTCGCCCGCGCCGTGGCCGACGTCTCGGAGGCCCTCCGGATCCCCCCCGTCCGTGCGATCGCGCTCTGGAAACCGGCGGGGGACGAGTCCGTCGCGGCGGACGCGTACGAGTATCTCCTCAAGGGGGCCGTCCGCGTGAGGATCCGGGGCGCCACGTTCGTGTGCTCCCTCGAGCTCGCGCGGGAGGGCGCCGACGGGACGTACGACTTCATCCCCCTCGTCGTGGACACGGCCCTCGGCGGGCCCGTGAGCCCGGCCGTCGCGAAGGCCTAGTCCCGCAGCCAGAACGGGGCCTTCGTGTACCGGTAGTGGTCCCGGATCTGCTCCTGGTAGATCTTCCGGTAGAATTCGTTGTACTTCTGGATGTGGAGGACGCCCTCGTGGGTGATCCGGATCCGGTACCGGCCGTCCGCCTGCTCGACGGACACGAGGCCGTCTTTCTCGAGGTGGTCGATGACCCGCTCCGTCATGAAGTGGTTCGACTTGATCTCCCGCTTGACCTCCTCCTTCGAGATGCCGGCCTGGCCCGGCAGGACGCGCGCGAGCTTCTCCGGGAGGCCGTCCTGGTAGAGGTCGATCCCCAGCTCGGCCACGAGCCGGTTCAGGACGAAGCATCCGTAGATCACGAGGTCCTTGTAGGGCCGGCCAGGCATGAGGAGTGGGCGCTGAATGTGGACGCGCCTATTTGATGCGTCCCACGGGCCCCTGCCGAGGGCCCGGCGAGGCCTGGCCCGAAGTTCGGAAGGCCGGGGGAGACCCG
>Ga0209002_10000673_pt1 | contig 27680 bp, 30 predicted proteins | sample Rifsed16ft2_FD_184010 | JGI IMG/M metagenome (GOLD analysis project Ga0209002, IMG submission 184010) | Soil microbial communities from Rifle, Colorado, USA - sediment 16ft 2 (version 2) | ecosystem: Environmental > Terrestrial > Deep subsurface > Rock core/Sediment | place: Rifle, Colorado... | reverse complement strand
GAAGGAGCGCCTCACGAAGTCCTGCTGGTCCTTGATGCCAATACAGGCCAGAACGGCCTTCAGCAGGTGCGACAATTCAGCGAGGCGGCTGGGGTGACGGGAATAGTCCTCACGAAGCTCGACGGCACGGCCAAAGGAGGGATCATTCTTGCAATCAGCCACGAACTCCGGACTCCGGTCAAATACATCGGGATTGGAGAAGGGATTGATGACCTGCAGCCGTTTGACAGACAGGCGTTCGTTGAAGCACTCTTTCGGGGAAGCGGAATCCCCGAATTAGAGCGGAGCAAACGTCCATGAGAATCAAATCGTTTCCCTTTGACCTGAAACTCAAGCACACGTTTACCATTGCGCGTAGCTCGCGCGATGTGCAACAGGTAGTGCTGGTAGAATTGGAGCATGAGGAGATCGTGGGGTACGGGGAGGCTGCTCCGTCACGGCGGTACGGTGAGGATGTCGATACCGTTAATCAGTTCCTGGAAAAACTCGATTTTTCGAGGTTTGCTGATCCTTTGTGCGCCGAAGAGATCCTTGGATACGTCGACTCTGTCGAAGGAGGGAACACTGCTGCAAAAGCCGCGGTGGACATAGCTCTTCATGATTGGATAGGTAAAAAGATTGGATTGCCGTTGCACAGGTACTGGGGACTGAACGGACTGAAAACCCCCATCACTTCTTTTACCATTGGCATCGATACTCCGAGCGTGATAGAGCAAAAGGTCCGTGAAGCCGAAGAATTTCCGATCCTGAAGGTAAAGCTCGGCGGCCAGAATGATTCCGAGATCATGGGGGCGATTCGCAAAGTGACGAAGAAAACGGTGCGCGTGGACGCCAACGAGGGTTGGAAGACCAAAGAGATCGCTCTCGAGAAGATCAAATGGCTCGAGCAGGAAGGAGTGGAGTTTGTCGAGCAGCCCATGCCGTCACAGAAGCTGAAGGCAATTGCGTGGCTGAAAGAACGGGTGGGGATCCCGTTGATCGCGGACGAGAATTCCATTCGTCTTGGGGATATTGCGGGCCTTCAAGACAGTTTCCATGGCATCAACATAAAGTTGATGAAGTGCACGGGCCTGAGGGAGGCCCTGAAGATGATTCACACTGCGAGAGCGTGCGGCTTGAAAGTCATGATCGGCTGCATGGTGGAGACGTCCGTGGCCATTTCGGCGGCAGCGCAATTGTCGCCCCTGATAGACTACGCAGACCTTGACGGGGCTGTGCTCACGACAAATGACCCATTCCGGGGTGTTCAATTCGACAACGGAAGGATCCTCCTCTCCGAGAGCCCCGGGATAGGCGTAACGAAGCGTTGACCCATGCTCCTCAAACGTCCGAAACATCGCGATTTTGAGTATCAGCCCCGGTACTACAATCCCGATAAAGATCCGGCGGACAAGTTCAAGCATAAGATGCAGGCAGAACGGAAACTGCATCAAAGAAAACGACGCCCTGTGTTTCTGTGGGGCGCCCTTCTCGTGATTATTGTCTATGTGTACTTGTACCTGAGCGGGGCATTTCGCTGAACGGTGAGTTCGAAGATCCACATATTGAAGAGCGACATTGCCAACAAGATAGCTGCCGGAGAGGTTGTCCAGCGGCCCTCGTCGGCTGTGAAGGAACTCGTGGAGAATTCGCTTGATGCAGGCGCTCAATCGATCTCCGTTGTGATCAAGGATGCCGGGAAGGTTCTCATTCAGGTTATCGACGACGGCGAAGGAATGTCGCCGGAAGATGCGCTCCTTGCATTTCGCCGGCATGCGACAAGCAAGATTGCCACGGCGGAGGACCTGGAGAATATCCGCACCCTCGGGTTCCGGGGGGAGGCACTTGCCTCGATGGGGTCTGTTGCCCAGGTGGAAATGAAAACACGCATGTCACAGCAGGATGTGGGGACCCTGGTGCGGGTTGAAGGCGATGAAGTAAAGGAGAACAGCGTGACTTCGTGCGAGCGAGGCACCGTTATCAGCGTCAAGAATCTTTTTTTCAATACACCCGCACGAAGAAATTTCCTCAAGTCCCAACAGACCGAGCGAAAGAATGTGACGGACGTTGTGACGAGGATGGCGCTCGCGTATCCCGAGGTCGGATGGAAATACATCAGCGATGACGAAACGATTTTGGATCTTCGTCCAAAGGGCATTGAGGATCGGCTCAAAGACGTCGTTGGAGTGAAGCAGTTCGGCCAGCTGCTGCGTGTCGACGAACGGACGGATTTTCTGACTCTTCAGGGCTTCATCGGCAGGCCTGATTTTGTCAGAAAGAACCGGGTGGATCAATACCTCTATCTCAACCGCAGATTCATTGTCAACCGCGCAATCAACCATGCCGTATTTCAGGCGTATGAGCACCTCCTGATCAAGGGAACCTTTCCGTTCTTTGTCCTTAACCTCACCGTTGACCCGCGGACGGTTGACGTGAATGTTCATCCATCGAAGATGGAGGTGAAATTCGGAAATGAGTCCCAGGTGTACAGATTTGTACTTTCCGTGATCAAGCGGACGCTGGCGCAACATGATCTTGTTCCCTCCATGACGGTTGAAGGCGGGATCGGAGCCGCAGGGCCCGAGGCGAGGCTGCAATTCGGAGGGATGCCTGGAGGACAGCGGGAAGTGAATTGGGCGGGTGAAGGGATGACCATTCCGGGCCAGTCTGATGTTGAGGAATTGTTCCAAAGGGCACGGCCGGAGCCGGGTGCCGGCTCTTTCACACCAATCTTTCAGCCTACGGCGGAAAGAATCATTCCCCAGGGACAAAAATCAGAGGCCGGGGAAGGCCCGGGTGAGGGGAGGGCGATCTGGCAGATTCACAACAAGTACATCCTCTCTCAGGTGAAGACCGGACTGATGATTGTGGATCAGCATGTGGCTCATGAGCGGATACTCTATGAGAAGGTTCTGGCGAATTTTGAGAACAATCTCGCTTCGTCACAGCAGCTGCTCTTTCCCCAGACCATCACGCTCACTCCCAACGATTACGTGCTTGTCCAGGATCTCTTGCCTCATCTGGAGGCCATTGGATTTGTGCTGAAGCCTTTCGGAAAGAACACGGTAGTCATCGACGGCATTCCTGCGGACGTCCGCGTAGGAAGTGAGAGGAAGATACTGGAAGATGTGCTCGACGAGTTCAGGAACAACGAACATCAATCGACCATCGACGCACGTGACAACCTTGCGAAATCGTTTGCCTGCAAAGCGGCGATCAAAGCCGGAGACAGACTCAAAACTCATGAAATGATTAGCTTAATTGACCAGTTGTTCCTAACTTCCATGCCGTATGTCTGTCCTCACGGCCGGCCTGTTGTTGTGAAGGTGTCGATCGAGGAACTTGACAGGCGATTTGGAAGGACCTGAAGAATAATGAGGAGAGCGGAGCAATGAAGTACGATTCAGCCGGAATGAACAGGGAGCGGTCAAAGTGGGAGGAGCGGACGCGTTCCAACGGCCGTCAGCGCGAGGTGAAGTTTACCACCATCAGCGGCGAGCCAATCAACATGCTCTACGGTCCGCAGGACCTGGAGCGAATGGACTTTCTCGGGGATATCGGTTATCCCGGAGAATTTCCCTACACGCGGGGAATCCATCCGACAATGTATCGGGGAAGACACTGGACGATGCGACAGTTCGCAGGCTTCGGGACCCCGGAAGACACGAACGAGAGGTATCATTACCTTCTGGATCACGGGCAGACAGGGCTTTCTGTGGCTTTCGACCTCCCGACACTCATGGGAAGGGATGCTGATGACCATCAATCGGAAGGAGAGGTGGGTATTTGCGGTGTCTCTGTCAGCTCTCTTGCCGACATGGAGATTCTCTTCAAAGGAATTGATCTGGGAGCCATTTCGACAAGCATGACAATCAATGCTCCGGCGATCATGGTCATGTGCTTCTATCTGGCCGTCGCGGAAAAACAAGGAGTGGATTTCAGGAAATTACGGGGCACAATCCAGGCCGATATTCTGAAGGAGTACATCGCCCAGAAGGAGTGGATCTATCCGCCTGCCCCGTCCATGAAGCTCATTGTCGACATGTTCGAGTTCATGGGCAAAGAGGTTCCGCAATGGAATCCGATTTCGGTCAGCGGCTACCACATCAGGGAGGCCGGTTCGACAGCCGGTCAGGAATTGGCATTCACACTTGCCGACGGATTTGCTTATGTCGAGGCGGGGATTGCACGCGGGCTGGACATCGATGAGTTTGTGCCGCGCATATCTTTCTTCTTTAATTCCCACATCGATTTCTTCGAGGAGATCGCCAAGTTCCGCGCCGCCCGCAGAATATGGGCAAAGCGCCTGCGGGCGAAATACGGGGCAAAGAATCCCAAGTCGTTGATGCTGCGATTTCATACGCAGACAGCGGGATGTTCCCTCACAGCGCAGCAACCGGAAAACAATATTGTGAGAACGGCGTACGAGGCGCTCGCCGGAGTGTTGGGCGGCACGCAATCGCTTCACACGAATTCCATGGATGAGACCCTCGCCCTTCCGTCTGAGAAAGCAGTGAAAATCGCGCTCCGAACCCAGCAGATTCTCGCATTCGAAACGGGGGTATCAAATACCATTGATCCCCTTGCGGGAAGCTACTTCATCGAATCGCTGACCAAAAGGATGGAGGAAGCGGCGGAACAGTATTTCGACAAGATTGAGGCCCTGGGGGGCGTCATTCCTGCGATAGAAGCCGGCTTCTTCCAGCGGGAAATAGCTGAAGCTGCCTATCGATACCAACAGGAGCTTGATCGAAAAGAAAAGATCATAGTTGGAGTGAACGATTTCATCGAGGAACAGGAGAAGATCGAGATCCCGATATTGGAGATTTCTCCGGAAGTCGAAGTGAGCCAGCGAAAACGGCTCGCCAACTTGCGGCAAAGCCGAAACCAGAAATCGGTTGAGTCCACTCTGAAAGCGCTGAAAGCTGCGGCGGTCGACAACAAGAACCTCATGCCCGGCTTACTCGACTGCACGCGTTCCTATGTCACACTGGGGGAGATGTGCAGCACTTTGGCGGAAGTCTACGGTGTCTATGAAGAACAAGCGGTCTTCTGATCAGGGGCTTCCAGACCTGTGAAATCTTACATCAGACTCGCCAGGCCGAATCAGTGGATCAAGAACATGTTCTTGTTTGCGTCGCTGATCTTTTCGAGGCATCTCTTTGAGGGTGATTTTGTATTGACGGAGCTGCACGCGTTCCTGGTATTCTGCCTCCTCTCAAGTGCCATCTACGTTCTCAATGATGTTGCAGACCGCGAAGCCGACAGCTTGCATCCGATCAAGCGAACTCGTCCTATCGCTGCGGGGACGATCTCACCTGCTGCGGGAGTCGTTTTCGCTCTTCTCCTCCTTGTTGTCACCGCCGTTCTGGCCGGCATGCTCAGCCGCTCGTTTCAGTATGCTGCGGCGATCTATGCCGTTCTGAACATCGGATACTCCTTCTGGCTCAAGCGAGTGATGCTCGTCGACGTGTTTATCATTGCCGCAGGCTTCATGCTGAGGGTCCTGGCGGGCGCGTTTGCGATCGATGTGGAGGTCTCTCATTGGCTGGTGCTCTGCACATTGTTTGTCTCTCTGTTTCTGGCCATCTCCAAGCGACGCGGTGAGTTAATGCTTGTTCGTGACGCCAACAACTATTCGGAGCGTCCTGTCCTGCGGGAATATGATATCGCATTCATCGACCAGATTATCACCGTGACTGCCGCAGGAATGGCGATCTCCTACGCACTCTACACCGTTGCAGACCGAACTGTGGCGATGTTCAAAACAGAGAACCTGATCTTTACGACGGTTTTTGTGTTGTTCGGCATTTTTCGGTATCTTTTCGTGTTAAAACAAAAGAAGATCGAGGACAACCCTGCGGTTCTGCTTCTCTCCGATCCCGTGATGATTGTGAACGTCGGAGCCTGGTTCGTATCATGCGTCCTGATCATCTATTTCAACGATATCATGTCATGGTTCTGAGCGAATAATGAAGCTACCCGAGCCCAAATCAGCGACCCGCGTTCAAGGCCTCCCCGTAAGCGAGGCAAAAGTGGCGGTTGTCGCGACCACACCTAAAACGATACTCGACGATATCCAGAAGGCGATGGACCTTGCCGGAGTGAGAAATGCGTTGGACCTGAAAGCCCCGACCATCTTGAAGGACAATATTTCATGGCATTTTCCCTTCCCGGGAGCCAATACGACCCCTTGGCAGCTTGAGGGGACCATCCTCGGGCTGCAAAAATCCGGGCTGAAAGATCTGGTGTGCGTACAGAACCAAACCGTGGTGACAGATGCGTTCAAGGGTGAAGACCTGAACAAATACGTTCCCGTTTTCAAGAAGTACGGCATTCCTGTCCGGTTCAATTTCAAGCAAGAGGACATGACGTGGAATGTTTTCAAGCCGCGGACGTCGCTTCTTGTGCTTGACCAGATTTACCCCGAGGGGATTCGGATCCCTGATTTCCTTTTCGGGAAAAATATCGTTCACCTGCCGACGGTTAAGTGTCATATCTACACGACCACGACAGGGGCAATGAAGAATGCGTTCGGCGGCCTTCTGAATACACACCGCCACTATACACACTCATGGATCCATGAAACGTTGGTTGATCTTTTGGCAATTCAAAAGGAGATCCACACGGGAATATTTGCAGTGATGGACGGGACGACTGCTGGGAATGGGCCGGGCCCGCGAACAATGTTCCCCGAAGAGAAGAATGTCATTCTTGCAAGCGCAGATCAGGTCGCCATTGATGCCGTTGCGGCGAAGATGATGGGATTCAACCCCCTGGAGATCAAATACATCAACCTCGCACACCAGAGAGGTCTTGGGTGCGGAGATCCGCGTTCGATCCGGGTGGTGGGAGAGAACATCGAGAACGTCAACTGGCGCTTCACGGTGGGCGACAACGGGGCAAGCCTGGTTGGAGATCTGCTTTGGTTCAGCCCGTTGAAACGGCTTCAGAATCTCTTCTTTCGCACGCCCGTTGTGAACTTCTTCATATTCGGCTCCGAATTCTATCACGATTACTATCGGTGGCCTCTGAAGGACAAGCGTGTTTTCAAACGGTGGCTGCGCGAGTCCCAATGGGGAGCTCTCTTTTCTTCCTATCCGCCTGCCGGTATGCCCTAACGGCTGTTGCTCTCCGATTTTACCCCGGCTGAACAAATGAAGACCAGAACACGGGCAGAGTTGTTCCTCCTTTCATGTACGATCATATGGGGAGGCACTTTTGTCGTTGTCAAAGGCGGCTTGGAAGATTCCCCGCCGTTCCTCTTCGTAGCCATTCGCTTTGCCGTCGCCACCTTGCTCTTTCTCCCGTTCGTGGCAAAGGGGCTCTTGACGATGTCCAAAGCCTCATTGCGGGGCGGGCTCATCGTCGGCGTTCTCCTTTTCCTGGGATTCCTCGCTCAGACAACGGGGCTTCTCTACACTACTGCATCGAAATCCGGATTCATCACCGGTCTTCTCGTTGTATTCACTCCAATCTTCCAGATTGTGATCGAACGCAGACTCCCCAAGATCGGCAACGTGATAGGCATTTTCCTTGTCACTGTCGGGCTGTATTTTCTCACTTCGCCGGCGGGGTCGGAGTTCAATCTTGGTGATGGTCTGACGCTGGCGTGTGCAATGGTCTTCGGGCTTTACATCGTCTATCTCGATGTGTATTCCAGGAAAGGCAACACAATGCACCTTGCCTTCATGCAATTCGCTGTCACGGGGCTTGGTGCAATGATCGTTTCCATTGCGTTCGAAGAGATGTCGGTGCGTTTGACCGCGAATTTCCTGGAGGCCATCGCCTACCTTGCTCTTCTTGCGACGCTCTACACTCTCACGGTGCAGACGAAGTACCAAAAGGATACCACTCCCACAAGAGCAGCGATCATTTTTTCGATAGAGCCCGTCTTTGCAGCCGTGTTTGCCTATTTCTTCAGGCAGGAGATCATTGGAACGGTCGGGATCATCGGCGGGATCTTTGTCGTCGGGGGACTTCTTGTCTCGGAACTTTCTGATATGATTTTCCGGCGTGCCGCAGCGAATGAGGAGGGAACATCAGACTGAATCCTGTCGCCCGCCTCTCGAATCTACCATCCCATTCTTTTCTTCAAATGCGCAATGTGAGCAACATGATGCCTGCCATGCCACGCGTAAAGCTGGAGGAGACGGTCGAGGTTCATCTTGCCGTTTTCCGGATGGACGAGATTTTTGGCAAAGTCATTGGGCGTCATACTCTCAAGCACGATGACCCAGCGCTTGTGGAGTGCCTCCAGCAACTCGAGTGAAAGATTCACCGGGCCTGTTCTTGCCTCGGGGAGCTCGGCCCAAAGATGTTCCTCATACGGTCTGATGGTCGGTTCGTTCTCCGTGAGAGCAAGCTTGAACCGAACATAGGAATTGAGATGGCTGTCGGGGAGATGGTGCACAACTTGTCGTACGGTCCATCCTCCGGGACGGTAAGGCGTGTCCAATTGAGCTTCATCGAGGCCCGCGATTTCCTTGCGGAGAAGGGCGGGGGTCTCCGCTATCTGCCGTATCATCTCTTTCCGCTCTTGTTCTGTGATCGTCGGCTTCGGCCGAAACGGCCCTATCGGATATCGAAGATCTTCCATGACTCCCTTTCAAGGTAAATACAAAAAGTACCTGTCGAATTCCTGCTCTTTGGTCCAACCGCATTTTTCGTAGAGTTTTTTCGCGGGGTTGTTGTTCACACCCGTTTCCAACACAAGTCCCTTCGATTTCGTTTCCTTTGCCATGACTGCAGACCTTCTCAGCAGTGCTTCGGCAACTCCTTTATGACGAGCCGCGTGCGTTACGAAGAGGTCATTGAGCATCCACAACCGCTTCATTGAGACCGAAGAGAATGCCGGATACAATTGTACGAAGCCCAATGCCGGCCCTGATCCGTCGGTGGCCAGGAAGATTACGGAGTCCCTGTTGCGCAAGCGCTCTCCCAGAAAGGCCGCGGCACCTGACAGATCCGATTGCTGCTCGTAGAACTTCCGGTAGGCATCGAAGAGCGGAACGAGGAGTGGGAGGTGGTCCGTTGTAGCCTGGATGACGTTCATGGTCTCTCTCCGTGAAAAGAAACAATGCCCCGCCTGGTGACATGGGTGGGGCATTGCGTTTGAAGAAAAGTGCTTATGGCTTCGGGAATGTTCGAATGTAGGCAATAACGTCGTCAATCTGGTCTGACGAAAGCGTCTTGCCGAATGCCGGCATCCTCAAGCCTACATTCCCGCCGTTGATGAATTCCTTGAGCTGCTGATCGTTGATCGAGGGAGCGAGTTCTGCCAGAACCGCGGTCGTCGGTGCGGCTCCCTTGCCCTCTTTGCCGTGGCAGATCATGCAGGAATTCTCGAAAATCACCTTCCCTCGCTCGATGCCGGTTCCGTTTCTGTATCTTTCTGAAAAGATCGGCGGGGGAGTTGTGCGTTTGATCGGTTCCAGCGACTTCAGGTAGAGAAAGATCGCCTTGATGTCGTCTTCTTCAAGAAGCCCAAAGTGGGCATAGGGCATATGGGTTGACAGAACGGTCCCATCGGGCCGCATTCCTGCCCGAACGGCATCGAGGAACTGTTCTTCGGACCAATTGCCGATCCCTGTTTCAGGATCTGGACGAATATTCCGGGCATATGTCTCCACGTCGACACCCGCCTCATCCTGCCCAAATCGGATTGTGCTTCCGGCAAATGTGCTGTCCCGATAGAATGACCCATCCGACAAGTCGCGCGGAGTGTGACAATCCATGCAGGGTGCTGCATGATTGGCGAGGTACTTGCCGTATTCAATTGTGACCCCTTGTGCCGGCGTTGGAATGGGTCCTGTGATCTGTTGTTCCGGTCTCAAAACTCCAAACGTGAAGAGAGCTTTTGCCGTAAACGAAGGCTCATTCTCTTTCACTTCCGTGGAAACCGGCTTCAGACTCCGCAGATAAGCAACAATGGAAAGCGCATCTTCATCTGAAAGTCCCCGGAGGGCTTCGACGGGCATGACCGGAAAAAGAACGGTTCCATCGGGCCTCAATCCCTCACGGAGAGCGCGAACCACTTGACCGTCACTCCATTTCCCGATTCCCGTTTCTTCATCTGGGGTGATGTTGCGTGAGTAGAAAATACCGAAACCCGGCCCGACGTTCCGCAGATCGAAAGCGCGTCCGCCCGTCGGAGCAACCCGAGCATCCATGACCGGACTATGACAACCCCAGCAACCGAATCCATTCTTGAAAAGGTATTCGCCCCTTTCGAGGGTTGCCGGATCATTAGGGGCCTTCATCTCGACTACCGGCCTCTCGTAAACCCGTTTCCAGGAAGAATTTACATAGACCACTAACCCGATAACCACGACGAGGAGGACTGCGAACAACCCGCCCCCGATTCGGAGGGTCCATTTTATCCAAGGTTTCATTATGCCTTCCCTTTTTGATTTTTTAAGTGGCCAATTGTACGCAATCATGCTGTTGCAGTCAAGCCTGAATACGCCGGAATCGTGAACCATATTGACGAAAATTGGCGACGATTGAGGCGGGTATTTTCGGAATGACTGACATTTTCATGCCGCAAGAAAGTACTTGAAAGTCAGTTTTCCAAATTCTATCTTTCCCATGTCATGCTGAAGCGAATCATCTCCATCCTTGTTACACTGCTTGCCGTTGTTCCGACTACCTCCGTGGCAGATGTTTTCAAGCCCGGGTCCCCCTCTCGTGGCACAGGCTCAGGTTTGACTATCCGTTGGGAGACTTCCGACGAGTCGGAAGTCATCAAGTTCGAAGTCTTCAGACGTGAATACCAGTCAGGGGGGATGGGCCCTGCAGAGAAGATTGCGGACATTGTGGCAAAGCGGTTGAGCAGTTCGGTCTACCAGATCGAGGATGCGGGGATTTTCAAGACCGCCGATCGGGTGCTGGAATATGAGGTGCGCGCAGTTGATAGACAAGGTGTCGTCGTCGAAACGGCAAAGATGACAACATGGTTTTCTGCCGGGCTCACTTCAGCAGCCAAGCGAACTTGGGGAAGCATCAAAGCGATGTTTCGTTGATCCGACCGATCATTGTTTCATCTGTCATCGCAAGCGATATGAACAATGTCGCTTTTTTTGTGTACTCCCGGAGAGATATGAAGATAAGGGGAAACAAGACATCGTTCATTCTGGCTTCGCAGTCCCCGCGCAGACGGTTGCTCCTGAAACAAATCGGTCTTAAATTTGTCGTGCGCCCGAGTACGGTGGCAGAGCGTTTTGTTCCGGAAGAAACTCCCTCGCACAATGTGAGGCGGCTCGCGCTTGAGAAGGCCCGCGATGTTGCCGGAAGGGTCAAGCGGGGGACCGTTGTGGGTGCCGATACCGTGGTTGTCTTGGGCAAGCGGATTCTTGGGAAGCCGAAGAGCGCACGCGAGGCGAAAGAGATGCTGTCTGCACTCAGCGGTAAATGGCATTCGGTGTACACGGGATTCGCCCTCGTCGACGCGGCATCGGGCCGCTCACGTTCCGATGTCGTTCGAACAAGGGTCCGGTTCAGGCGCATTTCGAAAGCCGAAGTCACAGGATATGTTGCTTCCGGATCGCCTCTGGATAAGGCGGGGGCGTATGGCATACAGGACGATTACGGCGCAGTCTTCGTTGAGGAGGTGAGAGGCTGCTTCTACAACGTTGTGGGTTTTCCTCTCAGCAAGTTTCTGGTCAGTGTTGCGGATTTTGAAAGGAAGCCCATTGATCGGCTGTTTGATCGATAATTGAACGGATATTCTTTCCGGAGGAGTTGTCATGGCATCAACGATACGAGTACTTGTTGCGAAAGCCGGCCTCGACGGTCACGACCGAGGTGTAAAAGTTGTTGCCGCGGCTTTGAGAGATGCCGGGATGGAGGTGATCTATACCGGATTGCGTAAGACGCCGGAAATGATTGTTGAGGCGGCACTGCAGGAAGACGTCGATGTCGTGGGGATCAGTCTCCTGAGCGGTGCGCACATGACGATCTTCCCGAAGATCCTGAAACTCATGAAGGAAAAGGGATTGGATGATGTTCTGCTGTTTGGCGGGGGAATAATTCCGGAAAGAGACATTGATGAATTGAAGAGAATCGGTGTGGGGGAGATATTCACGCCGGGCGCATCGACAATCGACATTGTGAAATACGTGAAGTCGTGGGCAGGAGGAGACCGGAAGAAAGTCGCTCGCTAGGACATCCGGCAGAAGTGGCAAAAAAAATCCCGCTCGAAAGGCACGAGCGGGATTCTCTTTTCTTGAGAGCCAAGAAGTCAGACTTTTGAGACCTTGACGGCCTGCAAGCCCTTGGGACCTTGTTCAACTTCGAATTGCACATTGTCGCCTTCGTTCAGGGTCTTGTACCCATCGCCAGCGATCGACTTATAGTGCACGAACACGTCTTCACCAGTACTGCGTTTGATGAAGCCGTAGCCCTTGGCGTTGTTGAACCATTTAACTGTACCCTGTTCCATAAGGATACTTCCCTTATTGGTTGAACATGTACACCGGTTCTTTTGTCTCTCGAAGAAAGGCGTCGCCTTCGACACCCATTGTTCAGCTTGGTACTCGGCCTTTGGGCAACCTTGCAGACTCTCCACCCACACTTCCCTGAGGTTGGTACTGCCAAAACAACTCTTGATGAAACAAATTACGGTGCGGTGAATTGCAGGGGAAGTATACAACTCGCCCCAGAAAAAAGCAAGGGGGCCTAGCCTTCGTCAAGCCAAATCCTGAATTCATTGCGGCTTTCCTCGGCCGGACCGGCCTGCTCCGGGGCCGGAGCGACCTTCGCTGAAATAATCGTAATTCCTTTTGGATCAAAGCCAAACAGATCGTCGCCCGAAAAGATGGCCCTGAAATGCTCGGGGGAAAAGAAGGCCTCGAACTTCAGGGCGGCCTCCTCCAGCCTTCCCAGATAGTACGCCGTGTTTTCGTCGGGGAAATTCGGGTCCCATTCTTCAGCCAGCCTGCAATTCTCGGAGACCTTCACATTTGCTGTCGTTCCAGTGACATAATAGGAGATCCGATCGCCGGGTTTGGGATGAAGCCCTGCAAGCCGCGCTACCTCATAAACCGCCGCCGGATTTCTTTTCCCTTCGCCAATTTCCCGTTCGTAGACGGGAAACGGGTCGTGAATGACCTCTGTCCGGCAGAAACTTGTGATGTCCCAGCGATGATTCATGATATCGTGTCGCAGAGTTCCGTACAGTGTGTGAAGAGCTTCGATCTTCTCGTCGAGAAGGCCTGCAATCGCGAGGCGAAGGAAATGGCGGAGGAACGGTTCTATGCTCCGTGATGTGAGGGAGCTTCCCTTGATGATGAGGCCGTCCTTGTCGTCGAAAATCGCATAATTCTTCTTCTTGTAGCTCATCATTTTCGTGAATCGGCCGGCTGTCACCAGATTGATCCCTTCGGGGAGCGTTTGCGAAATCCGTGCGACGAGGGAATCCTCCTGCTCCCTGCCCACCACATTGTCCGGCGGAAGGAAATACACTCCGTCGGTGTCGACTTCAACCACCTGTCCGTTGTAGAGCTCGATGTGGTGGACGATCTCCCGAAGGAGTTCCTGTCCAGCCCTCGTCACCTCGTCCGCCTTCCTGTAGTCGTTGAAGATGCCGCGGGCGTATCCCAGGTATCCGTAGAATGAATTAATGAGGATCTTGAAGGACATCTGGAGGGCATCGAGTCTTCTGCGCTCGGCGGGGTCGGCGCATTTGTTCATCTTGTGCTTTGCGTCGAGACGCATGCCGACCAGTTCGCGCAGAAGACGCCCAAAGACTCCAAGCTCGTCGGTTTTCGGTTGGATGGACCTGCTGAGGATGATGGAAGGATACAGTGATTCCACATCGGCGTGTACGACTCCGCTAAAAACACCCGTCATGAAAATATCTGCGTAGCCGCCCGTGGTTTGTGCCCCTTCTTCCGGCCGCGGGACGGAACTCTTCAGGCGAAGGTATTCCCTGAGCATGAGCGATTCGATCTTGACCGCAGAACCCGTTCTGACGATTGTGCCGTAAGAAAGCGGGACCATTTGGGCCAGATGGAAACTGCTCGGAGAGAGATGTTCACTCACCAACCCGATGGTTGATACATTCACCTTAAGCCCTTCGAGGACCACGCGCGGTTTTTCGGCCCAAAGGGGGGTGATATCCCGAGGTCTGAGAAAAGCCTCTTTCTTTGACGGCAGGCCGAAATGAAGAGCGAGTGAAGCGAGGTCGTACGATTCGAGCGATCGTTTCGAAAAATCATAATACTCAACCTGAAGCATCGTATCGACGAGATGCCGCCCGGCAAGTTCGTAGACGTTTGATTCCCGCTCGAAGTCAGGGGAGGGCGAACGGCTCGAAAGCAGCCTCGGCTCGCTCTCATCTCTTCCGACGGAGCATTCAAGCTCATGCATGGCGCAACGTTGGAGCAGATAGGGAAGGTCATGGGCGAAAAGGTTATGCCCTTCAACGACGTCGGGATCCCGGTCTCGTATGAGCCCGATGAATCGAGCCAACATCGCTTTCTCTTCAAGTTTTCTGCCATCGAGCGTTTCTTCCCAGCCAGTATTGTCCGAAAGTCCAATCGCGAGGATCCGGTCTTCGGTCTTCCTCGCGTCACCTGTCCTGCCTTTCGAGGCGAGTGTGGCAATGCTCAATTGGAGACGGCGGACTTCGCCAAACTCCATTCCCTTGAAGTGGGTGACGCCCGACTGCATGAGGTATTGACCGACGGGGTCGGGCCTGAGGAGCAGGAATTGCCCTTCGCTGAAGTTCGTAACGGGTGTGGGGACAGTCTTGTTAAAACGGTCGAGTGATACCCTCACGGCCTCCCACAAATCGTTCCATCGTGTAAAGACCGCAAGATGTTTGTAGTAATTAGTCCCGGTGAGTTCCTTGAGCCAATGCTTTCGGTCGAACCCTTCGAGGAGCTTGCTTTGTGAGAGAAAGAAGAAAGGGAAGAAATCAACGTCGCGGGTTTCTAAACCCGATGCTGTGCGGGCGTAGAGGCGAATCTGCTGATCATTCAACAAATGACATGCGACGATTCGCGTCGAAGAATCGTATCCGGTCAGGAGGGGATCCATACAGGCGGCATCATGACCCGTTAGGCAAGGTCCTCAACGGCAAGTTCCATGCGACGTTGCAGAAACCGTCATTTCTTCTTTTTCCGGCTTGTTGCGATTTCAAGGAAGGGGCGAAGAAGGTCGATCGGGACGGGAAAAATCGTCGTGGAATTATTCTCAGTGGCGATTTCCCTGAGTGTCTGCAAATACCTCAAGGTGAGGGCGCTCGGCTGTTCGCTCAGGATACCTGCGGCATCCGAAAGTCGCTGAGAAGCCTGAAACTCTCCTTCGGCGGCAATAACCTTAGATCGGCGTTCACGTTCCGCCTCGGCTTGCTTGGCCATGGCACGCTGCATCTCCTGCGGAAGGTCGATATGCTTGACTTCGACGTTCGAGATCTTGATTCCCCACGGTTCGGTCTGGTGGTCGATGATCTTTGCGAGCTGGAGGTTGATCTTCTCCCGCTCGGCAAGCAAATCATCCAACTCCGACTGCCCCAGAACGCTTCTCAGCGTTGTTTGTGAGAGCTGTGAAGTGGCGAAGAGGAAGTTCTCGACCTCAACGATCGCTTTTTCAGGCTGCACAACTCTGAAATAGACGACCGCATTGACCTTGAGGGAGACGTTGTCCTTGGTAATGATGTCCTGCGGCGGAACATCCATAACCACCGTTCGCAGACTTACTTTGACCATCTTATCGATCAAAGGAATGAGAAGGATCAGGCCGGGCCCCTTCACGCCGATCAATCTGCCCAGCCGGAAGACAACACCTCGTTCGTACTCCCGAAGGATACGTATGGCGTTGGCAAGGATGATTAGTCCAAAGACAACAAGAATGACGATGAGAGTTGGGAATGCAGGAGACATAGGAATTCCTCGCTATGAAAGACGTTCGACGCGCAACGTGAGATTATGGATCTCCACGACCCGTATCTTTGCTCCTTGTTCGATGAATCCTGAAGCGCTTTCAGCAGTCCAGATTTCTCCATGGACTCGAACTGATCCGGCGGGATTCAAATCTGCCAGAACTTCCCCTGTTTCCCCGATCATCCCTTCGCTTCCGGTTGTTGGCTTGAGCCGCTGGGCTTTCAGTCCGTATCCAAGCACGAAAAGGAAGAAGAAGACCGTCACCGCCGAGACACCAATGATGGCCGACCAGGATATTTCGATGAATTCCAGTGAAGAATCGGAACGGATCAGCATGATTGAACCGAGAATCAGGGAAATGATTCCGCTGACGGTTAGCATTCCGTAGCTTGTGATTTTGATTTCAGCGATGAAGAGAATGACGCCGAAGATGATCAGGGCAAGGCCGGCGTAGTTGATGGGCAGTGTGTGCAGGCTGTAGAAAGCGAGAATCAGGCTAATGACACCGACGACCCCCGGCAGGATCGAGCCCGGATTGTAGAGCTCGAACAGAAGCCCATAGATGCCCAGCATGAAGAGGATATACGCAATGTTGGGGTCGCTGAGGATGTCGAGAATCCTCTCGGACCATCCCATTTCGATTGTTTCTACCTGGGCGCCGCGTGTATGCAGAGTTGTGGCGCCTGAAGGAAGTTCAACGGATTTGCCGTCAAGTTGTTCCAGGAGTTCGGTCAAATTCCTGGCAACGAGGTCGACGACGTTCTTCTCGCGGGCTTCGTTTTCAGTGATCGAAAGGCTTTTTCGGACCGCTTCTTCCGCCCATGCCAGGTTCCGGTGGCGCTTTTCTGCGATGGCCCGAATGAACGCCGCTGCGTCATTTGTGGCCTTTTCACTCATGATCGAATCCTGCTGCCCCTCGAGTGAAACAGGGTGGGCCGCACCGATGTTCGTGGCCGGCGCCATGGCTGCAATATGCGCCGCCATCGTGATGAAGACGCCGGCGGAGGCAGCTTGCGATCCCCCCGGCGAGACATAGACAACAACCGGGATGCTGGATTCAAGGATGTCGCCTACGATGATCCTTGTCGACTTGAGGAGTCCGCCCGGAGTGTTGAAGGTGATGATAAGACATTCCGCCTTTTCTTCGCGGGCTTTTTCAATGCTCCGGTGCAAATAGTCCGCTGTAGCAGGATTGATTGTGCCGTCGAGACGGGCGACCAGGACCTTTTGGGCATGGAGATGTGGTGCAAGGAGAAGGGTGCCAATGAGCGTTGTGAAGATAGTGCGAACTGTCATGGAACAACGCCGGATATGAGTGTCAAACAGAGTATTAGTACAACCATGTGAGACGAAGCCCTGTTATTCAGGGGCGTACTCGAGCGGAGAGGGTGGGATTCGAACCCACGGTACCCTTACGGGCACACACGCTCTCCAGGCGTGCCAGTTCAACCACTCCTGCACCTCTCCGAGAGCTAGTGATTAATTTCCCCCCGGCAAATCGATTCTGCCGTCGTGTCGGTCGAGGACTTAACGCATTCTTGTACCTTTGAGAGCTCAAGGTCCAACCATGCTCTTCCCGCACCAGTCTTCAGAAAATTCTCTCGCTTACGTGCCGACGAAAAATCAGGGGCTCTTCAGAATAGAGGAGAACCCACGGAACGCCGCCTTTGGTAAATCTATTGTGCCCTTCATTATGCTGGAGGAGTCTCTGACGCGCGCTGTATCTTGAGCAACCTACATATCTCTTTTTCAGGCACTCACTCCAAAGAACGTAAACACAAGCCATTCTTTTCCCCCAAATTCGCTTATACTTGGTGCGTGCCAGTTTCCGCCGCAAGGCGGATCAGCCTTCGGCTGACAACCACTCCTGCACCTCTCCGAGAGCTGATGGCCGGATTTAGCTTCATTCCCCCGAGAATCTGGTGTGCCGGCTCGCACGAAACGGGAATTTCTGCAAAGAATTTCGATGTCAACATAGCGAAAGAATGGTGCAAAAGCAACGAAGTGTGTATATTGAGAAAAAGTTTTCGCATCTTCGTGCATCAGGAGTGATGAAAAGATGAACGAGTCGATTCTTGTCGCCGAAGACCAGCCGCACATACGCGCGTTGATCGAGTTCAAGCTGAAAAACAACGGATATCGCGTCGTGACGGTTGAGGATGGAGAGCAGGCACTCCAGAAGGCAAAAGAATTGATACCGGACGTGATCCTCCTTGACGTGATGATGCCGTTGATGACCGGATTCGAAGTCCTTGCCGCACTGAAGAAGATCCCTGAGACAAAAGAAATCCCGGTTCTCCTGGTGACTGCACAGAGCAGCGAAAGCGAAGTTCTCAAAGGGCTGGAAATGGGGGCGGAGGACTACATCACAAAGCCGTTCAGTCCCAACGAGCTCGCCGCCAGGATCAAATCAGTCCTCATGCGTCAAAAAAAGAAATGACATTCTTCAGGATTTCCTGCGTTTTCTTCAGTCTCTTCTATTTCACGCCTTTCGTCGTTGCACAGCAGCAGACCGGATCTACGGATCCGGATTCTGTCTTTTTCCAGTCGTTGCGTCTGCAGCAGGCAGGTCAATATGACGAAGCGAGAACCTTGCTCAGGGGACTCCTCAGCCGTTTTCCGCTCTATTACGATGCAAGGATAGTTTACGGCAGGCTCCTTGCCTGGGATTCGCAATACAACGCCGCACTGTCTCAGATCGATTCGGTTCTTTCTTTTCAGCCAATGAATGCCGAAGCCCGGCTCACAAAGGCCCAAATCCTCGCCTGGAGCAAACGCTATCGGACGGCGGCGGACATCCTCCGTGTCTTAGCCGAAGAAGATCCAACGACACCGTTGTACCGGACCGAACTTGCCAAGGTCTATCTTTGGGGTGGAAGCCCGCAAAGAGCCCTCGAGCAGTATGAGCAGGCATATCTCCAGGATCCCGCCTCCCCCGAGGTGATGCGCGGGCTTGCACGTGCTCATCGTGAGTTGCGGTCATTCGAAATGAGCAGGTATTGGTATGGAAAGCTTCTGGAACGCGTGCCCGGAGACGCCGAGGCCCAATCGGAAATCATCGGTTTGTCATACCGGTCTGCCGTGGAGATTCAAGTTCAGGGGAGTTACGAAGCCTTTTCTGCCGCCGGGTCCAAACCGCACTCCGTTGCGCAAGCCGAAGTTTTTGCTTCCCCTGCAGGAGATTGGAAACCCTTTGTGCACTTCAGCCGAGTGTCGAAATATTCGGAGACTGACTATCGTCTCGGGCTGGGATCATATGTAACGCTTGATTACGCGGTTGGGTTATTGGCACAAGGCATTGTTTCACCGAAGGCGCGAGTCGCCCCTTCGTTGGACCTCCTGGCCGAATTGACATGGGGGATAGCAGACGGAATCGAGCTGGTCGGAGGCTATCGGTTCGTCAGGTTCGATTCTGTGCGTGTTCAGGTTCTTCAACCGGGATTCACCTGGTATCTCCGCGGCGATACTCGGATCACAGTGAAAGAATATGTCGGATTGGCTTCCGTCGGAACGACTTCCAATTCCACGGTTGCAACCATTCACTATGCACCCGATCCGCTCACGGTCATACGCCTTGGAGGGTTCACCGGCACCGAAGCGTTTCGTGCAACGACATTGAGCGAGCTCTCGGCGATTAAGACGAGTGGTGGTTTCGCAGGTCTGAAGTCGCGGATCAGCGGGGCAGTCGCAATCGAGATTCTCTACCAATACACCGCGCGAAACGTGACTTCTGATTCTCATCTTGGACTCCTGACGCTCTCCTTTCTTCTTTGACGACAACGTTTTCCATAGAGTTCTTTATCGTCATTGCACTCGCAATAGGGGCAACCTTCTTTGTGTTCGTGGTGAGCATCGGCCTTATTATCAACAAGTGGGTCGAGCAAAGGAATGTGCGGAAGCATGAGCGCCTCTACGGGTACTATTCGGAACTGCTCGCAGATCTCCTCCTTCAGCCGGTGCCTGGCCTTCCCGCAGGACACCGCACGAGTGCGCTGTTCGACCAGTATGAAGCACTTCTCGTTCCCGTAAAGAGCGGCCTCTCCTGGTCGACACCAGCAAGAAAAGGGCTCCATCGCACAGCGATCCGAAATGTATTGGTTGACTTCGCCCAGGATCTGACAGGAGAGTCTTTGAATCGTCTTCAATATTTCTTCTATTCGCTAGGATTCGTCGATGAGGAAATCACACTTCTGGAGAGCAGGCAGTGGTGGGTTCGGGCACAGGCAGCGCGCAATCTCGGTCTCCTGAGGGCGCGCAGGGCCACCTCCGCCCTCACCCTCGCCCTTGAAGATCGTCACGACGATGTGCGCAACGAAGCGATGCAGTCGCTTGTGGTCCTGGTCGGCGTCGAAGCTCTGGGGGCGATCTTTGAAATGGTAAAAGGGATCACCAGATGGACCGGCCTCGGTTTGTCGATCATTGTCAGGCAGTTCGAAGACAGGTCGATTCCTTATTTGATCAAGGCACTCAAGTCCGAGGATCAGAGCGTGGTGCTTTTTTCTATTGAGATGCTTGCCGAAATCGGATTTGTCTCGGCTGTTGACCCGCTGATCGAACTGGCCCGGGACTATCCCAACATCACAATCCGTTCTGCGGCTATTCAAGCCCTTGGGCGTTTGAGTGACGAACGGTCGGAGCGGCTGCTGAGGGAGCTCCTGGCAAATCCTTATCCCTCGATTCGCGCGAGTGCGGTGAAGGCTCTTGAGCGTGTGGGCTCGCCCGGTTCCATACCGTACTTGGTGGAACGGGTCCTTGCCGGAGAGATTCAGGAACGTCTTTCGGCAGGTCGGGCTCTGGCGCGATCGGGGAAGAGAGGGCTTGAAGAACTGCGGATGTTTACCGGACACAGGGATCAATTGGTAAAGCGTGTTGCGGCACATGTCCTTGAAGAGGTAGAAGGGCTCGGGGAACGATCATGACCGTCATCTTTGAATTGGTGGTTGAATCCTATATGTATTTTGTGACGGGATTTTTCGTCCTGGTCAACGTGACGTACACCGTCCTCCTTGTGCTGTCGTTCAGGGAAATCATGTACTACATGCGTCACAACGTCTTCAGCAATTACAGGGTCATGGTGCAATCCGAGCTTACTCCTTCTGTCTCGATCCTCGCACCCGCCTTCAACGAAGAAGAAACGGTTGTCCAGGCTGTGAGGAGCCTGTTGAAGCTGAATTACGGGAACTTTGAAGTGATTGTGATTAATGACGGTTCAAAAGATCAAACTCTGGATCGTCTTCGGGGGGAATTTCGTCTGGTCCCTTCGAAGCAGCTCTACGTGGCCTCCATTCCGACAAACGATGTCCGTGGAATCTATCGATCGACCAGGCCTGAACATAAACGCCTTGTTGTCGTCGACAAGGAAAACGGCGGAAAGGCAGACGCGATCAATGCCGGGATCAATGCTTCCAGGCATGAATATGTCTGTTCAATCGATGCAGACTCGCTTCTCGAAGATGATGCGCTGCTTCGTGTTGTGAAACCATTCCTGGAAGATCATACTGTCGTAGCCGCCGGCGGGATCGTTCGTATTGCGAACGGCTGTGAAGTGGCGAACGGCCGCGTTACAAAAGTCAGGCTCTCCAACAAGATCGTGCCGATCTTTCAGGTCGTGGAATATTTCAGGGCATTCCTCTCGGGCAGAATGGGCTGGCATGGAGTCAATGGGCTGTTGATCATCTCCGGAGCGTTCGGCCTCTTTCGAAAAGATGTGGTGATCGAGGCAGGGGGGTATCGTCGCGGAACTGTGGGAGAAGACATGGAGCTGATTGTCCGCATTCATCGTATGATGCGGGAAAAGAAAGAGCCCTACAGGGTTGTTTTTGTTCCGGACCCCGTGTGCTGGACCGAGGCGCCTGAATCGCTGAAGATCTTGTCGAGACAGCGGAACAGGTGGCATCGAGGACTGCTTGATACGATGATCATCCACCGGAAAATGCTCTTCAATCCGGCCTATGGGGTCGTCGGCGTGGCGGCGATGCCGTACTATCTGCTTGTCGAATTGCTTGGGCCACTCTTTGAATTTATCGGATATATTTCACTCGTAGCCCTTTACACACTTCGGCTCCTTGACGTGAACATGGCCATCCTCTTCTTCATTGTCTCCCTCTTCTATGGCGTCATGTTCTCGGTCGGAGCGGTCCTCCTGGAGGAAATTTCATTCCAACGATATCCGCGACCGCGGGACCTCGCGCTCCTCCTCTCGGTGGGCGTCATAGAGAATTTTGGATACAGGCAACTGACGACATGGTGGCGGGTGAAGGCCTTTTGGGACTACTTTGCAAGGGGTGAACAATCGTGGGGTAAAATGGAAAGAAGAGGTTTTGCGGTCGAGAAAAAGCTCTAATTCTTACATTTCCGCTTCAATAGTACTCCGACTACATCCATCGTACATCTTTTTCCAGCAGTTCCTTGACGCGAAGATCCGGAAAAGCCGGACTTCGTCGGTCAAGATTCTTCTCTTCAGAATCGCCTTGCCCGACCCTACTTTGAAGTACTGTTCCAATTCCCTCGCCTTCTTTCCCGTTTCGACTGCAATGTAGGCAACAAGTTTTAAAGGCCGGTAGGACTTGGTTGATTGCACCAATCCTTCATTATGGTCATTGACCCTTCGGGCGACATCCCTCGTCATTCCAACATAAATCCAATCGCGGTGCGTGCTGACAAGGAAGTAGACAAACCATCCGGGCATGATTCCCCCCCAGAATTGAGAAAGAGTTCTTTCAGGCAAGCTTGCTAGACGAAGCCCTGTTTTCCCAGGGCGTAGTCTAGCGGAAGGGGTGGGATTCGAACCCACGGTAGCCCGGAGGCCACACCGGTTTTCGAGACCGGCCGATTCAACCACTCTCGCACCCTTCCCGGAAATGGTTTCGGGTGTCAATATACCCAAAAGTGGTCGAAGTTCAAACCGAGACGTCCGGTCGCGGGCGGTTCAGGCAGAGGATCCACTTATTCAACCGACGTTGCACGTTCGACGCTCATCACAAGTAACACTCTGGTTCCGCCTTTTTCCGAAACTCGGCCGTGCACTTCAACCCGCTCTCCAACAAAGGGGAGAAGCAGTTCATTCGCGCTTGAATTTCCTCGTTCCTTCAAGGCGAAATAGACGTTCTCTGTTCTCTCTTCGAGAATGGCCAGCGGAATGCCTCGCTTGGCGCATTGAATCGCGCATTCTTTGTGTTTCGGTCCCGTGGAAAGCTCTGAAGGCCGGGAGAAGTAACATTTCGAGTCGATCACTTCGCCGATGACGGTAACCTCGGTTCGAGGTACAGTGAAGTTTGCCATCACTGTCGGCATGAGCAGGAAAAAAAACACGGAAGCTGTCGGCATTCCTTCCTCCTTCTAACTGTTTGCGAAGAGAATCGCGTGACATGAGTTGAACAGAGCGACATGGGGGAGAGTTCCTTTTTTAGGACAAACAGGTATGATTTTAGGAATGTTTCTTGACATTCCTCTCAATATTAGATATATTTTTCGTGTGGAGGCTTAACTTTACGAGGAATATTCATGCAAAACTTGATTACGAAACGCAGTAAGCAACGTGAAAGAATCTTCCAGACGCTTCGAAAAACACGATCACATCCGACGGCCGAGTGGGTATTCGAGAGGGTGCGGGAGCAAATGCCCAGGATTTCGCTTGGAACTGTCTATCGGAATCTGAATATTCTCAAGCAACAGGGAAAGATTCGGGAGCTCGACCTCGGAGAAACATCCCGCCGCTACGACGCATTCGTTGATGAGCACTATCACTTCGTGTGTCTTCAATGCGGTGGGGTCAAAGATCTCGATGTACCCCCTCAGGAAGACCTCAATGATCGGGTCAAGAATTCCGTGCCGGGCGTGGTTCATGCGCACAGGTTGGATTTCTTTGGAACCTGTTCTGAGTGTCTTCTTAAAGAGTAGCCTTCCCCTCGATTTCCCATGGACGGTACCCCCGGTCTTTCTGTGAAAGACGAAGGGGGTCTTTGTCTCTATTCGCCCCGTCGAGGGCTTGTCCCAAAAACACGCAGGAGGTAATCATGCCGATCAAAGTAGGGGATAATGCCCCCGATTTCACTCTTTTTGACTTCGACAAGAAATCACACACGTTGAAAGAATTCCTCGGGAAGAATACCGTCCTGGCGTTCTATCCCGGTGCGTTTACGGGAGTGTGCACAAAGGAAATGTGTGCGCTCCAGGATTCCATGGCCCGCCTGAACTCACTGAATGCCCATGTAGTCGGCATCAGTGTCGACAGTCCGTTCGCGAACAAGGCCTTTGCCACCCAGAACAAACTGCAGTTTCTTCTCCTCAGCGATTATGATCGAAGCGTCAGCACGACGTATGCCGGTATCTACAAGGATTTCGGGATTCCCGGGTACACCGCGGCCAAGCGGTCGGTGTTTGTGCTCGACAAGGGAGGGAAAGTCGCATATGCCTGGATCTCCGAGATTCCGGGTACGGAGCCGAATTACGAGGAGATAACATCGGCCCTTACTGCTCTCAAATGAAATGGCGGGTCGCTCGTTCGACCCGCTGTTCTTTTTGCCTGCCGCCATGATGACGTATCTGGTCCTGGTCCTTCAATTCATTTCCCTTGCGTTGTGGGTTGGCGGTACGACCGTTTTGCTTGTCATCGTTGCGCCTTCTTCGCGAATAACGTCCCCCGAAGACGCCGGCGCATTGATGCTCCTTGTTTTTAAGCGGTTCCACGGACTCCTTGCGGGTCTGCAATTACTTTTGCTTGCCACCCTCTTTCTTCAGCTCCTGTTGCTTTCAGGTTCGCTCGGCCTCAAGCTGCGGCTCGCGATGAGTTTTGTCTCCGTTGCGCTACTCCTCACCGTCCATTTCCGGTACACCGTGCTGCCGCGCTTGCTCGCGCAGCACTCGATCTCGGGAGGAGAAAGCAAGAACTCGGGGGAATCACCGGCGATCCGTTCATGGGGACGATCGATGATGACGCTTGGAGCGAACCTTTTCTTTGGAATCAGCGTTGTGATCATACTTATCCTGCCATTTTGAGAGACTCGGAACCATGCTGAATGTTGGAGACAAGGCTCCCGACTTCGATCTTCCCGTTACAGGGGGTGAATCGAACCTTCGACTCAAAGATCTGCGGGGGAAGAAGGTTATTCTGTATTTCTATCCGAAAGACGATACACCCGGTTGCACGAAGGAGGCATGCTCGTTCAATGAGCATCTTCGTCCGATTGGTTCTTCGGGTGCGGTTGTTCTTGGCATCAGCGCGGACAGCGTCGAATCGCACGAACGCTTTTCAGCGAAATACGGACTGAAATTCCGGCTTCTCAGTGATCCCGAAAGAAAGTCGATCAAGGCGTATGGAGTTTGGAAAAAGAAGACCCTGTACGGACGCACGTTTATGGGCATCGAAAGGTCTACGTTCGTCATTGATGAGAACGGGAAGATATCGGCGATATTCCGAAAGGTGAAAGTGGACGGACACACTGAACAAGTCTTGGAGCACATCTGACCAATGAAACGCACCGTTTATGTCACTCGCCGCTCGACGTTCAGCGCCTCTCATCGTTTATACAATCCTGCTTTGTCCGAAGCCGAAAACAACGCCCTCTTCGACAAGTGTGCCAATCCCCATGGACACGGACACAACTATGTCCTCGAAGTAACGGTCGCCGGCACGCCCGGGGAGAATTCGGGATATGTGATTGACCTCAAGAAACTCAAGCACATCATTCAGGAAGAGGTGCTTTCCCGGCTCGACCACAAGCATTTGAACCACGATGTCGAGTTCTTTCAAGGGTTGGTTCCGACCGCGGAAAACATCGCCGTGGTTATTTGGGACATACTTGCTCCAAGAGTCAAGGATGGGAGACTTTTTTCCATTCGTCTGCATGAAACGGAGAACAACGTTGTTGAGTATCGCGGAGAATGAAAATGCCAGTGAATATTCAAAACACGGAAAAACTCATCAGCCAGTTGTTGATTGAGTGGGGGGAAGATCCAAAGAGGGAGGGGCTCGAAAAGACTCCTTCGAGGGTTGCCACGATGTACGAATTTCTGCTCCAGGGTTACAAGAAAGATATTGATGAAGTGATGAACGGAGCTGTCTTCAAGGAACGTTACAGTGAAATGGTTATCGTGAAGGAGATCGACTTCTTCAGTCTTTGCGAACACCACCTGCTTCCGTTCTATGGAAAGTGTCATGTCGCCTATATCCCCAAAGGGAAGATCATCGGCCTGAGCAAAATACCGCGCATTGTCGATGTTTTTTCCCGTCGTCTTCAGGTTCAGGAACGGTTAGCACAGCAGATTGCCGATACCTTGTTCGAATGGTTGAACCCCCTCGGCGTGGGAGTCATCATCGAGGCGAGGCACCTCTGCATGATGATGCGTGGAGTTGAAAAACAGCACTCGGTGGCTACGACCAGCGCCATGCTTGGGAGTTTTAGAAACGATGTAAAGACAAGAAACGAGTTTCTCACGTTAGTCGGACCGAACCTTGCCAGGTAGAGACAACAAAGCCAAAGGTATGGTCCTCGTCTCAGGGGCGGGATCGGGAATCGGCGAGGCGGTTGCACGCCGGTTCGCGCGTGAGGGATACGCCGTGGTTGGCTGCGGAAGGAACACGGATCGCCTGCGGGCTCTGAAGAAAGAGATCGGGAAGGGGGGCGGCAGGTTCATTCCGATCCGGTGCGACGTTCGCAATGAAGCAAGCGTTCGAAAAGTCGGAAAGTTTGTTGCATCGCTGGGCAACCTTGATGTCCTCGTCAACAACGCGGGCGTGACCTATTTTAAAAACTTTGCATTGACGAGCACGAAGGAATTCGATGCTGTGATGGAAACGAATGTGCGGGGAATGTTCCTTCTCACCAAAACAATGCTCCCTTCCATGCTGAAGAGACGCAGCGGCCTCATCATCAACATTATTTCGTATGCTGCGAAAACCCTCTATACCGGCTCGAGCGTCTACTCGGCATCGAAATCTGCGGGGGCGACCCTGATGAACGTACTGCGTGAAGAAGTGAGACAGAGCAACATCAAGATTCTTAACGTCTACCCTGGGGCGACGGTAACGTCCATGTGGAGCGCAAAGAACCGCTCGCGGTTCCAACACCGGATGATGAAACCGGCCGACATCGCTGAACTTGTTGTGCGGATCGTGCATCTTCCTGCTTCGATGATGGTGGAGGAAATAGCATTTCGTCCGCAGCAGGGAGATTTGAAGGTATGAGGCTCAAAGATTCCGTTGCAGTCGTAACCGGAGCGGGCAGGGGAATTGGAAAGGCGATTGCCGTTTCACTTGCCGAGGAGGGCGCCCACGTTGTTCTGGTTTCAAGGTCAGAGAAGGAACTGGAGACTGTTCGGATTGGGATCGAAAAGAGGGGGTGGACCGCTGAGGTTGCCGCAGCAGACATCACCGATGACGCCGCTGCAGCACGAGTCTTTGAAGATACCGCGAAGCGGCACGGACGGATCGACATTCTCGTGAACAACGCGGGAATTGGCAGGTTCGCTCCCATTCGAAGCCTTGCGATGAGAGATCTTGACGACATGTGGAAGCTCAATGTGAGAGCGCTCGTCCACTGCACAAAACTGGCATTACCCATCATGGAAAAGAACAAGCGGGGGGTCATCGTAAATATCTCTTCGCTGGCCGGGAAGAATGCATTCATCGGCGGGGCTGGATACGCCGCAACAAAATGGGCGCTCCTGGGACTCTCCCGTTGCCTTATGCTCGAGGAGCGCGAACACAATATCCGTGTTGTAGCCATCTGCCCCGGATCGGTCGATACGACTTTCAACGATAACAGGGATCCGGAGAAGAGACAGAGGATTCTCTCTCCGCAGGATGTCGCTGAG
>Ga0209002_10000664_pt1 | contig 27880 bp, 22 predicted proteins | sample Rifsed16ft2_FD_184010 | JGI IMG/M metagenome (GOLD analysis project Ga0209002, IMG submission 184010) | Soil microbial communities from Rifle, Colorado, USA - sediment 16ft 2 (version 2) | ecosystem: Environmental > Terrestrial > Deep subsurface > Rock core/Sediment | place: Rifle, Colorado... | reverse complement strand
AGGACCATTGCCCTCTCCACGACATTCTCGAGTTCCCTGACGTTGCCGGGCCAGGGATATCGTACGAGCAAATCGAGCGCTGTGGGATCCATCTCGGTCACCGGCTTGTTCATGGCAGTCGCGTATTTCTTGATGAAATGCTGGGCAAGAAGCAGGATGTCGCTGCGTCGCTCGCGCAAAGGTGGTATGGAGATCGTAAAGACATTAAGCCGGTAATAAAGATCCTCGCGAAACGATCCGTCCTTCACTGCCGCTTCGAGGTCCTTATTGGTCGCACAGATAACCCGAAAATCGCTCTTTATCTGATCGTTTCCGCCCACCCGGGTGAACTGCTTGCTTTCAATGACGCGCAGGAGCTGTACCTGCATCTTGCTGCTGATCGTGCCGACCTCATCGAGAAAGATCGTCCCGCCGTCGGCCATCTCGAACTTCCCCTTGCGTTTGTACTGGGCCCCGGTGAACGCCCCCTTTTCATGTCCGAACAGTTCGCTTTCGAGGAGGCTCTCCGGTACGGCACCGCAGTTCACGGGGACGATGGGGAAGTACTGCCTGTTGCTGTTCACATGGATCGTGCGTGCAATAAGCTCCTTGCCGGTGCCGCTCTCGCCGCGAATCATGACGGTGGTATCGGTTTGGGCAACGGTTGTTGCCAGCTCGACTACTTTTCGCATTGGCGGACTGTCGCCGATAAGCTCGTCAGGGCTGATGAGATTGGTGAGATGCTCGCGCAGGCGAACATTCTCGTCGGAGAGATGTCTTTGCTGAAGGGCATTCTGAACCAAATGGGAAAGATGATCTGGATCGACCGGTTTGGTCACATAGTCGAACGCCCCTTCCTTCAACGCCTGAACCGCGCTTTCCACCGAGGCAAAAGCCGTGATCATAATGACAATGGATGCGCGATCGACGTCGTGCAATCGCTTCTGAAGGTCCAATCCGCTCATTCCCGGCATCTTGATGTCAAGGAGGACGACATCCCATGGACCCTGCTCCATCATTCGAAGTGCGCACGATGCGTCCTGGGCGGCCTCGGTTCTGTACCCGTCCTGACGAAACCACTTGGTGAGGGAATCGCGGACAACGAACTCGTCGTCGACGATAAGTATGCTGTTTTTATGATTCCGTGCCATGATGATTACCCGTAAACGTGATGGATGGGATCGGAGGAGTCTTCATGCGTTACTGCCTTGGCCGGGAGGGAGATGACAAACGTGGTCCCCGTACGAAGGTTCGACTCAACATCGATTGTACCGTTGTGACGTTGAACAATACCATAAGCGACAGCCAGCCCAAGGCCTGTTCCCTTGCCTCCCTCTTTCGTTGTGAAGAACGGTTCAAAAACGTGGGGAAGGTCTTCTGTGCGAATGCCGATACCCGTATCGCGGACAACAATGTGCACGTGCTTGCCATCCGCGGCCTTCTCCAGCTGCAGCGTCAGAGTCCCTCCTTCAGGCATTGCTTCCACAGCATTGATCTCAAGGGCCACGAGTGCCTGCTCAATCTGCTGCGGATCGCACACGATTGAAACCGATTGCTCTCCGAGTTCCAGCAGCGGCTTGATATTGTGGATTTGCAGGTGGTGCTGGATCAGCTGGTAGCTCCGGCTAACGATGGTTCTTAGATCTTCCTCGCGCATGTCGCCAATCTTCTGTTTGGAGAACAGAAGGAGATTCTTGACGATATTGCCGCAGCGCGCCGTTTCATCTGCAATGAGAGAAAGTTCGCTCTGGATCTCTCCGGTCTGTTCTTCCGAAAGCGGCTCGGGACGGATCTTCTTCTTCAGCAGCTTTGCGTAGGTGAGGACCCCTTCGAGCGGGTTATTGAGTTCGTGCGCGACGGTCGCGGCGAGTTGTCCCAGCGAAGCCATTTTCTCGACATGAATCATGTTCTGCTGGGCTCGCTGAAGCTCGCGGGTCTTCTGTTCGACTCTCTCCTCCAGTGTCCGGGTCCATTCGACGATCTCGTCCCTGGCCCGCTGAAGTTCCTTAGACATGTGATTGAACGAATCTGCAAGAACTCCTATCTCATCCTTGGAATGGATGGGAATGCGGTGTGCCAGGTTTCCTTTGACGATCTCTTGCGTTCCTTCGGTAAGCCGCCGGACGGGCGCATTGACCATGAACCAAATGAAGAGCCCGGTCACGAGGCTCACGACGGCGAAGAGCAAGAGCCCGCCGGCATACTGATCACGTGATGATTCGGCGACAGCCCTGTCAAGGTCCGAAAGCGGAAGCATGACGTCGAGTACTCCCAGCACTGTCTGGCTTTCCGGATGAGCGTGGCAGGGAGCTGATGAGCAGCTCGATTCGTTGTAGATGGGTGTGATCATCCCGAGGACACGATATTTGTTGGGAGAAGTGAAGGTCCTGCTGAGAGTTTGGGGCGAGGGAGGAACCGGAGGTCGATCGGAGCTGTGGCAGACCGTGCATGCCTCGGCGTTCATGTTCACACGATTGCCGACTTCCTCTTCTCTGGTGGAAAAAGAAACGATCCCCTGCTTGTTGTAGATTCGAATTCCGTCGATGCCCGGCTCGTGTCCCATGGTGCTGATGATCTGGTAAATATCTTCGCGTCGGTTGAGCAGCATGCTGTAGTGTGTGGACCGCTTGATAATGTCGCTGATGCTGGCCGCGGTCTCGACGGCGGTGGCCATGTGGTTTTTTGTCTGCCACTGGACCGTGAGTGTGGTGACAAATGCGGTTCCTATCCCCATGGCACCGAGGACGATGAGGAAAAGGCGAAAACCGAGAAGGCGGGTGAATTTCATCTGCGCTCCGGACTGTGTTGAAAACTTCAACTCCCGTGCCACCTGCCTTGGAGAAAAAACAAAGGGAAAACTTCTCGTTTTCCCTTTAAGAGCGGGACGGGACTCCCATTTCTGCAATCCCGTCCCCATTCCTGACAATAAGAATGATTACTATTTCATGATTCGAACAGCGGCGCAATGATCTTGAAAAACGACTTGCCGCCGAGCATCGAGGCGAGAGTCTCGGCGGGTTGGCCGCCGTCGTACAGGGTTTGTCCGACTGGCGGAGTTTTCCTCAGGCTCTGGAGCACTCGCGCTCGCAGGGCGACCAACTCCCGCTGGCCTCGCATTCGGTACTCGGGGGATGCGAGGAGCGTCGGGCCTTCTGCAGCCGAAATGTCAACCTGCGCATGGGCAAGCCATCCGTCTCCGTACGGATCCTGCACCAGCAGCTCCGGATGCTCGAGGAGCCGGGAGTTGGTTTCCACAATGATCCCGTGGACTGGAGATGGCAGCGATATTGCCCCATCATGGTGGATGAGCCAGCACCAGGGCATTCGGTGAATGATGCGGGACTGCCGCGACGGAAGGACGATGCTCGCAAGTGATCCGAGAACGGAGGTCGCAAGGTGATCGACGCCGATTGTCACGATGGATTCCATCAATGGTTTCACCCAGAGGTGCCCGCCATGGTACAGTCTGTCGCAGGGGTACTCACCCGGGGCAATGGCATGGACGAGCGCCGTAACCCGGTCGGTAATGCTCCCGGTCGGCATGCCGCCGTTTTGTGAGCGAGGAGAAGAACTCACGTCGGCGGAAACACCTTGTGATGGCTGGCGCATACTTTCATCGAACGGGCAATGATCACATTGCAGGCTGCGGTCGCATAACTTGTACCCGACTACTCCCGCGTCCATCCAGATGCAGTTGACAGGATCATGATCTGAAACCTTCGTCGACATGGAAGTCTCCGACAATTCGCGCCGTTAGTGTACCGCCTCATGAAACGACACCACATCATATTTCGCGGACTCTTCCGCATGTCCGTTATGCGAGAAAACCGGCAGATACTTCACCGCCAGCCGGAAGACAGCAAATCCTATCGCGACTACCATGAGTGTCACCGAAACCTCCATCCAGCTGGGGAAATAGCTTGTTCCGGAATATCGCTCGATGGCGGTCATACTGATATTCAACCTGTTAAGAATAAATCCCAGCACAACGAACAGCGCGCTGTAGAAAAGACCGCTCTTGCTTGCGCGGATTCGCGGTTGGACAATCAGGATAATGGGTGCAACTACCCCGAGCAGAATCTCCGCCCAGTAGAGGACTGCCTCGATGTTCATCGTAAACAGCAACGGAGTCAGGTGATAGCCAATGATGTCCTGTATTTTCAGGACGAGATACACCGCCAGGGCAACGCCGGTTACCTTGGCAAGCTGGCTCAGAATCGGAAGCTCAATCTCGCGTTTGAAGGCCCTGAAACTCAGAAATGATTCGATGATCACCATGGCAGGCCCTACCGCAATCGCGGAAGAAAAAAACAGATAGGGCAGACTCGCTGAATACCAGAGTGGATACACTTTTTCTGGTACGATGAGAAAGAGCGATCCGAGCGAAGACTGGTGAAGCGAGGAGAGTATAACCCCCGCCAGGACCAGGGGAATTGTAATGACGTGGAGAATCTTCTTCAGCTGATGGAGTTGAAACCTCTCAAAAACGATCGGACTGAATTCCAGTGCCAGTACAGAGGTATACAGGATCACGCACCAACCGACTTCGAACATCACCGAGCGGGGATTCCACATGATGAAGAGATGCCAGATGTTCCAAGGCCGGCCCAGATCATACAACAGAGCAAAGATGACAAGGAGATAGCCCAGGAATGCGGTGAGAATCGCCGGACGGAGGATCGGTCGGTATCGCTCGAGGTTGAACAGATAGACTGAGGCAGCAACCACGAATCCTCCCGCCGCCAGCCCCACTCCACAGAGGATGTCGAATCCGATCCACAGTCCCCAGGGGAACTGATCGCTGAGATGTGTTGCAGTGCCTAGACCCTGAGTGAACCGGATCACGGTGGATACGATCCCCGCAAGGAGGACTACCCAGAATGCGCCGCTCCAGAATGTTAATCGGGGGAAGCGAATGGAAGTCATGACATCCTCCCTTCCTGAGAATGGTTTCCGTTGGTGGGTTCTTCCTCAAGCTTTTGCAGCACCTCTTCATAAGTCTGCACTTCCTTCCGGCGGTTTGTGATCCACCAGATTCCGGCCATGAGCGTGCTTCCCCAGAACACATAATTGGGGATCTTGGAAAGAATTGCCCATGTGAGGGTTGGCAACGGAGACTCGGGAAGATTGGTCTTCATGCCGAGTTGCTCAAACGGCTTAGGAGACAGGAAAAGAACCGAGGTTCCTCCCGCCTCACGGACGCCGTAGACATGGTTTTCGTAGACTCCCGGATTGTCCTGAATTCGTTTCTGTGCTTCAACGACGAGATCGTCCAGCACGCCAAAGACCCTTGCTTCTGTCGGGCAGGCCTCGACGCACGCCGGCTTTTCGCCGTTTTGCGTTCGTTCATAGCACATGTCGCATTTGCGGACTTCGGGATTGAGGCTGTCCCATTGGTACTTAGGTACATCGAATGGGCATGCCTGCATGCAGTATCTGCAGCCCATGCACTTATGGGCTTCGTAGATCACCGGACCTTCGGGTGTCTTGGTGAACGCGCCTACGGGACAGACCGAGGCGCAGGTAGGATCGGCACAATGCATGCACATCCTCGGGAGGTACACATCATCCACCTGGAGGACGGTCGTGTTTTTTGTGGCCGAGAGTTGGTGTTCTTCTGTTACGGGATTACCCCACCGGTTGGCGCATGCTTCCTCGCATGCATAGCATCCAACGCAGCGGGTGATGTCGATGAGAATTCCATTTCGTGCCATTGCAGTCTTCCTTTGTTGTTGAGTGTTCGGGGGTTATCGGCATTCACTCTACAGCGTCAGGAATTCCTGCTGAAATTCCTTCCAGGTCTTGTCGTCGGTCATTTTCAGTACGCCGGCGACGGGTGTGCCGCCATCAAGCAGGGTGACTCCCGCCGGCAAGGGACTTGCGCTCATGCGGGAGGCAGATTCCTTGATGAAATTGCGGAACCGCGTCACTTCTCCGCGAAGCCATGTTGCAGCGCCGTCGGCAATGCTCAACAGCCGCAGCTCGCTTGCCAGCGCCGTCGGCTCGATCACTACGCCCCAACCGGAGACGTAGGGATCTGAATTCACTGCAGACGGTTCCCTGAGAAGCTCTGAGTTGATCTCGACGATTCTTCCCGAAAGGGGGGACGGAATGGTGAGTAAACGACCCTCTCTGGAAATCGTGAAAAGAGGTTCCCCTTTCCTGATTTCGGACCGAATAGGGGCCACTCGAATTCCGTCGATTTTGCCGACGAGTTTCTGAACGAAATCGTCGATTCCGATACGGGCATTGCCGGAGAACAGCAGTTCGATCCATGAATGTCCGCGACTCAGGAAATAGCCGCGCGGGACGAGGAAACGATCGGCCACCGCAACCTTGATTGGCCCTGGGACCAGCGCCTCTTTTCGCCGTTGAGCGCGTTGCACCAGAAGGTCGATAAGCACAAACAACAGGATTGACGCAAGAACGAAAATCGCAACCATGGTAGAATCTCCTCTTATTGTCAGGTGAAACAGCAGGCTCACAGAAGCTGTGAAGCCACCCAACATCATCCAATTGCCGTGCCATCGGTAGCAGGATGAAAAGGGAAATCAACGAAGTGTGTAAGGCGCTACGGGAAATAGAAATGGGGAAGGCCAGGAGTCTTTCCTATTTCTGCCTTCAGAGGCCTCCTGTTGAATAATACATCGTCGGGTTCCCGAGAACTGTTGAATTCTCTGGAATGACGGTCTTATTCAATTGCAGAATTATTCAGCGCGAGGTGTTGAGAAGATGAACAAAAAACCCCGCTTTCGCGGGGCTTGAAGAAGGGGGAAGCGGGAAGCTTAGATGCAAATTGCCTGGCCGCCTTGGGAAGTCCAGGTTGCATGGAATTCCTGTACCCATGCCGATCCGTTCCAGTTGAATGTTGTGATCTCGCCGGCTCCGCTTGGATTCGAAACGAGTTCCATCTTGTAAGCCTGAACCTCGCTTGCATCGTTCTCTATGAAGGTCCCGGAGACAACATTGCTGGCATTCGTCGACCATGTGAACGTGCCTATAACTGCTGAACTTGTCTCACTATATGCGGTCATGCTGCCGCTTTTGCCGTCTGCCGATGATGTTCCCCCCAGGATGAGCTTATTCACAAAAGTAACGCCGTCCTCAACACCGTTGAACCTGAGTTCCCAGGTGAAAGAACCGTCGCCTTGACGAGTCGCCTTCACCGTAACGACAAGGCTGTCGGCCGGCAGGGTCCATGTGTATTCATTGCCGCTGCTAGTCGGCGGCAACGCAGCGAACACCGCAAGGATGCTCGTGTTCGAATTTGCAAACGAAACAAGGCCATATGCGGTCATCGAGCAGGTGTCCTGCTGGCCGGGCGTACTGAATGTGATGGCCGGAGGAACCGGAGCGGAACCCGTCGGTTCAGTGCTGGTTTTCTTGCAATCGCCTGCCGTCAAGACAAGAAATAGAAACGCGGCGCCAAGGACGAAGAGAGTTTTTTTCATAGCGTGCTTCCCTCACAGTGGTGAATGAAATTCGAAGTCAAATATTGTTCTCTAAATATACGAAACTTCCTTTTGAAAACAATGAGCGCAGCATCACACTCGCTCTTGCACCGAGTTCCAACGACCTCAACAGGAATCTTGAGTTTGAAGCCATTTTTCGGTACCGTAGACGAGACATTCTATCGGGTTTTTCTGCGAACGCTCCCCGTTTGGGGAGTTTTTTCTTCACACAACATGCCGTAATTTCTCTCTCGTGTCTGCCGAGTTTTTCTTGTGACTATCTCAAAACGGGTCACAATCACCCGGCAGTGCTATTGAGAGATCGACCGAAACAAATCCGTTTATGCAACTCCGACTCCTCATTCTCGCCGAGGGAAGATTCAGCCCTCTCAAATCGAAAACCGCAAATGCTGCGATTGTCCATATGCCCGACAGTGTGGCTGCCGTGATCGATAGCGGAAAAGCCGGAATGACCGCACAGCAGGTTCTGGGATACGGAGGCGAAGTTCCTGTTGTCAAGGATCTTGCCGAAGGACTCAAGCATCACCCGACGCACCTCTTGATCGGCATTGCCCCGACGGGCGGAAAACTTCCCGAAGCCTGGCGGGATATCATCAAGGACGCGCTCAAAAACGGCCTTCATATCCTGAGCGGCCTCCATACAATTCTTTCCGATGATCCCGAATTCTCCCCCCTTGCACGAGAGCATTCGGTGACATTGACTGATTACAGAAAGATCCCTCTTGAATCAGAGGTCGTTTCAAAGGGGACGTGGAGGACGAGAAAAGCCAGGACAATCCTGACGATAGGGACGGACTGCAACATCGGGAAGATGACAACGATCGTGGAGGTGCAGAAGGAATTTATCCGGCGGGGACTCAAGGCTGATTTTGTGGCAACCGGACAGACCGGGATATTGATACGCGGCCGGGGGATTGCTGTTGATGCGATTATCAGCGATTATATTGCAGGATCGATAGAGCGGGAAATCGACCGATCGGAATCAGAAGGTTTTGACTATGTCCTCGTTGAAGGACAGGGGGCCCTGACGCACATGGGCTATTCCGGAGTGACCTTCGGTCTTATCCACGGTACCATGCCCGACGCCATGATTCTATGCCACCAGCCTGCCCGTCTCAAGGACGACTACGGACTTCCGCTGCCCGATCTCAAGCGGCTCATCAGGTTTCACGAAGATGCGGTTTCGTTTTTCCATCCTTCCAAGGTTGTGGCCGTCGGGATCAATTCAGTCGGATTGACGGACAAGGAGTCACGCGAGGCAGGCATCTCGATTGAACAACAGACCGGCATTCCGGCTGTCGACGCGTTTCGGTTTGGAGCCGGCCCGATCGTCGATGCCCTGCTGAAGTACTTTGACGGAAGCGCAAAGGACAACTCGTGAAGCATTTTGCCTACAGAGAGAAAGAACTCTACTGCGAAGAGGTGCGGCTGCAGGAACTTGCCGAGGAGTTTGGCACTCCTTTGTATGTCTATAGCAGAAATCAGACGGTCGAGAATTTTCACGCGATTGACAGTCAGCTGAAAGACCTCGATCACTGCACGTGTTATGCCCTGAAGGCCAACTCGAATCCGTTTCTCCTGCGAGCCCTCGCCGAAGAAGGGGCAGGGGCAGATGTGGTCTCCTCCGGAGAGCTTTACCTTGCTCTGAAATCAGGATTCAAGCCTGAACATATCGCGTTCGCGGGGGTAGGGAAGCGCGAAGATGAACTTGAGTATGCCGTGAAGGAAGGGATCTACTGCTTCAACGTCGAATCCACCCAGGAACTTCAGCTTCTTTCCCTTGTGGCCCTCCGGCAGCAGAAAAAGGCGCGCGTCGCTCTCAGGATCAATCCGAACATCGACGCGGAAAGCCATCCCTACATCTCCACCGGGCTCAAACAACACAAATTCGGGATTGAAGCTGAACGGGCCGTTGAAGTGTTTCGATTTGCCCGCGGCCTTCCGAACCTGGAAATTATCGGGGTCCATACTCACATCGGATCTCAGATCGTCAAGGTGACGCCGTATGTTGAGTCGGCCAACTTCACCGCCAATCTTGTTCAGCAGCTGCGCAGCGACGGGTTCACAATCTCTCATATCGACTTCGGAGGGGGTTTCGGAGTGCAGTATGTGAACGCTCTGACCCACGAAGCTCTTCCTTCGGAACCCGGTGAACAATCGGCTCCGTCGGCGGCGGATTTCTTCTCGGCGGTGCTTCCCGTGCTTCGCCAAACGGGATGCAGCGTCTGGTTAGAACCTGGCCGGTCGATCATCGCCGACGCAGGCATCTTGTTGACGCGGGTTCTCTATGTCAAGGAAAGCGGCCAGAAGAAGTTCCTGGTCGTCGATGCAGCTATGAATGACCTCCTTCGGCCGAGTCTCTACAATGCGTATCACCAGATAGTGCCCGTCACGCTCGACACCTATGAACACGAAAAGGTGGATGTCGTCGGCCCGGTTTGTGAGACGGGGGACTTCTTCGCAAAAGACCGGCTCATGTCGAAAGTGAAGCAAAAAGAAACATTGGCAATTCTCACTGCCGGCGCGTACGGGTTCGTGAACGCATCCAACTACAATTCGCGTCTTCGACCCGCAGAAGTTCTCGTCAATGGGGACCGCGTCCGGATTATCCGCCAGCGGCAATCACTCGATCAGCTGATATAGACGGAGCTGTTATGAAATGTCGTCTTGCCACGTTCATGGTGATGATTCTCGTTGCCGGTTGCAGCGGGGAACAAAAACCCACGGATCTTGTCACCTTTGACCTCCGAGGGGTCGTCGTTTCCATCAATTACCAGCAACGCCGCATTATCATCGATCATGAGGAAATTCCAAACTACATGATGGCAATGACGATGCCGTTCAAAGTGAAGGATACCACGATCCTGTATCGCGTCCAGCCGGGCGATACGGTTCAAGGGACTCTGGCGGTATCCCGATCGGAGAGTTGGATTGAAAAACTTGCGGTCGTAAGCAAGGGGGAGATCGCCGAACCTTCGTCCGCAGTCGCCGATTCGATCTTCCGAAGGGTGTACAAGGTGGGCGAGACGATGCCCGATTTTTCATTCGTCAATCAGGAGGGGCGCAGGGTCCGGCTGAGCGACTACAGGGGAAAAGTTGTGGCAATGACGTTCATCTATACGCGCTGTCCGCTGCCCGATTTCTGCATACGCATGAGCGATCACTTTGCAAGGGTGCAAAAGTCCCTCTCGGCGGATCGAACGCTGGCCGGGAAATGGCACCTCATGACGATCAGCTTTGATCCGAAGTTTGATACCCCGCCTGTACTGAAGAATTATGGAAAGGTGTACACGAAGGATCTTTCGACGTGGGACTTCGTGACTGACAGCATGAAGACTATTCTTGACATTGCGGACGGATTGGAACTTGTGACAGAGGACGACGAAGGCGGCCTCATCGCTCATAATCTTCGGACTGCAGTCATTGACAAAAAGGGGGCTCTTGTCGAGGTCTTCAGAGGAAATGAATGGACCCCTCAGCAGCTGAAACAGGCGATGGCGGATGCAATTCATGAGAATTGACCCGGCATATATTTCTTTCGGAGCATGAGATGAAGAAGGATTTCCGAAAAAGGCTGAAGGAAGGACCGATCCTCTGCGACGGGGCCATGGGAACGCTGCTGGATCTCTATGAATATCCCGATCTGCCGCACGAGGTGCAGAATATCAACAATCCGGAGATCGTGGAGCGCATTCACCGCGAGTATGTTCTCGCCGGCGCGGAGATCATACAGACAAATACATTTTCAGGGAACAGGCTGCGCCTGGCTCAGTTTCATCTGGAAGACCGAGTGCGCGAAGTCAACAAGGCGGGAGTTGAAATTGCCCGGCGTGCTGCGGGAGAGAATGTCTACGTCGCAGGTTCGGTTGGCCCCACGGGAAAACTCCTTGAGCCGATCGGAAAAGTCTCCCTGGCCGAGGCAAGAAAGGTCTTTGAAGAGCAGATCAGCGTCTTGCTCGAGGCAGGCGTGGACCTCCTCATGCTCGAAACGTTTGTGAGTCTGACCGAACTCGATGCCGCCATTGATGCCGCAAAGTCTCTGACATCGCTTCCCATCATAGCACAAAAGACCTTCCCCGAGGATGGTGCCATTCTTTCGGGGACGTTCCCCATCGAAGTTGCCGAACACCTGCTGAGCAAAGGTGTGGACGTCGTCGGTGCTAACTGCACGGTAGGGCCTCAGCGCATGTTCAGCATTATTCGGAGCATGTATAAAGACGGGGTCGTGATGGCTGCACAGCCGGCAGCAGGCATTCCAACGCTGCTTGACGGCCGCTCGATCTATCATACGACGCCCGATTATCTCGCCCAGTATGCGCGTGAACTTCTTGAAGCCGGCGTGACCATCATCGGTGCCTGCTGCGGATCCACACCGGCCCACATCAGGGCGATGAAGGCCGTGATGGATGACTTTTCGGGCAGAGCACCCGAGGTAAAGGTGCGAGAGACCAGGGTTCCCCCCAAGAAGGCTGAGGTGGTGCCGAAGGCAGAGCAGCAGCAGTTCTCGGAATTCGCCAGGAACATCGGCAAGAAATTCCTCACAACAGTGGAACTCGATATACCCCGCGGCCTTGACAGCACCTCCATCATCGAGGGGGCTCGATTCCTGCGCCAGCACGGAATCGACGCCATCAACATCACCGACGGGGCGCGGGCGAGACTCCGGCTGAGTTCGGTTTTTCTGAGTTACCAGATACTCTCCAAAGTCGGAATGGAGGCGATTACTCATCTCACGACCAGGGATCGGAACATGATCAGCCTCCAGAGTGAACTCATGAGCGCATACTCCCTTGGCCTCAAGAATATGCTTTGTATCACCGGTGATCCCACCAACATTGGAGATTATCCTCAGGCAACTTCGGTGTTTGACATTGATTCCTCGGGGCTTATTCGCGCGGCGAAGTCGATGAATGAGGGGAAAGACCTCATGGGAAACACCATTGAGCAACGGACCTCGTTCCTCGTCGCCTGTGCCGCCAACCCGATGGCCGATAATATGGACCGCGAAATTGCAAAAATGGAGAAGAAGGCCGAGGCGGGAGTGGATATTGTGTTTACTCAACCCATCTATGAACTTCGAACGCTCGAGCTGTTCCTCAAACGCATCGATCGATGGAACCTTCCCGTGATGGTTGGAGTACTGCCGCTTCGGGGATACAAGCACGCTGAATTCCTTCACAACGAGATTCCGGGGATGGTCATTCCCGACCGCATAAGAGAACAGTTGCGTCATGCCGGAGACAAAGCAGCCGCCGCGGGGGTGGAGAATGCCAAGGCGTTTCTCCGGGAGGCAAAGCATATGGTTGCCGGGGCGTACATGATGCCCCCATTCAAGAAGTACGATATCGTCCCCCAAATTCTGGAAGCTATCCGCTAGGCATTCAAAATTCGATGTTGGACGTTCGATATTCTCTTTTCTCCGTAGATAAAGAAAACAAATATCGAACACCGAACCCCCAATGTAGAATACAAAAGGTTAATCCCTCATCTGATGGCCCCTCATTCAAAAACCCTCCCTCTGACAACTCTTGCCCTTGCAGCTTTGCTTCTGGCAGGATGCGGGCGAAACGTTTTCACGGGAAAACGTGAGGCGAGGGGGGTGTGGGTGTCGCGGTTTGAGTATGCCAACGAGCAGGTCCGCAACAACCCCGCGGCCGGACGCGATGTCATTCTGTCCGTGTTCGAACGAGCCCGCAAAGCAAAGTTCAACATGGTATTCTTCCAGGTCAGAGGAAACGCGGATGCTCTCTACCGCTCGCAGCTCGAACCCTGGTCGGCCCTCTTGACCGGAACGTTGGGTCAGGATCCGGGTTGGGATCCCCTCGAAGTTGCGGTTGCAGAGGCTCACCGCCTTGGATTGGAGCTCCATGTGTGGGTCAACACCTTCCCGATATGGCGCGGGGGAACGCCCCCTCCCGAAACATCTCCTCGCCAGATCTTCCTTGAGCATCCCGATTGGCTCGTTTGCGACAGTGCGGGGATTTCCATGAGGACCGAGGGGAACGAGTACATCTGGGGAAGCCCGGGAAATCCCGGGATGCGCAGGCATGTGCTCGAAGTGGTGAAAGATATCGTCACGCGCTACGACGTCGATGGGATACACTTTGACTATGTTAGATATCCCGAGAACGCTGTCGCAAGGGGCTACTCGCACGATTCGGTGAGTGTCGCCAGATTCATGGACCCTGAGATCAATCCCAACAAGCTTTCATGGGACCACTGGCAACGGGAGCAGGTCAGTCAGTTTGTTTTTGATTCTTATAATATGATTATGGCGACAAAGCCATGGATCAAGATGTCTGCGGCGGTGATCGGAAAATACACGGGAAAGGGATGGACCGCATACGATGCAGTGTATCAGGACCCGCGGCGTTGGATGGAGCTTGGAAAGATCGATTTTGTCGCTCCGATGGTGTATTGGGAGCGTTCTCATCCCACCCATCCGTTTGTTCCCCTCATAACGCAATGGCAGGATCGCGTGGCGTACGACCGCCATGTCTTGCCTGGTCTTTCTGCGGGACTTCAGGAACGGGTCGGATGGTCTGAAATCTCTGAAGAGATCGATGCGGTGAGGAAGCTGGGGATGCCGGGTGTTGTGTTCTTTTCGTCTGCGAGCCTGAAGAATGCCTGGGAAGTCCTCGGAGTCGACGAATTTCCGTATTGGTCTCTCCCACCGGTCATGCAATGGAAAGACAGCATTCCGCCTCTCCCGCCGTTGAATCTCACGGCTCGGAGGGATACTGGGGGGGTTGTACTCAAGTGGGAAGCCCCGACAACAGAAGAGCCTTTATCGTATATTGTTTACCGGTCGGCAACGCCCGCCTTTGCGAGAACCGACGTCCTGTCGATCGTGGGCGTGACTGGCCGCAACGAAACTGAATTCATCGATCACCATCCTCTGAAGACTGAGACGTTTTACTCAGTAAGCGCTCTTGACCGGATGTCCAACGAAGGAGAAGGGACGCCGTCCGTTCGTGTGAGCGCACAAGAGATTGCCTCCCGAAGGAACTCCGAAAAAGCTCATGACTGACCTTACACCTCGTGACGATGCCAAAAAGAAAGTGAGTGAGATCCTGAAACGCGTGGATCAACTCCTGAAGGCCAGTGAATTGGATCAGGCTTCTCAGCAGCTTGGTCTCGCGAAAGAGGTGGATCCCAAGAACGTGTACATTCACGCCTACGAAGAACGAATGGCCGCCATGCTGAAGGAGAAGGCGGAGATGGACGTCATTGAGGCCAAACGGAAGGCGGAGGAAGAGGAGAAAAGGAAGGAAGAAGAGGCAAAACGGAAAGTAGAGGAGGAAAGGAAGCGTGTTCAGGACGAGGCCCGGCGGAAGGTAGAGGAGGAACAGCATAGGAAAGAAGAGGAGCGGAAAAGAGCCGAGGAAGAGCAGCGAAGGCGAAAAGAAGAAGAACGGAGGAAAAGAGAAGAGGAGGAAGAGGAAAAAGAAAGGGAACGCAGGAAAGTCGAAGACCTGCGCCGTCAGAAGGAAAAGGAGCGCGAGGAGGAGGAAGAAACGGTCAAGAAAATCGAGGAGCGGAGGAAAGAGTGGGCGCAAAAAGAGGCGAGGCCGGGCAAGGTTCGGGAGGAGCCGCCGGAAGAACCCGTGGAAGAAGGCCCAAAGCCACCCGATAGAGCTGTTCCTGATATCTCGCGCATCGTCCTCGAGGAAACGAAGCGAAAGATCCTTGAGGACCGAAAGAAAAAGGGAACCCCCGCGCCGAAATTCGAGGCTGGGAAGGCCTTTCGGCATGCATATGATGAAGCACTCGAGATCTACAGGCGGGTCATCATCGAGGTGTGGGCGGATGGAGCGGCAACCCGCGAGGAGGAAGAGCAGCTCAAGAGCCTTAGGGCCTCCCTTATGATTGTACCTGAGGACCATGCGCGTCTCGAGCGGGAGGCAAAGATCGAAGCGTATTCCAATGCCTTCCGACGGGCTTGGTCAAGCGGCGCGATCACCCCGGAGTCGGCTTCTTCTCTGGCAGAACTGCGAAGGAAATTCAGAATCAACATCGAGGAACACGAGCAGATCGAGGCAAAACTGCTGTGGGAACTTCGGTCTAGTAGCCAAAAGGCACAGATTCTCATCATCGACGACGATGCAAAACTTCTGAAGCTTATCTCAGATACACTGCAGGACGCGGGATATCAGACGATTGCGTTCACAACGAGCGATGAGGCATTCAGCTTCTTGAAGGCGAGCATCCCCGATCTCATCCTATCCGACATCAACCTGGAAACATCCACCATGGGCGGATTCACGTTCTATGAGAAAGTACGTGAGATCGAGCGGCTCCAGGAAATCCCGTTCATTTTCCTGACCGGGCTTACCGATGAAGTTTTGATCAGGACGGGAAAGGAATTGGGAGTGGATGATTATCTGACCAAGCCGTTTTCAGAAGATATCCTGTTGGCCACGATCAAAGGGAAACTCAAGCGGTACCGCCAAATCAGGAAGTCGCGCCAGAAGAAGTGATCCTTGCCGCCAACCCCCACCGTCGATATGCGACGGAGAGAAGCAGAACCGCGTTCATCACCCCGAGATTCAGCAAAAGATAAAGCTCAAGTCGGTCGAGCAGCGAACAAGCTGTGAGCAGGAACAGCTCGGTACCGAACCCGAGAAAGCCCGATAATCGGAGTCCGGCGGCGTCGCTGTACCATCGCTGCCGAAAATCTTCATCCATTCGTCCTCCTCTGCACCATTCGTCGATGCGCAGCATCAGCCTGTCCTGCCAGCCGTAGATCGCGACGAAGATCTTTTGGAATTGCAGAGTGATCGCGTCTCCCCGTCGGTCCTCATCGGTGACCTCCTCAATAATCCGGTTCTTCTCATACTTTCCTTCCAAGTGCAGATACGATGCCTGGTAGAAGACGTGGTATGATACCCTGAGCGTTATTCCGACGAACGCCATACCGGAAAGGAGAACCGGCCGCCAATCGCCGGTGTTTCGGTACAACGTCCATCCGATGGCCGAGAATACAAAGAAGTTGACAACAACGTCTCCAGTCGAATCCAGGAACCGTCCGATACGGCTGTACTGTGACCTGGCGCGTGCAAGCTGCCCATCGGCGGAATCGAGGAGATCTTTGACCGTCACAAGAAGGCCGCCGGCCATGACCGCAGCTCCTGTCCCCTGAGCGTACATGGCGGCCGCTCCGATCCCCGCAACGATTGCTGCAGCGGTGACCTGATTCGGAGAAACGCGGGTGTTGTAGAGTAAACGGACGATCAGGCCCGCAAGAGGTCGCAGCAGATAGGTGTTGATGAGCTCATCAGAAAGGCCGGACTTGATGGTGGCCCTGTAATGGTATTGTTCAGGCATGTCGAAGGAGCGGGAGGATGACGCGTTGGGCATGAGACAGGTCTTCTGCAGTGTCGATCTCAGCTGCGGGCTCGTTTCCTATATCGACGGCCCAAAGGCGGTTTCCTCGATCGATGAATTGCTGGAAAGAAGCTTCATAGAATTCACTTCGGCCGCGCGCTGTTTTCATTCGCTGTTCAAGGATGCCAAACAACTGGTCAACCGCGGCAGCGGAAAAGACCTCGATACCAATCGATTCGCCGTACGTGGAATCGAGGGGAATATGTTTCCCGATTTCGAGTATGTGATCCCAACGGTTTATCCTTACCCCTATTTCTTCCTTGTCATGTGGTCCCTGGACACGCACCGCAACCCGGTTCGGTTTTCGACTTGCGTTGATGAACGCCGTCAGAAGTTGTTTCGAGAAAAGGATATCTCCGTCTAAAAGAAGCATCGGACGGCTCTGCACAAATTGTCTTGCAAGAGAAAGTGAAAAAGCATTGTTGGTGGAAGCATACCGCTTGTTGTCGATGAAGGTGAAAGGGGCCTTCGGGAAGTTCTTCTTTACAAACCGGCGCACTTTCTGCGACATGAATCCCGTGACAATTGCTATGTCGGTAATCCCGTTCGAGAGGAGATTCTTGATCGTCAGCGAAAGAAGCGGAACGCCCCCGATGTTCAGGAGACATTTCGGCGTAACGGAGGTCAGGGGCCGCAATCGTTTTCCGACTCCCGCGGCGAGGATTACACACTTCATGTCCTATGAAGTCCCTGATTGTGAACAAAACGTCGTGAAAAGTGAACGAACAGTCCTATTCTGCTCACTCGTTCCCAGAGTCATACGAAAGCAATCCTTGAATTCCAGCTCGGAAAAGAACTTGATAGCCACAGAGTTCTCGCTCAGGAATCTCGACAAGGATTCCTTCACCCCGGCGGGATGACGAACGAGGACGAAGTTGGCGTCTGACCGGTAACTTGTCCAACCTTTGAGGCCGTCGAAAAATTCGTACCATTCCTGTCGGTCGCTCCGCATTCTGTGGTTGATGTCCCGATAATACGACTGCGAATCCAACGCCGCGAGTGCAAGCTGTTCGGAAATCCTGTTGTAACCCAGATAGCGCGACGAGAACTTCGTCAGTCGGCTCAAGCTTGCTCCTGCCGCGGCGTACCCGATGCGGGCGCCCGCCAGTGCGTAAAACTTCGAAAATGTGCGCAGAATCAGGAGATTACGGTACTTGGCGATCAGTCGCGAGATATGCTCGTTTGTTTCATCGGCAAATCCCCAATAAGCCTCATCAAGGATGAGGATGCTTTCGCGGAATGCCTCTGTGAGCCGTTGAAGGTCCTCGTCGCGAAAGGAGTTGCCAGTGGGGTTGTTCGGCGAGGCAATAAGGACCACACGAGGGGAGGCCTTTCGGTAAAGCTCGATCATCTCATCAACATCATAGGAGAAGCTCTGGTCGGTCTCTTTGAGCTTGTATGTGATCGTTTGTCCGCCGACCTCTGAGGCCACCGCGCGGTAGTACCACCAGGACTGGTCCGGGCAGAGGATTGTTTCTCCCGGCCCCAGATAACAATGGACGGCTTGCTTCAGCATATCCTCGCTTCCCTCGCTCAGAAGGAGCTGTGATTCGGGAATACCCAGGTCTTTTGCCAGGCGCTCGGAAAGCCCGCTTTTGACTCCTCGGGCGTAGTCGCGGGAATAGATGCTAAGCTCGTTGAGTGTGATGCTCCTGAGAATTTCGAAACACTTCGGCGCAGGACCGTAAAGGTTCTCGTTTCTATCTAGCAGAAGTGGGAATGCTGGAGTGTCGGGCATCTTTCTGGGTCACTACGTATCGAAAACGAAACAACGAATCAAAGAAACAACGAGTCAAAGAAACAACGAATCAACGAACCCGGGTTCTTGTTTTTCCACCTACGACCCAATGATCAGCGCCTTGGATCATACGAATCAGTTGGGCCATGATGTGTTCGTAGGTATCGTGCAATTTCGTCGCTACTGTTCCGTCAAGATAGCCGCATCGGACAGAGAAATCGAGATGGACCTGTGTTTCGCAAGCTTCAGTTTCCGAATCATTGAGTTTCGAAATGAACGCTGCCCGATATCTTCGTTTTCTCCAAGCTTCCGCAATGTTTGTGCAAACCGATCTTGTTGACCTCCGAAGCTGGTCTGTCAGAGAGTACTTTTCCTCAACTGGAAAATCCTTAGTGAGATCAAAGACCGTCATTGCGGCATCCATGGCGTTCTTATAAACCTCAAGGTCTCTGAAACTCTGAACAAGTTTCATATTTTCCCCCTAGTCTATTTCGTTGGTTCGTTGTTTCCCCCATACGTTGGTTCGTTGTTTCTCCCACACGTTGGTTCGTTGTTTCCCCCATTCTTTGGTTCGTCATTCGATCACCCACGGCTCCAGTAACTTCTCGCCGATTCCCTGAATGAACCTCGACGGTTTGCTCAGGATCATACCGGATTCCCTGTCATAGATGTTGATCGGATAGGTGATGAACAGGTGTTCCTTCGCCCGCGTGCACGCCACGTACATGAGTCTTCGTTCTTCCTCAATCTCTTCGTCTGTTCCCACGGCCCGCATGGCAGGGAAGCGGCCTTCAAGGGCATAAATGACAAAGACGCTGTTCCATTCAAGGCCCTTCGCGCTGTGAATCGTCGAGAGCGTCAAAAACTCCGTCTCGGGCCCGGGAGATTCCACATCGGAAATGCTTTCATTGGGAGGTTCAAGAGCCAGGTCGGCCAGCAGAGTCCCGACATCCCTGTAGCGCTCCGTGATATTCTGGAACATCTCGAGATCCTTCTTACGCTTCATGTGGTCATCATACCGGGCCCGAAGGATCGGGCTGTAATATTCCAGGAGGCGGAAAGTCTTGTCAGCCGGCGGAAGCTTCTGATCCGCGCTCTCTTTGAGGGTCTTAAAGAGAACACCAACAGATTCAGGATACCCCTTGTAATCCGACCAGAACCGATGGCTCGGTGTTCCCTCTCCCGCAGTCGACAGCCGACTTGCGAGAATATCGTCCATGATCTTCTCCGCTGTCCTCGGGCCCACTCCGTCCACGAGGAGCAGTATCCTGTTCCACGAGACGATGTCCCGCGGGTTTTCAAGCACACGAAGGTACGCAACGACATCCTTTACATGGGCTGTTTCAATGAACTTGAAGCCGCCGTACTTTACAAAAGGAATGTTCGCCTTCGTCAGCTCGATTTCCAGGTCAAAAGAATGGAATGACGACCGGAAGAGAATCGACATTTCTTCCAGCGGAATTCCCTGTTCGCGAAGCTCAAGCACCTTCTGAACAACAAACCTTGACTGCAGGTTCTCGTTTTCGGCAATGACAAGCTGCGGTAATTCGCCGCCGGGTTTTTTGGTATAGAGCTCTTTGTAGTACATAAGGTGGCAGCTATCAGCCCTCAGCGGTCAGAGGCAACACACATGAAACTTGAATCCCAAGTTCTGAACCGTTAACTCGTAACCCGAGACACGTAACTCGAAACTCAAATCCTTTTCACGGCTCTGGTGCGCCTCTCTTCAAGATCTCATTTGCCAGATTGAGGATCGGTTGTGTGCTCCTGAAGTTCTCTTCGAGCTTGATGACACGGCATTCGGGGAATTCCTCGGGAAAAGCCATGATATTCTCGATCGTTGATCCCCGGAAGGAATAGATCGACTGCGCATCGTCTCCGACGACCATGATATTCTGGTGTTTAAAGGCAAGCAACTTCACGATTTCGGCCTGAATCTTGTTGGTATCCTGGTATTCGTCCACCATGATGTATCTGTATCGCTCTGAGAGGGCCGATCGAACCTCCTGGTGCTCTTTCAGCAACGTGGCCAGCATGAACAACAGGTCATCGTAGTCCATGAGCTGATGTTTACGCTTGTAGGCAACGTACGTCTCATGCACCTTCCTGATGTCCTGTTCCTGATCGAGGTATTGCGGATAATCGGAGCCCAGGAGCTCGGGTAATGGAGTCAGGGTGTTGAGTGTGCGGCTGTAAAGATCGTAGAGGGCCTCTTTACGGGGAAACCGTTTCTCCTTGGTGTCGAATCTCAGGCGGGTCCGGATGAGGTTTAACACGTCTTCTGAATCGGTTTGATCGAGAATCGTAAAATTTGCCTCAAACTTGAGGAGGGGGGCGTGTTTGCGCAAGATCGAGTTGGCAAAGGAATGGAATGTCCCTCCCGCTATTCGCTCACACCTTGAGTCGAGGAGGATCGAAGCCCGGCGCATCATATCCTGGGCAGCTTTTCGGGTGAATGTAAGAAGAAGAATGTGATCCGGTTTCACTCCCAGTTCAACCAGGTACGCCACCCGGTACACGACGGTCCGGGTTTTTCCCGTTCCCGCCCCCGCGATGATCAGATGCGGCCCGTTCACCGAGGTCACCGCTTCATATTGTGCAGGGTTCAGCTCCTGTTTGTAGTTAATCGTAAATCGTTCGGGATGAACGATTTGAAGGTTTTCGTGTGGAAGCGGTTTGAGTGTGAATTTCTTCATTACGCGAATGTTACTGATTGAATACGGATTACACGGGCCCGAAGCTCCACGTGATCGTCCCTTCCGTTCTGGATTTCAGAAACTGCAGGAATTTGAAAGATACTCTAAAAAACAGAGAAGAGAAACCGTCAACTTGTGTTGGTAGTGGGTCAGTTTGATGTAATCTTCAACGCGAAGGCCTGCCTGCCGGCAGGCAAGCGCAGAGGTCGCAGAGAAACGCAGAGGAATTTGCGTGATTCTGCTGTTCTCTGCGAACCCCTGCCTGCGTGCCGACCATTCCGCTATATTGAAATGGTGAATGAATCACTTCGGTCCACGACTCTTACGAGTCGAAGACTCGTAGAGCAGGCAGGTCTGCGTCCTCCCCGCCTGCCTCAAAGATCTTATTGAGGCGGGCAGGCGCGACTCTGCGTTGTAGTCTAGTATTGAAACTGACCCACTACCCTTGTGTTTCGACCAAGAAACAGGTAGTTTTTCCACACAACGATTTGCGATTCACCATTCACGTTTCACGGTATTCCTCATGAACATCCTCGTCCTTAATTGCGGCTCCTCTTCCCTCAAATTTCAGGTCATCGAAACCGATCTTGATCTCATCAAGGAAGAAAAAGACAAGCAGCTGGCGAAAGGCATTATCGAACGAATCGGAGGCCAGGCGCTGATCACCATGCAGACAAGCGGTAGATCCCAGACAAAGCAGGCGGCCCCGTTGCGCGATCACCGCGCGGCTCTCGACTACCTGCTGCGATGGATTGTTTCCGCAGAAGCGAATATTGCAACCGTTCGCTCGCTCGGCGACATACATGCCGTCGGGCACCGGGTGGTTCACGGGGGCGAGAAGTTTACACGGTCCGTCGTTATTGACGACGATGTGATCAAGGGGATTGAAGATTGTATCGACCTTGCGCCGCTTCACAACCCTGCCAATCTGAAAGGCATTCAGGCGGCTCGTGAGTTGTTCGGAACGGGCGTTCCACAGGTCGTTGTTTTTGATACGTCGTTTCACACAACCATGCCGGAAGTATCGTATCTGTATGCAATCCCGTATCAGCTCTATCGAAGGCACAAGATTCGCCGATACGGATTTCACGGCACCTCCCATCGGTATGTGGCATACCGCTACCGGCAACTGTCGAAGAAAAAAAGGGACGACGTCCACATTATTACTCTGCATCTTGGAAACGGCTGCTCCGTTTGCGCGGTGAAAGGCGGCAACTCGATCGATACCTCGATGGGAATGACCCCACTTGCGGGGCTTGTGATGGGTACCCGTTCGGGTGATATTGATCCTTCCGTCCACGAGTTTCTCATGCACAAGGAAGGAATGTCGATCCAAGAAGTCGACACCCTTTTGAACAAACAATCGGGACTCCTTGGATTGTCGGGCCTCACAAACGACATGAGAGATCTCCTCGACGAAGAGCGGGAACATCAGGACAGGAGATCGAAACTGGCGATCGATGTCTTTTGCCATCGCATTCGTCATTACGTCGGTGCCTACCTTGCGGAAATGGGCGGAGCGGACGCCGTTGTTTTCACCGGCGGCATCGGCGAAAACTCGCCCGTCATTCGGCAACGGATTGTGACGGGGTTGGAGTTCCTCGGAATTCAGCTCGACCAGGAGAGTAACGCTTCGATGGTGGGCGGAAAAGAGGGAGAAATCGCGGCGAAGAATGCTCGCGTGAGCGCCTGGGTCATACCGACCAATGAAGAGCTGCTGATTGCACGCGATACCGTGCGCTGCATCAAGAATGCCCCGCGTAGATGGTGATGTGGACCTTGGTAGGTTACACAGAGATCACTAAGGTGCACAGAGAACACTGAGAGAGATTACTCTGTGTGCTCGACAGAGTTCGTTCGACAGAATTCGTTCGACAGAATTCGTCGCAATCTGACGATCGCAATCTGACGATCGAAGTCTGACGACCGGCAGGCGGGTTTGTGCAATGTCTTTGACCCTTGGAGATGACAACAGGAAGAAAATGGCAGAAGGCAAACAAGTAACAACTCTTTACATCAAAAACATGGTTTGTCCGCGATGTATCAGGGTCATCGGCGAAGAACTGAAGCGGCTCCGACTTGATGTGCGAAGCGTAGCCCTAGGTGAAGTGGTCGTCTCGGGAAAAAGGGAGGACCTTCCGATTGCAGAGATCAAGCAGGCACTCGAAGAGAACGGATTCGAGCTGATCGAGGACAAACGGGTGAAGATGATCGAGAAGGTCAAACACGCGGTTCTGAAGCTGGTTCAGAACGACCATGAACGTAACCCGATTCGTGTGAAGGATTCAGAGTTCATCGCACGCGAGGTAGGGGCCGAGTACCACGGACTCAGCAGCCTGTTCTCTTCGGTCGAAGGCGTAACGATTGAGCATTATCTCATCCTACAGAGAATCGAGCGCGCAAAAGAGCTGCTCCGATACGGCGAGCTGACTCTGAGCGAAATCTCCTACCGGCTCGGGTACAAGAGCGTTCAATATCTTTCGAATCAATTCAAGAATGTTACCGGAATGACCCCAAGTCAATTCAAATCCCTCAAGTCGGGGCTGCGAAAGACAATCGACGATGTTGCCTCCTGAGAGGATCTTCCATTTCTCTTGAAGGGCCGCTTTTCTTGTGAAAGCGGCTTTTTTGTTTGACCGGGGCGCCCAAAGAACCGTCATCATTTTCAGGCTCGAATCAGCGAAATCCGCGTGAATCCCTGAAATCCGCGTTATCATTAACCTTTCTTCCTAAAACATAAAACACCGCTTGAGCTCTCTGCGTATCTTAAGCCGGACACAATCAAAGGATGACCGATCACGAAGGAGTATCTATGAAAACTACTGAACTGAAAATCGAGGGGATGAGCTGCGGGCATTGTGTTATGGCTGTTAAGAAAGAATTGTCAAAATTGAACGGTGTCGAGGTTGACGATGTTCAAATTGGATCCGCAAGAGTAAGGCGTGACGAGAACAAGGTGTGGGTCCAGGAGCTCAACCGGGCCGTTGAAAGGGCCGGATACCGTGTGATCTCCGTGCAAGAGGGAAGGGAAAGCTGATGGAGAACAAAAGCCCCCGGGTTCAGACTCTAACCCTTCCAGTTGAAGGGATGACCTGCGCGAGCTGTGTGGTTCGTGTGGAGAAGGCGCTGAAGAATACAGACGGAATCGAATCTGCAAGCGTGAACCTGGCAACCGAGAAGGTAACCGTGTCGTTCGACTCCGCGAAGGCCGATTTGAACCGGCTCTCCCATGCGGTGGAAGAGGCCGGCTACAAGCTCGTCCTGCCTTCGCCGGGCCGCGATGACGAGTCTGCGGGTCAACGCATCAACGAATTAACGAGCGAACGGGCAAAGGACGAACAATTCAGGAAACTGAGAGGAGAGTTCATTCTCAGCGTTATCCTGACAATTCCCATCATGGTGGTCAGCATGATAGGAATGACGGATTGGTTCATGGCATGGTCGCCGCTTACGATGGATGAAATCAACCGGCTGCTGCTTGCCGGCACGTCAGTTGTGATGATGGTTTCGGGGAAACGCTTCTTTTCGATTGCGTGGAGACTTGCGCGTCATGGCTCGGCCGATATGAACACCCTGGTTGCCGTGGGAACGGGTTCGGCATACGTCTACAGCGCCATTGTGGTCCTTTTCCCGAGATGGCTTCAAGTGAGCGACCCTTCAGGTCACATCTATTTCGACACCGCTGCAACCATCATCACTCTCATCCTTATGGGCCGTCTCCTGGAATCAAGGGCAAAACGAAGAACGACCGACGCTATCAGGAACCTGATGAACTTGCAGCCGAAAATGGCTCGCGTTCTGAGGAACGGCGCCGAAGTGGACATCCCGGTGGAAGAGGTTCGGAGAGATGACGTCTTCTTTGTGAGGCCCGGAGAAAGGGTTCCTGTTGATGGAGTGATCCTCAAGGGGACAAGTTCCGTTGATGAGTCGCTGGTTACCGGCGAAAGCATGCCGGTTGAAAAAATCCCCGGGAAAAACGTCGTGGGCGGAACAATCAACAAAGACGGAAGCCTTGAAGTTCGTGCCACCGCCGTGGGGAAAGATACTCTGATTTCGCAGATCATTCGACTCGTTGAAGAGGCGCAGGGATCAAAGGCCCCCATCCAGACGCTTGCGGACAGGGTTGCTTCTGTGTTCGTTCCGACGGTCATCGGTATTGCCGTAGTTACGTTTCTCGTGTGGTTCTTTGTCGGAGGGATCCCATTTTCATCGTCCCTCATCAATTTTGTCGCGGTGCTGATCATCGCTTGCCCGTGTGCCCTGGGATTAGCGACGCCGACAGCCATCATGGTGGGAACAGGCCGGGGGGCCACGCAGGGAATTCTTATCCGAAATGCCGAAAGCCTCGAGCGCGTGCACAAGGTCCGGTCGATCATTCTGGACAAGACCGGTACGCTGACGGAAGGGAGGCCCGCAGTTACAGATTTTATCCCTGCCGGAAAACAGGACGGACGGTTGGTCCTCGGTTACGCCGCAGCGGTCGAGAACAGATCCGAGCATCCTCTTGCCCGGGCCATTGTTGAATTTGCCGCCCGCGAGAGAGTTTTGCCCGCCGACGTCGAATCGTTCAAGGCGGTTTCGGGATTGGGTGTTCGGGCAATAGTGAATGGAGCGGAGATTCTCGTCGGAAGCCCCTCCTTCATGAAAGATCAGGCAACAGACATTTCCGCCGTTGCGGCAGAGATTGACGGTCTTGCTTCGCAGGGAAAGACAGCGGTGATCGTTGCGGTGAACGGCACGGCGGCCGGTGTTTTCGGTGTTTCCGACACAGTGAAATCCACTTCGCGGAAGGCTGTTGAGCAGCTCAAAGAGCTGGGAATCAACGTTATCATGTTGACCGGAGATTCAGCAGCAACTGCCGGTTCGGTTGCGAAATCGCTTGGGATTGACCAGGTGGTTGCCGACGTTCTGCCGCAGGAGAAGGCCCTCCATGTTCGTCGGATTCAGGAGCAGGGGACTGTTGTGGCCATGGTCGGCGACGGGATCAACGATGCACCTGCGCTGGCACAAGCTGACGTCGGAATCGCCATGGGAACAGGAACTGACGTTGCGATGGAAACAGCCGACATCACCATTATGAGCGGCGATCTGCTCAATGTTGTGCACGCAATATCCCTTTCCAGAAGGACTGTCCGAACGATCAAGCAGAATCTGTTCTGGGCATTTGTGTACAACGTGATCGGGATTCCCGTTGCGGCGCTTGGCCTGCTGAATCCAATGTACGCCGCAGCCGCAATGGCAATGAGTTCCGTAAGCGTCGTTTCGAATTCGCTGAGGTTGAGGACAAAGTCGTAGAAGTTCGCTATCGAGTGGCGATAGCCCATGAAAGAAAGCCCGACCCTTTCGTCGGGCTTTCTTCTTTCCTCTCCCGGTTCTTCCATCGCTTCCATTCTTTTTGAATGTTTTTCTGGAATTTTGGCCGATTTTTTTGCAAAATAAGTTGATACCCGCACGCCGAAGTGCAGCTCATGTTGTTTCTGCACGCAGGCGTGGATATTCTTTCATAATATCAGCGAGTTGCATGGGATCTACGCCTCCGAACGCCGACCACTCTTCTCTTTCACAGCGTCTTCACATCTTGGCCCGCAACCTCTGGTGGACATGGAACCCCGAGGCGCAGGCAATCTTCCAGGACCTTTCGCCTCAGGTGTGGCAACAATCCAATCACAACGCTGTCGAGGTCCTCAACGAGGTTTCTTCGGTTGAGCTGCAGGCCCGGTTGCATGATCAGGAGTTCATGAAGAAAGTGCAGTTTGTCCTTGAGGAGTTCGAGGATTATCTGAAGGACAAATCCACCTGGGTCTCGCGAAATGTTCCTGCCCTCATGAATCCGATTGTGTATTTCAGTGCCGAGTTCGGGCTGCATGAATCTCTCCCTATTTATTCGGGAGGATTGGGGGTCCTTTCGGGAGATCACACAAAATCGGCCAGCGATCTTGGACTTCCTTTCATCGGAATTGGTCTCTACTATCGCAAAGGTTATTTTCAACAGCGCATAGGAAACGAGGGGTGGCAGGAGGAGCAATATCCGGTCTGGCCTCCTGAGCATCTCCCGCTTGAGCTCGTCTCTCTGCCTGAGGGAGGCCGCCTTCTGAATTCAGTTGAAATCGGGGATGTCACGGTCTATTTTCAAACGTGGCGGCTCAATGTCGGGCGTACCGTCGTCTATCTGCTTGACACGTGCGTTCCCGAGAATAGCGAGCATTACCAGGGATTGACAGCGAGTGTCTATGGCGGAAATATTGACACGAGGATAGGTCAGGAGGTAGTGCTTGGGATCGGAGGCGTAAGGCTGCTGAAATCCATGGGCGTGACGCCGTCATGCTATCACATGAACGAAGGACATTCGGCCTTCCTTGTTCTTGAGCTGCTGAGAGAGGACCTTGCGGCGGGGAAAACGCACGAAGAGGCTGAGAAGGAGGTCCGTCGACAATGCGTTTTTACGACGCACACGCCCGTCCCCGCGGGGCATGACCGGTTTCCATCGGACCTCATGGGTCGAACTCTGGGAAAATATTGGAGCGTTACACAGCTTTCTCATGAACACATGATGGGATTCGGCAGGGTGAATCCGGCCGATCCTCAAGAGCCGTTTACGATGACCGTCA